>JADEYI010001645.1_pt1 | contig 15086 bp, 15 predicted proteins | sample 8542331 | NCBI WGS metagenome assembly JADEYI01 (sample SAMN16510988, study PRJNA670497) | mine drainage metagenome | isolation source: biofilm near Copperflume 1 | place: Germany: Marsberg coppermine Kilianstollen | collected 2018-02 | reverse complement strand
AGTTCCACGGCGACTGGAACTACACGCTCACGCCGACGCCAAACGCGTAATCAAATCGCGGCGGGCCCATAGGTTGCCAGGAGTCCCCGACCAACGCCGAGCCTGAGGTCGAGCGGGGTCACGATGCCAGGTGGCGCGGAAACGACCGCCGGAATGGCGTTCACCAGGCGCATGGCAGTTGCCATCAGTCCGGTACTGTCATGGCCGCCCAGCCCGTCGTCGGTCAGGGAGAGGTCGAGGGTGAGCGATGGCACGCCCCTGACGTCGATCCTGTGGACCGAGGTCACCCCCAGTGGTGGCTGTGGCCAGTGCGGGGCCATGTCCCGACGCATCCGGGTGATGTGCTCGGCAAACAGGCGTGGTTCACCGCCGACGATGCCCGCAACCCCGAATCGCACCGCGGCGAGGCTGTCCTTTGCGATGTGTCCGATCGGCACGTCGAACGACTCCGGCGTATACCACCGTTCGCAGAACTCCTCGAGACCTTCGAGCTCGACTTCGAGCATGTGCGCCAGCATCCGGACCATTCCGCCCCAGAAGAGTGTCGGCACGCCGGGCTGGAGAATGGGGGCCGGCGCGCCCTCCGGCCGTCCGAAGCCGTACGGGGCAGCCCAGGATGCGTCGGTGTGGCTGCCGTAGTCGGAAATCTCCTGGACGCGGATGGCGTCAACCCTTTCGCAGATCTGGAGCGCGGCCATGGGCAGGGCGTCACCGCTGAAGCCTGGATCGATCCCACTGGTGAACAACGAGGAGCCGCCTGCGACGCAGGCGTCGGCCAACTTTGCGATGGGCCTTGGGTCTGTCGCCGGCGGATAGATCAGGTTCATCATCGAGCTCGAGACGACGTTGGCCCCGGATCGGAGGATCTCGGCAAGGTCGGCCACCGCCTCTCTGGGGCGTGTCTCGCCGATCGAGGTGAAGACAACGCAGTCGGGGTGGAGCTCGAGCAGGGCTTGGGCATCCGACGTGGCCCTTATGCCCGTCTTCATGCCGAGTCCCACAAGGTCCCCGGCGTCCCGCCCGACCCGAGAGGCCGAATGCGAATACACCCCTAGAAGCTCGAATTCGGGGCTGCGTACCAGTGCACGAAGCGCTTGTCGCCCGACACCTCCCACCGACCACTGCACCACGCTATGCGTCTCTTTCAACTCAAAGCCCTTCCCGGAGAGATCCTCCAAACTACGTCGGACCTGACGGTGCTGGGTCCGGTCAAGCGTCCTGCTCAAGATGGTCCGGCAACTCGCCCTGCGGGGAAAATGACCGCACACGTGCGACAGTACGGCTGTTACCCAGCGGATGTTGCCGGGGTGCCGCGCCCTACAATGGCCGCGATGACGCCTGCGATCCTCCTGACGGTCGACGACGATCCCGAAGTGTCCCGGGCGCTGGCCCGCGACCTGCGTCAACGCTACGGCGAGGATTACCGCATTCGGCGGGCTGAGTCCGGACCGGCGGCCCTCGATGCCCTCAAGGAGCTCAAGCTCCGGGACGAAAGAGTCGGCCTCTTGCTGGCCGACCAACGCATGCCGGAGATGACCGGTGTCGAGTTCCTCGCCGAGGCACGCCAGTTCTATCCCAAGGCCCGCCGGGTCCTGCTTACCGCCTATGCCGACACCGGAGCGGCCATCGCGGCCATCAACCGGGCCGACGTGCACTACTACCTGCTGAAACCATGGGACCCGCCCCAGGAGAAGCTGTACCCGGTCCTCGACGACCTGTCGAGGACTGGAAGATGGAAGATCGGCTCAAGGCTGACGATCGCCTCCGGATCGTCGGCCACCGCTGGTCGGCCGGCTCTCACGAGGTGAAGGATTTCTTGACACGCAACCAGGTTCCGTTCACGTGGTTCGAACTCGAACGGGACGCCGAAGCCGGCAGGCTGTTGGCCGCCAACGGCGGCGACGCTGAGCACCTTCCCCTCGTTGTCACCAGCACGGGCCAGGCCCTGCAGGCTCCGTCGACGATGGAGGTCGCCGATGCCCTCGGGATTTCGTCGACGCCCTCCCTTCCCTTCTATGACCTTATCGTGATCGGGGGCGGTCCGGCCGGCCTCGGGGCTGCGGTCTACGGGGCCTCAGAGGGGCTCCGTACCGTGCTGGTCGAACGAGAGGCGATCGGCGGCCAGGCCGGCCAGAGCTCCAGGATCGAGAACTACCTCGGCTTCCCGTCCGGCATCCGGGGCGGCGATCTGGCCTGGCGGGCGACCACCCAGGCCCGCCGGTTCGGGGCGGAGATGCTGCTCACCTCCGAGGTGGCCAGCCTGGACGTCTGTGGATCGGCCCGGGTCGTCCGCCTGGCCAACGGCGCTGAGCTTGCTGCCCACGCGGTACTGCTCACCACCGGCGTGGCCTACCGGCGACTGGAGGCGCCGGGCGTCGACGCCTTTGCCGGTAGCGGCGTCTACTACGGGGCAGCGACGACTGAGGCGCAGTCGTGCCGGGACGAGGATGTCTACATCGTCGGCGGAGCCAACTCGGCTGGTCAGGCGGCCGTGTTCTTCGCCTCCACCGCTCGCAGCGTCACCCTGATCGTGCGAGGCCAGAATCTCGAGCGCTCCATGTCCCACTACCTGATCCAGCAGATCGCCGACCTCCCGAACGTCCACGTGCGTCCCTGCACCGAGGTAATCGGGGCCAGCGGCGATGACCATCTCGAACGGTTGCAGATCGCCGATCTGGCCGCTGGCACCAAGGAGGAAGTCGAGACCTCCTGGCTGTTCGTCTTCATCGGCGCCGCCCCGTGCACGGACTGGTTGGGGAAGGAGGTCCAGCGCGATGAAAACGGCTTCGTCCTGACCGGACCGGACCTGCTGACCGAAGGACGGCTCAGGGCCGACTGGCCCCTGGAGCGGCAGCCATACTTTCTGGAGACGAGTGTGCCAGGGGTGTTCGCGGCGGGGGACGTCCGTGGTCAATCGGTCAAGCGTGTGGCGTCGGCGGTCGGCGAGGGCGCGATGGCGGTGGCCCTCGTCCACCGTTATCTGGAGCTGTTGTGAGTGCACCGGTGCCGGGCCTCAGAGCCGAGCTGCGGAGGACTTTCCTGTTCGAGAGCCTGAGCGACGAACAGCTGGATTGGCTGGTGGAACACGGCGACGTTGAACAGTATGAGCCAGGGGTCAACGTCTACGAGCAGGGTGTCCCCGCCGAGTTGTTCTATGTCCTGCTCGACGGCGAGGTCCAGTTGGTCAAACGCCTGGACGGCTCCGATGTGGTTCTGTCGACCGCCCGTCAGCCGGGGGCCTATGCCGGGGCCACGCGCGCGTTCATCGGCGCCTCCGCGGATGACTCCTATGTGTCCAGCTTTCGAACCGTCACCCGTACCCGCCTGTTCCGGCTGCGAGGCGACGACTTCGCCTACGTGCTCCAGACATGGTTCCCCATGGCGGTCCACCTGTTGGACGGGCTGTTCCTGGGGATGAGCAACGCCGAAGCCCTCATAGGCCAACGGGAGAAACTCGTCGCCCTCGGCGCTCTCTCTGCCGGGCTGGCCCATGAGCTCAACAACCCGGCGGCCGCCGAGGCACGAGCTGCCGAAGCGCTCAGCAGTCGGCTCCAGGAAGGCCGTCAGGCCATGGTGAAGCTGGCTCCCAATCTCACCAAGGACGAACTCCACAACCTGCTCGACCTTCTGGGCGAGGCGATCGAGCGGCTCCGTGCAGCTCCCCGCCTTTCGACCTTGGAGGCCGGGGATCTGGAGGACACTCTGGCTGCTCGCCTCGAGGACGCCGGCGTAGAGGACCCGTGGGAGCTGGCGCCTGCGCTGGTGTCGGCCGGCCTGGACGAAGCCTGGCTGGATCGCGTCATAGCCGGCGCCGGCCCGGGGGCGCCCCACGCCATCAGGTGGTTGTCCGTGAGCCTCGACATCGACAGCCTGGTCGGTGAGATACAGAGCTCAGCAGGGCGCATCTCTGAACTGGTGGGGGCGATGAAGGACTACAGCCATCTCGACAGGGCGCCGCTCGAGGAGATCGACATCCACGACGGGCTCGACAGCACCCTGCTCATCTTCGCTCACAAACTCAAGACAGGGGTCAAGGTCCTCCGCGACTACGACCGCACCCTTCCTCGAGTGTGCGCACGGGGCGGGGAGCTCAACCAGGTGTGGACCAACATCATCGACAACGCCATCGACGCCATGGCCGGCGAAGGAACCTTGACGATTCGCACCGCCCGTGATGGCGAATGCGTCCTGGTCGAGATCGGCGATACCGGCCCTGGAGTGAGCCCCGAATTGCGTCGACGCATCTTCGAGCCGTTCTTCACCACCAAGGATGTCGGTGAGGGCACCGGGCTCGGCCTCGACATCAGCTATCGGATCGTGGTGCGCCGCCACCACGGGGACATTCAGGTCGAGTCCAAGCCTGGCGATACCCGTTTTCAGGTGTGGCTCCCCATCGACCAGCCCGCCGCTTCGAAGGGCGGCGGGTAGCCAGGGAGGGAACCTAGGGCCCAGATTTGCGTCAGCCGGTTCGACGGCGCCGCTGTCGTGGGTCCGCCTGTTGGGGGCGAAGTGCCACGCCAGGACCATGGCCGCACGACCGGGACCTCCATCCCGGTTAAATGTCGGTGTAATGATGTAATCAGGAGGCCGCCATGACCGACACGCTATCCGAATCGTCCCAGCCGCCACTGGGCGTCCCCGCCCTCGACACCTATTCGCAAATCGTAACGTCGGTCGCGGCGGAGCTGAACCCTCGGGTAGCAGCCCTGCAAGTCTCCCGCCGGCGCCGCAACGGCAACTTCGAGGCGGGAGCCGGCTCAGCCGTAGTCTTCACCAACGACGGGTTTCTGCTCACCAACGCCCACGTGGTGGGTCGTGCCGAAGCCGGGAAGGCAGCCTTCCACCACATGGAACGGTCGTCCCGTTCCATGTGGTGGGTGCCGATCCGCTGTCGGACCTGGCTGTGGTGCGCGCCGAGGGCGAGACCCCACCGCCGGCTCGACTCGGCGAGGCCTCTACCCTCAGTGTGGGCCAACTGGTTGTCGCCGTCGGCAACCCGCTCGGTCTGGCGGGCACTGTGACCGCTGGGGTTGTCAGCGCCTTGGGACGATCGTTGCCCGCCCGAGCCGGAAAGAGTATCCGGGTGATCGACGATGTCATCCAGACCGACGCGGCCCTCAACCCCGGCAACTCGGGCGGGGCACTGGCCATAGCGACCGGTGACGTGGTCGGCATCAACACGGCGGTCGCGGGGATGGGCGTTGGACTCGCCATCCCGATCAACGCCACTACCCGGCAGATCATCGCCACCCTACTCACCGAGGGACGAGTGCGCCGCGCCTATGTCGGTTTGGCCGGAACCCCTGCGCCGCTTCCGCCCAATCTTGCCAATGAACGTGGCCAACGCATGGGCCTCCGCGTCGCTGAAGTGGTGCCGGGTGCGCCCGCGGACCGCGCCGGCCTGCAGGCTGATGACCTGGTATTGAGCGCCGGAGGCGAGCCTATAGTCAGCGCCCAGGCGCTGCAGCGGCTCATGTTCGCGGACGCCATCGGCAGGCCGTTGCCACTTACGGTGCTTCGCTCCGACATCCTGGTGGAGGTCACCGCCACCCCGGTTGAACTCACTGCCGGGGACTGACCCGCCATCCCGGCCAGCTGGCAGGACTGGGGTCAGGGCAGTCGGCCGTCGCAGCCAGCCGGCCGTGGTCAGTCGACCCGGGCGGGGACGGACGTTAGGGTCTCACCGTGGAGATCTTCAAGGAGTTCACGTTCGAAGCCGCCCATCGGCTTCCGAATGTGGCGCCCGACCACAAATGCCACCGTTTGCACGGGCACTCGTTCCAGATATCGGTGCATCTCACGGGCCCGGTCGGCGCCGAGAGTGGCTGGGTTCGCGATTTTCGCGACGTCAGCTGCGCGATGGAGCCCCTCCTCCAGGTACTCGATCATCACTATCTGAACGAGATCGAAGGCCTCGAGAATCCAACCAGCGAAGTGCTCGCTCGCTGGATCTGGGAGCGGCTGAACACTGCGCTGCCGGAGCTCTCCGAAGTGGTTGTCCGGGAGACGTGTAATTCAGGTTGCGTCTACCGGGGCAAGCAGTAGGCGCGGTGGCGATAGCAGACCCCGTCGCCGTCTTGGCGAGCGGTGGACTCGACAGTGCGATCCTGGTCGCTCACCTGGTGAGCGAAGAGCACGAGGTGACGCCCATCTACGTGCGGTTCGGACTTGCCTGGGAGGACGTGGAGTCCCGCCACCTCCAGCGGTTCCTCGATTCGCTGCCGGCCCCAGCTACCAAGCCGTTGATCGTACTCGACCTGCCGGTCGCCGATGTCTACGGGGCGCACTGGAGCGTGACCGGACAACACGTTCCTGACCACAGCTCACCCGACGAGGCCGTCTACCTGCCCGGGCGCAATCTCCTGCTGCTGGCGAAGTCGAGCGTCTGGTGTGCGCTCAATGGAGTGCCGACCATCGCCCTCGGTACTCTGGCTGCCAATCCCTTTCCCGACGCAGACCACACGTTCTTTGCCGGCTTCTCGGCGCTGGCTGCACGAGCGCTCGGCCGCCCACTCGAGGTGGTGACTCCGTTCGCCGGTCGAAAGAAGCACGAGGTCCTGGAGCTCGGTCGAACGCTCCCGCTCGACCTGACCTTCTCGTGCATCGCGCCGCGCGCAGAACGGCATTGCGGGCATTGCAACAAATGCGCCGAGCGTCAGCTGGCCTTCACTCAGTTGGGCATCGCCGACACAACGGAGTACGCCACGTCATGAGCACCGTACGGCGGCGATTCATCGCCCCGGTGTCCTTCGGCCTGGGAGACCTTGTCGTCTCACTGCCGGTGGTGCAGGCGGCGGTGAGCGTCGGTCGGAGCTCTGGCACAGAGACCTGGCTGGTGACCCGCTCACCGGTGCAAGTGGCTCTCGCCGAACGCATCAGTGGTCTCGCCGGAACGGTGGGGGAGGGTGACCCCGCCATCAATCCCGAAACGCTCATTGACCTGCGGGACCACCCACTGCAGCGGGACCACTGGTGGGGGACGCCGGAATTCGCGGCCGCCTACGGTTCCCTGTCGATCAACGAGATCGTCGGCCGCATCGGGGCCGACTTTGGGGTGGTCGGCGACTTCTCGGCACCGATCCCCCTCGAGGTCAGGGACCCATCGGACGCCGAAGGTCTGGTCCTGTTCGTTGCCGACACCGACGGGACGGCGAAGCGATGGGCGTCCGAGCGCTGGGTCGAGCTTGCCGCCGCCCTTGAGTGCCGAGGCCTCGACGTGGCCGTCGTCACCCGAGGAGAAGGCGGCAACCCCTTGGTTGATCTCGGCATTGCCGGCGTCGTGGCCGCGACCCCCGGCGACGCCGTCGACGTGTTGAGTGGATGCCGCGCCGTCGTCGGGGTCGATACGGGACTGACGCACATCGCAGCCCAGCAGGGGACACCGTCGGTCTCCCTTTGCCGGACGCCCGCGGTCTACTTCCGGGGCTGGGACCACACCCGTCTGGTCGCAGGCTCTGGGTGCGACCCAGTATGTCGACGTGCGGAGAGGGCGTACGCCTACAACCAACGCGTCGACCTGAGCGGTCTGCACCTGGCCCCACGGGTGTGCCCGGCAGGGGTGGGCTGCCTGGACGGGATCGAGCCCGGTGCGGTCGTGAAGGCGCTCAGCGAGCTCTGCTGATGGACTCGCTCCCCTTGAGCCGGGTGGCCAACTCTCAACCGGCAGGCATCGGACGGCTCGTCCCTCTCGGCGCTGGTTGCGCCTGGAACAACTTGGGCCGCAACATCGTGTTCGCCGACGCCTCGCTTCGCCCCTTGGCCATTTTCGGAGACACCGTGTTCCCCGAGGACGACGAGGCGTCCCAGTTCGATCTCGACATCCATGCCATCGTGGAGCAGGCCGGTACCGGCAAGGTCGCCGTCGTGAACCATCTCGGTTCGGTGCGTATTTTCGATCCACCGCGGTCGGTTGGACCGGGACTCGTCGATGGACCCCACCTCGAGGCAGAGCGGCGGCTCGACTTTGTGGACGACGTTGAGAGGGTTGTCGGGCTCGGAGACCGTCTGGTGACGTCACGGCCCCGCGGTCGGCGACTCGGTGGCGTGCTCGTGACCGAGCCCATCGCTTCCGCCCGCCGGTGCCTCGACTCGAGCACGGCACAAGAGTCCTTCGGATTCGTCACCGCCCTCGCCGCGAAATCGACTCCGGACGGAACCGGCTGGGTTGCCCTCGGCGGCGAGGGTCGGGTACGTCTCGTCGAGTCAGATGGTGGTCGTCTCGGCGCTGGCCGGTGGGAAACCGCGGTTGACTTCACTTGTGCCGCGTTGGTGGCATCCGGGTCCTCCCTCTGGGCGGCCGGAAGCGACCTGGGCGGTTCCGGTGTCGACGACTACGACTGGGACCAATTGGGGGGAGGGGGGCTTGCCCAGCTCGACCTCGCCAGTGGTGTCGTCGTGTCGTCCGCCCGTTTCGGCGACGACCTGGCCTGGGGAAGCGGCGGCGATGCGCTGGTCGTGGTGGACGGCGTGCCCTGTGGCGTGGGCCGCTACGGCGAGCTCCATGCCCTCCTCCCCGGTGCGCCCACGACGGTCCGGCTCACCGACGGCCTTGCCCCCCAGCCGCTCGGCATCGCCCACGCCGCGGTGGTGGGCGGCCAGCTCGTCATCGGCTTCAATCGCGGTGGCTACCGTCTCCACACGATGCCCTTGCGCACCGTCAGCCACCTCGTCCAGGGTCTTCCGGCCCGTAGAGCTTGAGACTCTCGTAGGCGACGAAACGGCGATTGCCCTCGGCCAGGTCGTTCAACAGCGCGGTGATCGCCTCTTCGAGCGCTCTGAGTTGGCTCCGCAGTCGAGGCAGCCGCTCGCGGTAGCGACTGGCATCGGCTGAGCCAGAAGCCGCCCTGGCCTCGGTCGAGGCAATTCGGATCACGAGCACCGACAAGCGATCGATGGCCATGCCCGGGCTCTCCGTCACCAACGATGCGCCCTCGCAACCATTGACAGCCGGCAAGATGGCCCGGTCGATCGCTTCGATGAAACCGTGACGAACGCCGTTGAGGCGGTCAATGTCTCGTTTGGCAGCTGCGACCATGGCGTCGTCGGCGTTGTCCCCCCGCGCGTCATCCTCGCGATCCCACTGCTCGACGTTGTTGCGATGCAAGGCGAGGATCGTGTCCATGACCTCCGCTGCCTCTTCGTCAGTTCGCGTCCCGCCCTCGGGCACCGGTGGGTGCAGCAGAGCGCCGACGATGGTGGCGACCGTGGGTAGGTCAGAGACATTCACGGGCGTGCTTCGAGAAAGGCGAGGATGGAATGAGCAGCCAGCGAACCCTGGCCGATCGCCGTGGCGATCCGCTCGTAGGCGCCTTCGACGACGTCTCCGGCGGCAAATGCCCGAGGATGCGAGGTGCGGAGGGCAGCGTCGACTTCGATCCCGCCGCGCCGGCCGAGGTTCAATTGGTCGCGCACCAGGTCGACGCGCTGCTCGCGTCCGAGCTTGAGGACGACACCACCGACGTCGAGCCGACGGTGATCGCCGGTCGTGCGATCCGAAACCTCGACCCCTTGCAGTTGGTCCGATCCAATCATCATGTCGAGCGTCCACCCGGCCAACTCGGTGATGCGATCCTCCGACCGGACGCGTTCGACGACGTCCCCCCTCGCCGTGAGGTGGGGAGAGCGGTGCACAAGGGTCACCATCGAACCCTCAGTGGCAAGCGCCAGCGCGTCGAGTGCGGCACTGTCTCCGCCGCCGATGACTGCCATCGGCCGACCGGCGAAGCGGGCCAGATGTGGCTCCACCAGGTAGGTCACGTCGCCCCCGTATGACCCTTCGGGCGCATTGTCGAGCTCCCGTCGGCGCGACCCGGTGGCGACCAGGACACTCCGGGCCTGGCACCGGTACGTGCCGGCTTCGACGATCCCGGCGTCAAGATCGAGACGAGTCACCGTCCGGCCCAGTTGCAGGCGATCACCGAGGATTGAAGCATGGCGCGTCAGAGCGTCCACGAGTGAATCGTTGCCGTCGGGCGCAACTGCCACGTTGCGGACACTATGGGGGATCTGGTCGATCTGCCCTCCAACTGTGGCGGCGCCCTCGAGTACGAGGACGTCGAGTTGGATGTCGGCGCATTCGATCGCTGCGCTCACACCCGCAGCTCCGGCTCCGATCACGACCACATCGTGGAGTGCTGCGCTGGGCACGGGACCACACTACGGCCTCGGCCAGTTCGAGTCTGCGGTGTCCCGGGTAAACCAGTCGCGGCCTTGCAAATGTCGTCCCGCCGTGAATCCGCGGTTGGAGCCGCCGGAGCATGCCCTGCCCGGAAGTCTCACGTTCCGGCGAGCGCTGACGGGTTGGCGCGTAGCGGTGCGTCGAGGAACCTGACCGTGTGTCCAGATCAAGTAGGGGATCGCCGGCGGTTTGACAGCCTCATGGGACTAGCCCAGGCCGAGGGTCTCCTGTGGGCTTCTGATCAGGGACTATGGGCCCCCCGATGCAGCGGTCCAACACAAAGCGATCGTGACTCGTCTGGTGACCTCGACCGTGGGAGTAAGGCCGATGAGGTTGAGCAAGACCGGCTTGGAGCCATGATCGAGGTCTCGGTCCCATTCACCCAGACTCCCAGTCAGATCCTACCTAGTGTGGCGGTCCAACGGTTGAAGGCATGGGAGGCTGACGGTGCAGCGAATCTCCAATCGGCTCATTGTGGGTGCTGCTGTCGTAGTTGTGGTGCTGGCGGGAAACCCGGGAATCGCCATCCGGGAAGCACGTGCATCGGTTCCTGCCATGCCCACGGATCCGCCAGGCGGAACCGGCTCGTTCCTCCTCGCCGCAGCGAACACCGGCCAGACGTACGCCCCTACATTTACCGGAAATGGAGAGCTCGGAATTCGGGTCCCGCCGCTTGGTCAGGGCTATGGCGGCGAGGCGATGTCCACTCCGTCCGAGCTGGCGGGCTTCTACGCCCAACCCCCCGGGGGGGTGCAGCAAAGGGCCAACATCCCGACTTGGACGACGCTTGCCTATTCCGACGGTGGGCAATCCTTCGCACTATCAAGTGGGCATACCAGCAACTGGCGACAAGCGCTCAACCTCCGAACAGGTGTAATCACCACCAGCGCCCGTTGGGCCGCTCCGGATGGACACGTCACCGACATGTCGTACCAGGTGCTGACCGATCGGGCCCGTGAACACGTCGGCTTGGTCCGCCTGACATTGGTTCCGCGTTGGACCGGTGTGGCAACGGTTACCGACACCATCGACGGGTCACCAGGCACCCTGACCACCCAGGTCGGAAAGGGGTGGGTGCCGTCAGCACGCCGCGACTGGGTCGCCGTGCAGGCGCGCGGCACGAATGTCGAGGCGGCGATCGCCAGCCAGCTCACAACAAGCGCCAACGTCAAGTCCACAACTGCCCAAGTCGATCAAACAGCCGATCAGAGTGTGGGCCAGCAGCTTGCCTTCAACGTGGCCTCTGGCCGCAGCTACACGGTCACCAAGTCCATCGGCGTGGTCACCTCCCAACAGAGCACCTCCGCGGACGTTTCCGCTCAACGTGAGGCCGCAGCGGCTGCAGGAGCAGGTTTTGGCGCGCTCTTGGAGGCGAACAACGTGGCTTGGGCCGGGCTCTGGTCGGGCCGCATCGATGTGGTCGGCAACTCAACGCTCGCCACCGAGGTCAACGCCAGTGAGTTCTATCTCTGGTCGAGTATCCGAAACGGGGTGGATTGGAGTATCTCACCAGCCGGTCTTTCATCGAACAGCTACGACGGCCACATCTTTTGGGACGCAGAGACTTGGATGTACCCAGCCGTGCTGGCACAGCACCCCGAGCTGGCGACCGGAATGAACGACTACCGGTACGCGCGACTTCCGGCGGCAAAGGCCCATGCCAGCGCCACCGGCTATCTGGGCAGTCGTTATCCCTGGGAGAGCGCGCTCGACGGCTCAGAACAAATCCCCCCACCCGCGTCCGTGTTCACGGAGGGCCTCTACGAGCAACACATCACTGCGGACATCGCCATCGCTCACTGGCAGTACTACCAAGCGACGGGCAACAAGAAATGGTTGGAACGACGCGGCTGGCCGGTGATCTCCCAGGCAGCGAGCTTCTGGGCTTCTCGAGCGGTTCCAGGGGAGGGCGGCAGCTATCACATCGGCGGGGTCACTGGGCCCGATGAGGAGAACCCGGATGTCAACGACGAGGTCTACACCAACGGGGCGGCCGTCACCACGCTGCGCGACGCCATTCAGGCAGCTGGCGTTCTCGGATTGCACGTACCGGCGAATTGGAGACCGATCACGTCAGGGATCGTTGTACCGGTGGACTACTCACTGGGCATCACTCAGGAGTTTGCCGGATATGGCGGCCAGATGATCAAACAGGCAGACGCCTCGCTCCTCGAGTATCCGCTGGGATACGGGATTCCGTCGAATATTGCTCAAGGCAACGTCTCCTACTACGCGGCGCGCACCGACCCGAATGGACCTTCCATGAGCGATGCGATCAACTCGATCGATAGTTCTGCGCTGGGCATAGCCGGGTGCGCCAGCTCCGTCTACACCCAACGCAGTGTGCAGCCCTTCATGCGAGATGTCTTCGACCAATTCTCAGAGACCAGAGGTGGTGGCGCACTCCCATTTATGACCGGCATCGGCGGCTTCCTACAGGAGTTCCTCTACGGCTATTCAGGATTGCGCTGGGATACCAATACCGTGGACCTTTCGCCAAGCACTACCAGTCAACTCGGCGGTGTGGTACTTCACGGTCTTGCGTGGCACGGTCGGCGGTTCACGGTGGCGATCGGTCAACACACCACCGCCATCACTCTGGACAGTGGCGCCATCCTGCCCGTGAAGACCGGCTCCACGACCCGCAATGTCAGGAGCGGGCACCCACTCATGATCGCTACCGGACGTCCGGATCTTGTCCATACACCTGATGCCATCCGTTGCCGTTGAATCGCCTGCCAAGACACCGTCAGCACGCCGTCGATGTCGCACAGAAGGGCCGGGGCATGGCTCATGGCCAAACGCTACGTGTCCCGATCAAGCCGATATCGGCCTCGGAGTCGAACCCTGTGTGCTGACGACCGACCTTGCCGGCGTTAACACGATCGACACCAGGGCGATACGGGCCCGAAATCTGCTCTGTGTTTACTGAGACGCAGCGCAGTCACATTGTGGGTAGAAAGGCCTGAGAAGGCATCCACTGAAAGCGCGATGGACGAGGTCGGCCATCGGAACGGTGACCCACTTGGACATCAGGGATACCCCGACATCCTCCTGTGAACGATCCAAACATCCAAGTCCTGGTACTGCAACACCTATCGGTCGAGCATCCTGGCTCGGTCGGCGCCCGACTCAGGCAGGCCGGCGCTGACTTGAGGACAGTAGAGCTCGACCATGGCGAAACGGTGCCGGATCTCGACCCGTTCGACCTGCTGGTCGTGATGGGCGGTCCAATGGACGTCTGGGAGGAGGACCGTTACCCGTGGCTGGTGGAGGAGAAGTCGGTGATCCGTCAGTGGGTGCGGGTGCTCGATCGGCCGTTCCTCGGAGTGTGTCTCGGCCACCAGTTGCTCGCCGATGCCCTGGGGGGAGAGGTCGCACCCATGGAGGAGCCGGAGGTCGGCCTTTGTCGGATCGACCTCCGGGCGGAGGCAGGTGACGACTTCCTGCTCGCGGAGCTGGGCTCGCCGGTCCCTGGGGCTGCAGTGGCACAGTTCCGAGGTCAGGCGTCTGCCGGCCGATGCCACCCTGCTCGCCTCGAGCGCCGCCTGTCCCACCCAGGCATTTCGGATCGGCCGGGCGGCGTGGGGACTGCAGCTGCATATCGAGGTCGGTCCGTTGACGGTGGCGGAATGGTCGTCGGTTCCGCATATCGCCGGTCACTGGAGTTGTCCGGATCCTCGGGCGTCAGCTCGCTGGCCTCAGCGGTGGCAAAGGAGCTTGGGAACTTGATGGACGTCAGCGCGATGATCAGCGAGCGGCTGGTCACCCTGGTCGAACAGGACCGACTCGGGACCGGGCTCGGGCCATGATCACCGACAACTTCCTCCCGGATGTTGTGGCCGATACCATTCGCAGTTGGACCGGCTGTTTCCGAATCGGGCCGCGTCTTGTGAGTCGGCAGCGCCGGAACAGTATGGTGACTGGCCACCGCGCCCTGTCCGAACGGGGCCATGGAGTGTGCGATGAGTGACTATCCCCGGATGATTGTGCCGGTTGACCATATAGAACCCGTGCCGCGCCGCATCCGCGCCATGCTGTCGGGTGCGGTGGTGCTGGATACCACTCAGGCCATCTATGTCTGGGAGTGGCCCTACTTTCCCCTGTACTACGTACCCATCGCCGACGTGGCGCAAGATCTGCTTGTCGACGAGGGACACAGCCAACACCGGCACCGAGGGACTGCACGTCAGTACGGTCTGCGCGTCGGGGCAGTGGAGCGTCCGGCCTCCGCTCACGTGTATACCGACGACGCTCTCGAGGGACTTGCAGGCATGGTCCGCTTCGATTGGGACGCCATGGACGCCTGGTTCGAGGAGGATGAAGAGGTCTTCGTGCACCCCCGGAATCCCTACGCCCGGGTCGATGCGCTGCGGTCGACGCGCACGGTTCGCATTGAGCTCGAGGGACTGGTCTTGGCGGAGTCATCGTCGCCGGTGATGGTATTTGAAACCGGTCTGCCCACCCGCTACTACCTCAACCGGACCGAAGTGGACTTTGAGCATCTGCTCCCATCAGAGACGGTGACGTCGTGTCCTTATAAGGGGACGACCAGCGGCTATTGGTCTTTCCAACTCGGAGAGACCATCCACCCTGATGTGGCGTGGATCTACGACTTCCCCACCAGGCAGCTGCTTCCCATCGCCGGGCTCATCGCCTTCTACAACGAAAGAGTTGACATCCTTCTCGACGACGAGCCGCTGCCTCGGCCGACCACGCACTTCTCCAAGTGACCGCCTACCATGGTGGCTATATCATTCCGAATCGGTCGTAGTCGGTGGTGTGGGAGGGGGGCGCACTTGTAGGCCCCAACCCGGGCACGCTGTTCGGCCGGCCCAGCCGAGTGCACAATGGCGGCTCTTCGCGTTGAACTGGGGAGCGTGAGGTAACGAGGTATCCGCGAACGCGG
>JADEYI010001644.1_pt1 | contig 15089 bp, 11 predicted proteins | sample 8542331 | NCBI WGS metagenome assembly JADEYI01 (sample SAMN16510988, study PRJNA670497) | mine drainage metagenome | isolation source: biofilm near Copperflume 1 | place: Germany: Marsberg coppermine Kilianstollen | collected 2018-02 | reverse complement strand
AGCGGGCGGGCTATTATCTATACGCTCGCCCGTCTGCGGATCGAAGCGCCACTTTGGCTGTTCTGGATTGTTGTCCATATTAGCTTCCTCCTGAGTATGGTTCCACTGTGCCGGCCCATAATGTTACGCGCGCTTATACAGGTAAAAATAAGAGGCCTGCACGCGACCTTGCGCACATTGATAAAGATGGCAGCATAGGGTTCCTCAATTCGGGGCAACCCCATGGCTCCGTCTGACAGTGCAAAAGACATTATATACGCGATAGCTTCTGAATGCTAGCCTGTAATTGCGCAATGTAAAGATCCACTTTGACTAAGCTCTGGCGCTCTATACTGTCCAGTTGGCACTCGGCTGTAGAGGCAGCTAACGGCTCTGTGCCGAGTTGGGGTCTATCATCAGGCCGGACTCATCTACAGCTTCAAAGTCGGAGCCGCGCAGGCTGTTTATCTCGTGTAGAATACCGTTGTCCCAACGCTCGTCAGTGGCCCCGGAGATAGACCACGAGCTGCCGTTGTCGGCGAGAATCATGCCGTAATCCTTGAGAGCCTGAAGAATAACACGTAACTGCGTAGGATAACCGCTTATATCTACGTTCGCCTTCAGGCGCACGCGTAAACCCATCGGCGGCAGGGCGCTGTTGTTGCTGCTGCCCGCGTCGTGACGCGCGGGCCATATATGTGCCTGCTGGGTGATGTTCGCAGTAAAGCGCAAAGCATGGCGGATCACACCGGAGGCAACCTCATCATAGCGCGCCAGACCGGGGAATATAGGCAGACCGGCAGCGTCGGCGGAGGTCCAGCCGTCAGGTCGCAAGGCATTGGAGCCAAGTTGCCACAGCGCGCCCGACCCTGCATTCCAGCTTCCGTCAGCGTTAGGAAAGGCGCGGTACATCTCGTAAAGCGTGCATGTGCTCTGATCAACGACAATAGCATGGCGATCGCCTGTGCTTGCAGGGCCACCTTCGACCGGTGCGTTGGTAGGCACGGGGTAAGGGCCAGGATCGCTCTGGCTGCCGTAATCGGTGAAGTAAATAGGCACGGGTGGCTGCCCTGCAACGTTGATGAAGGGAATGCCTATAGGCTCGTTGTTCCACAAGCCGGAGCCAAAGTCCGGGTGCAGGGGCACATTCAGGCCGATACTCGCTATGTAACTGTCTGATAGCGTAGTGGTGGGCAGGGCGGCGATGTTGCGGTTCCAGATATTATCAGCAGGAAAGATAGCGCACGAACCTGTGGGCGTAGCCGTTACCCCCGGCTGGTGAGTAGGAGTGGCAACGGGCGTATAGGTGGCAACTGCCGTAAATGTGGGCGGACCCGGAGTGTAGGTAGGAACAGGGCCACTCCCGCGCGAATTGTCAATAATTTTACAAGCCTGAGCGCGAGTGGAGCTGTTCTGAGGGCGAAAATAGGAGCCGGGGCAAGGCTCGCCGGAACTGCCGCAAGGGTAACCACCGATTATGTTGTGCGCTGCCACACTCTCAACATAGCCGTAGAAAGGGTTGTTAGCCGATACGTCGTTGAAGGTGGGCGCAGATGGCGTAACAGGTGACCACCGGCGCGCATTGACAATCATCTTGGCAAGTTGGCCCCGCGTCACTACGGAGTTGGGGCGGAAGTAAGGGCGGCGCTGACCATCGCAAGGCTCGCCTGGGCCGCCACAAGGATAGCCATTAGCTATACCCCCTGTTACCCCAATCTCGATCCAGGGGAAAAGAGAGTAGGTGGTGGGTACATCGCTGAAAGTGGGTGTGGCGGGAGGCGTGCCGGTGAGGCCAATGCCGAGGATGACCATCTTCATTATCTGGCCGCGAGTAACACTATTGTTAGGTCGGAAGGTGCCGTCATCATAACCCGAAACCACGCCCAAATTAGAGAGGTCGGTCACATACTGGTAAGACCAGTCGCCGGGGCAAACGTCGGAGTAACGCTGTCCTGCGCAGGTGCTATCGGGCTGGCCTGCTTGCGCAGCCTGCGCGGTGGCCTTGCTCGCGTATAGAGCAGCTATGAGCAACACCGGAATGAGCCACAGGCTATGTTTACGCTCCCCAGCCGTTAGGGAGGTTATTCTTTGCATCATTATCCATTCACATAGAGATCTTCAAAGCTATCTTCGTGGGCTATCTTCGCCGGTAGCAAATACAGCACTATTCTATTGCCAATCGCCTCTAAAGATAATGGCTACATAGTCCTGTTATACGCGGGGTAATGGTCATAAAAGGTGGCTATAGTGCATGAATCAGGTATTACGAGCAGCCTGGCGGGCGCGCTCTTCTTTGGCTCGCTCATAGAGACGTTTGCCTTCCTCCATGCGAGACGCTTCCTCGGCAGTTTCCGGGATGAGAGGAGGGACGGGCACCGGATCGCCATTATCGTCGAGAGCCACGAAGGTGAGGACACACGAGCTAGTTTGTACCTTCCTCCCTGTGGCGGGGTTCTCCGCCTCTACCAGGGCGCGCACCAACATCGAAGAGCGGCCTACATACTCCACCTGCGAGGTAATCGTGACGAGGTCACCTATGTACACGGGTTCGTCAAAGCTCATGTGATCTAACGCAACGGTCACAACCTGGCAGCGGCAATGACGCATAGCGGCCACCGCCGCTCCTATGTCTACCATCTTCATAATCGAGCCGCCATGTACGTTGCCCATGGGGTTAGCATCGTTGGGGAGCATCACCTGGCTGAGATAGCTCTTCGAGTCGGACATAGTACGCGGCTCAAGAGACGCGGGCTTATCAAAGTCGCGCTTGCGAAAGGTATGTGTGGTCATGTGGGTTCTTTACGCCCTCCTATTAAAGAAGATTAACCTATCGTCCGCGATCTACTTATCTCACGTTGCGTAATGGGCGAAGTGCCTTTGCCATCAGCTTGCGATGTAATACGCACTACACACTACACGCACGTCTAATGGCTCTACAGGCGGACAATGGTCACGCCCTCTCCGCCTTCTTCCGGCTTGGGCGTTTCGATGCCCTTCACAAGAGGGTGGCTATTCAGGTATTCGCGTAATGCCTTGCGGAGCGCGCCTGTGCCTTTGCCGTGAATGATACGTATGAAAGGCATATTAACAAGAGCAGCGTCGTTGAGGATGCCATCTAGCTCCTCGATAGTCTCTTCAGCGCGGCGACCTCGAAAGTCGTATTCAAGGCGCGGGGCAACAGCAGGCATGGCTACAGCGTAGCGCCCGTAATCCGTGGACGGAGCCGCAGCCATTGAGCTTGCCGGGCGGCGCAGTGTCACACTCGACACAGGTAGGCGCATCTTGAAGGAACCCATTTGCACTTCTATCTGGCCGCTATCGTCGGGCTGACCTGTCACATTACCTTCGGCCCCCATGCTCTGGATAAAAACAGTATCACCTGGGCTAAGTACATGTGGCATCGCAGGTTCGGATGGGCCATGCGCCTGTTGAGGCCTGGGCCGGTGGGCGCGGCTACGCTTCTGCTGCGCAGCCTTTGCTTTGAGCTGGCGGTCAAGCTCCTCGGCCCTGTTCTGAGATTCCTGCATCCACTGGCGCGTCAACACCTCATCTGAGGTGGCTGCCAGGCCAGCCTCAACCCGACCGCGCAGGCGGCGCATCTCGTCGCGTAATGTTTCAAGCTCGCGCTGCGTTTCGGCGTGCGCTTCATCAGCGGCCCGTGCTTTGATCTCCTCTACTTCCACAAGGCGACGCTCAAGCTCTGCGCGTTGGCGGTCAAGCTCACGGCGCGTCTCTTCAGCGGTGCCGCGCTCATGCCGGGCAGATTCTCTCTCGCTTCTAATGTTCTCCAAAAGGTCTTCAACATGCTGCGTCTCAGGGTCTATGAAGCTCTTAGCACGGTTGATAATCGTGTGGCGCAGGCCGAGGCGGCTTGCTATGGCGAAGGCGTTGCTGCGCCCAGGTACGCCTATCATAAGACGATAAGTAGGGCTAAGGGTGTTCACATCGAACTCCACAGAGGCATTCTCCACGCCGGGCGTATTGAAAGCGAAGGCTTTTAGTTCGGAGTAGTGAGTTGTGCATACGGCAAAGGTGCCCATCTCCAGTATGTGGGTGATAATAGAACGGGCAAGGGCTGAGCCTTCCTCAGGGTCGGTGCCAGCCCCAAGCTCATCCAGCAGCACCAGGCTCTCGCGGTCGGACCACTTGAGGATATTGACGATGTTCGACATATGCGAGGAGAATGTGCTGAGGCTCTGCTCAATGCTTTGCTCGTCGCCTATGTCAGCAAAAACCTCCCTGAAGATCACGGCACGTGAGCCCCTATCGGCGGAGATGTGCAGGCCCGCTTGCGCCATGAGAGTGAGCAAACCTACCGTTTTGAGGGCCACCGTTTTGCCGCCGGTGTTGGGGCCTGTGATCACCAGCATGTGGAACTTATCGCCAAGCTCTACGGTGATAGGCACAACGTTGCCTGAAAGTAGAGGGTGGCGAGCATTGCGGAAAAGTAGACCGCGTGGGGAGGGAGCGACCTGCTGCACGTTACTATTACCGTTACTGGGGCTTACGAGGGCATCTCTGCGCTGCTCGCGGTTGTCGGGGGGTCTCTTGCCATTTCCGGCCCGCTGGCCGCGAGCCTCTACCAGTTCAGGCTCCATGCCGTTGATCGCCAGACTATAATGGCCCTTGGCGAGGGCAAAGTCAAGGTCGGCAAGGATTTCGATGTTGGTGTTGATGGCTGTAGCATGCGAGCCGATTAGAGCGCCAAGCTCCCTCAGAATACGCTCTACCTCCTGGCTTTCTTCAAGCTGTAGCTGCCGCCACTCGTTACCGAGGTCTACAGTAGCTAACGGCTCTACAAAGAGAGTAGAGCCTGTGTTCGACTGGTCGTGTACGATACCACGCAATGCACCCTGGAAATCGCGCTTAACAGGCACCACATAGCGCCCACCACGCAGGGTGATTATCGGCTCCTGGAGCGCGCGCGAGTAGGCCTCCGAAGATATTATCTGTTGCAGGCGCGACATGAGGCGGCTGTGAGCAACACGCACACTCACCCTGATCTTGCCGAGGGCAGGCGAAGCCGAGTCGAGCACCATGCCATCATCGTTGATCGAGCGCTCGATTTCCGCCTCTAATTTGGGTAGATGGGTAATGCCATCAGCAATGAATACAAGCGTTTTGAGGTCGCCCTTCTGCTCGTCAGTTCGCATGATAAGGCTGCGTAGGTTGCGCCCGGCTCGCAGGGTATCGAGCACCGACAGTATATCTGAAGGGTCGAGCACCGAGCCAAGCTCGGCACGGCGAACAAGCTCGCGCACATCATGTGCTCCGCCGATAGTCGCGTCAGGGCGCAGCGATAGGAGGCGTACTGCCTCGGTGGTGACGCGCTGGTCGCGGCGCACCTGGGCTATTTCGCTCGACGGCCCTAAACCCAGCGCCAGAGCGCGCCCTGCACTAAAGGAAGTATACTGCGCAAGGCGCTCGCGCACCTTTGGGAACTCAAGAGTATTGAGGGTTTTTTCGTTCAAGTTGTTTCTAGATGGCCTTTCAGTGGTGGGCGATGGATGACCGAGCGGTGAAGACTGGCGCAAGCAATAGGCCACCGGCTACCAGCCTCCTTAATTATACCAATACGTGTCTCAAAGTGAGTAGGATATTAGCGGTTAGTGATATTGCTTATCAATGATCAACACTATAGCGTCAGTCATGGACGGAATGAACAGGCCAGTTGATGGGCCCAATTGACAGTCTTTATTCGATGCGAGGGTACCCACTTTATAATGTACTATGTGTTATATTGATGCTGCATAGAGTATCCTTAGTGAGGTTATAGCTTTCACACATGTTGGTTGACTGATATGTTTTACTCACGCTGTTTAGCAAGGCACGGACTAGGCGCGGCAACTTTTACACTTAGTGTGGACGCAAAATCAACTCTCATCTTGTAGGACGAGCGTTTAAGACTGTTCATCTTCATTACTATAGAGCTGTGTAACTGCCCATTCGCCATCGACAGGTTGGCTTCGTTCAGCAAGTTGTTCAACTACTAACATAGATTGATAAGGCTCCTCCTGTACATTCGGCATTGGAGGGGCAAAGTTTGTGATAAGTACCTCCTTATTTAGAACACGAGCCTTACCATTTTTCTCTGCTTTCATACCCGAAAACGACTGCACAGGAGTAATAAAGTTGTGCGAAAACAAATCGTGAATCTCACGTGTGTCATAAGAAGAAAGTATCCATTTACAACTTGTCTTACTTAATCGTTCCGCTAATTGATGGTGATCGCTCCAATTACGCATGTTGTGTGAATAATTGCATTTGTTACCGGGATAGGGTGGATCAATGTACATAACCGTACCTTCACGATCGTAGCGGTCCAGGCACTCATGCCAATCAAGATTCTCAATTATCACGGTACTCAAACGCTCATGAATGGGGCTAAGTCGCTGCTGAAGAGTTTTTAATGCGCCGATGAGTCTATTCCCATGACCTCCATCTGTAATACTGGTCGCGAAGCGGGGATAATTCAACTCACCTCCCCATCCGGCCATAATTAAGTAATAAAATCGGTGTGCACGGGTGACCATGCTCAACTTTGAAGGATCTAACTCAGCAAGCCGCCTGAACTCGGCTCGTGATACAAGTTCCCATTCAAAGGAGGCAATTAACTCCTCCGGCTTCTCTTTTATAACCCTAAAGAAGTTTATTAGTTCTTCATCTATATCGTTTAGGACCTCAACTTCGCTGGGTAGTTTACCAAACAGGACCCAGGCTGCCCCTGCAAATGGCTCTACATAGCACGTGTGAGGGGGAATCAGATCGATGATCGGCTTTCGCAACCGGGACTTGCCGCCCACCCATTTAAGAGGGCTATTTAGGAAGTGAGGTTCGCTAACCTTGTTTTCATATGTACTCATATGTGTCCTTCTGAGGTAATAATTCTCTTGACCACATCTTTATGTCTCTAATAGAGACAATCCTAACATATGAGCAATTAGATGTCAAGTACTGTGGATAAAGAACAACGAATACAGAGATTTGGACATAAGCTACGCATGCTACGCACACAGCGTGGTATGACCCTTAAGGAATTAGCCCAAGCTCTAGGCTATACGGCGCATGGTCACATTAGTGAGCTGGAATCCGGCAAGAAGTTGCCCACAGTGCAATTTGTACTCAACGTTGCCCGTTTATTTAGCATTAGTACTGATGATCTCCTAAAAGACGAGCTTGATATAGACCAGGAGAAGCGTAATTGCAATTAGCCTTCATTGACAGAGATCCCACTTCGCAGGAAGTCGAGAGATTTAGACTTGTCTTGAGTACATACCAAGATGGGAGTGGAATGTTAGCTCTAAGAGACGGCAAAACTTTACCCGGGTGGCGCGACTTTGAGCGGACCCTTGCTGCTGTGTTTAACGGGATAGCTCAAGAGAACAAAGCCATTTTTGACGTATTGCTGCCTGATCCCGTTAGACAGGGTACATATTGTGGGTTATCGTGCAAGATGCGGGAAGCTCTAGACAATGTTCGAAAGTACAGTCGGGTTACAATGGAATTGTCCAACTCCTCAAGAAAGTTTTGGCAGTACTTGGCGACTAAGGGCCTCAGCCAGAGCAACTACAGAAGTAGTCCAGAAGTTGTCGGAGAGGCGCTGGTCGAGTTAGTCGAGCAGTGGTATCAGATGGTAAGTACTGAAACTGGCGGCGTTATCGATCTAGCGAGAAGTTCCTACCTTGTATTGTCCTACAATAAACAGGGTTCTTACCAACTGCACAGATTCCCACTTGGCTTTCCAGACCCTAGAACTTTACAATGGTATTTCCCTGCGGTGCAAAAGAAGGGCGGCGAAGAACCGGGCAGCCACCTAAGGGGAACTGATGAATTTGGAACCCTTTTCGAATGGTATGGCGAGTCAGGAGGTCAGCTAAAGTATTATCCCTTGATCACATCAGCCACATGGGAGTCAACGCCGTTTAGACTAGAGCCGCTACATCTTGAAGAGCTTGGGTCCCTGTTGGTCCGTAGAGCAAAGACCTACTTCCCAGAGCTTTGGTTAAGAGCATCTATCGATTCTAATTAACCCGCGCCTAAGCCACATGTGGGGTCCCGGCATCATCTGCCATGGGGGTTTCGGGGGCGGTTTGCTCGTTTGCGGCTTGTTCTGCTTCGGATGCCTCAAACTTAGCCATCAGTCCCGCCTGGTCGTGGGCTATGTTCGCGAGGCGCTCGTTGGGCACCTGCTCTGCGGGCATAGTAGCTGGGGTCGCCATAGTTGCAACCGGAACAACCTGCACCAGCTTTGTGCCTCGCCTACTAAAGACACGTCGTAGTGATGTGTAAGCAGTTGTGCGTGGCCGGGGCATCAGCAAATCTGTTTGACTCTTGGCATCTGTGTACAACGCAAGCACAAAAACATAAAGCACACCCGCTATTGGCACCGCCAGCAACGCCCCACCCAGGCCGCCTAGCTCAACACCTGCAAGCAGAGCCAGCAACACCGCAAGCGGGTGCAGACCCACAGCATGGCCGCTCACTCGGGGTACGATTACGTTGGCTTCCACCTGTTGCAGCACAATGAAGTAAATTAGCACCCAAACGACGAGCGGCATCGGCTGGAATAAGGAGATCACCACCGCCACAACCATCCCCAGCACAGGCCCAACCAGAGGTATAAACTCGAACAAGAACGCAAGCAGCCCGATCACAAGAGGATAGTGAACCCCAAGCAGAGCGGAGCCGAGGCCCGCCGCTACGCCCATTGTAAGCGCCACTATGAACTGCCCACGAACGTAGCCGCCCAACACCTGATTGAGGGTAGCCTCTACGAAGAACCATCGCTCACGGTACGTTACGGGCAGCAGGCGCACTGCTCGATTGTGCATACCGCGACCGTCGAGCAACAGGTAAAAACTAATAGCCAGCACAAGAAACAGGTCAGTGACAAATGCCACCAGGCCCGCTACAACTGCCAGGGTGCCGCCAAGTAGCGTGCTGCCGGCGTTCGATAGAGAATCGAGCAGACGGTTACGCAGACTTGTTATGTCAATCGGTATCCCATGCTGCTGGAAAAAGGTAGTAAGGCCAGCAGGCGCCCCTGCCTTGGAGTCGATGAGGGCAGGCAATGTCGTGGTTAACGACTGTAATTGGGCTGTGAGTGGCCCCAGGAGCAATACTGCGCCTATCGAGAGTGCGCCGAGGATCACCAGATAAACCAGTAAGATAGAGAGGGGACGAGCAAGCCCCCCACGCTCAAGGCGATCAACAAGGGGGCCAAGTAGATAAGCTACCAGAAAGCTGACGAGCAGCAGCACAATGATGTTCAGAAATCGCTCGATGACGTTCCATGCAATCACCGCCACAACCGTGCCGCTGATAATTGTCAAAAAGAGTTGCAGCCAGGGGTTGAGGCCCAGGCGCTCTACCAGCCTGGGTGGTTGCTCAGTTGCTCTAGGTGTGCTCATACCGCCTCCGGTGGAATTATAAATTACCAATCAGGAATTGAAAAGTATCCCAAGCTGCGGCGTATGAACATGCAGCGTAGTTGCGGCACTGTTATTATCTCAGCTTACAAGTGATTCGTAATTCATAATTGCCTAACCCCTGCGCGGTTCAGCCACATCTCTAGCCTGGGGAGATCCCATGTGGTGAGGATTCTGTCGGCGGTGGCCCAGCCTCGGCGGGCTATATGGACGCCGTATTCTATCAGTTCATAGTTGTCGTGGTGGTGGGCGTCGGTATCTACGGAGAGGAGGCAACCTGCGTCCATAGCTTCTTTCACATAGACATCATCAAGGTCCAGGCGGTCGGGCGCGGAGTTTATTTCAAGCGCGGTGCCGGTCTTGACAGCTTCACGAATAACGGCGCTCACGTCCATTGCGGAAGGCTCTCGCTGGTTAATCAGGCGGCCCGTCGGATGACCAAGTATATCTACATTAGGATTACGTAGTGCGTTGAGAGCGCGTTGGGTCACCTGCTCACCCGGTTGGCGCAGCCCGCTATGGATCGAAGCTACCACGATATCTAGCCAGGCAAGCACCTCGTCGGGGAAGTCGAGCGTGCCATCAAGCTTTATCTCAAGCTCGGTGCCGTGCAGAATACGGAAGTCGCTGCCGATAGCGCGCTGGGCTTCCTCTATCTCCTTGCGCTGAGCATGCAATCTCTCTACATTAAGCCCATTAGCCACTGTAAGGCCCTGGCTGTGGTCTGTGATAGCTATATACTCGTAGCCGCGCGCTTTAGCGGCGCGAGCCATGGCAAGTATGCTCTCCGCGCCGTCACTCCACGTCGAATGGCAGTGCAGATCGCCCTTTATGTTAGCTATCTCGACAAGAAGCGGAAGCTCGTTGCAGGCAGATGCCTCGATCTCTCCCCGGTCTTCACGCATTTCGGGAGGCATCCATTGTAAGCCCAGCGTGCGGTAAATATCTTCCTCCGTCTGCCAGGGCACGGGTTCGCCGTTGGTGCGGTGCAGGCCATATTCGTTTAGCTTGTATCCCATGTGGATAGCGCGATCACGCAACTTGATGTTGTGCGCCCTGGACCCGGTGAAGTGCTGCAACAGCGAACTATAGTGCTTTGGATCGAGCACATAGAGGTCTATTTGCAAGCCGTTGTGCAAGCGCACCGTTGCCTTGTTTGCGCCTTGCGAGTCTATGCTGCCCACCATAGGCAGGCCAACGAAGCACTCTATCACGGCATAAGGGTCTGAAGCGGTCGCCAGCAGGTCTATATCGCCTATCGTCGGCTTCCACCTACGCACCGAGCCTGCCACCTCCAGCTTGTCTATGCCGGGGCAGTTCTCGCGCAGTAGTCCCATCAACTGGCGCACGATAGGAAGAGCTGTGCCCAGCAGGTCTCGCTTCTCAGCGCTCCGCTTCTCGATAGCCACTATTCCCTGCTTGATACCCTCTATTGTGCGCTCGCCGATGCCGGGCACTGTGAGCAGCCGCCCATCGGCGATGGCTTTCTGGAGGTCAGCTATGCCCTGTATGCCGAGCGTCTTGTAGAGGAACATGGCCGTTTTTGGGCCAACGTGCGGTATCTCGGTGATAGCGATAAGCGAAGGCGGTATCTCAGCAACCAGGCGGTCATAAAAGCGAAGATGTCCGGTAGTCATCAGCTCGTTCACTTTGTCGCTGATCGCTTTGCCCACACCGGGAAGGTCATCCACGCGACCCTCTCGCCAGACCTGCTTGAGGTCTTCGGGGAGGTTGGCGAAAGTCGTTGATGCATTGCGATAGGCGCGAGCCTTGAAGGGCGACTCTCCCTTCAACTCCATCATCGCAGCTATTTCATTGAAGATGCGAGCAAAAGTAGAGTTATTGAAAGCAGCAGCTTCAGGAGACATTTCCGGCATCTGGCACCCTCCCCTTCGGGGAATTAGTTCCCGCCTTCGGCGGAATTATGAATTAGCAACTTACCTTACGCAAGGGGAGAGAAATGTTACAGCTTGTGGAAAAAGAAGCCTCTCTCTTGTCATTCTGAACGAAGTGAAGCATGACAAGAGAGAGGGTACGCCTACCCAGGCTAGTACCTTTCTCCACCTCTGCGTAACATGAGTTGCTAATTCGTAACTCGTAACTCGTATCATTCTTCGTCCCTCAATCCCGGCCCGAGGCCGCGTTCGCGAGCATACTGGGCGGCGGCATCTCGGCCTGAAAGACCTAGCTTGCGGTAGATTTCGGAGAGGTATGTACGGACCATAGTTTCAGGCATACCTGCCTGCTGGCCTATCTGGTCATTGGTGAGGCCTGTAGCCAGCAGTCTCAGGATAGCACGCTCGTTGGATGTAATAAGCATATCTGTGCTGCTGATTCGCTTTTGCGCGTTATCAGCCGAAGACGACACCAGCGGGTTAGTTATGACTGAACCGGACATATGCTGGGCCTGCCTCTGCAAAAGAGGCGTCTCGCCCGACATTACGTCACGTATCGTCTGCAAAAGCATCTCGCTTCCCGCATCCTTCAGCACGTAGGCGCTTGCCCCAGCCCGTCGCGCCTCGCGCAGATGTTCTTCACCCTTGAACATCGTCAGCATGATTATCAACAGTCCAGGGTAGCTGTCAGTGAGCTTGCGCGTGGCTTCCATGCCGTCCATTCCGGGCATATTAATGTCCATCAGCACGATGTCGGGCTTGAGCTTTGTAACTTGCTCTATAGCCTCTTTGCCATTGCTGGCTTCGCCCACAGGCTCCATGCCCTCTTCCATCTCGAAAATCGAGATCAATCCTCTCCTGTAAGGGCCATGATCATCAGCCACCACTATGCGTATGTTGCTTCCCTGCGCTCGCGTAACACCAAAAGGGGATGTGCCTGAGCGAGAAAACCATATTCCACTCTTCTGAGGGGACGGCATAAAAATCTCCTACATGGCTGGCTACAGCCGCTTATCATGGCCTTTGCGCCACACGACGTTACAGGACGGCGACCAGTGCTGAAAAAGGTAAGCTTCCTGTGATATATGAGGGCCTTTATTAAGAACTAGGCGCCGATTATCTACGGCCAGTTTAACACATATCGGCAAAGAGTGGGGATTGTGAACTGGGGATCAGGTGCTAGGAACTGGGAACGATTCCTTAACCCCAATCCGCTCCACCAGCGCGTGAGCAGCAGTAGCGGGGTCGGTCTTATGCGAAGCCAGATCGTCCACCACATGATCGAGGGTGCCGTTTTGTTGTAGGCTCGTGGTGAGGCGCCTAAGGATGAGGTCGCGGGCACGCTCCAGCACCTCTGCCTGAAGGCGAGCGCGGCGCTTCTCTTCGAGATGCCCACTCTCATGTAGATAAGCCTGGTGCTTGGCTATCGCGTCCGCAAGCTCGCTTATGCCCCCCCCTTCAGCCGCTATCGTCTTGATGATTGGCGGCACCCATGCTCCGTGAGGGTAGGGGACAAGGCGCATGGCGCTCTTGAGGTGATTTGCAAGGCGGTCGGCCCCTTCGCGGTCAGCCTTGTTGATAACGAGCAGGTCGGCTATTTCCAGCACACCCGCTTTGATAGCTTGCACATCGTCGCCCATGCCGGGCACCTCGACGAGCAAAGTGGTGTCGGCAAGCCCTGCTATCGAAACTTCGTCCTGGCCCACACCCACCGTTTCAATAATAACAATGTCGCATCCCAGGGCATCCATCACCCGTGTAACGTCGGCAGTGGCCGCCGAGAGGCCACCAAGCTGCCCCCGCGAAGCCATAGAGCGGACAAAGACGCCGGGGTCCTGGTAGAAACCAAGCATACGAATGCGGTCACCGAGGATAGCCCCGCCGCTCACCGCCGAGGTGGGATCCACAGCAACCACTCCTATAGTTTTACCTTCTATGCGGTAATGTACGACCAGCTTGTTGACCAGTGTAGATTTGCCTGCGCCGGGAGGGCCTGTTATCCCCAGCAGATGGGCGCGGCCTGTGTGAGGCGTAATAAGCCGGAGGGCTTCTCTGTATCCGACGCGGCGGTTCTCCACCACCGTCATCAGGCGCGAAGCCGCAGCCCGGTCACCCTGGATAAGCCTTTCAACGAGCGCGGGTATCAGCGAAGTATGCGAAGTGGCAGAAGCCTGCGCGCCAACAGGAGCGGACATTACTGCTCTTCCTCGCTCTGAGAATGGCGCAGTGTGACATGTTCGCGCACAAAGCGCACGGCCTCTTCCATCGGGGTTCCTGGGCCAAAGACAGCTGCAATGCCCATCTCCTTGACAGCAGGAATGTCATCGTCAGGTATGATACCGCCTGCGTAGACAAGGACATCGCTGAGGCCTCGACTACGCAGCTCGCCCATGATGCGCGGGAAGAGCGCCATATGCGCGCCCGACAAAATGGACAGCCCCACGGCGTCCACATCTTCTTGCAGGGCCGCTTCGGCTATCATCTCCGGCGTCTGGTGCAGACCCGTATAGATAACCTCCATACCTGCATCACGCAAAGCACGAGCGATGATCTTGGCCCCACGATCATGCCCATCAAGCCCGGGCTTGGCGATAAGCACCCTTATCTTCTGCTGCGCGCCCAAAGCTTCTTCCTCTGTTGCTTCGTTCGATGGCGTCTTTGCCACCATATTTCCCTCCTATCTTCAGAATGTAAGCTAATCTTATCAATATTACTCTAAATGGGGTGGAGACGTAAAGAAATGGACGCGTGAAGTGTGAACCGCGAGCTATTCAACTTAAGACAGCTTTCACTACCCGCTGACCACTAGCTGCTTGTAGAGATCGAGGGTAGAACGTGCGGCTACGTCCCAGGTGAAGAGGGCAGAGCGGGCCAGACCGCGCTCTCGCAATTCTTGCCGCAAGCGGGGTTCAACGTGAATGCTGTACAGCGCCTGGGCTATCTCCTCTACCGATAGCGGGTCCACGAGCAGCGCGGCATTACCCGCCACCTCTACCAGCGATGAGCAGCGCGAAGTGACCACAGGTGTGCCACATGCCATAGCCTCGATAACGGGCAGCCCGAAGCCCTCATATATGGAAGGGAAAGCCATCGACTCTGCAAGTGAATAGATAACCGGCAAATCTTCAGCAGGCACATAGCCTGTGAGGATTACGTCGCGGGAGAGTCCGAGCCGTTCTATCTCGCCAAGAATAGGCTCTACATGCCAGCCATTCTGGCCCACTATCACCAGCTTATGCGGCAGTTTAGCCTTTTTGAGCGCGGCGAATGCCTGTATCAACCTGCCGATATTCTTTCGCGGCTCGATGGTGCCTACATACAGGATAAAAGGATCGTCCAACCCATATAGGGCGCGTACAACCTCCCTGCGCGCAACGTCATTTACAGGAGCGAAGTGCGGGGCGGCAGCGCCCATGATCACCCGCACTTTCTCCTTCGGCGCGCCCAGATAACGGACTATATCATCACGCGCACTATTCGATACCGTAATAATCGCGTCCGCGTTGCGCGCCACTCTCGGTATCAGGGTGCGGTCGAGCAGACGCTTCTTGAGGGTGTGAAAACGCGGAGTGATAAAGACCGTCATATCATAGATTGTGACAACCGAGCGCCGGCCACAAGTCACAGGAGCCAGATAGTTCGTGAAATGGCAGATGTCGGGGCATGCCTGCCGTAAAGCCACGGGCAGCGCGGTTTGCATCCAGAGCGCACGCACGGGGAAGAAGTTCCGGTTGTGTATCCGCTCGGTGCCCAGCTGCCTGTGTGTAGCGCGTATATCGCGGTTCGA
>JADEYI010001643.1_pt1 | contig 15090 bp, 11 predicted proteins | sample 8542331 | NCBI WGS metagenome assembly JADEYI01 (sample SAMN16510988, study PRJNA670497) | mine drainage metagenome | isolation source: biofilm near Copperflume 1 | place: Germany: Marsberg coppermine Kilianstollen | collected 2018-02 | reverse complement strand
GAATGTGTACTGTAAACCGCTAGCTGGCAAGTCTGGAGGGCAACATGAAAGATGCAGAGATTTCCAAAATGCGCGCAGTTACTATCTCACGCGAATACGGTAGCGGTGGGGGCGAGATCGCCGCGCGCCTCGCCAAGCGCCTGGGGTGGCATCTGATTGACCATGAAGTGGTGGTGGAGGTTGCAAAAGCCCTGGGAGTGAGTGAGGCCGAAGCAGAGACGCACGACGAGCACGTAGAGGGGATCGTATCAAGGATTTTGAGCAGCCTGACAGTGCTTCAATCGCCTGCACCTGTGGGCATACCGGTCCAACTTATGACCGGTTCTGACGCCTATGACGAAGCGCGGCGCCGAGTGGTAGAGGGAGCGCTGGCAGCAGGGCGCTCGGTAATAGTGGGTCGCGGCGCCCAAATACTGCTGCGAGACCGACGCGATGTCTTCCATGTGCGGATCGTGGCTGGGCTTGAAGAGCGTATTGCCTACGTCATGCAGCGCGAAAGAATGGATCGCGCAGCAGCGCAGGTGCGCATACAGCATAAGGACCGCGACCGGGTTCGCTTTCTAGCGGCAGAACACCATGAGAGTCCCGAAGATGCGCACCTCTATGACCTCACGGTAAATACCAACGTGCTCGACCTCGCCAGCGTTGTAGATCTGCTGGCATTCGCGCTGGAATGCAAGGCAAAGAGACTTTCTGCGCCCGCCAATGAACTAGGGCCAGGCGCAGGCTTGCAGCACTATACCGAGCCGCCTGCCGACTTCCACCCACATGCGGCGGAGAGTAGCTCCCCTCCCACAGCAGGCGATGGACAACTACGGGCAACCGGCACAGAAGCTACACAGTAAGGCATGAATGATAAGGACCGCAAAGCTTGAAGAGAAGAGTTCGCTTTGCAAATAAAGAGTTATAGTTGTAGAGACAGAATGACAATAGTTCACACCCGCAAAAACCTACCCTTGAAAGCCCCTGAAAGGGAAAGAATACATAGACATTCACTTACCTGGATCTGTCATGTCGAGGTGAACTACCCAGCGAAGAAAAAGAGTGCCCAGCAAAACTAATATCATGAGAATAATCGCCAATACGGCGAAGAGGGCAGTCCCAAAAGTGCCGCCCAGTGTAAAGAACATCGAGGCGAGCCAGGCGGCAGCGAAGTCAGCAGCCAGGAGAGCGCTGTAGAGGAACGCTGCCCAATCGTTGAAGAAAATCGGGTAAAACTCTCGCCGAAGCCACCGGATTATCGCCGCAATTTCCACACCGATAAGCAGCAGCAAAAATAGCCATACAAACATCGTCATCCAACTCCTTTTCAGCTTGCTGAAGTTAACACAGAGCACAAGTCTACTTGGTTCAGCCCTTTTGCGCCTGGTTCAGAGCAAGGAGACTTCAGCGCGATTGCTGTCAGCAGCCTGAATCAGCGTGCGCCTACGGCATTCATGATGGCAGTTGTAGAGAGAAACCAGACACGTGCTGGAGATAATTCGTGCTAACGTGCTTTTGCAATTGACCCATACCTTTCGCGATAGACAAGCCGGCGCGTTGGCGACGTGGCTGGCGCTCGTCGTTGTTCTGCTCATGGGCGCATGGCTGCGGGTGGGTAGCCACAACTGGGACCAGGGCGAGCAACTGAATGTTGATGAATACCATATAACCAAGCTGACCGTTCAGAGGGTACAGATACCGCCCGGCACTTCGCTTTCGACGCTTTTCGACCCCCAGAACAGCCCAATGAACCCACGCGCCGACGGCACCGAATACCCCTATGGCACCCTTCCCCTCTACCTGGGCAAAGCGGCAAGCACGATAGCGCTCCTGGTCACAGGCGATCAGTACTTCTCAAGCTTCAATGGCACACAACAAACAGGGCGCGTTCTCTCAGGTCTGCTCGATACGCTTGTTGCGCTGGTGGTTTTCCTGGTAGGAAGGCGCATCTGGGGCACGGCCGTAGGTCTCACGGCAGCTGCCTTTTATGCGCTCGCCGCGCTGCCCATACAGATAGGCCACTTCTATATCTCTGACGGGTTCATGAGCGCCGCCATGTCGGTCGTGCTCCTGTGTAGCGTTATCTACTATCAAAGCGGGAAGGTGTGGACGCTGGGGCTTGCCGGACTCTTCTCCGGGCTGGCGCTTGCATGCAAGCTGAGCTCAGCGCCTGTGCTGCTTCTTGTGGTGGGCGCTGCGCTTGGACGGTGGATTATTGAGCGGCGACGCCCCGACGCAAGCCAAGGTCGCCTGCGATTGCCCCTGCTCCTGGGAATGACGGGCGCGGGCATAGCTGTCGGTCTCTTCGCCGGCGACCCGTTTGCGCTGCTCGATGCGCCTACTTACCTCAAGCAGTTGAACGAGCAGGCAACAATCCAGGCAGGAGCTAACGACCAATGGTTTACCCGCAAGTATGTCGGAACCTGGCCTGTGCTCTACCCCTGGTCGCAGCTACTGATCGGCGTTGGGCCGATTGTGGGGCTGGCAGGCACCGCGGGGGTGGTATGGGCCTGCGGGCGTTTGAGGTGGGAGCGTAGATGGGAGGAGGGTCTACTGCTACTGGGTGGTGGGGCATACTTCGCATCTGTAGCATTCCTGGAAGCTAAATGGGTGCGCTACCTGCTGCCGGTGGCTCCTTACCTTTGTCTATTCGCCGCATCGTTCGGTCTTTGGCTAGCAGGCAAGCTGGCACGGAACAGCAGCAAGATACTTCTGCCTTTACAGTTATCGATCTTAAGCATATTGCTGGTGCCTGCTCTGCTCGAAGCTGTGGCAGTCAATGCCATATATCTGGGGCAGCACACCCAGGTCAAGGCCTCACGTTGGATATATGACCGGGTACCGGCGGGGAGCAGTGTTGGCCTGGAGACGACCACTCAACAGATGCCCCTCTCCATTCCCGGCGAGCCTGACCCGGAGAAGTCGTACAAGCTGGTTAGCTGGGACCCACTGGCGGACAAGCCAGGTGAGGAGACATCAGCTACTCTACGCTCGGAATTAGGTCAAGTTGGCTACCTGGTGATTGATGCAACACAGGCATATCGTACAGTGCCGCACCTCCCATGGCGCTATCCTGTGCAAATCCGCTATTATCAGTTACTATTCAGTGGAGAGCTAGGCTTTGACATGGCTTACGCCTCAAAGTCTTACCCCACCATCTTCGGCGTCCAGATTCCTGATGATAACGGCTGGGTAGATGCCTCCTACATGGACTCCAGCCACCCACCCATCTACATCTTCAAGAAGCAGCGCGCCCTGAGCGATGCGCAATGGGCTGCCCTCTTTGCGAACGCGGTAAAACAGCCATCAACGGCGACCAGGCGCGCTCCGTAGCTTGCTTTCAGCTTTAGCGCCAACCACCCCCACTTTTTGCATGCATCTGTTCGGACCGAGGCACTTCTCCACCTCCCTCTGGGATGGGGTCTTGCCAGAGCACTACTTTAGGTGCCACAAGCCCAGCTAGAGAAGAAACCTGCCCTTCTAAGCCCCACGTGGCAATGGGCTTTCTTCCTGCCCTCAAGGTTGCCGGAGGCCACACGGCTGTGGTAAGATGGTAGGCACAACTTAAAATCACCAACGGGAGAGGAGCCACCATATATGGAGGCGGGACGAAAAGAAGAGGTAAAACAGGAATATGCAAAAGTAAGCTGCGGGCAGCTAAGAGCCGCCGATGTAGGCCGAAAGGTCAGGTTAAGTGGGTGGGTACATAGGCGTCGCGACCAGGGTGCGCTGATTTTTATTGACCTGAGAGATCGCGACGGCCTGACTCAAATAGTCTTCAACCTGGAAAGTAACCCGCAAGCACACAAGATCGCTGAAGACGTTCGGAGTGAATACGTCTTGCAGGTAGAGGGCACTGTGCAGCTTCGTGGGGCCGACAGGGTCAATCCTAACCTCGACACGGGCGAAGTAGAAGTCGCCGCCGATAAAGTAACTATCCTGAACAAGTCCAAGCCACTCCCCTTTGAGATAGCAAGCGCCACAGAAGCAGACGAAACGCTGCGGCTGAAGTACCGTTACCTGGACCTGCGCCGCCCACGCATGCAGCGCAACCTCACCCTGAGGCACCGCGTAATCAAGTTTATACGCGACTACCTGGACGCCAGAGATTTTGTTGAGATAGAAACGCCCATTCTCATCAAGAGCACGCCGGAAGGGGCGCGCGACTATCTGGTGCCCAGCCGTGTTCACCCTGGAGAGTTTTACGCGCTACCTCAATCACCGCAGCAACTCAAGCAACTACTCATGGTGGCAGGCATGGGACGTTACTTCCAGATCGCCCGCTGCTTCCGCGATGAGGACCTGAGGGCAGACCGCCAGCCTGAGTTCACACAACTTGATCTTGAGATGAGTTTTGTTGAGCGCGAAGATATTTTGCAGCTCATCGAGGGTATGCTCATCGAGCTTGTGCCTGCGGTAAGCGATAAACGCATTATGACGGTGCCGTTCCCACGTATCACCTACGCCGACTCGCTGGCGCGTTATGGCAATGACAAACCCGACATACGCTTCGGGATGGAGATAACTGATCTGAGCCTCGCTGTCACCAACAGCAACTTCGCGGTCTTCCAGGCAGCGCTCGATATGGGCGGCACAATCGCCGGAATCCGCGTTCCAGGAGTGGCGAGCTATACGCGCCGAGAGATAGACGAGCTTACCGAGACAGCCAGGCGCAATGGCGCAAAGGGTCTCGTATGGGTCGCTATCGAGAAAAGAGCAGAGGATGCTTCCGGTGCAGGGTCTGTCTGGCAGGTGCGCTCGCCCGCCGCCAAGTTTTTGAGCGGACAGGAGCTTGATGAGATAGTATCGCTGCTTGGTGCGGGAGCGGGCGACCTCCTCCTGATAGTTGCGGATCAAACTCCGGTTGTGCGCGATGTGCTGGGGAGGCTGCGTACAGATATGGGCAAGAGGCTCGGCCTGCTGGACGACTCGGTGCTGGCCTTCGCCTGGATCATTGACCCGCCGCTGCTGGAATGGAGCAACGAGGAGAACCGCTGGGATGCTGTCCACCACCCTTTCACGGCTCCCATGCCGAAAGATGCTCACTTGCTGGACGTGGACCCTGGGGCGGTGCGCGCCGCGGCTTATGACGTGGTGTGCAATGGCTTCGAGCTTAGCACAGGCTCAATCCGCATCCATGACCGTGACCAGCAGGCGCATATCTTCGAGTTGATGGGTTACAGCAACGAGGAGATCAACGCCCGCTTCGGCCACCTTCTAGAGGCCTTCGAGTTTGGCGCGCCTCCCCATGGAGGAATAGCCCCCGGCATTGATCGCATTGTAATGCTGCTCGCCGGTGAAAACAACATCCGAGAAGTAATCGCCTTTCCCAAGACCGCACAGGCTCGCGACCTGATGATGGACGCGCCATCCCCTGTTCCAGACAGGGCGAAGCGCGAGCTACACATCAGCATAGATGTTCCCGATGATCAGTAGCCGGTTACGAATTACGAGCTATTACCGCTGACCACTGCATCGCATTGTGGCACGCCTTATGCACGTACAGGAGCGCGGGCGCATGATGCGAACTATACAGGAGGTAACTCACAGTGGATCAGAACAAACAAGTAGATGTTGGCACTCTGCTTCAGAGTGTCGCCCAGATGGTCATGCAGAATCAGGGCAACATTGACAATGGTAACAAGCATGGAGCGCGAGTGGCTCAGGCATTCGGCGCAGCGGCACAAGCAGCCACGAACGCCAACACTAACGACGCGGGCCAGCAGTTCGCCGCCGCTGCGCAGGCGATGCGCCAGCAGGGGAGCGGGCGGGCGGTCAACTTTTACGCCAATGGCCTTGAGCAGGCGGCGCAACAGTTCACCGGCAGGAACGGCGTATCGTTGAACGATCTCCTACCACTACTGCAATCGCTGTCGGCGGGAGCGCAGCAAGGCAATCCCGCGCAAGTGGGACAAGGAAGCATGCTCGACGCGCTTGTTCCAGCGGCATCAGCCTTTATGAACTCACGGAATCAGGGCCTCGACAACCAGCAGTCCGCGTTGCAGGCGCTTGGTTCAGCCGTGACCGGGGCGCGTAGCACCACGAGCGGCCCCTGGGGATCTGTGCAGGGCACAGCACCGAGCGGCAACATGGACCCCGGTGCGGCCTCGGCCACCAATGTGATTGGCGGCATAGTCGGTGCGTTCCTCCCAGGCGTGCTGGGGGCAATAGGCCAGCAGGTACTTGGCGGCACCGGCAATGCAGGCGGGCGACAGTATACTCCACCATCCCAGGCACAATCTGGCGACCCGCTCGGCGGCCTCGGAGGTATCGTCGGAGCATTGGGCGGACTGGGCGGACTGGGCGGTGGCATTGGCAATATCCTCGGCGGTCTCAGCGGTGGGCAGCCGCAGCAATCGCGTGACTTCTCATATGGCGAGGGCGATACCACTGTCTCGTGACCCAGGGCTATGGTGGATGTACTACATAGTAGGTGGGAGATAAAGCAGCGATAATGAGAAAGGAAAAGAGTATGCCCCCAGGCATACTCTTTTCCTTTCTGCTCCGAACACGGAGCGAACCGCTGGAGCGCCTGCCCTAGCCTTACTTCTCAGGTTTGCTGGCTATAGCGAAGACCACCGGGGTAGCGGTCTTGACGCCTTCCTCGCCGAAGCGGCTCTTTACTTCTTCAAGGTGCGCCCGCTTGAACTCTTCCCGCTTCTCCTCAGGCATTTCGTTCAGCACGATGTCGCCCCAGGTGCTGCCGCGACCGTGATTCCACCAGTCTTGCGGCGTGGTGAAGTGCACAGGTATCGAATCGACCTGCATTGTAACGTGGTCAAAGCCCGCTTCTTTCACCAGGCTCTCAAGCCCTTTCTCGGTGCGTGTAAGGGCTGCGGTGTCGGGGTATTCAGGTGGGTGTATATCCAGTTGTGCGGCGGTTTTACGCAACTGCGCCATGTAAGGCTCACTAAGAGGTGAGAAGGCTATCTCAGCGTCAGCCGTTGAGATGCCAAGAACCCCGCCCGGCTTCAGCACGCGGCACATCTCACGCAGAGTGCCCTCTATATCAGGGAAGTAGAAGAGAGCCAGCCCGCAGGTTACTATGTCAAAGCTATCACTTTTAAAGTCGAGGTTCTGCGCATCCATCTGCTGGAAGCTGATATTCCTGGCTTTGCGTGCTCGAGCTTTGCGCTCCGCAAACTCAAGCATTCCGGGTGCGAGGTCTACGGCGAGCACATGGCCGCTATCACCGATGCGATTAGCCAGTTCCAGAGCCAGGTTAGCCGTACCCGTTGCCACGTCAAGGCATTGCGCTCCCTGCTTGGGGGCAATCAGGTCGGCCAACCTCCTGTCAGACTTCTCCGAGAGGCCATGACCGAAGCGGTCAAATGACGAAGCCTCGCGGCTATATGTTTCCACCACCTTCTGGTCGAACTCCTCCGCCTGGCCCAGAGGCTCCGGCTTTTCGCCGGGGTGGTCAGTGGTCATGGTTGTCTTGGTGGGTAAAGCGGTAGTAGAACCGAAGGCAGCAGCGGTGGCCTCGCGCTCGATGCCCTTTGCACCCCCATGCGCTCGAATCGAGTTGAGAAGGCCACCTGCTTCAAGGATGTTTATCTGGCGGGGAGTGAGGTTGTGCCTGGTTTCGTAGGTGTGGTCCTTCGTCAGGTTGTGCACCGTCAGGGTTTCAGCGCCGCTTTGCAGAGCGTCCTTCACGCCTTTGATAAGAAGCTCGTCCTTTTCGCTGATATCGTCGTAGTCCTCAAGGTTTACGAAGACGAGGGGCAAGATGCCAAAATTGATAAGGTTGTCGCGGTGGATACGCGCAAAGCTCTTGGTGAGAACGCCGCGCACCCCGAGGAACATAGGAGCGAGCGCCGCGTGCTCTCGGCTGGAACCCTGCCCGTAGTTACTGCCTCCAACTACGATGCCGCCGCCCTGCGCTTTGGCACGTGTGGCAAACGATGGATCTACCTTCTCGAAGACGTACTCGGAGATCGCCGGGATGTTAGAGCGTAGCGGCAAGACCTTCGCGCCCGCAGGCATGATGTGATCGGTAGTAATGTTGTCGCCAACCTTCAGGAGAACCTGCCCCGCGAGGTCGGTCTGCATAGGCTTGTTGATAGGCAGAGGCTTAATATTAGGGCCGCGCACTACCTCGACTTTGGAAGGGTCTTCCGCAGGGGATACGATCATATTGTCTTCGACCAGATACTTCTCGGGCCACTCCGCACCTACTGCCGCGCCCAGGTCACGAGGGTCGGTGATGACGCCTGTAAGTGCGGATGCAGCGCACGTCTCCGGTGAAGCAAGAAATACCTGCGCGTTAGGAGTACCTGATCGCCCCTCAAAGTTGCGGTTGAAGGAGCGAATTGACACCGCGCCCGACGCTGGGGCCTGCCCCATACCGATGCAAGGGCCGCACGCCGATTCCAGTATGCGAGCGCCAGACTCAATCAAGTCGCCGAGTGCGCCGGAGCGCGCTATCATTGTGTAGACCTGGCGCGAGCCGGGAGTCACACCGAAGGAGAGGGAGGGGTGAATAGTCTTACCCTTGAGAACGCCGGCCACTGTCTGCAAATCAACAAAGGAGGAGTTGGTGCATGAGCCGACCAGCACTTGCGTAACCGGAGTACCCGCTACTTCGCGCACCGGCACCACGCTATCGGGGCTGTGCGGCTTGGAGATTAGCGGCTCCAGTTCGTCAAGCACAATCTCGATAACACCATCGTACTCGGCATCAGGGTCAGCACCCATCTCCTGCCAGAGTTGGCCGCGCCCCTGTGCGTCCATGTACTCCTTTGTGCGTTTATCGGAAGGGAAAACTGAGGTTGTTGCGCCAAGTTCCGCGCCCATGTTAGTAATAGTGCCGCGCTCCGGCACCGACAGGTCGAGCACGCCCGGCCCGCCGTATTCGATTATTTTGCCGACGCCGCCCTTTACCGTGAGGCGGCGCAAAAGCTCGAAGATAATGTCTTTTGCCGCAACCCAGGGCTGCCGCTTACCAATGAGCCGAACCAGCCACACCTCCGGCATCGCCATGTAGAAAGGGCCACCGCCCATCGCCACTGCCACATCGAGGCCGCCCGCACCTATAGCAATCATCCCCAGGCCGCCCGAAGTTGGGGTGTGGCTATCAGAGCCGAGGAGTGTTTTGCCTGGCACGGCAAATCGCTCCAGGTGTACCTGGTGGCAAATGCCATTGCCGGGCCTCGAGAAGAATATACCGTACCTGGCGGCTATAGACTGCAAAAATCGGTGGTCATCCGCATTCTCGAATCCCGTCTGTAGCATGTTGTGGTCTACGTAGCTGACAGAGACATCAGTTCGGACGCTATCAATGCCCATTGCTTCAAATTGCAAGTAGGACATGGTGCCTGTTGCATCTTGTGTAAGGGTCTGATCTATATGTATTGCCACCTCTTTGCCGGGCTTCATTTCCCCGGACACCAGGTGATTGGCTATTATTTTCTGAACATAATTTTGTGGCATCAGCTTTCCTCCATCGCACAACATTGTGGCTTTCTCTAAAAGCTCATTCTTTGATCATTCACCTATAATTATAACACAGCGCTCGATTCCTGGCATATTAGGGGCAGGCACTAACCCTCTCAACATTGTGCTGAAGCAAGCGCCCATCCCAACCCTCCCCACGCGTGGGGATGGGCTTTTCCTTCCGAAACAAGCAAACAACACTGCCGGGGCAGTGTTGTTTGCTTGTTTTCATCTTCTTCATTCACTTTCTCTGAGAGAAAGGAGCTAGCTTGCGCGGGCTTCTGCGACCGGAGCTGTCTCCTCGCGAGGCTGCGTCGAGCGCCAGCGCAGGTTAGGCTCGCGAGCCGCGCTTACTTCGTCGAGCCGGCCAAGCTCTGTTGTGTGGGGGGCTGAGTGAACCATATCGGGGTCTTCACGCGCCTCACGGGCTATAGCCATCATTGCACCAATAAAGGTGTCGAGGGTCTCTTTGGACTCGGTTTCGGTAGGCTCGATCATAAGCGCCTCTTCCACGATCAGCGGAAAATAGACCGTTGGCGGGTGCATGCCGTAGTCAATCAGCCGCTTGGCGACATCAAGAGTGCGTATTCCCGTCTCCTGCTTGATATTCTTGGAGGAAAGCACTACTTCATGCATGCAGACGCGCTTGTATGGGAGAAAATAGGTATCTTGCAGATTTGCGCGTATGTAGTTGGCGTTGATGATAGCATCTTCCGAAACGCGCTGCAAGCCGGCCAGCCCCAGATGTCTGATGTAGGTATAAGCGCGTACGTGCATGCCAAAGTTGCCCCAGAAGTTCTTCACGCGGCCAATCGTCTGAGCAGGCTCAACCAGCACGTATTTATCGTCCTCTTGCGCGACCACCGGGCCGGGCATAAAGGGGGCTAGAAGCTCCTTGCACGCCACAGGGCCGCTTCCAGGCCCACCACCGCCGTGAGGCGTGGTGAAGGTCTTGTGCAGGTTAATGTGCATCACATCGAAGCCTAGGTCGCCGGGGCGGATGTGACCCACAAGAGCGTTTAGATTAGCGCCGTCACCGTACATCAGGCCGCCTGCTTTGTGTACCATCTCGCTAATCTTGAGTATATTTGGCTCAAAGAGGCCCAGCGTATTGGGCACAGTGAGCATCATCCCGGCGACCCGCTCACTCAAAGCGGACTCCAGGGCCTCAAGGTCAACGCTGCCATCCGGGCCGGACTTGAGGCTGATCATCTTGAAGCCCGCCTCAGCGGTCGTGGCCGGATTAGTGCCGTGAGCGGAGTCGGGCACGAGTATAACGTCACGTGCGCTGTCGCCACGCGAGCGGTGGTAAGCGCGAATCATCAAGATGCCTGTGAACTCACCCTGTGCGCCCGCAGCAGGCTGGAGCGTCACCGCGTCCATCCCCGAAATCTCTGCGAGCATCTCCTGCAACTCGTATTGCACCTGTAGCGCACCCTGGATGCTCTCTTGCGGTTGGTAAGGGTGTATGTGCGCCCAGCCGGGCATGATAGCCACGTCCTCATGCACCTTGGGGTTGTACTTCATGGTGCATGAGCCGAGCGGGTAGAAACCTGTGTCTATAGAGTAGTTTTTCTGGCTGAGGCGCACGAAATGGCGCATAACCTCATTCTCAGCAACTTCAGGCCAGTCCAACTCTTCTCGCAGGTACTTCGGGTCGAGCGGCGGCGCTTCGTCCATATCCACTTGCGGCAGGGAAAAACCTACCCTGCCGGGGCAACCCTTCTCAAATATCAAAGGTTCAAGACTCATTTCTACTTGCCTATCCCTTCCAACGCAGCTACCAGCCGGTCCATCTGCTCCTTGGTGTTCAACTCGGTCACGCAGAGGAGCCACACATTATCCTCCCCCTCGACTTCGGGCCGCCTGCATATGTCAAGCCCACCGATTATCCCCTGCCCCAGCAGATAACGGTTCAGTTCGGTTGGGGAGACGGGGGTCTGAACGGCAAACTCCTTGAAGAAAGGCTCACGGCTCACTATTTTGTATCCCGGCAGCCTGGCGATGCGCTTTGCCAGATAATGGCTGCGCTGATAGCAAATCTCGGCCACCCGCTTCAGGCCTTGCGGGCCCATGAGGCACATGTAGGCTGTGGCCGCCAGGGCGATCAGCCCCTCGTTGGTGCAGATATTAGAAGTAGCTTTCTCCCGCCGGATATGCTGCTCGCGTGTCTGCAATGTAAGTACATAGCCGCGCTTGCCGTTGATGTCTTTGGTCATACCCGCGAGGCGGCCAGGCATCTGACGCATGTACTTTTCTTTGGTGGCGAAGAGACCGCAGTAAGGCCCCCCAAATTGCATCGGTACGCCTAGCCCCTGCCCTTCGCCGATAGCAATGTCGGCGTCAAGCTCCCCGGGGGTTTTTAGCAGGCCGAGGGAGATAGGATCGAAGATGATGATGAGCATCGCGCCCGCCGAGTGTACCTTCTCGGCCAATCCGTCGAGGTCGCGGATTTCGCCCAGAAAGTTTGGCTGCTGCACTATCACGCATGCGATGTCGTCGGCAAGCTCAGAAGACTCTTTGATATTGGCGTCGCGCTCAATGACCTCAATGCCATGCCCATCGGCGTAGGTGCGAAGCACAGCCTTGTGCTCAGGGTGGGTTTTGGGTGAGATTACGACCTTCTTGCGCCTGGTGATTGCAGACGCCATCACCGCTGCCTCGCCAAGCGCCGACGCAGCATCGTACATCGAAGCGTTGGCAACATCCATTCCGGTAAGCTGGCAAACCAGCGTCTGGAACTCATAGATCTGCTGCAAGGTGCCCTGGCTCAACTCCGGTTGGTAGGGCGTATAGGCGGTGTAGAACTCCGAGCGCGACATAATTCTGTAGACCGCGCTTGGCGAGAAGTGATTGTAGGAGCCTGCTCCCAGGAAGATCGCATTGTGGGTGGCATCGGCGTTCCTCTCCGAGAGGCGGCGCATCTCGGCCACCAGCTCCGGCTCAGAGAGGGGAGCAGGCAACTTTATCTGTGGATCGAGCAGAGAAGCGGGCACCTCCTGGTAGAGGTCATGCACGCTCTTCAGCCCAATTGACGCTAGCATCTCCTGACGCTGCGCCTCGGTATTAGGGGTATAGACCATTCTCTTATTTACCTCAATTCTACTATTGCAAGCTCTTGCTTGCCTTCCACTTCCGTATACATCCACAAACTTCGCTGTGGCCTCGCACCCTGGACCGCAGCTATAGCAGGGTCGCGCATATTAGGCCACGGGGCAGCCCGCAAACGCGCTACGGCCTCTTTGCTGGGCAGGAAGCTAGCCTCCAGGATGAAGTCGTCAGGGTCAGCAGGGCAGAGAGCGCCATCCCATCCAATGACGTCAAAGATGAACGCTACACATTGGACTTTGTCGGTGATATTCACCGTATGGGTAACTGTGAGCAGGTCGCCGATCTCTGTAACCATGAGGCCGGTCTCCTCTCGTACTTCTCGGACAAGCGCCTCGCTAACGAGCTCCCCCGACTCGACCACTCCACCAGGGAGCGCCCAATTGGGTTGCAGATCGTCCGGCCCTTGCTGGCACACCAGGAGAAGATCAGCACCTCGGCGGATGCGACCCGCAACGACTATGTAGGTCTCCTCTTGGCCCACCCTCGACATTGTCTAACTCTGTGCCTTCTCAAAGTCGTCGTATTTGTCGGCATCCATTAGCGCATCCAGTTCCGAAGGGTTTGAAGGCTTGATCTTGATGAACCAGCCTTCGCCATAGGGGTCGGCATTCATAGTGCCTGGCTCATCGAGCAGACGCTCGTTGCGCGCGGTCACTTCGCCGGAGAGAGGGCTGTAAAAGTCGGCGGCTGCCTTAACGCTTTCGAGCGCGCCTACAGCATCGCCCTGAGCGACGGTAGTGCCGACAGCGGGCATATCCACGTAAACCATGTCGCCAAGTTGCGTGGCGGCGTAGTTAGTGATGCCCACTGTGACACTGTCGCCGTCCATCTTTGCCCATTCATGCTCCTTGGTGTACTTGTTGTCTCGCGGGTTCTCCATTTGTTTCTCCTCTCTGTTGGTATGTCGGAGTTATGGCGTAGTAAGTACTACGCAGGCTTCTTATACATAGGTCGCGGCACCACGCGTATGGCGACGGGGCGGTCACGTATAGTCACCGCAAGCTCGGTGCCAGGCTCGTGCATACCGGCGGGCACCCAGCCCATGCCGATATACTTATCGAGCGAAGGGCCGTAGGAGCCGCTGGTCACTTCGCCTATAGTGTCGCCATCTTTGCAAATTGGGTAATGGGTGCGCGGCACGCCCCGGTCGGTAACTACAAAGTTGATAAGGCGCTCGCCTCCACTATCGTTGGCGGCAAGTTGCAATGCTTCTCTGCCAACGAAGTCTACACCTTTATCGAGCTTCACGAAACGCCCAAAGCCCGCCCACACGGGGTTACGGTTGCTGGGAGGCGCGACATCGCTGCCTGAGAGGGGCAAGCTGGCTTCCAGGCGCAGAGTATCCCGACAGCCCAGGCCGCTAGGGGCTGCGCCCGCCTCAACAAAGAGCCTCCATAGATGCAACGTCTCCTCAATCGGGAAGAATAGCTCAAAGCCGTCCTCGCCTGTGTACCCTGTGCGCGAGATGCGGCAAGGCACTCCGTCTATTGTGCCTTGCGTGGCCCAGAAGTATTTGAGGGTGGAAAGATCGGTGTCGGTGAACTTCTGGACGAGGGCAGCGGCTTCAGGGCCTTGTACATCTAGCTTACCTGTCTCTTCGGAGATATTTTGCAGTGCGACATTCAGGTTGTGGCTCTGCGCTAACTCTTGCAGCCACTCGTAATCGGCATTGAGGGGCGCGGCATTGACCACTATGAATACGTGGTCGCCAAAATTATAGACAATGCAGTCATCGCGTACACCGCCTTCTTTGTTGCAGATATAGGAGTATTGCGCCTGCACAGTTTTCAGGGCAGCGACATTATTAGTGGTGTAAATCTGAGCAAGCTGCACCGCATCGGTGCCTGTCAGGACAAACTCGCCCATGTGACAGGTGTCGAATATGCCAACCTTCGTGCGTACAGCTTTATGCTCCTCGATGATACCCTTTGTGTACTGCACAGGCATCATCCAGCCGCCGAACTCTACCATGCGCGCTCCAAGACGTATGTGCTCGTCGTAAAGGGGAGTGCGAGCAGGCTCGGCTACGGCGACGTGCCCTGCCTCGTGGTCAGCGTCCGCCTTCTTTTGCATCACATCCGAGTTGATGGCTTTTTCTTCCACGTCACCCTCCTAATAAACAGGGAGTCTCAGTGCGAGAGAAAGGTGAGAGCGCCACACTCCCGCTAATAACAAAAAGACAGTAGGAAGCACAGCTTCCTCTGTCCTTGGACCTGTGAGATTGGCATAAGCCTTGCTCCGTCGGCGTCCCGTAAGAACTCTCCAGAGGTGTTATCGAGAGACGGTCCAATTTGCCTGAGAGTTTCAGCCTACGCAATGGCCTTTCCCCTTCGGCGCTCTACAGGCACGCCCTGCAAAGGCTCTCCCGCAACTCGCAAAGCATTATAGCACGGCCAATTGCGAACGTCAACGGGCGGCGCGCTAATTGAAAGCGACCTCATCTAAATTGAGGGACCAACCAAACCGCCAAGATGCCAAGATGCCAAGATAAGATATTGTCATCTCACTAATACTACAACGACGGTTGTAGAGTATACTGTCTGGTGCTGACTGAGATAGGTA
>JADEYI010001642.1_pt1 | contig 15162 bp, 12 predicted proteins | sample 8542331 | NCBI WGS metagenome assembly JADEYI01 (sample SAMN16510988, study PRJNA670497) | mine drainage metagenome | isolation source: biofilm near Copperflume 1 | place: Germany: Marsberg coppermine Kilianstollen | collected 2018-02 | reverse complement strand
GCGTAGATGTCCTCGCTCGCCGCGTGGTCGAGGATGCCGTCGCGCATCCCGTGCACCAGCAGCAGCGGCTTGCCAAGCCGCTCGACTGTGCGCGTGCCGTAGAGCTGCGGCGACAGCGCGGCCACGGCCCCGACGTGCGGCGACAGCTCACCGGCCTTGATCACCACCGCGCCCCCGAACGAGTGCCCGACCAGCGCGATGCCGCCCGCGCCGATGCCGCGCAGGAAGGACACGCCCGCCAGGACATCCAGCACGCACTCCTGGAACTCGCCCGCCTGCCGGTAGTGGATGCGCAGCCCGCTGATCCGCGGCCGCAGCCGGTCCGCGAGCCGCCCGTACAGGTCGCGCGCCGGCCCCTCGAAGCCGCCCATCGCGCCGCCGACGTAGATCGCCGCGCCCGGCGCGGTCGCGCACGGATGCAGGATGCCCCGGATCTCGCCGCGCGACGTGGTCAGCAGCACGCGCAGGTTGCCGTCCGGCTCCGGGTGCGCCGCCATCCCCTCGATGGCCAGCTCGAGGTCGTCGTCGTCGCCCTCGCCGCCATACGGTAGCCCGCCGTCGTCGATCACAGCGGCAGGGTACAACGGTGCCGGCGCGCGCGCCCGGAGCCCAGGGTGGGTGGCAGCTCTCCGCTACACTGTCCCCATGCGCATCATCCTCTACACCGGCAAGGGCGGCGTCGGGAAGACGAGCGTTGCCGCCGCCACCGGGCTCCGCGCCGCGCAGCTCGGCCACAAGACGCTCGTCATGTCCACCGACCCCGCGCACAGCCTCGGCGATTCGCTCGACATCGACCTCAGCGGCGGCGCCGCCAGGGAGGTGGCGCCCCGGCTCTGGGCGCAGGAACTCGACGTCTTTCGCGAGATCGATGTGCACTGGGGCAAGCTCCAGGAGTGGCTCCGCATCCTCATGGCCTGGCGCGGGCTCGACGACATCATTGCCGAGGAGATGGCCGTGCTGCCGGGCATGGAGGAGCTGTCCGGCCTCCTCTATCTCCTGACCTACTACGACGAGCGCGCATACGATTGCGTGATCGTCGACTGCGCGCCGACGGGGGAGACGCTGCGCCTGCTCAGCTTCCCTGAAGTGATGTCGTGGTGGCTCCAGCACATCTTCCCCATCCAGCGCGTCGCGACGCGCATCGCCCGGCCGATCCTCCGCCGCGTCACCGACCTCCCCGTTCCCGACGACGCCGTCTTCGATGCCGCGCAGGATATCCTCATCAAGCTGGAGCGGATGCGCGATATCCTGACGGATCCGAAGCACGCCAGCGTGCGGCTGGTGATGAACCCCGAAAAGATGGTGATCAAGGAGGCGCAGCGCACCTACACGTACCTGAACCTCTACGGTTACTGCACCGACCTCGTCGTCGTGAACCGCATGCTGCCGGACGAAGGCACGGGCGGCTACTTCGAGCGCTGGCGCGAGAGCCAGTCGAAGTACCTCGACCTCGTCCGCGAGGCATTCGCCCCGCTCCCGATCCTCACCGCGCGCCTGATGCGCGACGAGGTCGTCGGCATCGAGCGGCTCGACGAGTTCGGTGAGGTCATCTACGGTGAAGGCGACCCGACGAGCGTAATGTACGAGGGCACGGCGCAGGAGATCCGCCAGGAGGGCGACATCTACGTGCTTTCACTCGCCCTGCCGTTCGTCTCGAAGGAGGACATCGAGCTCATCCGCATGGGCGACGAGCTGGTGGTGCACGTTGGCAACCAGAAGCGCAACCTGATCCTGCCGCGCGCCCTGATCGGCGCCGAGCAGGCAGGCGCGAAGATGCAGGGCGACCGCCTCGAAGTGCGGTTCAGGAAGACCGCCTAGTCGACGGACGCGCCGCGCGGAGGTCCGGCGCCGCGCGGTACACTCGCAAGGAGGGTGCAACGATGCACAGCAAGATCTTCGAGGCCGAGCGTACGGACGACGGCGACTACGTCTTCCGCGTCCATCGGCCGCACATCTTCGACGACGAGACGCGCGCGCATCTGCTCGAGGCGCGCAAGGACGTGCTGCTCGCCGTGCGCAACGTCATCGACGCCGTGCTCAGCGCGACCGAGGACCGCGCACCCGATCGCCCCGGCCGCCGCGAGAACATCGATATCGAGTAGGAAGCGCGGGCGGGTCCACGTTGATGTAGGGGCGCCGCTCGCCGCGCCCGCCCGCCCGGAATGGGATCTATCCGACGACCGAGCGCGCCCGCAGGTCCGCGATCACCTGCGGCCCGTAGCCCAGCGCGTGCAGCACGTCATCCGTCTGCTGGCCCGGCAGCGGCGCTGTCGTCCGCACCTCGCCCGGCGTGTCCGACAGCTTCGTGCCGATGCCGGGTTGGCGGATCGCCCCGAGCGTCGGGTGCTGCACCTCGACCACCATCTGCCGCGCGAGGTTGTGCGGGTCGCGGAGCGCTTCGTCCATCGAGTACACCGGCGCGGCGCAGATGTCCGTCTGCTTCAGGATCTCGAACCACTCGTCGCGCGTCTTCGTCAGGAACCGCTTCTTAAAGTGCAGCGCGATCTCCTCGCGCTTCGACCCGTCCCACTGGTGCGGGATGTACTCCTCGCACGCCATCACCTTGCAGAGGTTGGCGAAGAAATGCGGCTCCAGGCTGCCGATGCTGATCCAGCCGCCGTCGCCGCACTGGTAGACGTTGTAGTGCGGCAGGCCCCCGTTCAGCGCTGTCGCTCCCGGTGTCGGCGAGGCGCCGCCCGCCAGCACCGCGCCGGCCACGCTCGCCAGCAGGTACAGCACCCCGTCCGACATCGCGATATCGACCTGCTGCCCGCGCCCGGTACGCTCTCGCGCCATCAACGCCGCCAGGATGCCGTACGCCGCGTGCATGCCGCCGCCGGCGAAGTCGGCGATGACGTTCATCGGGATCGCCGGCGGCTGGCCCGGCCAGCCGATCATCCCCAGCGCGCCGCCGATCGAGATGTAGTTGATGTCGTGCCCGACCACCTGGCTGTACGGACCGGTCTGCCCGTACCCGGACAGTGAGCAGTAGACGAGCCGCGGGTTGCGCGCTGCGAGCGTTTCGTAGTCGACGCCCAGGCGCTTTACCACGCCCGGCCGGAAGCCTTCGAGCACCACGTCGGCCGTGTCCGCGAGTTTGTAAAAGACCTCGCGCGCCTCCGGCTCCCGCAGGTTGAGCACGATGCTGCGCTTGTTGCGCCCCATGACGTTGTACGCAGCCGCGCGCTCCGGATCCGCGCCGCCGCCCAGGATCGCCGCCGCCAATTTGCCGTCGGCGGGCGCTTCGACGAGCAGCACGTCCGCGCCGAGGTCGCCCAGCATCATCGAGCAGAATGGCCCCGGCGCGAGACGCGACAGGTCGAGGATCTTGATGCCTTCGAGCGGCAGCATGGCCGTCCTTTCGCGGGCCGGCGCGCCCTCCGCCGCCGTCCGGCGGAAGGGTGTCCGCTGCACGCGCTTGCGTCAAGGCGGGCGCCGGTCACCGCGATCGCGCCGCGGCGGCAGGGTCAGCCGGTAAACGGCTGCCCGATCGTGAATGCCACGAGCACCACCGAGAGCGCCACCACGATCGCCACGGTGGCGACGCCGATGACATTGAAGACGCGCGTGTTCGCCCGGTCACCCATCAGCTCCCGGTCGTTCGTCAGGCGCAGCAGGCTGAACAGCACGACGGGCAGCGCCAGGCCGTCGACGATCTGGATCAGCAGCAGCGTGCTCGTGAACGGGATCCCCGGCAGCAGCGCGAACCCTGCCGCCAGCACGATCGTCCCGGTGAACAGTCCCATGAACACCGGCGCCTTCCGGAAGTCCTGCGACACCCCTTTCGGGAGCCCGATCGCCTCCGTCACGCTGTACGCGCTCGTCAACGCCAGCACTGGCGCGGCCAGCAGACATGCACCGAGCAGCCCCACCGCGAACAGCGTCTTCGCGAAGGCGCCTGCCACCGGCTCCAGTGCCCTCGCCGCGTCCGAGGCCGTCTGCACGTCGCGTGTGCCGTTCGCGAACAACGCCGCGCCCGTGGCCACGATGATCGCGAGCGCCACCAGGTTGCTGAACAGCGAGCCCGCGACGACGTCCACCTGCTCGTACACGTAGTCCTCGCGCCGCACCGCCTTCTCCGCCACGGACGATTGCAGGTACAACTGCATGTACGGCGTGATCGTCGTGCCGATGAGCGCCATCACCACCTGCGCGCCGCCGAACGAGCGCGGCACCTCCGGCACGACGAGCCCGTAACCGACGCTGCCCCAGTCCGGGTGCGACAGAAACGCCGCGATCGGGTACGAGAGGAACGCCAGGCTCATCACCAGGAACGTGCGCTCGACGATCTTGTACGACCCGAAGACCACGAGCATCCACAGCAATGCGCCGGCGATGGGGATCGCTGCGAGGCGCGGGATGCCCAGCAGCCCCGCCGCCGCGCCGATGCCGACGAACTCCGAGAACGCGGTGCCGAAGTTGGCAACCAGGAGCGCCACCACGACGACCGACGTCCAGCGCACGCCGAAGTGCTCGCGCACGAGGTCCGTGAACCCCATGCCCGTGACAGAGCCCAGCCGCGCGCACATCTCCTGTACGACGATCAGGGAGACGGTGATCACCCCCAGCACCCATAGCAGTTGGTACCCGTATCGTGCCCCGGCGGCGGAGTACGTCGCGATGCCGCCCGCGTCGTTGCCGGCGTTCGCCGCGATCAGGCCCGGCCCGATGATGGCGAGGAGGAGAAACAGGCGTGGGAATCGGCGGGCGAGCGGAGACCGCCGGGAGGCTCGTTCAGCCTGCTCCGGGGCACGCTCCTCTCCGGTGCCGGTTCCTACGTCCGTGATGACGATTGCCCATCTGTCGCTGTCAGCCGCCGAACGCGCGGCTGTGTCCCCGTCTCCACGATTCCTTCAACAGGCGGTCGAGCACGTCATCGACCGTGATGGCGCCCAGGAACCGCCCGTCGTTATCGACGACCGGAATCGCCAATAGATTATATTCCGCGGTGGCCTCCGCGACGTCCTGGGGCTCGGCGTCGGCCAGGACGGTCTCGGGCTCGCGCGTCATCGCGTCCCGCACCAGCGCGCCCGGCGCCGCCGCGAGCACCTGCCGCAGACTCAGCACGCCATCGAGCCGGCCGCCGTCGTCGACGACGAAAAAGTAGTACGCGAAGTCCGGCGGGTCCTCGCTGCGCCCGAAGATGTCGAGCGCGTCCGACACGGGCTGGTCCGGGCGGATGCGGAAGACGTTCGTCGTCATCGCGCCGCCGGCGCTGTCCGGGTCGTAGGACAGCAGGTGCCGAACCGCCGCCGATTCGGGTGCCTCCATCTCGTCAAGCAGCGCCTCCGCGCGGGCCGCCGGCACCTTCGCCAGCACGTCGGCGGCCTCGTCCGGCTCCATCTCCTCGATGAGGTCTGCCGCCTGCTCGACGGGCAGCGCGCTCAGGATGTGCGCCTGCTGCTCCGTTGAAAGCTCCTCGAGCGTATCGGCCGCCTGCTCCTCGTCGAGCGACGCCAGGATCTCCGCCCCCTCGTGCCGGCTCAGCCCCGTGAGGATGCGCGCGAGTTGCTGCGGCCGCAGCCGGCGCAGTTGCAGGTGGCCCGTCCGCAGGCGCACGGCCGGCGTGTCCGACGCGAGGTATTCCACCTCCCGCCAGTCGATGAGTGAGCGCCCCGCGAACCGCGATCGCAGCGTGCCCGGCACCAGCCGGCGCGCGATCGCGCGCCCGCCCGTGTCGAGCGCGACGACCCGGTACGTGCCGCCGATGTGTGAGACGTAGAGGTCGTTCACGCGCACCACGCGCGTGCCCTTCACGTCGATTACCTGCCGGTCCAGCACGTCTCTCCTGAGCAGCAGCTCGCCGTCGCGACGCTCGAAGCGCTGCACGTCGACTGCGCCCGAGGCCAGGCGCACGCGGCCCGGCGCCAGTTCGGCGACCCGGCCGATCGGGATGAAGAAGTCGCGCCCGGACGCCCGCGACACGACGCCGATGACGTGCGGGTACACGCCCTCCTGCATCCGCGCGACCACGTCTTTGACGCGCGCGATGCGGTCTCCCCCGCGCGGCTCGACGATCGGCGACGCGATGATCTCCGAGAGCGGCATCAGATCCGTTCGGTGCTCGGCCAGCAGGTTTCTCGCCATCGTCTCCTCCGCCTGCGAGGGTACGCCCGTGACCAACGCGCGGCAAGCTGCTCCGCTACTGTGCTGCGAGGAACGCCAGGAGCCGCTGCTCGACCTCACGCGCGCGCGGCCCCTCCAGCAGGTCCGTGCCGTGCGCGCTCCCATCGTAGATGGCCTGGTCCTTCGGCTCCGGCGCCGCCGCGTACATCTCCAGCATCACGCACGCGTCTCGGGCGGTGTCCCTTCCGAGGTCCCGAGCTGGAACGGCTCTTCGCCCTCAGCGAGCAACTGCGTGCGCGCCTGCTGTGCGACGGGGAGCCCCCAGATCTTGATGAAGCCCACCGCGTTCCCCTGGTCGTAGCTGTCTCCCCGGTCGTACGTCGCGAGCTGGTAGCTGTACAGGCTGCGCGGTGACTTCTTGCCGACGGGCACCGCCTGCCCCTTGTGAAGGCGCATGCGCACGGTGCCCGTCACGTGGCGCTGTGTGCTTGCGACATACGCCGCCAGATCCTGATGGTGCGCCGTGAACCAGAGTCCGTTGTAGATCAGGTCCGCGTACTCCTGTCGCAGGGCGTTCTTCGTGCGCAACTGAGGCTTCGAGAGCGTGAGCTGCTCCAACGCCTCGTGCGCCACGTGCAGCGTCCACGCCGCCGGCGCCTCGTAGATCTCCCGCGACTTGATGCCGATCAGCCGGTCCTCGACGAGGTCCGTGCGTCCGACGCCGTGCTCGCCCGCCCACTGGTTCAGCGTCTGCACCAGCGTCACGCCGTCCATCTCGTGCCCATCGAGCCGCACCGGCCGCCCGTGCTCGAACGCGATCTCGATCTCGCGCGGCTGCTCGGGAGCCTCGGCGACGCTACGCGTCCAGGCGTAGATCTCCTCGGGTGGCGCCTGCCACGGGTCCTCGAGCACGCCCGCCTCGATGCTGCGGCCCCAGAGATTTTCGTCCGTGCTGTACGGGCTGGCCTTCGTCGCCGGCACCGGCACGCCGCGGGCCGCCGCCCACTCGATCTGCTCTTCGCGGCTCATCCGGTGCTCGCGCACCGGTGCGACGATCTCCAGGTCCGGCGCCAGCGCCTGCGTGCTGACGTCGAAGCGCACCTGGTCGTTCCCCTTACCCGTGCAGCCGTGCGCGATCGCCGTCGCCCCCTCCTCGCGTGCCACGTCGACGAGCATCTTCGCGATGAGCGGCCGGCCGATAGCTGTCGCGAGCAGGTACTGGCCTTCGTACACGGCGCCCGCCATCAGCGCGGGAAAGGCGAAGTAGTCGATAAACAGCCGCTTGCCGTCGCGGACGATCGCCTTGACGGCGCCGATCTGCATCGCGCGCTGCTCGACCGTCCGCAGGTCCTTCTCGTTGCCGAGGTCGATGGTGAGCGCGACGACGTCGTAGCCGCGCTCCTCCCGCAGCCAGCGGATGGCGACGGACGTATCCAGCCCGCCCGAGTATGCGAGGATGACTTTCTTGGCCATGCCGCGCCCCCCGGCGCTCGTGACGGCGTCTGAGCACGCCCGGCGCCCGTGTGTTCGATGGGTGTACGCACAGCGTAGCGAGCGCCGCCCAAACGCGCGACTCGACCTGCTGCGGCGCGGCACCCTCGCGCATGAAAAACACTCACCGACTCGTAGGGGCCGCAATGTTCACGGCAGCGACTCTCTTTACTCAGGGCAGTTTCCCATGCCCCGGGCGGACCCTCGCGCGCGAACACGCGCGCCTTCCCGTGGCGCAGGCGTTCATCCGGTGATGGTGTTTGCTCCTGCCATCTCCCGCCATCGCCGGCGGGATCCGTATCTGTTTTCGATTTCGGTCTGCAGTTTTCACGTCCTGGGGAGGGCGCGGGCCCGGGGACCTCACCCCCGCCCCTTCCCTGGAGGGGAAGGAGAGCTTGCACCGTGTGAACTGCCAGTATGCCAGGGGCAGCTCTGTGGGCGCAGTCATGGCGTCACGAGCATAGCCCGGCGCGCGGAAAGGTTGTAGCGGCGCGTGTCAGCGCGGGGTTGGACCATCCGCGACCGGCGACAGAGGCTCACGCCGTGGGGCGCAGCGAGTCTACATTCAAGGCAGCGAGTCAGATTTCGTGGATGGGCGAAGACGGCGCGCAGTCCGGCGGGGGTCTTGGTGGGCAGGCCGGATCTACACCTCCAGCACGTTCATCACCAGCCCCGTCGGCAGCTTCGGGTAGAAATACGTCGATTTCTGCGGCATCCGCGGGCCCGCGTCGGCGACCGCCAACACCTGGTCGACGGGCGTCGGGTTCAGCAGGAACGCCGCCGACGCGGCGCCCGTCTCGACGGCCCGCGCCGCTTCGCGCGCGTCCTGCGTGTACGTCACGACGCCGCCCGCGGCCAGCACTACGTCGTCGATGCCGAACGCGGCCTGCAGCACGCCGTATTGCAGCACGCTCACGTCGAGCCGCTTCCACGCGTCGGGTTGGCCGGCCGGCATCAGCGCCTCGGCGCCCGTCCGGTCCTCCAGCGTCAGCAGGTGCTTCGCGCCGGGCCGCAGCCCCAGTGCGACGAACCGCGTGCCGGCGTCCGCGACCCCGAGCATGGCCTGCGCATCGTCGAGCGATGCCAGGGACACGTCTTCGATGCGGAAGTCGCGCGCGATGCGGTCGAGGTGCGCCTGCGTGATCTCGCGCACGTGCACGAGCCGGTGCGTCGGCAGCACCAGCAGGCCGGGGTCGTGCGCCTCCGTCAGCGCCATCAGCACGAAGTTCTCCGGCTCCTCGCCCGTCCACGCCGCCGCGCGCGCGCGCACCTCGTCCCGATACGCCAGCGCCGTCTCGTAGCGATGGTGCCCGTCGGCGATGTATACGTCGCATCGTGCGATGTGCTCGCGCAGCGCGTCGCACGCCGCCTGGTCGCGCACGGCCGAGATCACGTGTCGCTGTCCGTCCGCCTCGAAGTCCGCGAGCACCTCGCCCTCGTACTCCCACGGCAGGCGCGCGCGGGCGTCATCCTGCGGGCGATAGAGGCAGTAGACGGGACTGACCTGCGTCCGCGTTGCGCGCAGTAGATCCATGCGGTCGGCCTTCGGCCTGGCGAGCGTGTGCTCGTGCGGCTTGATGACGCCGCGCCCCCACGGCTCGAGCCGGACCGCGGCGAAGCACGCTTCGCGCGTGTGCCGCGAGCCAGCCCATTCGAACTCCTGCCGGTAGCGATAGATCGCCGGCTCGCCGTCGCGCACCAGCACGCCCTCGCGCCGCCAGGCGTCGAGGTCGCGCGCCGCGCGCGTGTAGCGGTTGTCGCGCGCGCTGTCGCCCGCCCGCTCCTCGCCGTACTCGACGCGCACGATGTTGTACGGGCTGCGCTCGTACAGCGCGCGCTGCTCGGCGGCCGAGATCACGTCGTACGGCGGGGCGATGGTGAGCGCTGGGTCGGCGCGCCGCGCGTCGAAGCGCAGCGCGCGGAACGGGCGGGCGTCTGCCATGCCCGAGTATAGAAGCGCCGCCGCCGCATGCGGTAGGGAGGTGGAGTGCCATGCGCCGGGCAACGCCTGCCGGTCTGATGGTCGAGGATGGAAGATGGAGGCTGGATGGCGCGCGTCCCGCAAGAGTGTTGCGCCAACCGGGCGCGGGCCGGCGCGTCTGCGTCGTGCATGCAGGTCGTCTGCCGCCACGGTGCGTGGCCGGTACACTATGCACCGTGGACTTCTACTGCGTGTTCTGCGAGATCATCGCGCGCCGTGAGCCCGCCGATATCACGTACGAAGACGAGCACGTCATCGTCTTCAGGAATCGCCTCAACTGGGTGCCTGTGATGCTCCTCGCCGTCCCGAAGGAGCACATGACGCAGGGAGAGCTCTGGACGTCCGGCGCGATGACGCACGTCGCGCGCGTCGCCGCTGAGATGGGCGATAGGCACTCGCCCGCCGGCTTCCGCCTCCTCAGCAACTTCGGCACGCAGGCGATGCAGAGCCAGGTGCACGCCCACGTCCACGTCCTCGGCGGCACCTTTCTCGGCGAGTACGCATGAGGGCACCGCGCGTCCCGCCTCTACTCCAGCTCGATGCCCAGGCGCGCCAGCGCCGCCCGCTGCGCCCCGTGCAGCTCGCGGATACCGCCCGCCGCCAGCTCCAGCAGCCGGTCCATCATCGCCCGCTCGAACGGGGGCCCCTCCGCCGTGCCCTGGACCTCGACGAACCGCCCGTCCTCTGTCATCACCACGTTGAAGTCGACCTCGGCCGACGAGTCTTCCACGTAGTCCAGATCCAGTACGCCAACGCCCTCGACCACGCCGGCGCTCACCGCCGCCACGAGCCCCGAGATCGGCAGGGCGCCGAGCGTGCCGGCGCGCACGAGCTTGTGCAACGCCTGCACCAGCGCCACGCACGAGCCGGTGATCGATGCCGTGCGCGTGCCGCCGTCCGCACGGATGACGTCGCAGTCCACGATGAAATTGCGTTCACCCAGGAGGTCCAGGTTGACGATGCTCCGCAGCGAGCGGCCGATTAGCCGCTGGATCTCCTGCGAGCGCCCCGACTGCCGGCCGCGCGCCGCCTCGCGCTCCGTGCGCGTGTTCGTCGAGCGCGGCAGCATGCCGTATTCCGCCGTCACCCAGCCGGAGCCCGTGCCGCGCAGGAACTGCGGCACGCGGTCCTCCATGCTCACCGTGCACAACACCCAGGTGTTGCCGAAGCGCACCATCGCCGATCCCTCGGCATGGTCGAGGTAGTCCGGCTCGATGGTGACCGCCCGCAGCTCGTCGTCCCGTCTCCTGTCGTGCCGTCCCACGCGCGCTCCTTCGTTGATGCTCTTGCTTCGCGTACCGTACCGCCTGCCCACCGCAGCGGCCACCGCGCCGCCGCCCCGCGCGTCTGCGTCGCGATGGGGTTCAGCGCTTCCTGCCCGGCTGCCGCCTTCCGACCTCCCGCTTCCTGTGTCTCACCTCCGACCTCCGGTCTCGTACCACACCGTCCGCCCGTCCGTCTCGAATCGCACCGTCCCCACGTCCGCCGTTGTGAGCACGATCCCGTACTCCTTGAGCCGCGCGATGACGTCCGGGCGCGGATGGCCGAACGGGTTGTCGCGCCCGGCGGAGACCACGGACAGCCGCGGCCGCACGGCATCGAGGAACGCCCGGCCGCTCGATGTGGCGCTGCCGTGGTGCGGCACCTTCAGCACGTCCGCTCGAAGGTCCGCTCCGTCCGCGATCAGCGCGCGCTCCGCTTTCGCCTCGATGTCCGCCGTCAGCAGGAAGCGCACGTTGCCCCAGCTCACCCGCGCCACCACACCTGTGTTGTTGAGCTGCTTGTCCGCCGCCTCGATGTCGTCGGGGCCCAGCACGTCGAGCCGCGCGCCCCGGCCGAGGTCGATGCTCATCCCCTGGCGCGCCGTCTCGACCGCGGCGCCTTCGTGACGCACCGCGACCACCCACGCGCGATAGGCCGCCGACCGCTGCACTCCCGGCCCCGCGAGCACGCGGCGCACGTCGTAGCGGTCGAGGACGTCGAGGAGGCCGGTCAGATGGTCGGCCTGCGGATGCGTGAGCACCACCAGCTCGATGGCGCGGTCGTGCCAAGGCAGCGCGTCGCCGAGCCCCCGCAACACCGCGCGCCCCGGCCCGCCGTCGATGAGCACGTCACGCCCGTCCGGTGTCCGCACGAGGATCGCATCGCCCTGCCCGACGTCCAGCACCGTCACGCGCAGCCGCGCCGGAGGCGACGGCCAGAGCATCGCGCCGATGCTGATCGCCAGCACGACCGCCGGCACGCCCGCGGCGGCGATCAGCGTGCGATGCCGCATCGGCCGCGACTCGGCGAGCGGCGCGGCGCCCGCCGGGAGCGCATAGCGCAGCGCCACCATCGCGAGCAGCGCGATCGCCGCGTACGTCGCCGCTGCCCACGGCGACGTGTAGCCGCCGAACGAGAGCGCTGCGTGCGGCACCGACGCCAGCCGGTGGGCGACGATCAGCCAGTACGACAGCAGGTAGTACGCGGGCGCCGCGGCGGCGAGGTGCAGGTGCGGGATCATGCCGCCGATCGCCGCGACCAGCGACGACAGCAGGATGAATGGAAACGCCGGCACGACGAGCAGGTTCGCCGGCACGGCAACGAGCGAAAGCCGCCCGAAGTTCAGCGCGACCAGCGGCTCCGTCGCGACGATCGCGGCGAGCGTCACCGAAAGCGGCTCCGCGAAGTACACGCCGAGCGCACGCGGCACCTCGTCGCGCCGCAAAAGCCACGCCACGCCTTCGATGATCCAGCGCCGCAGCGGCGACGCGAGATAGACGATGCCCGCTGTCGCCGCAAAGCTGAGCTGAAACGACACGTCGCGCACCACCGGCGGGTCGATCCCCGCCATCAGCGCAGCCGCGAACAGGATCGACGTCAGCCCGTGCGTCGGGCGGCCGCTGAGCTGCGCCAGCACGAGCAGCAGCCCCATGATCGTCGCGCGCAGCACCGGCGGTGACGCCCCGACGAGCAGCGCGTACGCGAGCACCGCGGCGACCGACAGCGCCAGCGCCCGCCGCCGGCCGACGATCCATGCCAGCGCTATCGTCACGTACGTCGATACCAGTACGACGTTCTCGCCTGAGACGACGACCAGGTGCGAGGTGTTCGTCGCGTTCAGGTCGCCGCTCACGTCTCGCGGCAGCGCCGACCGTTGCCCCAGCAGCACGCCCTGCGCGAGCGATGCCTGTGGCTCCGGCAGCGAGAGCGCGAGCGCGTGCGACAGCCGCCGCCGGATCGCCAGCGTCGTCGCCGTGAGCGGCCCGTCGTCCTCGTGCCCGATCAGGCGCGTCGCCGGGTACTGCATCGTGCTCTGGATGCCGCGCCGGTCGAGGTACTCCGCGTAGTCGAAGCCACCGACGCCCTTCGGCGTCTCCAGCTTGCCCTCGAGCTCGAGCACGTCGCCGGACCGATAGCGCGGCAGCAGCTCCGTGCGCACGAGCACGCCGCATTCAGCATGGCGCCACGCGCCTTCGATCTGCACGGCACGCACGCGCACCGTCACCTGCTGCGACGCGTCGGCCTGCTGCGGGTCGCCGGCGACGACGCCGCGCAGGCGCATCGCCACGCCGTCGTTGTAGTGCGATGCCGCGTCCTCTGCACGCGCCGGGCGCGACTGCTCGAAGCGCAGCGCTGCGCCCCCGAACGCGAGCGACGCAGCCACGCCCAGCAGCAGCGCGCCCCGGCCCGGGCGGACGAGCGCGAAGGTCAGCGCCGCCGCCGCCACCGCGAGCGCCATCGGCCAGGCCCCGCGCCCCAGCATCGCCGAAGAAGCGATGCCCGCCAGCCACGCCGCCGCCAGCCATGCGAGAATCATCGGGACTCAGCGCGGCCCCGCGCGCTCCTCCGTCGGCTGTTCACGCCTCCAAGCGTGGTCTCCGGTCTCATGCTTCCGCGAATCTGGCCCGTACCGTAGCATGATGCAGCCTTGCGGTGATCATCGGAGCGGCCGATCTCTCGTTCGAAATGCGAGCATGTTGCCCGCGCGGACGTGCCGATACCGCGCCAAACCTGGGAGCGAGCCACCGACGACGAAGGACGCACAACGCATGACTCAAGCCACCATTGAGACCGCACGCGCTGAAGGCCGTACGCTGCTCACCGAGATCGAAGCCAAGCAGGTGCTCGAAGAGGCCGGCGTCCGCGTCTCTCCCGCGCGTCTCGCGAAGACCGCCGGCGAAGCCGCGACGATCTCCGATGCCCTCGGCTACCCCGTCGTGCTGAAGGTCGTCTCACCCCAGATCACGCACAAGTCCGATGTCGGCGGCGTCGAGCTGGGCCTCGCGTCCGCGGCTGACGTGCGCGCCGCATTCGACCGCATCCTCGCCGCCGCGAAGAAGCACGTGCCCGGCGCCACTGTCGATGGCGTCGCCGTGCAGCGCATGGAGCCGCCGGGGATCGAGGTGATCGTCGGCATGACGAAGGACCCGCAGTTCGGCCCCGTGCTGATGTTCGGGCTTGGCGGTGTGCTCGTCGAGGTGCTGAAGGATGTCTCGTTCCGCGTCGTGCCGCTCACCGAGCGCGACGCCCGCCAGATGGTCCACGAGATCAAGGGCTACCCGCTGCTCGATGGCTATCGCGGCCACGATCCCGCCGATGTCGCGAAGCTCGAGCAGCTCTTGCTGCAGGTGTCCGCGTTCGTCGAACAGCACCCCGAGGTCGCCGAGCTCGACCTCAATCCCGTCTTCGCCTACAAGGACGGCGCCATCGCCGTCGACGCGCGGATCGTGCTCGCGGACGGCGCGTGAGCGGCGTGCGGGGGTCTGACGTGATCGGCATGGCCGTGTGCTGTTTGCTGTTTGCCGTGCCGGCGGGAGCCGCCGGCTGATGCCCGTCCCGCCCGACCGCCTGCACCGAGCGCTCAACCCACGCATCGCAGTGGTCGTTGGCTCGAAGAAGGCCGACGGCTACATGTGGCTGCGCAACTACAGCACCTTCACCGGTCAGCTCTACTCCGTGCAGATCGACCCCAACGAGATCCCCGGCATCGAGGCCCTCGGCGTCACCAACTACACGTCGCTGCTCGACGTACCCGGCGAGATCGACTACGTGATGCTCGCCGTCCCGCGCCCCGTCGCGCCGCGCGTCCTCGCCGACTGCGCGAAGAAGGGCGTCGGCGCCGTCGCGCTGTTCACCTCCGGCTTCGCCGAGACCGGCGAGGCCGAGGGCATCCGCCTCCAGGACGAGCTGCTGCGCATCGCGCGCGAGGGCGATGTCGCGCTCATCGGCCCGAACTGCATGGGGCTGTACAGCCGCAAGCTCGGCATCCGCCAGAGCGCGGAGCAGGGCTCCGGCGAGGCGGGCGACGTCGGCTTCATCTCGCAGAGCGGCACGCACGCCATCAACTTCGCGCTCGTCGGCGAACAGCACGGGGTGCGCGTCAGCACGTCGGTCAGCATCGGCAACGCAATCGTCCTCGACGTGCCGGACTACCTCGACTATCTGGCCGGCGACGCCGACACGAAGGTCATCGCGATGTACATCGAGGGCGTGAAGGACGGCCCGCGCTTCGTCCGGTCGCTGCGGCGCGCCTGCTCGATAAAACCGGTCGTCGTCTGGAAGGGCGGCGTCACCGCGGCCGGCGCCCGCGCGACGGCCTCACACACCGGAGCGCTCGCCACCTCGTCGGCCGTGTTCAGCGC
>JADEYI010001641.1_pt1 | contig 15183 bp, 13 predicted proteins | sample 8542331 | NCBI WGS metagenome assembly JADEYI01 (sample SAMN16510988, study PRJNA670497) | mine drainage metagenome | isolation source: biofilm near Copperflume 1 | place: Germany: Marsberg coppermine Kilianstollen | collected 2018-02 | reverse complement strand
TTTTGAAAAATTTAAAGTGTAGTGTATAAAATAGGGGCTAAATTTGGGTAATTAACAGAAAGACTTTAATCTCGGCTTCCTTTGTTATGATGTTTCCCTGAAGCCGAAGGAAGAACTCAGAGCCATAGGCTCGACATATTTTTACAACCACAAATTTTAATCCCTGGGATAAAATCTACAAAGGATGAAGAGAGCCGTAGGCTCGGCACATGACGGCTCTTGGTAACAACGGACTGAAGTCCGTTGTTACAACATTGGCCGAGGCTACGCCTCTCAAAAGTATTTCAAAGACTTAAACTTCATCAACCTCGTCCAAAGAGCCATAGGCTCGATACATTTGTAACCCCGGATTTCAATCCGTGGGATAAAAACAAAAACATGAATACAGAGTGCCATCGGCACGGTACATATCTTATATAGGCAACTGAATAATAAACTCACTCCCCTCTCCCTCCTTCGTCTCCACTTTCAACTCCCCACCATGTGCTTTCACAATATCATAACTCAAACTCAAACCTAGCCCAGTGCCCTGCCCGGTGGGTTTAGTGGTAAAGAAAGGCTGAAATATTTTATCAACTACTTTTTGTGGAATGCCTGTGCCGTTGTCTTTGACTTTGACTTTGATTATCGCCTCACCACGGTTGGCTCATAGCCCGCAATGTTTTGTTTGGCTTTTTCCGACACGGTGTAAAAGGCGTTGGTAATTAAGGCATTTTTTGGACAGCCAAGGAATTCATTAGAGAAGGTGCTTACAACATGACTTTAAATGGTAATCGCAAGCGAGTATCGATTCGAGGAAATCGCGAGAGTACAAAAAAAGGAAATGCTTTGTCTGTCCAATGCGTCAGGATAAAATTAAGTCGATGGAGAATTAAATCAACCCCCCAAGTTGATGTTGGTCAGTTGTCGTTAGGTCGCCTGACCAACGACTCTTGATTTCAGTGCGAAGACGAATTGATTATTTTTGTGGGTACAAATCAAACAAGTTTTTTATTGTTGTTTGCGGATGAGTTTGGTTTTCTCACCCATCATTCAGAGATTTAGGAACGGGATTGTTGGTCAGCGACCAACAATAACTTCAGGCGGGAACGCATTTTACCAACGACAGATCTTTACAAAAGTACTCCTATTTCTTGCCTAGGGTATCGTGCGGTTTCCAATGGAGACTGGCAAAGAAATAAATTGGCGATAATGTGATGTGCCGTCCTGTCTTTCAACCTGAGAGAAGCCAAATCGAAAAGAATTCTAAAACATTCTTTCGAAATGATTTTCACAACTCAAAATATGACTACCCGAATAAATTCATTTATTTAGCAAGTAAGTTCGTTTTAAAAGCGTCTTCATTTACTTTGCTAATGACAAATTCCTCCATAAAAATTAACCACAAAAAGCTGAACACCATTCGGGTGGATATTAGGAAACAGAATGTCGAAGATGGGTCGGTCATTCTACATTCTGCTGTGCCTCTGGAGCCTCATCCTTTCCGACTAACGGATCGATTGCAACATTGGGCTGTCGTTGCGCCAAATAGAGTTTTTATTGGCGGGAAAAACAGTGCAGGCAAATGGGAGGCCTTAACGTATTCTGAAACATTTGCGAAAGTGAAAAGCATTGCGCAGGCATTGCTGGGCAGTAACTGTTCTACAGAAAAGCCTTTAGCCATCTTAAGTGAAAATAGTATTGAACATGCGCTGATCGCATTGGCTGCCTTGCATGTAGGCATTCCCTATTCCCCTATAAATCCGGCCTATGCATTGCGCTCGACCGATTTCGCTAAACTGAAGCGTATCATTTCGTTGCTCACACCCGGTCTGCTCTTTGTCAGTGATGCAAAAAAATACGAGCACGCCTTAACCATTTTTGATAAAGATTTGGAAATTGTAAGTCTGATCCATCCCGTTGATCATCCCAACTTTACTTTCTTTGATAAATGGCTTGAGCTAACACCTACTCCTCAAGTGGAGGAAGCATTCCAAGCTATCACACCTCATACGGTCGCTAAAATTTTGTTTACCTCTGGCTCCACCGGTTTGCCGAAAGGAGTAATTAATACCCACGAAAACATCAGCACCAATTGGCAACAGCTCACGCAAACCTTGGCCTTTGTGAAAGAAGAGGTTCCTGAGTTTATTGATTGGCTTCCATGGAGCCATACATTTGGTGGCAACCATAACTTTGGCCTCGCGCTTTACAATGGAGGTTCCTTTTACATTGATGATGGCGATCCGACACCGCAAGGAATCGCGACTACCGTGTCGAATTTAAAAGGGCGAAAACCAACGATTTATTTTAATGTGCCCAAAGGATTTGAAGCGTTGATTCCTTTTTTTAAAGCGGATAAACAACTGCGCGAAACTTTTTTCAGCAACCTAAAAATGCTTTTCTATGCAGCGGCCAGCATGTCGCAACATACCAGAGATGAATGGGAAGAATTGTCCATTGAAAGCATTGGAAAAAAAATAGTGATCAGTACGGCCTTAGGCTGTACGGAGGCAAGTCCGGCAACATTGATTGCCAGTGAACCATTTGGTTTAGCTGGCCAAATTGGTGTTCCCATCCCCGGACTTGAATTGAAATTAGTTCCCCTAGACGGGAAGTGGGAGGCCCGGTATCGCGGCAAAAATATTTTTCCCGGATATTGGAGACAACCTGAGTTAACGGCCACGTGTTTTGACGAGGAAGGTTTTTATTGTTCGGGAGACGCCCTAAAGTTTGTCGATGAAGAGGATGTCAATAAGGGAATGATTTTCGATGGAAGGATAGCGGAAGATTTTAAGCTCAGCACCGGCACGTGGGTAAATGTGGGTATATTGCGAACGCAATTAATTGCTGCCGGCAAGGGATTGATTCAGGATGTCTTGATCACTGGTCATGACAAGGATTATGTTGGGGCTATCGTTTTTCCCGCTTTGGATTATTGCAGAAACCTGATCGGATTAGATAGCAATGCTAGGCAGGCTGACCTTATCCGTCATCCTCTCTTGAAGAAAAAATTAAATGAAATCTTGAGCGAACTTGCTGGCCATGGTACTGGAAGTGCTACCTTGGTGAAATGTGCCGTGTTTGCTGATTTTGTGTTAAGTGTAGAGAAGGGAGAAATAACTGAAAAAGGTTCTATCAATCAGCGAATGACCTTACAAAATCACCAAGTGTTTGTAGACAAACTCTATGAAATTGAAATTCCGGATTAACCAATACAAGGACGTAAGCAAAGTAATGAACGTCATTGCGAGCACCTGCGATGGATTTGTGTGGATGCGCGAAGCAATCTTCTTCAACGAACCCGATTGCTATTGTGCTATCGGGAAGGGGATCGCTTCGCCCCTCTCGCTTCCCCCACTGGTACTCGCGATGACGTCAACTTGTTAGCTTTGTGTAACACCAGTAATAGGATTCAAACCTTAAAACCATGATCAGATTTTTCTTCGTATTTGCTTTTACCGTTTTGTTACAGGGCATATCCACCGGCCAAACTTCCCTACACCAATATATTTTTGATCAGAAAAATCAGCATCTGTGGCTCACGGAATATCAACAATTTCTTTCGATCCCGAATGTGTTGAAAGATTCTGTTAATATCGCCCGCAACGCGGCTTATATTGGTGATTTGTTAAAGCAAAATGGCGTTGCTGCCGAATTGCTGGTCTCAGGGAAACCGAATTCCGCACCTGTGGTTTTTGGAGAAGTGCTGGTGCCTGGCGCCACTACCACACTTGCCTTTTATGCGCATTATGACGGGCAGCCTGTCAATCCGAAACAGTGGGCCGAAGGGCTAGAACCTTTTTTACCGGTGCTAATGAGTGACCGACTAGATAAAGGCGGGAAGTCGATTCCCTTTCCAAAAGCAGATGAACCGGTTCAGCCGAATTGGCGAATGTATGCGCGTGGTTCTTCGGATGACAAGGCAGGTGTGTTCGCCATAATCAAAGCGTATGAGACGCTGCTTAAAACCGGAAGGAAACCTTCTGTTAATATTAAATTCTTTTTTGAAGGCGAAGAAGAAGCTGGGTCAATCAACCTGGATGTTATTTTTAAAAAGTACAAAGAGAAGCTTAACGCAGATCTCTGGATTATTTGTGATGGGCCTAGAAATATTTCGGGCAAAAAGCAAGTGGTGTTTGGGGTGCGCGGTGACGTCAATCTGGATTTAAAAATATATGCGTCCAAGCGTCCGCTCCACAGTGGCAACTACGGAAACTGGGCGCCCAATCCCGCCATGCGGCTGGCGCAATTGCTGAGCAGCATGAAAGACAAAAATGGTAAGGTATTAATTGCCGGATTTTACGATGATGTGAAACCACTTTCAGAATCCGAACGAAAGGCCCTCGCTAAAATCCCTGCAGTTGAATCAATTTTAAAAGAGGATTTGGCGCTCGCCCAACCGGATGGTGAAGGGAAAAGTTTTATGGAATTGCTCACTTTGCCCACCCTTAATATTAACGGAATGCAAAGCGGCAATGTGGGGAGCATGGCCAGCAACGTAATCCCTACCGAGGCGAATGCGGTTCTGGATTTACGTTTGGTGCTGGGTAATGATGTGAATCGTCAAGTCAAGAAGGTTGTTGATCACCTGGTGAAAGAAGGATATAAGGTGATCGATCATGAACCATCAGATGCGGAACGCAAACAATTTCCTTTATTGGCAAAGCTGGTGATGAGACCTGGTGGCTATAATGCGCAACGTACACCCATGGACTTGCCCTTAGCTCAAAAAGTAGTGGATGCCGTAGAAACCACGATTGATTATGAAGTTGTAAAAGTTCCCTCTGCCGGTGGTAGTCTACCGCTTTATTTGTTTGAAACGATTTTGAATGCCAAGCCAATCACTATTCCAATTGTTAACTACGACAATAACCAACACGCGGAAAACGAGAATGTAATCTTGAATTATTTATGGGAAGGCATGGAGACAATGGCTGCCGTGATGGCGATGAAAAAGTGAAATCATTAAAGAACGTTGGGTGGATTTTTTTTTGTTTTTGTTTTCTGATTATCTCGACTCTGTGTAAATAGCGATAAAGTTTAGGCAAATTGAAGAAATAGAGAAACCAAGGGCACTGGAGAGGGTCTAAGTTGAGCTATTTGGTCACCTACGCTGACTTTTGTTGAAGATCCATTTTGTGAAGAATGAACATAAGGTTACTTATTTGGGGTTTAATTGGATTAGGTATCTCTATAGGTTCTTGTTTTGGCCAGACTCATTCGGTGGCAAGAAAATGGAATGAGGTACTTATTCAGGGTATCCGAAACGATTTTGCGCGACCCACTGCCAACGCAAGAAGTCTTTTCCATATTTCGGCTGCCATGTATGATGCATGGGCCGTATTTGAGCCAGGGGTGTCTCCCTTTTTTCTGGGGCAAAAAGTAGGAGACTTTGAAATCCCATTTAATGGCTTTCCCTATCAACTGGACCAACGATCATCGCTGCGAAATGAAACCATTAGCTATGCCGCGTACACGCTAATGTTGCATCGTTATCAATACTCTCCGGGTTTTGTTAAAACAAAACATTTAATGGATAGTCTAATGATCGCACTTGGTTATCAAGTGGGTTATACCAGCTCAGATTATTCAACGGGCTCTGCTGCTTCTTTAGGGGTTTATATCGGAGAACAAATAAATTTATTTGGACTACAAGATGGATCAAATGAAGCCGGAGGGTATGTAGATTTATATTATAGCCCGGTCAACTGTCCGCTTAATCTTACGCTTTCTGTGCCTAATTTTTTAGAGTACGCTAACCGCTGGCAACCGCTTCAATTTGGTTCCTCATTTGTGGATCAAAATGGTAATGCAATTCAATCTGGAGTTACCCCTTTTCTTGGTGCTGAATGGGGTAATGTTGTTCCTTTTGCTTTAGATAAATCTTCTAAAACGGATTTCATTAGAGATGGGCATAACTATACGGTTTACCATGATCCAGGGCCACCTGCGCTGATTGATACGATCAGCGGAAACTCCTTCAATGACCCCTACAAATGGGGATTTACTATGGTATCCGCTTGGTCAGCGCAGCTTGATCGGTCGGATGGCGTAATGTTGGACATATCACCGGCCAGTATCGGCAATCTTGATATCAATCAGTTTCCGAATTCGCCTACTGACTATCCCAAATTCTATAACTTCATGATGGGTGGCGATATTAGTAAAGGTTATTCGATCAATCCAAAAACAAATCAACCCTATGTTCCGCAACTAGTTCCTCGTGGTGATTACAATAGAGTGCTGGCTCAGTTCTGGGCTGATGGGCCAAGTTCTGAAACACCGCCAGGTCATTGGTTTACCATACTCAATTATGTTGCCGATCAGCCGCAGCTAGTCAAGAAGTTTGGAGGTGTTGGAAAATTGATGGATCCGTTGGAATGGGATGTTAAATCCTATTTAACGCTTGGTGGCGCAGTGCATGATGCAGCCATTTCGATTTGGAGTGCAAAGGGATATTATGATTATGTGCGTCCTATCTCAGCCATTCGGTACATGGCAACAAGGGGCCAATCTAGCGATCCCAATCTTCCCCGGTATAGTAAGGCGGGAATTCCGTTGATAAAGGGATTAGTTGAACTCATTCAGGAAGGTGACTCGTTGGCAGGACCCTCTAATGAAAATATTAACGAAATAAAAATATATGCGTGGCGAGGTTTCAGTGTTGTTAAAAACCCTATAAATGTTGAAGCAGGAGTGGGATGGATAATGGCGAGGGATTGGTGGCCTTACCAGAAGCCGACCTTTGTCACACCTCCTTTTGCTGGTTACACCTCTGGGCATTCTGGCTTTTCCAGAGCGGCAGCGCAAGTATTAACATTGATTACAGGTGACGAATATTTCCCGGGTGGATTGGGGGAATTTGTTGCCAAAAAGGATCAATTTCTTTTCGTTGAAAAAGGACCGAGCGTAGATGTAATACTTCAATGGGCAAGATATTTTGATGCTGCTGACCAATGCAGCTTAAGTAGAATTTGGGGAGGCATCCATACCCCGATTGATGATTTGCCCGCAAGAAAAATTGGATCACTAGTAGGAAATAAAGCCTACCAATTTGCTAATCAGTATTTTCAAGCTTTTGGAAATATTGAAAACAACATTATAGGATTCCCCAATCCTTCCAGTGGGATAATAAACGTAACAGGAGTGCCGATTGATTCAATAAACGATTTCTTAATTGTTGATCCTTTGGGTCAGTCAATGAAAGCTTTAAATTATTTAAAATTCGTATCCGGAAATCAGGTTGTGCTTGATTTAAGTAACTTGAGTAAGGGAGTTTATTTTCTGGTGTGTCCCACAGTTAACCCTTTTCGCATTCTTCTGAAGTAAAGGTTCTAATATTTTTTATAATCAGAAGTAAGAAGCGGCAACGGGCTATGACAAAGTTAAAGAAAATGAAAAGATGAGGTGGTTTTTTACATTGTTCAGTATCTTATTGTTGACGTTGAGTGGGTATGCACAATGGCCATTCACAGAAACGGCTGCCCTAGCGGGCGTCATCTCTAATCATATTGATCCAAAGTTAATTGGTGGTGGGGTGGTCATATTTGATTACAATAATGACGGACTCGAAGATCTTTATTTTACCGCTGGCACAATGCCAGATAAACTATTTCGCAACAACGGGAATGGTTTATTTTTGGATGTAAGTGACGTGTCGGGTATAACGGCAGGTGTTCGACCTTTCAAGACCGTTGGTGCTGTTTGCGGTGATCTTGATCATGATGGTTATAAAGACCTTGTAATCACAACGGATATCGGTCAGCCAAACTTAGTCCTGCAGAATATTGGAGGTACGTCTTTTAGAGTTCTTATGCCATTTCCGAATGATCCAAAAAGTTGGAGTACAACTGCCGTTTTAGGTGATTATAACAAAGATGGCTATTTGGATGTCTACATATTTAATTATGTTGCTTATAGTCAAGATCCCTTTGTTAAATTTCTGACAGGGGGCTTGCCTAATGTCTTTTATCAGAATAATGGAAATTTTCAATTCACGGATATCACCCAATCAACAAATACAGCTGACAATGGCGCAGGCACAGCTGGTACGTTTTCTGATTTTGATAACGATGGCGATGTAGATCTATTCGTTATTAATGATTTTGGAAACACTTTTGGCCCAAATAATTTATTGATCAATCAATATCCGTCTCAACAATTTTCAGCAGTAGTGGCAACCTCGCCCATGAAGGCGACCATCGATGGAATGGGTATTGCCATTGGAGATTACAACGAAGATGGTTTATTAGATTATTATGTTGCCAACTATCAAGGTGAATCAAATCTTCTTTTAACTAACACGGGAAGCGATTTTATGGAACAGTCCCTTTTGAAGAACGTTCAGGATTACAATGACGTCAGTTGGGGTACATTCTTTTTTGACTTTAACAATGACTCTTATCTCGACTTGTTTGTCGCGAACGGACTTTATACAAATCCAACCGTTCCTTCTAATAATAGATTATTTCAGCAAGATGGAGCTGGAAATTTTGCGGATGTTACCGCTACGAATGTAATTTATAATAACAATACCTTCAGGGGCGCAGCCTTTGGGGACGTAAATAATGATGGCTTTCCAGACGTTGTAGTGGTGGGTGTTTTGGAAGCAGCCGGGGGATATAATCCGGCTATACTGCTAATGAATCAGGCCAAAGGAAGCAACAATTGGTTAAAGTTGAGGATGAAAGGAACCCTAAGTAATCCTGACGCCTATGGAACGCGTGTTCAACTCTACTTTAGCGGAAGGAAATTGATAAGGGAAGTGGACGGAGGATCCAGCTACCTTTCACAAAATAGTTCGGTTGTCCATTTCGGAATAGGGACTGCTTCACAGATTGATAGTCTCACTATTATTTGGCCAAGTGGTTTAATTGAAAAATATTATAACCTTAAAGCAAACCAATATTTGGAGGTTGTTGAGAATGCGAAAATTGCTCCAGTAGAAATTATAACTGGGATTACACCAGCGGAGAACCCTAGTCAACTAGTGATTTACCCAAATCCATTTAACGAGTATATATACGTTACCCTTAATTCTGAATATTCCGATTTTCCTTCCTTTATCCTATTCAATACTATGGGACAAAAATTGACTGGGATTAAAAGTGTGGAGCAAATATCCTCGGGGTCTTTTATTCTTCAAATGGATCAGTCGCTATCGGCAGAAATCTATATTCTTCGAATTGAAAATGGCGGCAAATCATTGTCTGGTAAAATCATTAAAAATTTCCGTTGAAAGCCAACAGAAAGATTTCACTGCTTCGAAAGAGAATCATTCTTCTTTAAAGAATACAAAAGCCGACCAATCAATTAAATTATGGGTCGGCTTTTGTGAAATGAACTTTTAATTCAGCTTACCACTCAGATCGGGCGCTTCACTTAAAGTTTTTATTGTTTCGAAGTCTGCTTGATAAACTCAGAAACGTCCTTCCTGAATTTTTCCATCGAAGGCTGATGTACATACATCATATGCCCGGCTTCAAAATATTTCATGATGATGTTGTTTTTGATTTCCTTCGGCAGGCCAAGGTGGTCAATGGTATGCTCTACTCCGTAAAAAACAGTGGCGATATCAAAGTATCCGTTCAGGATTAAGACTTTAAGATTGGGATCTTTGGTCATCGCGTTCGCCATATCGATACCGGTGTTAATGGCGGATGAAGCATTCCAGTCGATGTTGCCCTTGTGTTTCCAATCCCACTTAAACCCTGTTCTACCGCCAGCGCTCGTCATATAGGTCAACTTTTTATTGACCTTCAAATCCTGATAAAAATAATTTAAGAACGCAGCGGTATAGGCCGGACTGATGGCAGCGCTTTGTGGATCATAATCTCCAAATTGAGAAAGCAAATCAGAGTTGATGCCCTTGAACCGCGAGTCGAGTCGGCCCACTACATTGCCATCATTGCGTAGCAACTCTGCAAAAAATTCATCAGCCCGAACACGCAAGTCGGCTTTTTTCCAATAGTCGGCACTGATACCGGAGAAAGCTGACAGCTTATTGGCCATATTGTTTTTTTCTTCTACTGAAAGTTTATCGCCTTTAAAAAGAGCGGGCATATACTCTTTCTCCGTGAAGGTGCGCACGTCTGCTATAAAGGATTCCAAATTGGCGGGTTTGTTCGGAATTTTGTTGTGATACCAGGCAGTGGCAGCATAAGTTGGAAAATGCACGAGGTACGGAAGGTCATCATTGGGTGGAAAAAGTAAGGTGCGTAAGTCAAATACTGACGAGACCATCACCACGCCATTAAGGGCTATGCCATCATTTAGAAGTTTATTCATTACCCCTGCATTTCGAAACGTGCCATAACTTTCGCCCAAAAGATATTTAGGTGAATTCATCCTCCCGTTTTCAATCAGGTATTGTTTGATAAACAAACTGATGCTTCGGATATCCTGGTCAACGCCCCAGAAGTCTTCAAACTTGGCTTTGCCAACCGGCACACTCAACCCTGTGCCAACCGGATCAATCATGACTACATCGGCCATATCGAGCAACGCGAAATCATTGTTGACCACCTGATAAGGCGCTGCAGGGGTATTCCCAATATCATTGATGACGATGCGCTTGGGACCCATGATGCCCATGTGCAACCAATAGGAGGACGAACCGGGGCCACCATTGTAAGAGAAAATTACCGGTCGATTCGAAGCGCCTTCTTTGGTATAGCTTGTAAAGCCAAATAAGGCAATAGGCGTGTTGGTTTCATCGCGCAGTTGCATGGTTCCAGCACGAGCCGTTAAGGGGATCACCACCCCATTGATTTTTACAGATTGTTGCGTGGTGGATATTTCTGCCTCTGGTTGCGGGGCTTTTTCGTCTTTTTTAGCTTCTTCCTGAGCTTCTGTTTTAAAGAAAAAGCAGAATAGAATGGCGATGGCAAATAGTTTTTTCATAAGAAATGGTTTTTGAAATTGGTATTCACTGGTAAGGTAATAAATCATTCAATAACATTATAAAGCTACCTTTGCATCATGCAGACAGCCAAACAAGCGACAAACGCAACTTTTCTTAAAAATCTATCAATTGCTGAACTCAATGAAATGCAAATGGCATTTATTGAAAAGGCTTCTTCTCCTCAAGATCTTATGCTTTTGGCACCGACAGGCTCAGGGAAAACCCTTGCCTTTTTGATTCCGTTGGTGAATAAACTGAAGGCCAATGCGAAAGGCGTGCAGGCGCTGATCGTTGCCCCTTCAAGGGAGTTGTCACTACAAATCGAACAGGTTTTCCGGATGATGAAGACCTCTTACCGAGTAAGTTGTTGCTACGGTGGCCACTCGGTAAAGATTGAGCAAAATAGTTTGAGCGATGCACCCGAAGTGGTTATAGGAACACCGGGAAGATTGGCCGATCACATTTTAAGGGAATCATTTGATCCTAGCACAATTTCGATGGTGGTGTTGGATGAGTTTGATAAGTCGTTACAAATGGGATTTCATGAGCAGTTGAAGGCCATCTTCAAATCCTTGAGCGGGAAGCAGCAACACCTCCTCACCTCGGCTACACGCCTGGAGGTGTGGCCAGAATTTTTGCCTTTTGCAAAACCAAAAACATTGGATTACCTGAAAGACGAAGGCAATTCTAAATTGGAGTTGAAACTGGTGCGAACAAGTAGCACTGATAAAGTAGAAACCCTCATGCGATTGGTCGCAGGATTTAATCAGGAAGTGTGCCTGGTGTTTTGCAACCACCGTGATGCCGTGGATCGCATTAGCGATTTGCTCACCGAACATAAAATTGAACACGGCACCTTGCACGGAGCCATGGAGCAAATTGATCGCGAAAAGAACCTGATCAAATTCAGAGGCGGAGCACACAATCTTTTAATTGCAACCGACTTGGCTTCGCGCGGGTTGGATATCCCTGAGATCAAACACGTAGTCCATTACCAGTTGCCACCCCAACGAGAGGCATTTATGCACCGCAATGGCCGGACTGCCCGGATGCTTTCTGAAGGGCAAGCGTATTTAGTGTTGGCCAACGATGAAACCCTTCCAAGCTATATTGATAAATCGGTGGAAGAAGTTTTTGTAGATAAAAAATTGAAGCGACCACTTCCGCCACTTTATTCTTGTTTGTACATCAGCGCAGGAAAAAAGGACAAGGTCAGTAAGGGCGACATCGTGGGGTTGCTTACTAAAAAAGGCGGGTTGACTAGCGATGACATTGGGCTCATCGCCACGTTGGATTATTCTTCTTATGTATCGGTGAAACGCAAATTTGTTGATCAAGCACTCACCAAAATAAAAAACGAAAAGCTAAAAAACCTGAAGGTGAAAATTGAGGTAGCGAGCTGAGGTTGCTTTATTTTAGTTTAAAAATTTTTTGCTATTCTCAGGTGCCATTTCGGTAAGCGCTTCTTTTTTTAAGAACATTAAGACAACTCCATTTCGAGCCAGTGTACCGAATTGGTCTGTTGCTTCCTTTCCTTTGATGACACTCATGCTATCGATCCAAATAGGGTTAATGTAAACCACTCCCTTTTGAATTGCTTCTGATTCAGTTGCCTTAACATCCAATCCATTGCTGTCGGTGATAAATCTTTTATGGTCAACGGTGACAACAAAAAGTTGCACTTCGGGTTTCGGGGTTTTAGGATCCTGCCCATGAACTTTAACGATTGAGAGGACTGCCACCATAACAATCATAGACTTTTTCATGTGATCATTGTTTGGTTATTGAAATGTAAGTTAGGTAGTTTTCTTTTAATATAAAAGAGCAATTTGTCCCTTGGTTGTTAGCCATTGGTGTTCTTCACCAACGATTTAATCAATTCTTGTTGGTCAAGAATACAAGGGCGAGTTATAAAACACACGCCAACGCGGAACCAACAATAACATGTTGGCGAGTTTATGTTGTGGCCAACGCCACAGAATTGGAAGGCACAGAAATCGAAGCGGGTGACTCTGTGGAGAAGAAGGCATGAAATACTTGAAGTACGGTGAATGACTTAATTTCTTTGACGAAATTGTTGAGTTTGAATTTTGCGTACGCACGTTGAGATTTTGCAATTGTTGGTCAGCGACCAACAATAACATGTAACTTGGTTACCTCGTTGGCGCGCGTTTGTAAGGCGCGAGCCCACCGTTTTCGCAGAATGCACGCGTTGCAAACACGTGCTAACAAGGCTGGCTGGGGCGTCCTTCTCAATTTTTGGCTGTTAACTTAACGGCATTTCTTTTGAAGTATTCAATCTCTTGTTGAGGTGTCATTCCTTCAGTCTCTTTTGAGATTTCATCTCTCCGTTTTCTCATAAACGCAACACCGTCAAACGTTTTCTTTGTCTTTACTTCTGTTTTCATAACTCTAAAATTTCTCTGGGTATCCTTATTTCTAAAACTCGATATCCATTTTTAATATTAACAGAATTGTAGCCTCTGATTCTTGTAATGTTCACGATGCGCTTAAAATTCCAATTAACTAAAATATCAGCATTAACAAGTGTAGCCAAAGCAATATGCCGGCAGTCAGTCCTACTGGTATTACCTACAACTCCTTCTTTTAAATATTCTTCTCCTAATTGAATTGAGTCCTCGGTCTGGTCTACGTACTCAATTCGATTTTTTCGAATCGATTGATAAAATATCAGAACTTCTCCAGGGGCTCCTTATGTTCAGTCGCTAATATATCTGAAAGGATGACTTTAAATATTCCTTTTTCAACCTTCTCAAAGAAAAGCTTTGTGTAAAATTCAAACTCTTCGTCAAAATATCCGCCAATAACTGAAGTGTCAATATATATTCGTTGAACCATCCCCAAATTTACAATTTTTAGATGACTATTAAATCGTCAACCGGCCTTTGCCCATAACAATTAACCATAGGCAATTGCTTGTGGTTTCCCCCTCGTTGGAGCGCGTTTGTAACGCGAGCCCATCGTTTTCCAAATAAAAATGTTTGCAATTACTTAGCGAGATGTATGACTTGGATGCTCTGATGTTGTTGTATTGGATTAGCAGAATGCGTGTTGCAACGCGCTTAACAAGGGGAAAATTATTTTCGTACACTCCATATTTCATGGATGGGGTCGCCTTTACTGGACAAACCGGAGTGATGCCATTTACCATCAACTAAACTATAATTAAATTTTAAACTGTTCCCAACTCTGGAGTCGTCCTTGGAAAAGAATTCTATTTTTTCGGTGTATTCTCCGTTAGTGGTTGTATAAGTTCCACCACCAGTACCCATGAATTGTCTTGTCTCGGTGTTATAAGCAATCCATTGAAAGCGTGTTCCCGATAAAATTTTCATTGTCTTTCTAGGGCCGCGGGTATCCCTTGATTGGGTTTCACCATTGACTATCCGGCCAGACATTAACCACGCGCCTTGTAGTTTTCCCGGTGTGCCATCGTCTATTCTTTTAAATTTCATTTCCGTGCCAACGATTCCCATAATGGAATCATTGATAAACACTTTGAAGCTCACCTCAATGCCAACCCGCTCAGGATTATTGGAATCAAACTCTACTTTTTCTGTTATTGTATCGCCCTTTAATTTCCAGGTTCCACCATTCGTGTTTATAAATTTACCGGTTTGTGTATTATAGGTAGTTAGCGCTTGATAGCCATCTGAAAATATAACAACATTTTTAAGGTTCTCGCCACTTTCAGTTTTATAGGTTCTCTCCCATGCGCCAATAAAACTTTGCGCTATCATTTCGGTTGATAAGAAAGTACTAATAAGCAGGAGTATTATTTTTTTTATCACTTTATAATTTTATGGACTATTTAAAACATAATTTTTCACTTGTTTCTCAGCTGAATTTAGGCTCATCCCTATAATCTGTGCCTCACACAAATTCTCAGCCATCGTTAGCGTTCTTTATTATCGATCTTTAATCAATTCTTGTTGGTCAAGAAGACCAACAAGGGCGAAGATTTGATTTTCGGCAAGCAGTCTTCGGATAATGTTATCATTGTTTTGATTCAAACATTAACTCCTGTCTCTTGGCGAAAGTTCTTTTCCTTCCCATACATCACCAAAAAGTACATTGTCAGTATATTCGACAAGCTTCGGGGCAAAGTCTCCTATCATTTTTTGTGCAGCGGATATTTTTTCTTCGTTACTCATTTTTTTTTTAATTGTCAATAAAAATGGGGTAAAAGTATTTTCTTTAACTGTCGCCAAATATTGCCTCTAAAACATTAAGTCAAGTAGACGAAAACCCCCACAATAAACCCCGATCATAGCGAT
>JADEYI010001640.1_pt1 | contig 15186 bp, 11 predicted proteins | sample 8542331 | NCBI WGS metagenome assembly JADEYI01 (sample SAMN16510988, study PRJNA670497) | mine drainage metagenome | isolation source: biofilm near Copperflume 1 | place: Germany: Marsberg coppermine Kilianstollen | collected 2018-02 | reverse complement strand
CCTCCTCGTCACTGACGAGACCGAATACAGCCAATTTGCTGATCGGCATAGACGTAAACATCTCATTTCCACTGAGAAATACACTTGCTTCGGGTGTTCCGGTAAGTTTATGTGTGAGAGCCTCGCGTGCCTGGGGGTACTGAAGGAACAGCTTGAGCGGCGACATCCTGTCAAATACTGGCACCGCCGACTGTGAGTCTTCTTTCGTTTTCACCTGCGTACTCAGCACTATGTTCTCGCTTGAAGGACCAACCAGAATTTCAAATTCGCCACCCTCCAATCGCCAGGCCTGCCGTTCACTGTCATAGAGCATGAAGTCGCGTGCCTCCAGGGTCATACGCACAGCTCTGCTTTCACCAGGCTCCAGCGCGACTTTGGCGAAAGCCTTTAACTCTTTGATTGGCCGTACAAACTGCGAGGTAAGCGATTTCACATAAAGCTGAACGATTTCTTTACCAGAGCGCGTCCCATTGTTGCGCACGGTCACTGTGACGTCCAGCGTCCCCCCTGCGCTGATCTCTACTATATTCGTTTGCAGTGCCGTATACTCAAACGTAGTATAGGAAAGGCCAAATCCAAAGGGGAAAAGTGGTTTGATGTTCTTTTTGTCATAGTAGCGGTAACCGACAAACAACCCTTCACCATAGTACACAGTATGGGCCTCACCGGGGAAATTAAGGTATGCAGGAGTATCTTCCAGCCGCACAGGAAAGGTCTCTGCCAGTTTACCCGAAGGATTGACTTTTCCTGAGAGAACGTCTACGAGCGCACCACCTATTGCCTGCCCACCCAGTCCCGCCTCAAGGATCGCCTTTGGGCCATCAATCCATGGCATGGCAACGACGGAACCATTATGTAAAACAACAATGGTATTGGGCTGAACGCGACAGACCTCCACGATCAGGCGGTTGTGAGTCTCAGGCATAAAGATATGTGTGCGATCAAAGCCCTCAGATTCATAGGTATCCGGCAGCCCGGCAAAAATAATGGCAACCCCGGCGTCCTTTGCCTGTGCTACAGCCTCATCCAATAAGGCTTCATCGAGCCGCTCCTCCTCAGCATATCCATCTGTGTAGGTGAGGGAAACCTTATCGCCCAGCCAGTGCTGCAACTCGTTATAAGGAGTATCTAAACGGGTGGGTACGATCTTCGAACTACCCGCTCCCTGATAACGTGGCTCCCTTGCGAAACGCCCGATGAGTGCAACAGAACGCAATTGTTCTACTTGTAGCGGCAGCATATTGTCAGTATTTTTTAGTAGCACCAAAGATTCGGCGGCAGCTTTGCGTGCCAAAGTGTTGTGGGTTTCTTTATCGAAAACGGACCCAGGACGGCGGTTCTCCCTTCCGCGCAATAGCAGTCGTAACATACGCCCCGCGGCCTCATCGATGACAGTTTCCGGTAACTTTCCGTTTCTCACCGCCTGCGCGATTTTTTCTGTGTGATTGCCAGTGAATCCCGGCATTTGCAAGTCCAGACCGGCGGCCAGGGCCTTCTCCTTCTCATTGACTGCGCCCCAATCAGAGACTACCACGCCCTCAAACCCCCATTCCATCTTCAAAATATCGTTCAGAAGCTGAGGGTGTTCAGACGCAAATAATCCATTCACCCTGTTATACGCACTCATCACCGTCCAGGGCCGCGTTGTTCTGACAACCCGCTCAAAGGCACTCAGATAGAGTTCTCTAAGCGTGCGCTGATCCACCTCGACGCTAATAGACATGCGCTCGCTTTCCTGATTGTTGCAGGCATAGTGTTTCAGTGAGGTGCCGATACCCTTGCTCTGCACACCACGCACAAATGCACAACCCAGTATACCCGCTAAAACAGGGTCTTCGGAATAATATTCAAAACAGCGCCCTCCAAGAGGAGTACGTTTAAGATTTACCCCTGGGCCAAGCAATACCTGCACATCCAGTGCCAGACATTCTTCTCCAATCGCCTGTCCCACTTCCTCGACGAGTGCCGTGTCCCAGGAAGAGGCAAGCGCGGCAGCCGTCGGGAAACATGTGGCCGGATATGAGTCGCCAATAGTAATTTCGTTCCCTGTAGTCGGTTTGCGTACTCCATGAGGGCCATCATTTAAGGCGATAGGTGCTACTCCTAGCCGTTCAACGCCATTAGTACTCCAAAAATCTCTGCCAATAGTCAATGCGATCTTTTCTTCAAGCGTCATTTTGCCAAGGATATCTTGTATATTTATCTGCATTGTTCCCATACTATTCGCTCCATTCTCTCTTCGCTGCCGTTTTTTACCTCTTAATACTATACCCGAAAAGAGCAAGCAATAGAAATACCAGGCCATTCCAGTCACTGCTCAACCATCATCCACCTTCGGGTTGAGAACAAAGCCATGTGAAGATCAACCTCCGGTCAACCCTGGCGTGGATGTCGTTTTGCCTTGTATCGGAGTGTCCTCTACATGCACAAAAACAAGCGTATCTTCGACCAACTTCGCCAGCAGCGCGACGCGACCACCACGCAAACCGTCTAGTACCGCGCTCATTCTGTAAATCAGAGAAACGAGCTCGCCTGACGCACCAAAGTGGACGCCAGACAAGCTTGCTTTAATCCATTTCTGCACCACGCCTGGCTGCTCGCCGCGCATAAGCAAAAGTCCAGGCGATGGTTAGAATGGTGAGACCGCCTAGAATAATAGGAGAGACCGCCAGGACGACTGCGGGTGGCAACGTATACACCAGGATGATGCGTAGGATGAACTCTCCAGCATACGCGACTCCCCAAGCCACAGTGATCATGCGGTTGACAAAACGGAAGTAGGGATACTGCCAAAGCCCATTGTACTGGGCTCTCCTGGCGGGATCATTGGCTGTAGCGAAGTAACGACCGAAGTAGAACATAAGCGGTCTGGGAAACAGGAGCGACACAAAACAGGCGATACCGAGTGCGCCGGTTGTGAATGACTCCCTGATGAGCAAAATCTTGGGGTCACCACCCAGGAAGACGGCAATAATACTGACGACAATACCCAACAGAGCGAGAGCAGCTATGAGGTCTAACGTACGCTGACGCACAATGCTTATGACAGAACCGATAACCGGAAACAGCACCGATGCACTGAGCGCAATCAGGTCAGAATAGTGATAATGCTTCAAAATCAGGTAGATTGCTAATGGAATAGCACCATTGATAATGACGCTCGGCAAAAGCCCGCGAATGTTCATTCGAGTGGTACCAGAAAGGAAGTTGATTTCCGACATTGTTTTTCTCCTTTCTCAAAAGGGTAGCGGAACGGGTCATAGATGGGCTCCTTTCCAGGAAAATAGAGCGAGAAGCGTCATGTGGTATCTCCTTCGCTGGTTGGTTGACCACGATCCTGTAGATCGATCAGGGTCACGACGACACGTGTCCAGGCACCTTCATCGTTTGGCTTCTCTTGCGTCTGGCGCACCAGTTCGAGCAGGTGTTCTCGTAGTGTGACTAGCTCTGCCTCTGACAAGCGGAGCGTGGCCCGAGTGAGCGAAATCTCCCGTCGTTCCCCGGCTTCCTTGGCCACACCCGCAGCGGCAATGTCGGCCTGTGTGGCCTCCAGTGCTGCACTCAGGAAGCGAGAGATATCCTCTGGGGTCGCCAGGTCACCGGGCGGTTCCACCTCCGTTGGCCGATAGACCCGCTCGACCTTGCCGCCCGGAAGGGGCCGGTACTCCGCAATCTCGATCAACCCAGCCTGTTCGAGCTGAGCAAGGTGATAGTAGAGGCGGTCAGGTGGCTGATCGGCCAACTCAGACAGCTCTTTGGCTGTTTGGGGGTGCCTCCAGAGTGCCTCGAGCAAGCGAAGCCGCAACGGGTCAGCCAGCACGCGATGCGGAGATCGTAGGCGAGGAGAGTGATGCTTAGTCATGTCGCAGATGATCCTCCAATCAGTGTTTATTGGATTATATTCCAATCAGTGAAGAAAAGTCAAATAGGAAGTACAGAAAGCTCTCCATCCTTCCAGGGGAAAGCTTCCTGACTGGAGCTTTGCCACTGGTTCAGCAAGAGCCAGACACGACGGCGTGGTTCGCCATCCGCCTTGGTCCCTCGACGTTCGGCATCTTCGACGCCTTCCCAAATGACTCAGGTCGGCAAGCTCATCTCTCCGGTCGCGTCGCCGCGGCACTCATGGAGAAAGCTTCCGAGCTGTTCGCACAGCCACCTGGCATCGAGAAGATCGATGTGCTTGCGTCCAAACTTCCTGGCTAGAGACCGCGCATGCATCGGTAGTGGCAAAAGAAAGTGACCGCGAAGACGATTATCGCGGTCACTTTCTTTGTCATCACCGAAAGCCAGGCAACTTGCAAAGATGTGGAGCAGCAGAAGGTAAGGAAAGCGCAAGAAAATAATTCCCAAGTCACCTGTTTTTGTGTTATAATAGGTATAGACAGACATGCGGTAAACAAATCTGATAGGTGTTTTAGAATACGTGCCAGTGATGAGATAAAGCAACCATCGAGCATACAATAGAAGCCTTCAGCACCGTAGGCTACAACTTCTCCTCCGGTCATACGAATTCTTTCGTGTCTTTATCTTATCCTCTTTACCGTGGAACTTTTAACAGAAATGGGCAGGTTTTATCCTGTTCAAGAGGAGCCATCCGCCATGACCTACTCACGCCGCAACAGTGCTGAGGAACAACAAGAGGCTTGCCAGAAATCAAAACAGATAACGGCCATCTGCGAAAAACTCTCGATCACCCTTGATCCTATTGACTGGCAAAACTTCGGAATGCAAGCAAGCGTGACCGTCAATACGATCAAGATAGGTGATCTCTTGGACTTCGGTCAAGTGGATAGTGATTCCATTCTTCGCCGCGTACAAATCAAATTATTCGAACACGCTGCTCTCGAAACTATCCACGCTCGTCCTGGTCTCAAAGCCTTGATGTGGAGTCCAGTTGATGTAGTTCAACCTCAAGAGTTTTTGAGCCTCTGGATCATTACCATGGAAACTGATGAGCGCGTCCCTATCGCTGAATACATCAGAAATGGGCAGCGTACCTACGAACATTATGAGCTCAATCTGAACGATGGACAGCAACTCGCTCAGCTCTTCGGGCCGGCTCAAAACGGTGAGTTCCACCTTGGTGAGACAGTCACCATTGAGGAACACCAACGGAAATACAGTGGTAAAATCATCTACATTCTTTCCCATGGCAGGGTACTCACAAGCCGTAAATACTCACCAAGAGGCTCCCAAAGCATTGCGGGAAAAGCATACATGAACGATTCATCAGCAAGGTATCTTGTCGATTGCAAAGATGGTTTCCCCCATCTAGTAAATCAGTCACAAATCTCCTTCGACACACAGGACGGCCAACCCCTCGTCCAGCTAAAAACTGAATAGGCTATTCATTTTTGGGAACAAACAGAGGCATTGAGGTGTTATGGTAAGCACAGAACTGAATAGTTACGCTAAACATAGCAAAGCGAAAGAGTACAATAAACATGGCTACATACGAGAAAAACATACAAACAGCAAGTGAGGCGGCGCAGGCGTGGCCCTTGCATCGCGTTGGGTTAAAAGTGCATGATCTGGCCGCCAGCCTCGACTATTACACAAAGTTGGGACTTTCCATCGTGCGTGACGAAAGAGAACAGGGGACGGTTGGGCTGGGAGTTGGGCTGGGCGTCGGTGGGAAAGAAATACTGAGTCTACGCACACAGGCCGGTAATCGCCCACGACCAGCACGCACGGCTGGGCTGTATCACTTTGCCATCCTACTACCAAACGAGGCAGAACTGGGATCCTTCCTACAGCACTGCATCGAACAGCATATCCCTATCGATGGTGCCTCCGATCACCTGGTGAGCCAGGCCCTCTACCTGAGCGACCCGGAGGGCAATGGCATCGAGGTCTACGCCGACCGACCCCGCGATCAATGGGAATGGCACAACAGCAGCATCAATATGGCTACACTGCCATTAAATGCGCCAGCCTTGCTGAAACAGGCTCAACCTTTCGAGGGCTTTTCCGCGCAGACACGCCTGGGGCATATGCATCTGAACGTAGGCAATCTAGATGCCAGCCTGGCTTTCTACCAGCAACTCGGCATGGATCTGACTGCTGATTTGTTCAATCAAGCGCGTTTCCTCTCATGGGATGGCTATCACCATCACCTCGGTATCAACGTGTGGGCGGGTCGCAATGCTCATCGGGTGGAACCAGATGTCTACGGAATCGATTTTTTCGAGTTGGCACATCCAGGGCTTACACCAGGTACATTTGTAGACCCTGATGGGGTTACAGTTGTAGTGGTAGCATAGCTGCTACTCTTTTCCCTGAAAATCGATGGTAATTCCAAGGGCTTCCACCAACGAAACAACCTGTTGCAAATTGATGGTTGCCCCACGGAGTTCGTTGATACCCACACGCGCCCCATCCAGGTTGCAGGTACTGAAATCCACTCCGCCCAGTTTACAACCAGAGAGTTCCGCGTTCCGCAAATTGCAATCACTCACAACAACGTGCGAGAGGTCAGCCTGCTGCAAATCATCCTCGCTCAAATCACAATGCTCAAAACGCACCGCCTTAAATGTAGCAAAACGAAACTGTGCCAGGTTGAGCTGACAATCCTTAAATAGCACATCCTGAAAACGTGCCTCCGCGGCAAGAAAGCCCGTCATACGACAACCAATAAATTCGGTGCGATACACCCCGGCCTCGTACCACTTGGCCGTCATCAAATCGCACTGGCTCAAGCGTGCATCCTCCAAACGCAACGCCTCCCACTGCGTACCGCTCATATTCACCTGCGAAAATAACACCTCCTCAAACGATGCATGCGCCGCTACCTGACTGCTCAAGTCCATCCCAGCAAGCAAAAGCGAGCGATACTGCTCCTTAGCAGCCACATAACCGCCCGGCAACCCTTCAACAAGTTTGCTCTTCTTCAATCTCGGCGACTGAATGATTTGCATATCTTTAGGCATGAATGCATACTACTTCTAATCTAGCCAGGACGACCGCGTTAACTAGCCTTCTCATACAAGCTCTGGCCTTGACCATAATACGCATCAAAAAGGTGCTGATATATTTCGTCGCACTTCCTTTTGGACATTTCGGGGCTGTAAACGCCTGGAAGCCCCTCGTTCAACATATCCCGCACAGTGATAAACACATTGGCGCGCGCCTGTTGTTTCTTGCGCCAGTCAAGTACCAGTTTCTCACGCTTCAACGTTGCCAGAAGGCTACGTACAACCTTCTTCACCTCGTCCTTCTCTTTTTCAGAGAGTTCGCTCTGCGAGGACGTCAACAGGTCAAACATCGTCAGTTCTTCCTCGGATAACTGCTCGGCAACGTGCCGTTGTTCTTCTTTGTTCAATTCCTGTGCAAGCTCAACCAGTTCTTTAAACAGTAACTCGACATTCTTGCTACCTGCATTATAATCATCGATCAAACGTTGGAACTTCTCCTGGTAATTGGCGCGGCTTTTATTCAGACGCACCATACGTGTGATCTTACTATTGATCGCTCCGCGCAACTTCTCTACTTCAGTATGCTTGCGCGAGCGTGCAAAGTGCGCTTGCAGCGCATCAAAGTCGATCTGGCTCAGGTCGATATGTGACGCTGTATCATACATGCCACTTGCTTCACGAATAACATAGCGTTTCGTTGCCACCGAAAGGTCCAGCAATCGTTCGATACCATCCATGATCTCGCCAATATCAGCGTCCGGCACCAACAGACGAATCTCGCGTACCAAGACGACGAAAAGGGCTACGATACTACTAAAGGTACTGGCAGCAGGGTCGGGCAAGATGGCTTTATAGAGTTGTACCACTGTACCAACGTATGAGAGATATTTCTTCTTGATCTCGTCGTTGGCTACCAGCGCGTCCACGGCATCCTGGATCAAACCAGCGCGTTTGAAGTTCTCTATCGGAGCTTGCTGGATAGCCTGTGGATCAATGCCTTGTTCTCTGCAAAAAGCCCTGGTCTCTTCGATGGCCTTCTTTAAGGCCGCGACCAGTTCGCTCTTCTCGTGAACGGGAACTTCGCCCTCTTTGAGCCCGCCGCCTGTTGCTGAACCGTAGATCGCCAAGGCTCTTTGCAAGTTGCGGAAGACGCCGACATAATCTACAATCAGGCCGTTGACCTTATCGCCGAAAACCCGATTGGCACGGGCGATGGTCTGCATGAGCGTGTGGTTGCGCATGGGCTTGTCGAGATAGAGCGTAGAAAGGCTGGGTACGTCGAAACCGGTAATCCACATTGCACACACAAAGACAATGTGCAGAGCATTGGTTTCATCTTTGAATTTCGTTTCCAAATCCTCCTGCATCATGCGCTTGCGGTGGGTCAGGATATCCAGGCCCTTCTGCCGAAAATCGTCGATCTCGTTTTGTGACTGGGAAACCACCACGGCCATATCTGTGCTTTCCATGTAGCTGATCTTCTCTTGTAGTGCTTCTCGTCTCAATTCGCCCGGTGAGTATCCCTGCAACCGCTTACGCAGCTCTTCCAGATAGACGTGCCAATGTTTCTGTACCTTGTCGTACATGCGTACCGCTGTGGCTTTATCGATGGAAACAACCATCGCCTTCCCCATCTGCCCACGTCCCATGAAATGAGCGACGATATCCCTGGCGATTTCTTCTAGCCGATCCCCACGGGTAATCAGGTGATATTCACGCGCAAACTCGCGTTCCAGGCGTTTCTCCTGCGATTCATTCAATTCCGCTTCCTCGATAAGTTGCTCGATATCCTGGTTGAAGTCGGTGTTGATGAGCAGCAATTCGGGGATGCGATTCTCATAATAGAGCGGAACAGTGATACCGTCGGCTACCGATTGCGCGAAATTGTAGACGCTGACATACTCTCCAAAGACTTCGCGTGTCTTCTCCTCACCTGCCATGAGCGGCGTGCCAGTGAAGCCGATGAAGGCAGCGTTGGGCAGAGCATTACGCATATTGAGCGCGAGGATATCGTATTGCGTGCGGTGCGCTTCGTCGGTCATCACGATGATATCCGAACGGTTCGAGAGTTGAGGATAGGTTTTGCCCTGTTCAGTATGAAATTTGTGAATTAAGGTAAAGATATTGCGGTGATCTTCGCGCAACAGTTGTTGCAGGTGAACCCCGCTTTCGGCCTGTACCTGCTGTTCAGTCACAGCACCAGCACTCTGGAACGTTTTGTAAATCTGGTCGTCGAGTTCCTGGCGGTCGGTGACAATCAGAAATGTCCAGTTGCCGGGGATTTTGCGCAAGACTTTCTGCGAAAAGAAAACCATTGAGTAGCTTTTGCCGCTCCCCTGCGTATGCCAGAAGACGCCCAGGCGACCCCGGTTTTCGCGCAGCGAATGGACAGCGGCCAGCGCGTTGTTGACGCCCAGGAACTGGTGGTTACGAGCAATCAGTTTGATGAGCGCACCGCCCGCATCGCTGAAGAGCGTGAAATTCTCAATGAGGTCCAGGAAGCGACTTTTTTCACAGGTGCCGCGAATGAGGGTATCTAGCGAGATGACGCCCTGCTCTTCCTCGTTGCTGATCTTCTTCCACTCGAAAAAATGCTCCCAGCCAGCCGTCATGCTACCAATTTTGCTCGAATGCCCATTTGAGAGCAGAATAAAAGCGTTATACCAGAACAATTGCGGGATGGTATCCTTGTAATCACGCAGATTGCCATAAAAGGCATTTTCCAACCGTTGATGCGTGGTTTTAAGTTCGATGAAAAGCAGGGGAAGGCCATTGACGAAACCCACCAGGTCAGCTCTCCGATTGTGCATCTCTCCAGCAATCTTGAACTGCGACACCAGCAAGAAATCGTTATTGACGGGACTCTGCCAGTCAATCACACGCACCGTCTCGACAACCTCTTCACCTTCCTCACCACGAAACGCTACCTTGACACCATGCTTGAGCCGCTCATACACCTCGTGATTGGCATGAGCTGGACTGAGGAGGCTTCTATCACGAGTTAATTCCTCAATTGCCAGCTCAATAGCCTCGCGTGCCAGCCCAGGATTGAGCCGCCGCAAAGCCCCACGTAACCGCAGCACCAGCACAACCTCGTGCTGCGTCTCGCGCCCCAACGTGCCACTACTCCCCAATCGCTCCGAGAAAGCATTGACGGTTTCATAACCCAGCTTTGCGAACAGAGCTATCGCTGGTTGCTCTACCAGAGTGTCTTCGGAGTAGTTGCGCATAGTTGGTGTTCCTTCAAGCTTACGATTATACCGCGACTTCTTCCAAATGCTTTTCAAAAGACTGACGTATGATATCCATTACATCATCAAGCTGATTAGAAGATGTAAAGCTTATCTCTATCTCTCCATTACCATGATGCCCAAGCATTGAAACGTCTCGACACAGCCCTTCAGGATCACGGACCTCACCAAATTTCATATTGACGAACAGATGCAAACTTCTCATATGCGGTTCGATATCTACAAAATTTGTCGTTGTTTTGTAGGCGACGTAAAGTTTATTACATTCTTCACGCACCAATGGATCCAGGTTCAGAATACGTTTGCGTAACCGTTCAAATAGATCACGTATATCTCCTTGAAGATATGGATAGCTATCGAAGGTATAACCATTTTTCCCATTAGCATCATTTACATTGTCAAACTCAGGTTGAATATCCGAATTTATAGCTTTTGCAAACGAAGGATGAATTTCTCCACCAACGCCGAAAGGTAGGACACCTTTTTTATCGGAATCTCTCAACCCCCTTCCCACGTTCTCCCATGAGATGGAAAACCAGGGTACTTTTCCATTGCCATATTGCACCCATTTATCTCCGACGAGCCGATAGTAATGAAATTTCTTTTCCGCAAGCTGAATAACCTTAAAGCCTGAAGGGATATAACCAGCCAGAGGATGGTCAACTGGCCCGATCGCCTCGGCTAACGGCGGTTTTTGAGATCGCTTATTATATCTGTCAAGTTGCTCATTAGTTAACAAAGGAATTGACCATATTTTTATAGCTACGTCGGCAAGAGCTTGCGCCCTTCTCTCAATTTCTGACGCATTCCAATGCTCAACAAGAGCAAGGGCTTTGTTAAGCTGCAAAGGGCTAAAAGCAAAGCCACCCTCCATTGTGCGCTTCTCAGAAAATTGGCGGTCGCTCAACTCAGAATTATAACCAGTAAGGGTCAGGTTACCTATGGTATGTAGATACCTGTCGTGTATTTCTTGCCAGTTTGGCCCAAGTTCTTGCTGCCATTCAATAGATATTTTCTCATTTTGCGGCATAATGTGTTCAATAGTATACTCATCAATGTATACCCGCTCTTTTCGTTTATGATTTTCAAGCCTTGAAAGCAGGTAATGACGAATTCTGCTACGAACATTATAAACATCCTTGATGACAAATGCCGCTCGAAACTCTTCGTCACGTGGGAACCGCGCTCCTCTCTCAAGCAATAGAAAGGCCGCCTGTACATTTTCCAGATAGTGTTGCGGATTGATATCTTTGATGCCTTTCGCAAGGCTTACAAATACCTTGTTAAGCCCATGTGTTGGGATACCACACATCAGTCTGCGGAAGACAAAGCTCTCTACTAACTTGAGAATAGCAATGAAATCCTCGCGCGAAACACGCTGATTGTCATAATCACTATAGACCTCTAGTAGAAAAGGATAAGCAACATACACTTCTAACGTGTTGATGTCATCTAAAACCCGTCGAATTTCGGGGTCCTTTTCACGCGAAAGAGTCATCCTGGTAAAATATTTCGAGTAACGGTAAATTTCCTCGACGATTTCCTCCATAGGAACATGAGTTCTGCCTTGATAATAGACCTTAAAGGCGGCATAAACCTTATCCATGTTTGGAATATCACTTGTTCCCAGCTTAATGGTCAGATAATCACGCATAAAACGGTTAAAGAGAGCTACATCTTGAGTCTGATCCGATTGTGTATTGCCAAAACTCTGTTCCATCGGACGCCAGTACAACTTATATAGCTTTTTCTGTTCTTCATTATCCAGCCCCATCAAGACAAAGTTACGAATCAGATCGGCTTGTGACAAATCCATTCCTGTCGAATTGAGGCTCTCAAAGATAAGCTGTGGGTTATCCTGTTGTTCCAGAGCAATATCCACAATAATGAGTTTGCTGATACCCCTGTAGAGGGAAACAGGATCAATTTCGCTTTGGCGCATTTGATCTTTAAAGAAAAGATAGTTTTCTTTAATACGGGTTGAAAGTACATCGGTCGCATCGCCGCCATCTAAGAGGTGCATTAATGTTTCTTTGTCGTTTTGAGTGAGCACGAGTTTATAATGTGCATCTCCTGTCTCCTCAGAATTAAAGAGGTAGTAGTTACAGATTTTCTTTTTTGTTATCTCGCTTACTACATCTTTACCTAATTCTTCCAGTGCCTCTGCAAGGACAGTCAGTAAGAGACAGAGAGAGGTCAATCTCTGTTGCCCATCAATAACCAACAACTGCGTTATAGAACTGATATGGTAGATACCCTTCTCGACATAGACAATCGAACCGAGAAAGTGGGCTGGTATCTCATCATCTTGCGCAATTCTAAGGATATCATTCCAGAGTTGCTGGCAATCCGAAATTCTCCAGCTATACGTGCGCTGATAGATCGGAATGACGAACTGTTTCGTCCCCTGAAGAAATTTCAGAAAATTCGTTGCTGTCGCTTTCATAATCTTCCCCCTTCAATAGTAATATTTAGTCTCCGCAATACTCTCGCCAATATCGCCGCAAATGCTCACGCATACTCCTATTCGGCTTATATAAAGGATATATCTTCCTGAACTCCGCTTCGGCCACCTCCAGTGAATCGTTCGGTAGAGCATTCAAGCGGGTCGCCATGTATAACAGCGTGATAGAAGGACTGCGTGAGCGGCCATGAACGCAATGTACCAGCACTCTCCGTCTATTGTCGCGCATCTGGTCGATGAAATCCAACGTTCGCTCGATCATCTCCCTCTCAATGGGAATAGCAAATGGCAGATCGAGCAGGCAGAGCATCAAGCGATTTTCCCGCTGCGCCACAAGGTAATCAGGATGGCCTTTAGCCACGCTCCACATCCGGTATCCTACCGCCATGCGATGGAAGGAGCGGCAGGCATGAACAATAGCCCAACCATCCTGTCCTGACACAAGAGTTTCATAATCCATCCTGCTACCTACAAACAGGCCAGGATACACCTCGATCATACTTCGACCGCCTTCATCTCTACCTCCCTTGTATCCCCTACCGCTGCAATTTCTAACCCCTCCACATCCACCTCGCCCGCCATCAGCTTCGGTAACAACAGATCGCGGGTCTGGCGAAGGTTGGCGTTTTTTGCTATGAGATTCTCAACCTGCTTACAAATAGATGAAACCTTCTCACTAAATTGTTGGCTCGTAATTGGGTTTGGCAAAATAATTTGTAGTTTTCGGAAAGTCGCCCTATTAATTTCCTTGAAAGTCGCCCCTGATGCTAAACTAATAATTTTTTCTCTATTCTCAGCTAGCCAAAAGTAGATTTGATATGTTGATAACTTCTCATTTGGAACACATGTGATGAAACCCTGATTAGTACAAGCAGGTAGTGTATTTATAGCAACTACACCTATTGTTGCACGGCTAGTCATCATCACAGAGTAGGCTGGAAACATTCGTGCAGCACTCTTTTGAAGTCCCAACTGTGTGATCTTTTTGACCGAGTTAGCAATGAACATTGTCCCTGCAGATGTAAGATCAGTTGGAGAGTACCAAATCACGTCCCCTTCACTCCAATAGTTCTCAATATTTGTCGAAGGAGTACCTCCACCTAAAGTTTCTATCACCTCACCAATCGCCCTCACCTCCCACCCCTCCGGTATCATCCCCAACGCAGACTCTACCAAGCTCTTCTTTTCATATCCCGGAAAGCGGAAATGCACGAACCACTCGCGATACAAGGATTGCGCCATCTCTTCTAAAATAGCGATGCGGCGCGTGTTGTTTTCGATCAGGTCGTCATAAGCTGAGAGGATAGAGGCAATTTTACATTGAGTGGTAAGCAAAGGAATACATACTGGAAGAAGATGTAAAGCATTCCTGTTTAATCCTGGAACCGCCCCTGCTGTATTTTGCTGCCCTAGATTGAGTGTACGCAGAAAATATGATAGGAAAAGGGGGTCGTTGCCCTTAAAGTCACGCACATATAACGTAGTATTGAGAGGCCAAAAAGCTTCTCTTACGTAGAATACTTCTCCTAATGTTCCGTATCGTCCTGTTACAACTCCTGGACCTGATACTTTAGCAACATTGTGATATCCACTTATGCCTGATGAAGACACAATTGGAATACTTCCCTCTTGCCGATTTCGTTCAGGAAGATCAAATCCTCTTTGAAGTGTTAGTACATCTCCGAGCATACAGTTTTCCCAATTGATGGATTTCATTCCACCCCCTCCAACAACTTCGCTACATTCTCGCTAATCCGTTCCTCTAACTGCCTTGCCTCGACATTCAGTACTTCTAGCTCCTCGTTCAATTCTTCCAGCTTCTCTTTGAAGTCGAAATCGTCGGCGGCTCGTTCGGCTACGCCGACGTAGCGACCGGGGTTGATGCTCCAGCCTTGCGCTTCGATCTGTTGTAAGGTAGCTACTTTGCAGAGTCCAGGCACGTCGGCATAAGTGCCGTTGGGGAAGATTTCCTGTATACGGGCGATGCTTCCATGAGCGGTTTCGATAGGTTCGTCGCGGTAGAGACGCACGATGTTAGCGAGGAATTCGATCTGGTCGGGCGTAAATTCGCGGTGGGCGCGGTCGAGTTGTTTATAGATGTGACGGGCATCGATGAAAAGGACTTTGTCGCGTCGTGTACTGTTGTGCTTGCCCTTGTCAAAGAACCAGAGCGTGCAGGGCAAGGTGACGGTGTAGAAAAAGTTGGAGCCGATGGAGATCATCACATCGACCACCTGGGATTCGATGAGTTTGCGGCGGATATCGAGTTCTGAGGCACGGGCATCGCTGGCGGAGTTTGCCATGACGAAACCCGCCCGGCCATGTGGATTGAGCGCACTGTAAAATTCCTGTATCCACAGGTAGTTGGCATTATCAACGCGGGGAATGCCAAATGGGTAGCGCGGGTCGTCGCGCACCTTCTCTTTATCCACGCCATCGACGTTGAACGGCGGATTAGCCATGACGAAGTCAAAGCGTCCCCTACAGTTATGCACGTTTTCATAATAGGAGTTGGCCTGGCGAATGTCTCCGGAGAGACCATTGACCGCCAGGTTCA
>JADEYI010001639.1_pt1 | contig 15201 bp, 12 predicted proteins | sample 8542331 | NCBI WGS metagenome assembly JADEYI01 (sample SAMN16510988, study PRJNA670497) | mine drainage metagenome | isolation source: biofilm near Copperflume 1 | place: Germany: Marsberg coppermine Kilianstollen | collected 2018-02 | reverse complement strand
GGTGAACGTATAGCCCGCGGGCAGTTTCAGTTCCTTTGCCACCGCCTTCTGAGCCGCGGCCACGTAGGAACCCAGATCGCGGCCGCTGATATCTACATATACATTTCCGGTGGGCCGGGTGTTGATGCTCTCGATCATGTCGGGCCCATTGACCACCTTTACGGCAGCCACCTGTGAGAGCGGAATCGTGGCGCCGGTGGGCGTGATGAGCGGCAGTTCCTTGAGACGCTGCAGCGAATTGCGCCAGGCACGCGGATAGCGCAGATTCACCGGGAAGCGTTGCAGACCTTGTACGGTTTCCGTCACGCTCATGCCGCCCACGGCGGTATGAATTACGTCCTGCACGTCGGCGATATTGAGACCGAAGCGGGCCGCCGCATCCCGGTTGATGTTCACATCCACGTAGCGGCCGGCCACGGTACGATCCGCATACACCGAGGAAGTGCCCGGCACATTGTGCAAAATGGTCTCCAAACGCTCGCCGATCTGCTGGATGACGCCAAGACTGGGACCCGAGATTTCAATCCCCACCGGGGTTTTGATGCCGGTGGACAGCATGTCTATGCGATTGCGGATGGGATACACCCAGACGTTGGTGACGCCCGGCAGTTGCAGGCGGTCGTTGAGTTCCCGCTTGAGTTTGTCCCAGGTCATACCCGTCCGCCACTCGGATCGCGGCTTGAAGGTCACCACGCTCTCGAACATGCTGAGGGGAGCGGGATCCGTTGCGGTGTCCGCCTTGCCGGCCTTGCCGAACACGGTTTGCACTTCCGGCACTGTTTTGATGAGGCGATCAGTCTGCTCCAGCAGTTGCTGGGCCTTGCCGATGGACAATCCCGGCAAGAGGCTCGGCATGTAGAGCAGCGTGCCCTCGTTCAGCGGCGGCATGAACTCCGAGCCCAACCGGCTCAGGGGCCAGAGCGTCGCAATCACCAGCACCCCGGCGACCCCTGTGATCAGCCATGGGGCGCGTTCCACCCAGCGAATCACCGGCCGGTACACCGCAATCAGCCCGCGATTAATGGGGTTGCGGTGCTCCGGCAGGATGCGGCCGCGCACGAAATACCCCAGCAGCACCGGCACCAACAGCACCGCAAGTCCCGCGGCACTGGCCATGGCATAGGTGGTGGTCGAGGCCAGGGGCTTGAACAGCCGGCCTTCCTCGCCTTGCATGGCAAACACCGGCAGAAACGACAGCGCCACGATCAGCAGTGAGAAGAACAGCGACGGCCCCACTTCCGCCGTGGCCTCGTACACGATGCGCCAACGGTTCTCGCGCGTGGGCGGCGTGCGCTCGAAATGCTTGTGCAGGTTCTCGATCATGACGATGCCGGCATCGGTCATGGCGCCGATGGCCAGGGCGATGCCGCCCAGCGACATGATGTTGGCGGTGATGCCCTGCAGATACATGATGAGGAACGCCACCAGCACGCCGAGCGGCAGGCTGATAATCAGCACCAGCGAGGAACGCAGGTGCAGCAGGAACAGGGCGCACACCAGAATGACAACAATCAGTTCCTCAATGAGCTTGTGCTGAAGCGTATCCACCGCCTTGTAAATCAATTCCGAGCGGTCGTAGGTGGGCACAATTTCCACGCCCGCCGGCAGGCTGGGCTTGAGTTCCCGGAGTTTCTGTTTGACAGCTTCGATCACTTTGAGGGCGTTGGCGCCGTAACGCGCCACCACCACGCCGCCCACCACCTCGCCCTGGCCGTTCAAATCCGCCACGCCGCGGCGCGCCTCGGGTCCCAGACGCACCCGCGCCACGTCCTTCAGCAGGATGGGCGTGCCGTTCTTGTTGACTCCCAGCGGGATATTTTCCAGGCCATGAATACTCTTAATGTAGCCGCTGGCCAGAACCATGTATTCGGCTTCCGCCATCTCGATCACGGAACCGCCGGTTTCCGAATTGCCGCGCTCAATGGCCATGCGCACTTTTTCCAGCGGTATTCCGTAGGCGCGCAGCTTGTTGGGGTCCAGTACCACCTGGTACTGCTGCACCATGCCGCCGATGGTGGCGACTTGCGACACCCCCGGCACCCGCTGCAGCTGGTATTTCAGGAACCAGTTTTGCAGGGTGGTGAGCTGGGCGATGTCCTGCTTGCCGTTCTTGTTCACCAGCGCGTACTCGTACACCCAGCCGACCCCGTTGGCATCCGGTCCCAGCACCGGTTGCACACCGGCGGGCAACTGGGATTTAACCTGGCTCAGGTATTCCAGCACCCGCGAGCGCGCCCAATAGGGATCGGTGCCACTCTCAAAGGTCACATACACGTAGGATTCGCCGAAGCTGGAGTAACCGCGCACCTGGGTGCTGCGCGGCACCGAGGACATGATGGTGGTGAGCGGATAGGTCACCTGGTCCTGCACCACCTGCGGCGCCTGACCGGGATACTTGGCGTCTATGATGACTTGGGTTTGCGAGAGATCCGGTATGGCATCCAGCGAGGCGTGCTGGACGGCGTAAATCCCCCAGGCGGTGGTCACCAACGCCAACAGCACCATCAGGGCGCGGTTGTTGAGCGCGAGTTTGATGATTCTGGCGATCATTGGCCGCCTCCCGACTGGTTGCCATTGCCCACCGACAGACGTTGCAGGCTGGCGTTGAGACTTGCATCGGAATCAATCAGGAACTGACCCGAGGTGACCACGGTTTCGCCGTCCGTGAGACCCGACAGGATCGCCACGCGCCCGCCGCTCTCGATGCCAGGGGTCACCGCCTGGGCGCGGAACCGGCCGTCGCCGAGCGCCAGGATCACACGGTTATTTTCATTCCCGGTACGGATCAGAGCTTCGCTGGGAACAGTGAGCACGTTTTTCACCGGCGCGCCGGCAATAGTCACGTCGGCGTACATGTTAGGCAGCAACGCCACGTCGGGATTGGCGAAGGTCATGCGCACTTTGAGCGTGCGGGTCACGGGATCGAGTTCCGGGTAGATGAAATTCACCCTGCCGTGCAGCATCTCGCCGGGTGCCGACGCCAGGCGGGCTTCGGCTTGATCGCCCACCCGCACCCAGCCGGCCTGGTTCTCGAAGATTTCCGCCACCAGCCAGACTTTTGCGAGCACGCCCAGGCGCATCACTTCGGTATCCGGCGTCACGTACAGACCCGGACGGGCGTTCAGCATTTCCACCACGCCGCTGCGTTCCGCGTAGTAGGCGATGCTCTTGCTGGGCTGGCGGGTCTGCCCGAGCCGCGCGATTTCGCCGTCGGCCACGCCCAGCGCGTGCAGGCGCCGGCCGGAAGCCTGGATGAACGTGGGATTAGCGCCTTTGAGCGCTTGCAGGTATTCCTGCTCCGCGGTCACCAGCGTGGGGGAATACAGCTTGAAAAGCAGTTGCCCCTTGCGTACCAACTCACCTGTGGAGGTGAGCGGCAGTTCCGTGATCCAGCCGGCGGCGCGGGTGTGCAGCCGCATCACCGCGCTCTCGTCGTAGTCCACGTAGCCCACGGTGTGGATCAGGCGGTGCAGATCCTCGCGCACCACCGGCGCGGTCAGAACGCCGAGATTTTCCTCAACGGCCGGCGAAATACGGATGGCACTGCCCCCTGCTTCGCCGCCCTCACCGGCATACACCGGCACGTAATCCATGCCCATGCTGTCTTTCTTCGGAACCGGCGAGGTAACGCTTGGGTTCATGGGCGCGCGGTAATAGAGAATTTTCCGCTCGCCTGATTGTGCGGATTTGCCGGTGGCGGCTTGCTTGCTCGAGGTCGAATGTCCGCAGGCCACGAGCATTGCCACTGCTACGACCAGAATGAAAATACGTGAGGTATTCATGACTTGTCTCCTGCGAGATACATGAGATCGGCCTTGGCGCTGTCCAGTCCGGTTTCGATCCTGAGGCGGCGCATGCGCGCGTCCAGTTGGCCCACCTGACTGCGCACCAGCTCGAAGAAGTCGCCGCCGCCGTTACGATAGGCATCCAGTCCGGCGGTCACATCGGCGTTGGAATCCGGCAGAATGGTCCGGTCATAGAGGGTTTGCAGTTCCTGCAACTGTTGCCAACGCGCCCAATCCTCGTCGAGCATGCGTTTGAGCTGTTTCAGTTGGTCATCGCGGGAATCAATGCTGGCATTCGCCTGCGCGCGCGCCGCCGTCACCATCTGGTCCTGGCGTTTGCCGGTGAACAGCGGCAGGCTCACGGACACCATGGCCGAGAACATGTTGGTGAACGGCCCGCCGGCATCGCCACCCGGACGGCGGCCGTAGCTCAAATCAATGCCCCAGGCGGGCTTGTACGCCTGCTCGGCAATGTCCACCCCGGTCTGGGCCGCGGCGATTTGCGCGTTGTCGGCTTCCGCTAATGGATGGCTGGGCAGCGCGTTCAGGATGTCGGCATAAGCCGGCGGCGCCGGCAGCGTCGGCAGGGTATCCGGCAGCGGACGGGACGTGGTGTCATCCCCCAGCCAGCGCGTCAGCGCGGCGCGCGCGGTCTGGGCGGCATTCTGCAAATCCAAGTCGCGTTCCTTCAGGTTGGCGAGTTCCAGCCGCGCGCGCAGCCACTCCTGCTGCGTACCGCTGCCGTTTTCGTAGCGCACCTTGGCGATGCCGGCGATCTGGCCGAGCGCTGCTTCGCTGGATTGCACCAGCGTGAGGGCGTGAATGGCGTAATAGAGTTGCAACCAGGCTTCCCGCACCTGCCGCGCCACGTCGTGGCGGCGCTCGGCAATTTGCGCCTGCACCGCTTCGGCGAGTTGTCCGCCGCGTTTCTCCGATAACGCCCGGGTATGGCCGGCGGGAAATTCCTGAGAAATACCGACCATCTGCATGGTCATGGAATCCCGCCCCACCGCGAAACTGTTGGTGGGCAGGTTGATAACGCCGAGGCTCAGCTTGGGGTCCGGTAACTGGCCGGCGGCGGTTGCCTGAGCCAAAACCGATTGCTTCTCGGCGGCCAATTGCTGCAACATGCTGTCGTGTTGCAGCGCCAGCGTGACCGCCTGCTGCATCGCCAGCGGTGCGGTCTCAGCAAGCGCAGCCACCGGCAATAACATGAGGGCGGCACAGACGATGCCGCCGCGTAAAATCCCGTATATAAATGACATGGAACGACTCCTCGTGCACGCACAACGCTCCTGTCGATTGACAGGAAACTGAGATGCTCAAGGAATCGCTATTTCAGGAAAACGCAGTAACGCAGATTAAGTGGCAGAAGAGAGGATGGAGAAAAATCTACAAAAAAGCCCGGGCGCGCCTGCATGCGGTAGGCAGGCGTGAGGGAGATCGGAATGACGGTCGCGAGCGGCTGCCAGTTTGGCATGCTGGCGCTCGCCGCTTTGGCGCTCAGATAGCTTGCGGTCGCTTGCAGTTGCACGCAATGCTGATTCATTCCTGACATGGTCTGGGTGCATTGAGCGCCAGCCGGCATTGACGGCATCCCCCGCATGGCGAGGCAATACGGCATCCACAGTGACAGCCCCAGTACGGTTGCTGCCATCATCAAAGAAAGATTTCTTTTCTGTCGTCGCCGCAAAGTCGTGACTCGGTTAGAAGAAGCTGATTCAGGCACGGATAGTATAGCCCAAGACCCTGCAAACCTTACCTTTATTACACATCCGGGAGTCAAGCCTTGCCGCCGTAGCTTGCATTCAGCAAGATACCGCATCCATACCGAACCCCCAGGGTACCGGCCATGCCCGCCGCCGTTTTCGAAACCCATCTCAAGAGCCTGCCGCTGGTTCACCGCGGCAAGGTACGCGACATCTACGCTGCCGGACCGGAACATCTGCTGATCGTCACCAGCGACCGGCTGTCGGCCTTCGACGTGGTGCTGCCGGACCCGATTCCCGGCAAGGGCGCGGTGCTGACCGGCATCTCGCGCTTCTGGTTCGAGCGCACGCAAGCCATCATTCCGAACCAGATGACGGCGCTCGCGCTCGCCGATGTGGTGAGGGATCCCGCCGAGCAGGCCCTGCTAAAGGATCGGGCCATGCTGGTGCGCAAGCTCAAGGCGCTACCCATCGAAGCGGTGGTGCGCGGTTATCTCATTGGCTCCGGCTGGAAGGATTACCAGAAAACCGGGGCGCTCTGCGATATCGTGCTGCCGCGGGGGCTCAAACTCGCAGACCCGCTGCCGCAACCGATCTTCACGCCCGCCACCAAGGCACCCAAGGGTCAGCACGACGAAAATATCTCGTTCGAGGAAACCGCCCGGCTGTTGGGACGACCGCTGGCGGAAAAGGTCCGGAAAAAAAGCATCCAGCTATATACATATGCTGCCGCGCATGCGCTCACACGCGGCATTATCATCGCCGATACCAAATTTGAATTCGGCCTGGACAACGGCGGACAACTGATGCTGATTGATGAAGCCTTGACACCCGATTCCTCGCGCTTCTGGCCCGCCGACAGCTACCGGCCCGGCATCAGCCCGCCCAGCTTCGACAAGCAATACGTGCGCGATTATCTGGAAACCCTGGACTGGCCCAAGAAACCTCCGGCGCCGCATTTGCCGGCGGAGGTCATCGCCAAAACCGCGGAAAAATACCGCGAAGCCTACCGGCGGCTGACAGCCTGATCCGCGGCACAGAGGACCACTTGGCGGTTACGGATAAAGCGCGGGCCATCGGCATCAGCCTCATGGCAGTGTTGTTTTGCGCGTGCTGTGGCAGGAGTACGCAGGCTGCGGAAGTCTGTCACACGCCTACCCCCCAAGCTCTGATTGACTGGTACAACACCACACATCCGGAACAGCGCCTGCGCTACAGTCCGCGGAATTCCCTGATCTATCACCCCATCGAGGTGTTCCAAACCGATCGGCCACACATCAACTGGATTGGGCTGGCGTGGCTGTCACCGGAATGGGGTGCGCTGTTCGCGGCGAATTGCGCGGGTCAACCTCTGGCGGTACTGTCGGTGGGAGCCGTCGGCAAGATAATGGCGGGACCGGTATTGCCGGCATTGGGACAAACGGTCATGTTTGTATACGTGGATAAGGAAACCCGCGACTGCGTGCATGACTCGGCTGGAATCGCCGCTCTAAAGGACGGCAAAATAATCGCCTTGTGGAAACATGCCTATAAACAGGGTATGAACGTCGGCGGTTCCAAAAGGCCATTCAACGGTTTTATCACGCACAATTACGCCGTGAATTTCGGCGCTGATGGGCAAACTATCCAGGTTTCCGGCAAAATCATGGAATACGCCTACCGCAAAGATGGCTCGCAGTCCCCGACAGCCACGGCCACAAAAACACTGCCGGCGGAAACCTATCATTGGGACGCAGACCGTCTGCGCTTTGTGCCGGCGGAACATTATCCCCAGACCGCCGCTTGCGAACTCAACGACTGGCCCGGTACAAAATAATCCCTGGCAGCCCCGGCAAACCTTCCGTCAATGCCGGCGGTAACGCCGGTGATTTCTAAGGCCCGACGATTCGGGAAGATTACGGCAGATGCGCCGGATAAACCCACTGACCCAGCCAGGAGATCTCGCTGAAAAGATAGGGATAACAAATCGCCAGCAACAGGAAGCTTGCACCCACGATGATGAAGGCGATACGGCTCTTGAAGCCGTTGAGATCCGTATAGAACGGCGCAAAACAGATGAACGCCAGAAAAAAAGCGATGACGAAATAGAACATGGCAATCAGGAAAGCGCTCCAGGCTGTGTAGGGATTTTGTAAGAAGGTGGCGCAGGCCATGCCCATGGACAGGCCCGAAACCACCACGATGGAATCCTTGACGCCCAGGATCAGGCTGGTGAAAAAGCGCGGCACCCGGCCTTTCTCATACGGCGCAAACGCCAGAAACAGGAATTCGACGCCGATCAGAATCATGGATACCGGCGTCAGGACCAGAACGATATCCGGGCTGACGGCGCCGGTCATGTAGTTCTGGAAAGACGGGTAAGCGCCTTGATGCAGATGCAGCATCATCAAGGAAGCAATAAAGCCCAGCAGCAGATTAATACCAAGATTGGAAAGGGATTTCCCTATATCCCGTACGATCGAGTGATGCAGCAATAAAAGCGCTTCATGGGGCGGCGGCTTTTTCTTCTTGCGGAACACGTGGCACTCTCCAGCTCAGGTTCTTGATGCCCGATCAGATCCATCAGCGACGCCGGTTCCCGGCCAATGGCTGAATATCCTCTGTAAGGCTCGCACCCCGTCCGTCAAGGCCGCCGGACCCGGCTGCAGGATGATGGAGGATTTCACTTCGTGCAACTCGCCATGGCGCACCGCCGGTATGGCTTGCCATCCGGGCCGTGCGCCGACGGCTTGCGGCTGGAATTTCTTGCCACACCAGGAGCCGATGATGATATCCGGCTGACGCCGCACGACTTCCTGTGGGTCGGCGACGATACGCTGCTTGCCCAATGATTGCTGCGCCAGCTCCGGAAAGATATCCCGGCCGCCGGCGATGCCGATCAGCTCCGATACCCAAGCGATGGCGGAAATCTGCGGGCTATCCCATTCCTCGAAATACACACGTGGATGCCGCGGCAGCTCGGCGGCGTGCGCGCGGATTTCATCCAGACCTTGCTGCAAACGCGCCACCAATGCCTGCGCTTTTGTTTCACAGCCGAGCATGCCGCCCAGCATCAGAATCATGCGCAGGATTTCCGCCACTGTGCGCTGATTGAAAACATGCATCTCGACGCCGTGGCGCACCAGTTGTGCGGCAATGTCTGCCTGGATGTCGGAAAAACCCAGCACCAGATCCGGCCTGAGCTCCAGAATCTTGCCGATCTTGGCGCTGGTGAAGGCCGAGACCTTGGGTTTCTGCTTGCGTGCGTGCGGTGGACGCACCGTGAATCCGGAGATGCCCACGATGCGCCGCTCCTCACCCAACAGGTACAGTGTCTCGGTGGTTTCTTCCGTCAAGCACACCAAGCGTTCGGGATAACTGGTCATGGATAAATATCCTACGCTGCAGGTTTGACCATCGCCTGGTGCATTACGCGGCAAGAGTACCTGAACTGATTCCCCTTCCCCAGCCCTCCCGCAGGCACGCAGGGCGCAGTAAAAGCGGCAGCGCGATTCCGCTACACTGCCTCCATGCCCGGCGCGCCATCCTCCATCGCACCCTATCAGGACCTGACACCCGACACGATCCTCTCAGCCGTGGAGGCCACCGGCCGGCGCACCGATGGCACTTTACTGGCCCTCAACAGCTATGAGAACCGCGTCTATCAGATAGGCATCGAGGATCAAGCACCGCTGATTGCCAAGTTTTACCGCCCCGGGCGCTGGTCGGATGCCGCCATCCTCGAGGAACACGCTTTCCTGAGGGAACTCGCGGAAGCCGAGATTCCGGTGGTGGCGGCGCTCGCCGACGCCAGCAGCAATACTTTACTGACACACGCCGGCTATCGCTTCAGCTTGTTCCCCCGCCAAGGCGGGCGGGCGCCGGACTTGGAACAGCCTGACCAACTGGAATGGCTGGGCCGCTTCCTCGGTCGCCTGCACGCGGTCGGCGCGGTGCGCCGTTTCGAACGGCGCGCGCGCATCGATGCCCAGACCCTGGGACGCGAACCCCGGGAATTCATCCTGCAGAGTACTTTCCTGCCGCCGGAACTGGCACCCCGCTACCGGGAAGTGACGGAATTGCTGCTGGCCGGCGTGGAACGCTGCTTCGAACGCGTGGGAACCCTGCGCGGCATAAGGTTGCACGGCGACTGCCACCCCGGGAATGTGCTATGGACCGACGCCGGACCACACTTTGTGGACTTCGACGACTGCGCCACCGGCCCGGCGATGCAGGACTTGTGGATGCTGCTCTCCGGTGCGCGCGCGGACATGGAAAGCCAGCTCGGCCACGTGATGGCCGGTTACCGGCAGTTCGCGGACTTCAATCCGGCGGAACTTTGGCTCATCGAGGCCCTGCGGACGCTGCGCATGCTCCACTACGCCGCCTGGATTGCGCGCCGCTGGGACGACCCGGCCTTCCCGCGCGCCTTCCCCTGGTTCGATGCGCCGCGTTATTGGGAAGAGCACATCCAGGTGCTGCGGGAACAGCTGCCGCTCCTGGACGAGCCGCCCCTGGCCCTCGACGCGTAAGGCCGCCGGTGTCATCATGGTGGTTACACACAAACACACCCACCCCTCCCAACCCACCTCCTCCGCATGATCCGCCCCGCGAACCTGAGCGACCTGGACGCCCTGGTTCAGCTTGAAACCCGTAATTTTGACAGCGACCGTCTCTCGCGCCGCAGCTTTCATTACCTGCTCACGCGCGGCAACGCGATCCTGTTGGTGGATGAGGAAAACAAGCAATTGCGCGGTTACGCGCTGCTGCGTTTTCACGCGCGCTCGCCGCGGGCGCGGCTGTACTCGCTGGCCATTGATCACAAGCATCGCAGCCGCGGCATTGGCCGCGCGCTGTTGGCGGCGGCGGAAGATGCCGCGCGCGGGCGCGGCGCCGCCAGCCTGCGACTGGAGTTACGCAAGGACAATCACGTCGCTGCCCGTTTATATGAAAAGATGGGCTATAGCGGGTTCGACACGTATCTGGATTATTACGCCGATCACATGGACGCGCTGCGCATGGAAAAACCGCTGACAAAGCGACCGCGTGCAGCTAATGGGGTCGCACAGGCCGTGCGCAGATCCCTATGACCGGCGAACCTCCACGACCTGAAACCGCGCCCACCCACATCATCGTGGTGGAGAATCGCGGCGATTGGCAGCCGGGATTTCCGCATCATGCCATCGTATTGGCCAAGGATTATCTCTCGCAGCACGAGTACTTCGCGCAAAAAGGCATGAAGGTGATCAACCTTTGCCGCAGCTATAATTATCTGAGCACCGGCTACTATTGCTCGCTGTTGGCCGAGGCGCGCCGCCACAAGGTGGTGCCGAGCGTGCGCACCATCTCCGAGCTCAGCAAGAAATCCCTGTATCAGCTCGAATCCAGCGACCTCGATTACACGGTGCAGAAACGTCTGCGCCGGCTGGTGCGCGACAGCTACGGCATCAATGTGTTCTTCGGCCAATGCAGCGATCCAATGCTCGAGGAAGTAGGCGAACAGATATTCGACATCTTCCCCTGCCCGCTGCTGCGCATCGAGTTCGAACGCGACCAGAAATGGTCCATCAGCCGCATCAAGGCTTTCCATCTCAACCAGCTCAACGACGTGCAGCGCGAACGCTTTGCCGCCGCCCTCAACAGCTATTTCAGCAAGCGCTGGCAAACGCCGCGGGCGCGCAACTCGGCACGCTATGATCTGGCGGTGCTTTACAACTATGCGGACCCCATGGCGCCCTCGGACCAGCGCTTCCTCTCGCGGCTGATGCGCGCCGGCAAGGAATTGGACATTAATGTGGAAATCATCGAACGCAAGGATTACGTGAAGCTGCCTGAATACGACGCGCTGTTCATCCGTGAGACCACCGGCATCGACAATCACACCTACCGTTTCGCGCGCAAGGCCGAGAGCGAAGACATGGTGGTGATCGACGATCCGAATTCGATTCTCAAGTGCACCAACAAGATCTATCTTGCGGAGCTGCTACGTTCCCATCGCATCCCACGGCCCAAGACCGTGATCGTGTCCGAAGATACGGTGGATATGCTGCCGGATAAAATCCCCTTCCCCATCGTGCTCAAGATACCGGACGGCTCCTTCTCCCTGGGCGTACACAAGGCCAATGACCGGGAGCAACTCAAGCGGCTGGCAGCCAAACTGTTCGAGGAATCGGACCTGATTCTGGCCCAGGAATTCGTGTACACCGCCTTCGACTGGCGTATCGGCATCCTCAACCACAAACCGCTGTTCGCCTGCCAGTACTACATGTCCAAGAACCACTGGCAGATACTCAAGCACGAGGGCGGCGGGCGTTTCAAGGACGGCGACTCCCGCACCCTGGCGGTGGAAGAGGTGCCCAAGGAAATCATGAACGCGGCCCTCAGAACCGCGAAACTCATCGGCAACGGGCTCTACGGCGTTGACATCAAGCAAAGCGCCCAGGGAATCTACGTGATCGAGGTCAATGACAATCCCAACATGGAAGCCGGCGTGGAGGATGCGGTACTCAAGGAGCGCCTGTACCACATTCTGCTGGGTGAATTCATCACCCGCCTGGACCGCCGGCGCCTCGCCTGAGGCTAGAATAAGGCCCCAGAGAACAAAGCGAGTTGTCCGTGCTGAGCAGAATCCTCAAAGCTTTTGACAGATATATCTGGCACAGTGACTCGCGTGCCATGCCGTGGCACAAGCGTTTTCTGATCTTCTGGGCGCGCATGCTGCATATCCTGATCCAGGATTTCACCGGCGGTGAAATCACGCTGCGCGCCACCGGCCTCGTCTATACCACGCTGCTCGCCATCGTGCCGCTGCTGGCCTTCGTGTTTTCGGTTCTCAAGGCTTTCGGCGTACAGGAAAGCCTGGAGCCGTTCTTGTTCGATTTTCTCGCACCGCTGGGTGAAAAAGGCGAGGAGATTTCCGGGAAGATCATCAACTTCGTGGACAACGTGAAGGCCGGCGTGCTGGGCGTCATCGGCCTGCTGGTGCTGCTGTACGCCGTGGTATCGCTGGTGCAAAAACTGGAATCCGGCCTCAACTATATCTGGCGCGTGCGCGAGGTGCGTACCCTCGGCGAGCGCTTCAGCCATTACCTGAGCGTGCTGCTCATCGGCCCGGTACTGCTGATACTGGCGCTCGCCATCACCGCCACGGCCAGCAGTCACACCATGGCCCAGCACATCAAGGACATCGCGCCCCTGGGTCCGCTGCTGATTGTGGGCATCAAGCTGCTGCCGTACCTGCTGGTCATCGCCGCCTTCACCTTCATCTACGCGTTCGTGCCCCATACCCACGTGCAGTTTCGCTCGGCGCTGGCGGGCGGCACCTTCGCCGGTGTCCTGTGGGAATTCGCCAGCTGGGCGTTCGCGGCCCTGACTGTGTCCTCCACGCGTCTCACGGTCATCTATTCCGGTTTCGCCATCCTCATCATGTTCATGGCATGGCTGTATCTGTGCTGGCTGATTCTGTTCATGGGTGCGCAGGTGGCATTCTACGTGCAGAATCCGGAACTGGTGCGCCACGGCCACGGTCACCAGGACGTGGGTGGGCGCACCCTGGAACGGCTGGCATTGCACATCATGTATCTCATCGGCCGCTGCTACTACGACAGCAAGCAGCCTTGGTCCCGGGAAGAGTTGGCGCGCCGCCTGCGCGTCCCCACCGACACCATTCTGGATGTGCTGGGCCGTTTGCGCGAGAGCGGACTGGTGATGCTGGTTTCCGGGCGCATCCGCCGTTATGTACCGGCCCGCGATATGGGCACTATCATGCTCCGGGACATTATCAACGCCATACGCCGCAATCCATCCAGCGCCGAGGACGTGGACCGCTATCTGAACCTGGTGGCTTCCGTGGACGAGGTGATGAAAAAACTCGACCACGCCGTTGACAGCGCTCTCGGAGACATCACCTTGCGCACACTGGTGGAGCAGCAGGCGGTCGTAGACATCACGGATTTGCGGCGCGCCTGATGATTTTCATTTTTGTATGGCCTACGGCCATATTATTTATAGCGGGGTTCCGCCCCCGCACGGCAGGTGACTTTTGTTTCGGCAAAAGTCACCAAAACCATTCCCCTGGGGATTCCGCGCTTGCTTGAAATTGAATGGAAGACCATTCAATTTCAAGCGCGTTTCCTCGCTGCTCGCGTCCTCGGGGCCGCACTCACGACACATCCCTGTGTCGATCGCGCGGACGGGGCAATCCCTTGCCCCGTCCCTTCTGCGAAGGGCTATTCCCTCCGGGCGCTGCGAGGCTCGGCGTTATCCACGGGTAATCAAGAAATGCCCACATTCATGCGCGGGCGTTCATTCTCTTCTCTTAAACCCCCTGAACGCCGCCGAGCACTGGACCGAGTGAGGATCAGGCCGCGTAGTGGGCGAAGCCAGGGATGGCGAGTCTTCGCAGCGGCACAGGGATGTGCCGTCTGCGAAGCCCCGAACGAGGGAAGTGCGCAGGGAACGCCGCAGGCGGCGGTGTTCCAGGGCGCGTTTCTTTCATTTCTTATCTTTGCGCGGGCGCTGTACAGGGACGTACAAGTGTTGCGGGAGGCAGGATGCCGGAAACGACCCCGGAACCCGCTCTCTTGATTGATTTATAGCCGCAGACCGTCCATAACTGGATCAGATCCGTCGCCGCACATCATCCACCGTTATCTGGTTTAAACAATTTAAGTGCTTGAGCGGGCACTCGCGCTCAAAGCACGGGCTGCATTCAAGTCGCAAATACACAATCGCTGCTTTATCAGAGAGCGGCGGGGTGTAATCCGGCGAGGAGGAACCGTAGATGGCCACCAGCTTGATGCCCACGGCCGCGGCGATGTGCATCAGCCCGGAGTCGTTGGTCACCGCGGTTTCCGCCAGCGCCAGCAGGTCCACCACATCTTCCAGCCGGGTACTGCCACAGAGATTCACCACGCGCTTGCCGGCGATGTACGTGATCTCCTCGCCCAGGGACTGCTCCCGGGCGGAACCGAACACCCATACCTGTTTGCCGGAGGCCAGCAACTGCTTCGCCAGTTCGCCGTAACGCTCCACCGGCCAGCGTTTGGCGGGACCGTATTCGGCGCCCGGCATCATGGCGACGATGGGCGAATCCCGGTTCAAGGCCAGCTTGCTGAGCAGAGCACTTTGGTTTTCCGCATCCACCCTTAAATGTGGTTTTGGAATATCCGCCGGTGGCAGCGGTGCATCACGCGCGAGACCCAGGGCCACGAATCGCTGCACCGTCTGGGTGAGTTTGCTTTCATCCAGCGGCCGCATGTCGTTGATAAGACCGTAACGCCATTCGCCGCGGTAACCGGTGCGCTTGGGAATGCCTGCGAAGAACGGCACCAGTGCGGATTTCCAGGAACGCGGCAGCACGATGGCGTGATCGTGGCGCCCGCGCAGCAGGCGTCCCAATCTCCGGCGCGCGCCAAAACCGAATTCGCCATGACCCAGCGGCATAACGATGCTGCTTTTCACCTCCGGCATGCGTGCCAGCAGCGGCTTCGACCAGGCCGGCGCCAGCACATCAATCTCGGAATCCGGGAAACGCTTTTTAAGGATGATGCACAGGCTTTGCGCCATCACCGTATCGCCGATCCAGGCGGGGCCGACTATTAGTATTCTTTTCATCGCTCTGCAGCTTTTTGTAATTTTGCTCTTTCCAATGCCCCAACCAGCCCAGCATTTGGATTGCCAGAGCTATAACCTCCATGCTTGCGCCACGATTTCGAAGTGAGCCAAGT
>JADEYI010001638.1_pt1 | contig 15225 bp, 15 predicted proteins | sample 8542331 | NCBI WGS metagenome assembly JADEYI01 (sample SAMN16510988, study PRJNA670497) | mine drainage metagenome | isolation source: biofilm near Copperflume 1 | place: Germany: Marsberg coppermine Kilianstollen | collected 2018-02 | reverse complement strand
TCTCGCTCCGAAATGGTGGACCGTCAGCGGGCTACGTCAATCCTCGCTGCCGGTTCGGGCAAGGTTGGGACACGCAAGTCTGTCCGGTGCAGGTCTGCCCAGTTCTTGACACAATGATTGTCTGCAGGCTGGCACGTCGCCCGGCCCAGGAGGCGGAACCTTCTCTATGAAACGAGGCACCTCGAGAGAGCATGTTCAGGCCGTCCTTGCCATCGACGACCGTGTTCTCCGCAACTACTGGGTCACCCAGTCCTACGCCGATCTGGCTTCCGGACTTTCCGCGGCGCTCGATCCGAGCACGGCCAACTGGTGCACCTTCGGGGTTTGGGCCTCGTGCACGGTCGGGAGGAACCTGCGTGGTGAGGACCTGCCTGAGTGGTTGCACAGGCGGGTCGTTCGCTCCGACGGCATGATGGGCGCAGCTCAGACCGTGAACGACGCGCTCCAAAAGGACCACATCGACCGCGGATTGCGTCGAATCCTGCCCGAGGACATGGCTGATTTCGTGCGGGGGCTCTTCGGGGCCTGCGCCACGGATCTCTCCGACGGGAACACCGAGGTGTTCGCCGAGATCGCGCCGGCCGCAGCCACCCTGCTCACCGCCCTCAAAGAGAATTCCCACAGCACCTCGGCGCTGCGCGCCGAGGTGCTACAGGCCTGCGAGGGCGCTCCGGAATTCGAGGGTGAGAATCGACTGCACGCCGGCTTTGCGCACTGGTGCGATGCTCTGACGGAGTCGGATCCAACGCGTCGGAGCCAGCTCATCCTCGCCGGATCCCTCCAGCTCGGGGCTCATGAGCAGAACCACCTTCAGAGAGCAATTGCCGGAAGTATGGACATGGGCCTCAACCAATCGTTCGGGCTGCTCAAACAGCGGTTGGTACGAGGGGAGCCCGGCCAGCCCGCCATCGAGGAGTCGATCGACGCCCTACTCCACCCGGTGGGCCGCGTCATCGGTGACCTCTGGGGCGACCTCATGACCGAGCTGCTGGGCACCATCGAAACCCCCGATGGAACCCTGCGCCTTAACCACGATGTTCCGCCAATTGCAGGTCAGAAATTCGTCGCCGCTGAACTGGAGCAGATCGTGGTTGAGGATCTGGCCGCCCTGCTCGGGCGCTTCAATCGAGCCAAGGTGGACGGAGAGGGCAGCCGGGCGATCGACTGGGTCGATATGGATGAGCGGATGAACTTCATCGCCAACCTGTTCATGTCCCGTCATCATCGAAAGGAGCTGTTCAAGGCTCCCTTCGACACGACGGTATTGACCGAGATCGAAAACGGCCGCCTCCCCGATCAGACCCAGTCAACGAGTGCGCCCAAGGGGGCGGTCGGCAACAACCGTTCCGCACCTCCTGCCGGCACACCACACATCCCCCCTTCGAAGGGCATTCACCAGTTCACCGACTCCTTCGTCGAGAAGCTTCGAATCACCGGCGATGCGCCGGCGGACAAGGCTGTGGCCGAGTTCTTCGAGGCAACCAAGGTCAACCACTCCGAGTTGTTCAGAAAGCTGGCCTCGACCTCCGCCGGTGTGGTGGCCGACGAGGACCTTCCGGGAATCGGAGCGTTCGTCCGGACGGAGGACGACTGGCCGGCATGGGCGGACGCCCAATTGGTCAGGGACGGACAGCGCATCTTCGGCGAGTTCGGCCCGCAACTGGGCATGGGCCTATTTATGGCCAGTCTCCCGGCAGACTACGCGTTCGCCAGGGGCGTGCAGGCATTGGAGCGCACGGCGCGCCTTACCCGCAACCCCAAGCGAAGGTATGTCGAAACGGGACAGATGATCATCGACGTGATGACGCCTGGCGCGCTGGAGCCGGGCCGAGGCGGGTACCGGACCGTTCGCCACGTCCGGCTCATGCATGCCGCAGTGCGCCATGTGCTGTGCCACCTCGACGAAATCCGAAAGGAGGGCGGCCCCCCGATCGCGCCGTGGGACGATGCATTCGGGTTGCCCATCAGTCAACTCCAGCTGCTCGGGACACTGTTCTCCTTCAGCATCGAAGGCATCAAGGCGCTCCAGAGGTCTGGCGTGCGGCTGAGCCGTTACCAGGCCGAGGCCTACGTCCATGTGTGGAACCTCGTCGGGCATCAGCTCGGAATCCTCGACGATCTCCTTCCACTCTCCTGGAAGGACTCGAGGACGCTCTGGGAAGTGCGGCGGCGGCGCGAATACGGACCAACACCCGAAGGCCGGGAGCTCACCGCAGCAGCCATCGAGTGCATGCAGGAGCTCTTCGGGTTTACGCATATGCCCGGGCTCCCGGCTGCGGGGATCCGCCACTACTTGGGACGCGAGACCGCCGACATGTTGGGCGTTCCCAAGGCCGACTGGACCCGGGTCATCTTCGAGGTCATGCGTCGGACCGACTTTCTCTATGAGTTCGCCTTGGTCCAGGTACCCGGCACAGGACGAATTGCCTCGAGGCTTGGCAGGCGCATCTGGCAGGGCTTCGAGCTGTATGGACGTGACGGTCAGCGGCCTGCATTCCAGGTGACCGATGAGCTCAAGGAGGCCTGGGGCATCTAGAGCGCTGGACCCATTCGGCTACCGGGATCCGGCTTACGGTCCGAACCCTTGAGACGGGTCGGCCGGGAGCGGCTACGTTTGACTAGCCAGGCGGAAAGGAGCACGATGACCGCCGAGAACGTGGCGCTCATCTTCACCGACATCGTCGCCTCGACGGAGTTGGCCCATCGAGTTGCGCCCGAGACAGCCGACCAGGTGCGCCGCGACCACTTTGCGATTCTGCGGAAGACGCTTTCAGATACTGGAGGCACCGAGGTCAAGAAGCTGGGTGACGGGCTGATGGCGGTCTTCACCTCCGCATCGGCCGCTCTTGACTGCGGAGTGGCGATGCAGCAGGCCGTCGAAATGGACAACAGAGGTCTTGAGCACGCGGTTGGCTTGCGCGTGGGGCTGAGTGGAGGCGAAGTCATCCACGAGGACGATGACTACTTCGGGGATCCAGTCATAGAAGCGGCTCGCCTGTGCGCCGCTTGCGAACCAGGGCAGGTACTTGTGTCAGAGGTGGTCCGGTTGATGGCCGGCCGACGCAGCCGACTACTCAATTTCCGCTCGTGCGGAGAACTCCGTCTCAAGGGGTTCCGGTACCTAGTCCCGACTGTCGAAATTCTCTGGGAGCCCGTAGAGGCCATTGAGCCAACTATCCCGCTTCCCAGCCGCCTGGGCACCAGAAATGCAACGGTGAACGTGGTCGGGAGGGAGCCCGAGCTATCGCTCTTGGCGGAGGCGGCTAAGCGTGTCCTGGCTTGTGACGGACGGGAGGTCGTGCTGGTGTCCGGCGAGGCCGGCCAAGGGAAGACCACCCTTGTTGCCGAGGCGGCGCGCATGGCCATCGGAAACGGTGCCTGCGTCCTGTTCGGGCACAGTGAGGAGGGACTCGCTTCCCCGTATCAGCTCTTCGTCGAGGCGTTCGGTCACTACGCGAGTCATGCTGACGAAGACCGTCTCCGTGGGCTCGTCGAGCTGCACGGGTCGGAATGGGGTCGGCTCGTGCAGGCGTTTGCGGAGAGGATGCCGGACCTACCTCCGTCGAAAGCGACGGACCCCGACTCGGAGCGCTACCTACTCTTCGCCGCCGCCGTAGCCATGTTGGCCGACATTTCACAGGACGAGCCGGTCGTGCTCGTGTTCGATGACCTCCAGTGGGCCGACAGCGGAAGCCTGGCCCTCCTCCGTCACCTGACGGCGGCTGAGCACCCGATGCGGGTTCTGGTGCTCGGAACCTTTCGTGACAGCGAGCTTCCGCGATCCCCCGAACTCCGAGACGCGCTGGGACTGCTGTGGCGTCATCATGGCGTCTCCCGGGTGGAGCTGGGCGGGCTCGACCGGCCCGGCGTACTGGCGTTGATGGAGGATGTCGCCGGACATCCGTTGGACGCAATCGGTGTTGACCTCGCCGAAGCGGTCTATCGGGAAACCGATGGGAATCCATTCTTCGTGACCGAGGTCCTCCGCCATCTACGCGACACAGGTGCCATACAGCAGGATGTCGCTGGCCGCTGGGTTGCGAGTGGCACCCTCGACAAGACAGTACTCCCCGAGAGCGTACGTGAAGTCATCGATGGCCGGGTTGTACGGCTCGGGCCGGAGGCAGAACGGGTGTTGTCGACGGCAGCCATCATCGGTCGGGACTTCGACCTGGACGTGCTGGAGCGTGCAACGCGGATACCGACGGACGCCCTCCTGGACATTCTTGACTCGGCGGCCGCCTCCTCGCTAGTGAATGAGGCCGATGATGCTCCGGGCCGGTACAGCTTCGGGCATGCATTGATCCAACACACGTTGTACGAGAACCTTCGCCCCGCTCGACGAGCCCGCCTCCACGAACTGGTGGCGCTGGCTCTCGAAGACTTCTGTGGCGGCCAACCTGGTACTCGGGTGGGCGAACTTGCCCGTCACTGGATGAACGCCCCTCCGGGGAACCACTCAAAAGCCGTCCGGTACTCATACGAGGCGGCCGACGCCGCACTCAACTCGCTGGCGCCCGACGCCGCTCTTCGGCACTACCTCACCGCGCTCGAGCTTTGCGCCGGGGAGGGAGGCTCTGACCCCGTACTTCTGCTTGACCTGGCCATCGGGCTCGGGACCGCCCAACGGCAGACCGGCGATCCGTCCTTCCGCAGCACCCTTCTCGACGCGGCACGTCAGGCGGCCAGCAGGGGCGATGTCGACCGCCTGGTGGCCGCTTGCCTGGCCAATGACCGGGGGCTCTACAGCGCGGTGGGCGCAACTGACGGAGAGAAGGTGGAGGCCCTGGAGATGTCGCTCCAGGTGTTGCCCCCGACCCATCCTGATCGTGCATTGATCCTGGCCACATTGTGCTCTGAGCTTGCCCATGGGAGCTCGCTCGACCGCCGGCAGGCCCTGGCTGAGGAAGCCATCGGCATCGCCGAGGCCTCCGGCGACGATGTTGTGATCGTGAAGGTCCTCAACCATCTGCACCTCCCCCTTCAGGTGCCCTCGATGCTCGAATTCACCCAGGCTCGGGCGACCGAGGCCCTGGTCAGAGCCGAGCGGATCGGTGACCCGGTCCTGACGTTCTGGGCCGCACAATGGCGTGCCGAGTCGGCGGCCCGCACCGGTGACCTCGGCGAGATGGATCGTTGCATCGCCATCCACGGTGCGATGGCGGAGCAACTCAACCAGCCGGTCTTTGCCTGGGGACACGCGTTCGTATTGTCACTCAGGGCGCAGATCGCCGGTGACACCGACCTGGCCGAACAGTACGCCACGGAGGCGCACGCCATCGGTACGAAAGGGGGTCAGCCCGACGCCTCGAGAATCTTCGGTGGCCAGTACAACATCATCAGCGGCCAGCGGGGTACTCAGAGCGAGCTAGTCCCCCTCATCGAGAAACTGGCCGCCGAGACACCGGACATCCCGCGCGCGTTCTTCATGTCGGTCATGGCCAAGGCACACGTCGAAGGGGATCGCCGGGATCGAGCTGCCGAGCTTCTCGAGGAGTTCGCAGCTGCGGGGTACCAATTGCCCCTGGACCAACTGTGGCTCACCGGCATGGTCGACTTCGCCGAGGCAGCGATCGAATGCAGGGATCCCGCACACGCCGGTGCCTTGTTCGATCAGCTCGAACCCTGGGCTGACCAGCTGCCTGCCACCGGGGGGTCGGCGCTTGTCCCGGTCAGCCACTATCTCGGCGGGCTGGCTACCGTGCTGGGACGCTACGATGAAGCAGACGCCTACTTCGCCCGGTCCGCGGCGATGTCTGTGCGGATGGGCGCGAAGTTCTTTGCCGCTCGAACTGATCTGCTTTGGGCCAGGATGCTGGTCGAGCGAGGCGGACCGGGCGACATGGCGAAGGCCCGATCGCTCCTCGCCAGCGCCCGCGACGTTGCATCTGCGCAGTCGTACGGGGTCATCGAGCGCCGAGCGGTAGCTGCGCTCGCGGAGTTGGAATGATCGGGGCCTACTGGTCGTCCGGGCTAACGCTCACCGCCTCGGGTGCGGCGCGGATGCGCCAACGCGAGCCTCTGCGGACGGTGGGCTCGGGAGGAGAGCCTCAGGCCAAGGGTGTACGGGTATCTCGATGGAGCATCACCCTTGTCGGCATGGTGGCTGTTGCTGCATTGGCGGTGGTCTCGAGCCTCGGTGTGGCCGCCACTTGGGCGTCTCCCGTGACGACAAGGGTTATTGACGGTTGCGCCATTAGACCCGACACCCCACCCTCTGGTGGACTGTGCAACCTGCGGGGCGCACATCTCGCCAAGATCAACTTCGCCGGTGCCAATCTCGCCGGTGCCGATTTCGCGGATGCCAACCTGGCCGGCGCCACCCTCGCCAACGCCAACCTCGCCGGGGCCAATCTGAGCAGGACCGACCTGGCAGGGGCCAACCTCACCGGGGCCAATCTGGCCGGCGCCGACCTCACGAGGGCCGACCTCGCCGGTGCCCTGGCGAACCAGGTCGCTGTGGCCAACGTGACGTGGAACAACACCATCTGCCCAGACTTCTCTGACAGCACGGGCGACGGTGGTAGCTGCAACACTGCCACCGCCGCGACCGGTGCTTCGGCCGCGCCGGGCACGGCTACGGCACCGGGGAACCTCGATGGCTCCAGCATTTCGGGACCCTTGGACACAGGTGCTTCGACGAACCTCAACGCTTCAGTTATTGGCGGAGCAGCCGCCTTGGCGTTCACGGGCTTCCCTGTTGCATGGGTCGCACTGATTGGCGCAGTGCTTGTGAGCTTGGGCCTGCTCCTCCTGTTCCTGCCCGTATCGGCAAAGTCCTGAGCTGCGCTCGCACCGGACCAGCCGGTGATCTCCGGTCGCTCGCCGCGTGCGCGCTCGGAGGACAGACTTGAAAGCTAGCGACGCTTTGGCTGTCTCTCGAGTGCCCACACGCTTCGGGCCATCAGAAGGCCTACGAGATTGCACCCCGCGGAGATACTGGGAACCGGATCCTCCGCTCGCCGTGGCGTCAGCGTGCTCTGAGGCTTTCAGTGATAGCCCCGACCAGGGCCCCCCCAGCGATCCCGAGCAGGGTTCCGGCTATGAATACCAGGTTGGTGTTCTTATCCTGAATGGACAGGTCAATCCCAGTATTCAGAGTCTGGGGCACGGCACTTTGCAGGTCGCCGGCCGACGAATACACGAAATGGGCCGACCCGTTGACGACAACCGGGACTCTTCCCTCCTTCCAGGTGTAGTTCTCACCCCCTTGTACACGCTCGCTGTAGTTCACCGGCACGGCCGTGTACTGCAGCGAATGCTGCTGCACCTGCTCCTCCGTCACTGAGATCGGTGGAAGCAGAGTTGCGATGTACTCCGCATTCTGGACGAGGTTGGGACTGATGTCGGAAACGATGATGGTCAGGTGGACCTCGTAGCGGGCTATCGACTGGGCCGAGCCGGCATCTACCCACTGGCCAGGAAATGTGAACGCTGCATCTTTGAAACCTGGCTGATTGTCGGGCGTACACACCAGGGCATTCGGGGCACAACCGTCGGCCGAGCCCCACGCGCCTGAGGGGACGACCAAGACGAGGCGGCCGTCCTCGGGCGTCTTACCGCTTTCGTTACGCAGCGAAACAGCCAGAGTGATCCCGTTGGCACTCGAATTGGGCACTTCCTCGACATCGACCGCGGTCAGTGGGGTGGTCCCCACGACCTCGATCCCCTGGAGCGCGCCTTGTACCGTGACCGAGGTGCTCTTGGGATAGACCAGATAGGCGGAGATCCCTGTCACCGCAGTCAGCAACAAGAGGACCAGAACGGGTCAGTTCAGCAATTCGGGTTTCCGGGAGCCATCTGACCTCTGTGTCGTCCGCCGTCCTGTGACAGCGCAGTATCACCTTCCATGTACGCTCCCCCTCTCCACTCGCGCCGCCGGCTACGAATCATGCCGATCTGGAGGGACTGGAGTCAAGGCGCCTCTGCGAGGTCGCACGCCTCCACCGGGAGCCCGGTCAACCGGGCTGAAAACGTGCTCGGGCCATACCAACTCGAGATCACCCACAGGCGTGAAGCGAAAACGAAGAGGCGGCCGGGCCGACTCTCGTAAGGAGGAGTTCCGGTTAGATTCCCCATTGCTCACTACACTGGTGGCTGGTCGATGCCCCGGCGGACAACGGAGGCAGCACGTGCAACGGTCAATCCCGAAGGAAATACTCGAGGCGGTTCGTGCCATACCGCTGTTCTCGACATGTAACAACGGAGAGCTGCGAGATATCGCCCGCCTGGGTACCCGAGCTTCGGTTCCGGCCGGCCGAACCATCACGATAGAAGGCAAACCTGGCAGAGAGTTGCTGGTCATCCTCGATGGCAGGGCCACCTGCCGGGTGAAGGGCAGGAAGCTGGCGCATTTCGGTCCCGGCGAGTTTTTTGGTGAGATGTCTATGCTCGACAAGGGCCCTCGAAGCGCCACCGTGACAGCAGAGTCGGAGATGGACCTTCTGGTACTAGACGGTCAAGAGTTCCGCAGTCTGATCGAGGCCTCGCCCGGAGTCGCGTGGAAGATGTTGGCCTCGATGGCCGGCCGACTCCGGAATGCGGACAGGTCTCTCACTTACTGACGGACCGGAGAGTGGGGGACAGCCGGGCTCCGCCCGACGAGAAGCTCTCGCCGAAGTCACTTGCTCCGAAGGCCACGCTACCAAACAGGGTCACGGCGTTGCTCGACGCCATGGCCGGGGCGAGGACGCCGGTCTTGAGCGCAGACTGCTGGAGGACAAAGCCGACAAGGGCCGAAGGCGATGAGCACATAGGTGGGTCCAGCTCAAGAGGACGTCCCAAAGCTCTTGGCCGACTATGGTCACGAACACCTTGGTCACCGCGGACTGAAGTGCGAAGGCCACGCCTGCGGCCGAGCCGAAGAGCAAGGCCTTGGTGGCTCCTTGACGCCGCCTAGCGAGTCCGCCCAATGCGAAGACCAAGGCGATAGCTCAAAGCGACTCGCGCTCGGTCAGTGGCCAGGGCACTCTGGGTGCCAAAGTCTCATGCATAGCCCTCACCTCACGTTAACCCGCCTAGTTGCGCCAACAACAATGTGGGAAATCGAGAGCGACGTGTGGGAAATCGCTCCAATCTCGGCCTTGTTCGACCAGGTGGAGGCAGTTCTGTCGAGAGCCCACTCACTAACTACTGTTCATTGGTATCGACAAAATCGCGGTTGTTGTGTCGGTGTGCGACCTGAACTCACAGCGGACCGTCGGAGGACTGGCCCACAAGCTAGACCCCGTGCATCGCTCACTCCACCGGCCGGCACCGCGTTCCCCTGAGGGTCCGATGACTCCAATGCACAATGATTGAACGATGATCGACGAACTACAAGTGGAGCGCGCGGGCAGGCATGTCATCTTGACGCTCAATCGGCCTGAACGCCGGAACGCCCTATCCGTAGTCCTTCGGGATGCCGTCAGCAACGCACTCGACGAACTCGCGAGTGACCCCTCAGTCAGCGTGGTTGTCATCACCGGTGCCGGAACAGTGTTTTCAGCCGGTTTCGACCTGAAAGAGTTCGACCGTGCTGCGTTGGATGAGAAGTTCAACGCGGAACTGTGGGCATCCAGTGACCGATTCCACCGAACGGTTCTTTCCTTCCCGCTCCCACTGGTCGCAGCGGTGAACGGCCCCGCCATCGCCGGCGGCTTTGACCTAGCTGTGATGTGCGATTTACGCGTGGCTTCCGTTGCGGCAAGGTTCGCTCATCCGGAGCGGTCGTTTGGCGACGTGGTTTATGGTCCGCTACACGATCTTGTTGGTGGTGCAGTAGCTCGGGATCTCACTATTGGTGGTCGCGAGCTCAGTGCAGACGAAGCCGTAGCAGTCCATTTGGTGGGTGAGGTTGTCCAACCTGAACTTCTGATGGGAAAGGTAAGAGACGTCATCGAACGGATCTGTATCGCTCCGCGTGAGGTGCTTGTTCGCACGAAGGCAAAGGCGCTTCGGAGGGCGGGCGTCGATCCATCAGCCCCGACCCTCGATATTTAGTGAATAGCGACATCGAAGCGGACGGGCAGGGGTACCGAAGGGTTGGCCGACATCTCGACCTGACGAGGGACTACGGCGCTCGTCCTTGCGCCAGCAAAAATATGGACAATCAAGGACCGGGTTGTCCCTGGGATGAACCGATCAACCTGAGTGGAGGAGTTAGGACGTGGCCAAGCTCAAGCATAGGAAGGCACACGGGAAGAGCCACGATGTCGCCGGGGAGCAGCCTGGCGCAGCGTTAGCCGGCACGGTCCACGGCGACTCGTTCGGCGGAGTCGGTGCAGTGGGCGGATCGACAGTCGTCGCCGCGGGCGGTGTCCGACCGAGAATGAAGGAGAAGGAGTATCAGCGGCGTCTCCGCCCTCTCCATGAAGAGCTCGTCGCACTGCAGGAGTGGGTGAAGGCGACTGGTGCCAAAGTGTGCATCGTGTTCGAGGGTCGGGATACGGCTGGCAAAGGCGGCACCATCAAGGCCATCACCCAACGAGTCAGCCCCCGTGTGTTCCGAATCGTCGCCCTACCTGCGCCGAATGACCGGGAGAAGTCGCAGATGTATATCCAGCGGTATATGGCGCATTTCCCTTCTGCTGGCGAGGTGGCAATTTTCGACCGCAGTTGGTACAACCGGGCAGGCGTGGAGCGAGTAATGGGCTTTTGTGCCGAAGACGCGGTGCGGAGGTTCCTCGACGGGACCCCAGAGGTCGAAAAGGCGATGGTCGACTCGGGCATCCACCTGCTCAAGTACTGGCTGGAGGTCAGCCCGGAAGAACAAACCCGGCGGCTGGAGCATCGGATCGGCGACCCACGCAAGGTATGGAAGCTGTCCAACATGGATTTGGCGTCCTACGGCAAGTGGGACGAGTACTCCGTGGCCAGGGACGAGATGTTCAAGGCGACCGACACGGCGTGGGCGCCCTGGTGGGTGGCACGGACGGACGACAAGAGGCGCGGGCGGCTCAACGTGATTTCGCACCTGCTGGGCCAGATCCCATATGACCCCCTCACTCACCGGGACGTGGCGCTCCCGAAGCGACGCTTCACCGATTCTCACGGCGATCGGACGGTTCCCATGCGTGATGTCCCTGCGCAGTTCTAGGTCACCGGATTGGGCCGGATGGATTGCAACGCGTGGCTGTGCTGGCGTGGTCATCCGAACCATCGAGTTGATCCTGGGACGTACGATATGTGCGGCCACGACCGCCTCGGATCAGTAGGAGTTCACACCCGCCCACAGCGAGTCCGATGCCGGCCCCGCCGACCACATCAACGGGGTAGTGCACGCCCAGGTAGACCCGAGACCAACCGACGAGGATCGCATAGACGAGTGCGACGACGACGCCCGTTCGCGGAAGAAACGGGACCAGGGTGAGGGCGACCGCGAACGCCACTGCCGTGTGGCTGGAGGGGAAGCTCGTACCGTGAGCAGGTTGCTGTCGGAGGACGGCACCCGCAATAACCTCAAAGGGGCGCGTTCGCTCGGCAACGGCCTTGGCCAGATCGGCACCGAGCCAGGCTACTGCGGCGGAACCGGCGCAGAAAAGGATCGGCCAAAGGCTCCGGATCCTGACCACACAGAATATCGCTGCAGTCGCGATCGCCACAGTGATGCCGACCGGGAGGAACACCTTCGAGAGCGGCGTAAGTACGGCTGCGACCTGAGAAGGAACCTCGTTCAACGCTCGGTACATTCGCCCATCCCAGCCCGTTGCCCCTGCACTCACCAGCATCGACGTCGCGGCAAAGAGAAGGAGACCGGTCCCGATCAGGATCCACGCATTTCGCCTCGACACGGGCCGGAAGTGGCGTCGATGATTCGTCCGACCCCCGTCATCATCAGTGGCACTCATCTACGGGATGATCGAGATTCGAGGGCAGCTGCCAGCACCACGAGCGGGAACGATAGCTCTGAGATTTGCCGTCCTTCCGCGGTAGCGCAAACCCCGAGGCGGAATGACCAGAGGAGCACGACGAGGGCATGCTCGTTGACCACGCCGAGGAAGACCCTGTATCGGTGGGATGTCATCCAACTGTGAGTCCGGACGGCGGGACGTCAGGCCAGGGCGGTCCCGATTGGCGTCGTCACGAGACGCGCTGGCCAGGTTCGGTGGCCGGGCGGATTTCGTTCGGTCAAATGCCTCGGGCAGATGATTTCGCACTGTCCGATTCCGGCACACGGTGCCGAGCATGCGGGCGCCTACTCGGCGGCTTGGATGCCCTGGCCGTGGACTAAAGCGTGCCAGGCGACGGCCGGGGCACCCTTCCAGCCCCTGTCCTTGACAGCTTGGGCGAACTCTGTGCCCGCGATCGCGAGCCCAGCGATGCCAAGGAGCACCTCGATGGTCCATGCGGCAGTGAGCCATGCGCCCGAGAGACCGAGGATCAATCCGTAGGGTACCCAGGACAAAAGCCACAATGCGATACCAAGCCGGAGCTTCACGCATTCATCCTCCCAGATCCAGCCCGATCCTGACCCGGCGTTCATGGATAGTCGCGGCTAGGGCCCCTGGGTTGGCAACGTTCTCGTGTGGACCAAGGGGCCGTTCCTGTTTCGGAATGAGCTGGTAGTGGCCGAGCTAGGGCCCGGTGCAACTACAGCGGCCCTACCCGGTGAGGAAAGCGCCCTTGTGGAGCACCCGTTGATGGTTCGGGTGGCCGAAGGTGGTCAGATCGAGATCGCCGCCGCCGAGGACGAGCGGCAGCTTGTGCTGTGCCCGGTCGCGCTTCTGAGGCTTCCGGCCGCCAAACCTCAAGGCGACACCGAGGGATCGTGCCACGACGTTGCTCGAATCGTGATTCCGGAGAGCGGTTCGAGTGTGTGCTCGTCGAGTCCAGACGATGTTGGAGTGGATCGGAATCGGCTGTATCGCGTGGCCAGAAGTGTTCCACGGGATCGACAAGAGGCAACTCTCACGACGAATTGAGGATGTAATGTGCGCCCGGGCGGTACCCCGACAAGGAACTGAGACCATGCCCATGAATTCGCCCCTCCAATCGAGACGCTCAGGACCGCTAAGTCCCTCCGGGCCTACGAGTTCAATGTGACGCGCCTCTCGAACTGTGCACCGACCATCAGTCCTACGGCTCCGCCGGTGAGAGAGCCCACGATCGTATCCCCGGGATAGTGAACGCCGGAATGGACACGGGAGTACGCGACGGCCGCAGCAAGCATTCTGAGCGGGAAGGACAACGAAGGGATCTGATAGCCAACAGCGGTTGCAAACGCGAACCCCGAAGCGGAATGACCAGATGGGAACGACGAGGATGCTGGCATCGGCTCGTCGAGAGCCGGCGTCGGCGTCGGCGTAGACGCCACGGCCTGATACACCGCATTGTCAATCTGAGCCAGGTCATGCTGCACGGACTTGACCATCGACCTTCCGCCAGGATCGTCACCAGCTCTATGGCCCGCCACGGCAATAGGCGGTGGAGCGGCGGATGGTTTCGATTGATCGCTCACAAGGTCCAATCATGGTACCCCTAGACCACCTCCGCACCAGGCGGTTCAGAGGCCAGAATCGGGATTGAGGACCTGCAGATGCTGACACGGGTTCCGGGTCTCCGCACCATTGCGACCTACCGACGTAGTTGGCTGATCAAGGATCTCGTGGCCGGTGTGGTGCTGACGGCGATTTTGGTTCCCCAGGGGATGGCCTACGCCGAGCTAGCTGGTCTTCCCCCTATCACTGGTCTTTATACTTCGGTGCTCTGTCTTGCCGGGTACGCAGTCATGGGTCCTTCACGGATCCTTGTGTTGGGGCCAGACTCGTCGCTCGGTCCGATGATCGCAGCCACGATCTTCCCTCTGATCGGGGCCAACGGCAGCCCCACCCGAGCGGTCGCCCTCGCGTCAATGCTTGCGATCCTGGTTGGCGCCATCATGATCCCCTCCGGCGTGGCGAGACTGGGATTCGTAGCCGACTTGCTTTCCAAACCGACCCAGATCGGATACATGACAGGTCTCGCTCTTACCATATTGGTGGGTCAGCTTCCGAAGTTGTTGGGTTTCTCCGTGCACTCGGACACTCTTATCGGTGACATAACCGGGTTCGTGAAGGGACTCACATCAGGCGAGACCGTTGTCGCCGCCTTGGGGGTCGGACTATTCGGACTTGCGGTGATCCTTGTCTCTCAACGATGGATCCCCATCGTGCCGGGTGTCCTGGTTGCCGTGGTGCTATCAATTTGCGCGGCGGTTGCGCTCGACTTGGCCGATCATGGAGTGTCCTTGGTGGGGACCCTCCCCAAGGGCCTGCCACCATTTACCATTCCGAATGTCTCGGCATCGGACTTTGGCGTCCTCGTCACGGGAGCTCTCGGCATCGCGCTTGTCGCTCTTACCGACACGATTTCGACTTCATCGGCGTTCGCGGCCCGAAGTGGTGACCAGGTCCAAGCGAACCAGGAGATGATCGGCATCGGTACCGCCAACATTGCCGCCGGCCTCTTCCAGGGGTTTCCTGTGAGCACGAGTGGCTCACGGACTGCAGTAGCGGAACAGTCGGGGGCGAAGACGCAGGTGAGCGGGCTCGTAGGCGCTGCCTTCATCCTCCTGATGCTCGTTGCCGTTCCAGGACTGTTCCGCAACCTCCCGCAGCCCACGCTGGCCGCGGTGGTGATGGCGGCGGCGTTCTCCCTCGCCGACATTTCGGGAATGAAGCGGCTTTGGTCGGTTCGTCGCACTGAGTTCGCACTTGCGATTGCTCCGTTCCTGGGCGTGGCCCTCCTCGGCGTGCTCCCTGGAATCGGTATTGCCGTGGGCCTCTCCATCCTCAACGTCTTTCGCCGTGCATGGTGGCCCTACAGCACATCATTGCGTCAAGCCGACGGACTCCCGGGCTATCACGACGTACGGTCCTATCCCGATGCCAGCGAGATTGACGGACTGGCGATCCTCAGATTCGATGCGCCCCTCTTCTTCGCTAACTCGCGAGCCTTCCACCAACAGGTCCAAACAATCGCCTCGTCCGATCCGCGACCTCGCTGGATCGTCGTCTCGGCCGAACCGATTACTGACGTCGACACCACCGCCGCCGACATGCTCGAAGAGCTGGATCAAGCACTCAACAGTGAAGGTATTTCACTGGTATTTCGCCGAAATAAAGGACCCAGTGAGGGAGAAGATCGAACGCTACGAGCTGACCCGGACGATCGATCCCACGCACTTCTTTCCAACCCTGGAGGCAGCGGTAGAGGTACTTGGATAGCGGGGCGTGAGGGGTCGTTCAAGGGTGTATGAGCCGTGAC
>JADEYI010001637.1_pt1 | contig 15233 bp, 16 predicted proteins | sample 8542331 | NCBI WGS metagenome assembly JADEYI01 (sample SAMN16510988, study PRJNA670497) | mine drainage metagenome | isolation source: biofilm near Copperflume 1 | place: Germany: Marsberg coppermine Kilianstollen | collected 2018-02 | reverse complement strand
ACTAGTCAATGGATATTTGTAATGTGGAGGGCATATAGTCCTCCCATGCGCTACAGTAGCCGACATCATGTGAGGCGCTCGTATTGTCCTGCCCGGAGTCAGTTCGCACTTTGGTGCCACCAAATCAAAGCAAACCGAGCTTCTAGAGACCCAAATCTCTGGGGGCACGGATAATCGCACAGAGTGGCTCGTGCTTGAATAAGACCAAGCGCAAAGCTCAGCAGCGCAGTGAAGCATGCGCGGATTAAGTTGCTAACACACAAATTGCGCCGAATGGAGCGCAAATACGTATCGTCAGTGAGCGCCAATCATGATTGCCCGGATTAATGCATTGTTACAACAGAACTAGGAAGCATTGATGAAGGCGCTAGTAACACTCACCTGGCTGTCTTTCCTGGGTGCCAAGCCCGCTTTCGCAACAGCATTATTAACACACGCTGCGCCCATGGCTGGCTTTTGGGGGACTGCCACTGAGCGGTGCAGCATCTTGACTGCTGTGAGCGCGCTGAGTGTTCCCCTCTGGGTCTCGTTCAGCACCTGGAGCCAGGCCAGAATCTCATAGCAGCATGCACGAGACGACGACTTCATCTTTCTGAAAGTACTAGTTTAAAGTTTACTGAGTCATACCATTGTTTCTGTCTTACACAGTCTATTAACCTCTTGTATCACGCGCACACGGCCAATCAAGTTTCCGGTACACTGAGAGGCGTGGGAGAAAGCATCTGGCCAAATGAAAGCATGTTCAGGCTCAAATAGAGCATGCTAAATTGCACAGCACGCCACATCTGAAGACTTAGCTTCTGGGCAGGCATTCCATTGCGTTACCTGGTAGCATTTGTCCTCAAGATGACGCATCATGTCTTTGCTCTTGTCAGAGAGGACACCCAGCTCGCCACAGGCAGCATGCGTTCCCAGACTTGGCAAGATCGGCGCCTGTTCCTGTGTGCATGAGATGCCCGCACTTGTTCAGGCCATCCTCAGAGGACGTAAATATCTCTGGTGTGCTTGCCATTCACCGAGCAGGATGGAGGCTTTGGCGGCCTTTTGTTACAAATACATACTGGTATGTAAATTGAAATGTGCCAGGGACCTGGAACGCCTTCTGCATGTGTCTAATCCAGCTCTCTACTACCAGCCGAGAGACGTTTGCACCAAACTTACCCCATTGCAAGGTCAAAGACAGGCTTCAACCACAAAGGGCATAGGCAGCACATTGGATGGTGATCATTCATTCAGGCCTCAATCTAAATGAATCAAATGAATAATATGAATAGAATGAATCAAATTTAGTGCAAACCTAAAGGGGTATACCTCATCAGGGCCACCTGCTGCCTTCGCTAGCAACTTTACAGCTTCATTACATTCGACTCTTGTGTTGATGAAAAACCATAAAACCCTAAACCATCGTCCTAATCATTAATTCTGACAATATTCACCCCGGCGACTTCTGTTAGATAGATTTGTTCTGTGCGGGGGCTGCCAAAAATAACGTTGTACAGAATTGCTGAGCTGGCACCTGCTCACCTGTGGCTTGCGGGCAATTTCAAGACTGTGCAGGGCTTCCACGTCCTCCAAGTGTCTGCTATAGGCAGCCGCAAGGCGTTCCCTCTGGGTGTTTGAGATATCCAGGAAGCTCTGCATGCATGCACTCCATTCTTACATAAATCTCTGGCCTTTAGTGACCGATTAACCTCAAGGTGGGGTTTTGTGCACCTCTGAGATCTTGCACTTTCCTGGGGGATCTTGGTGAGCCAAGAAAGCCTGACCAGGCCAAGCTGGACAATGTGCATCACAGTACTAGGCCCCCAGGAGAAATTCCATTTTTATCTGTTAGTTACAATAGTTTTTTTGGGTTTTTTTTATTTATTTACTGCAAGCCTACCTAATCCAATCTAACTCTTGTATCTGAAGCGTTTTCTTGTGAATACATATCTCACCAGGAGCTTTGGCCTCTTGAGGTCCTCTTCCTCCGCATCAGTAAATTCCCTTTGACCATTTGATGGTACTTTGCATTCCATCTCCCCCTGTTTTAATGAGCAATTCTGGTGTCTACCCGGATTACTGATCAATACTTGATTTATACAGCCCAGTGGAGACTTGCCACACACTTTTCATGTAGGTGTATGTTTGTCACCAACGGAGGGTGATCAGCAAGCAGAGACTCACCGTTGCATCTCCAAGCAACTTGGTGGCCGCATGCAGATCATCCGCCGACACAAATGGCTCCTGCGGCGCCCAGGCAGAAGCATCCAGTTCCGAGATCATGAATGATACCAAATTTTTAATGAACACGGGGCTAATGGTAATGTCGTGCACACAACGCCAATCAGCAGCCAGTTTGTGTCATGCAAGAAATGAAAAATGGGGCTTCTTAATTCAGAATTTCCCAGAGACGCTGGTTCGTCAGAGCTTTCCGAGTGCTCACCAGCTTCATGTAATGTTGCATGGAGCAGAGAGAGGGCTGATGGCATCGCACCGGCATCATGCTCGGCAGCGGATCAAGGGAGGGTGACGGGACAGGCCTCGATCCCATGGCCGGCTCAGCGGCAGCAGGCGGCATGCAGGCGGCAATGGAAGCCTTGAAGCTCTCCTCCTCCTGCGCAGCAGCAGATGTGTCAACTGTGGCGAGTTTGGCCATATGGTCTTGGTACAAATCGTCTTGATGAGGCAGATGTTGTCCCAACCGTCAACAATACTTCACCAATTATGTGTCTGAACTGAGGCTGCCCATGTGCTCATGTGAGTGGAGTTCTTCCTTTCAAAGAAGTTCTCTAAGTGAGCCCTGCAGCTGCACCAGTACTTCGTCTAGTCATTCGTCTCACGATGGTCGTCCAAGGGAGCTTTCTGTTGAAATCTTTTAACGACAGTTATACATTTATATCTACAGTACTCATTTTTCACCAGTCGAGTCGACTCTTGGCTGCCGGCTTGTCGACCTCTCGTGCTTTGGTCAGACCCCACACGGAGATTCGTTGATTGGTTGCATCCGCAAGCCCCTCGACAGCCGTCCTTTGCTGCTACGCTTCTTGATTGCGGCTAGCTCCAGCACCTGGAGCTTTGTCAGGTTTCCGTAATTTATTTCTCCCCATGCCCGGCACTATTGTCTTTGAACTGAACACAACAGCAGGAAGGACGGATCACGACTGCGCCAATTTGCCTTGCAGGAGGCATACGTGCCACCTCCACCAGCTTTGCAGGAGCTGCAGCAGCACTTGTGGCCTGCCAGCACGAGAGCAGACACCAGCCTGGCTCACAGCAGCGCTAGTGACAGCTTCCGTCTCAAGCGGAGGCTGCTACTCGCCAGCTCCCAGACACTTGTTCAGGCACAAGAGTGCAAGGACATCATAGAGTACAGACCCGTCGGCTTCAACATCGACGGAGATGACTTTGCAGCTTTCTTTCAGCGCGCGCACGCCAACAAGCTCTGCACAGGCAAGCGCACATTCTTATCTCAGGCTACCGTAAGAGCTTTTCAATTCCTGCCAAGAGGCATGGTGCGTCTGCAGACAAGCTGCAGGCACAGGCTGCCACCGTGGCAGCCTCTCCTTGTTCAACTCACCAGATCCAAGCAAGACCTAGTCAATCGTGGGCACAGTGATCAGTACTTGTACCGGCCGGGGCTGGAGCTTTGTAGACATGACTTTTACAGCTCAAGTGCTCAGCTGGCTTTTGTGCGCTCCCTGCCTCATTTAGCACCAGGCAAGGGATGTGAGCCGGGGCCGGGGCTTTATACCCCAGGGGGCTACACTCTAGGACTGCGACTCATTCTTCTGGGTCTGGGGGCTTTTACGGTAATCTTACGGTTCGCCATGTGGCATGGTTGGGGGTTGCGTATATGGCAATATTTGGGAATGCCAGGGGCGTCAGAACGATTTTGCTCTCTGTGCCACATTTCTCAGGCCTGTTCAAGTCCTGCCCAAACGGAAGGATCCAAGCAGGCCATTAGGGGCATCATTATCCCTGACATTAGACCCAAGACACAGTAAATTCTGGTGCCACCGCTTTGGATGACGTCTCAGTCACGAGGACTCACTCCAATCAGTCACTCAGGAGTTTCACGTTGCTTCCAGCCAACTGTACCGATGCCTGGCTTCAAGTCTCCAAGATGTGCCGCCCACTCTGCCCAATCATTGAGGAAATCAATTTGGCTAACACCGATAAGAATCTTCGTTTGATGGAGTGCATTACAGAAGATCAGCAAAGCAGGGAAGCTCACTTGTGCCCTCGGATGGTTGGTCTTTGCATGAATCTGGCAAGCAGGGGGAGCAAGAAATGCTAGGTATGCATCAATAGCCCCTGAGGCCCGTCCGTCGAGGGTAGGATAAAAAGATCGGGACAATTGCCTGCACCTTCTGCTGGCCCTTCCCTCTGGCAGGAACAATAGTGATAGCATTAATGATATATACCATCAGTGTATTAAAGGATAAGGCTTGAGTGATAGTAGTAGTTAAATATTAGGAACAGTGGTAGTTGAGTAAGTGTAGTAGTACGGGAGTAGTAGCAGTAATGGCAGCAGTGACGGAGATAGTATTAGCACTGGCTCCTGATGTGTTCCCTTGCTTGCAGGCATTTGGCTGGGCAATGGGACTTATCATGTAACGCCAAGCCTTAAAAACCATATACACCTTGACATGGAGTGCAGCCGCAACCGCCAGAGCAATTTTGAGGTCGACTTGATTAGTGTCTTTTTATATTTCACGTTGCGCTCCCACCAATCCTATAACCCTAAAACCTTTTTGCTCACCTCCCATCACGAGAAAGGCCCTTAAGCCGAAAGATGCTGAAGAGGACTAGAGTAGGGCTGATGCCTGCTGAAATATAGTCATTCAGCTCTGCACGCAGCTTCGATGTGGTTTGGCCAAATTTGCATGGGCCTTCTCAGAGCAATATATGACAATCCAGAGGGATCTCTGAACTTGCCCAATAAAGGCCATGCACAGGGGCAGCCGTGATTATCAGGCAAATCACTGCAGCTGGAAGTTGCTATGGTACATGTGGAAGTGCTGTCGGCAGCCCTGTATACCAGCTGAGGTTACTTGAACCCCCTGTATATCCCTCAGTGCCACCAGAGAGGATTCTAATGTAAGTTACTTGAGAGCCCTACCAGTATCTTGGTGGAGAGCCTTGGATCAACGCTGTGCCTGGCTCTCGGTAAACCATCTGCACATGGTGACATCTGTTGTGTTGGGTGCTGTTGCTCTTGTTCTCAATATATCTTTCACTGAGCTCCTTCAAGACACCAGTGTGAGCGGCAGAGCACTCTTGGATTTGCATGCCAGGCATTTATAAGCGTCATAAAGCGCCAAGTTGAAATCTCCAGGGCTTTTAGCGTTGAATGATTTTACTATTAGTAACCCTGACAACCAGAATAACAACTTTGGATTTGGAAAGTCCCTGCAGCAGCAAGCAGGGCAATTGCTGACACCACTTATGTTTGACCCAGGTGGACGAAGGTCACCCGGCGGACAGGATCATGTCGGACACAAAGATGTCTGTCATTATCTTGTACAACAGCACACTGCTTCTGAAGCCGCAGCCCTGCTCAGATGTCACTGCTGCAGGGACGGAGCACCGGGAATAAAATGGGGAAATCGCAGAAATTCCTTCAAGGTTGTTGGGCTCGATTTCAACATCTCAGTCGGGGATTACTTTGTGGTGCAAAGCCCCCCCTCTTCAAGTTAATTATCCTTCATTCAGGTCTTAGGATGCCATAGAATGGCCAATCGCTCCCCACCCATATCCTAGACCGGTGTCTTGTTGCCAGTGTGGCTCGCCTCACGCAAGTTTCGGTGTGAGGATGCACACTTTCAATACCGGAGCTGAGGTTGACAACTCACTCATTTATCAAGAGGCTGTCAAGTGGATCCACTTGTTGACACTTGAGGGCAGTTGGTGGCAAATCTCGTCCTAAAAGCACCTACTATCACAACATATCCAATGCCAAGGGTTTCGCATATCGACTTCCCACTGGGAGGGTGGGTTAGTCATCATGATTGCTCTGCGACATGCACGCTGCAATCCTGCACGGTGTCGGCGGCCCATCCTGAGCCGTTTTGTTGCGCCGTTTAAGCAGGCAGCTCCTGGAGGGACATTAGCAGAGATACTTCAACCCCGAAACCCCCTTTCCTTAAGATGACCCTGACTCCACCATTCCATATCCCGCAAAACTTCATCACTGAAGCTCGCCTCCCCAGACCCTTAACCCTAATTCCAACTTTGGCAACCCGAAGGGTCAATACCTTGATGACTGTTTTTTCAATAGGACCGCGGGCTTGAGCACTGCTGACCTCGGCAGCCGCCGCCGCAAGACCATCGAGGGTGTCGTTGATCGGGTCCTTGGAGGGACCTTTGCTGTCCTGAAGATGCTCGTGCACATCGCAGCCAACATCATGTGAGGCGCTTTTAATGTCCTACGCGGTGTCATTTGGAACCTCGGTGCCACCAAATCAAAGCAAGCCTAGCCCATAGACACCAAAAATCTGCGAGCACGGATTCACCATATGGACATCGTGCAATTAGAAGACCAAGCGCAAACCTCAGCGGCGCAATGAAGTATGTCAGGCATGCTCGGATGAAATTGCTGACACACAATTTGCGCCGAATGGAGCGCAAAATCGTACTGCCAATGAGCGCCAACCATGATTGCTTGTGTGAAAGCATCATTCTTGTGGAAAGAAGTAACCATTGATGAAGGCAGCCGATAACACTCACCTGACTGTCTTTCCCGGGTGCCAAGCAGGCTTTGGCAGCAGCATTCCTAACACACGCTGCGCCCATTGCTGGCTTTTGGGGGACTGTCACTGAGCGGTGCAGCGTCTTGACTGTTGCGAGCGCACTGAGTTTCCCCATCTGGGTCTCGTTCAGCACCTGGAGCCAGGCCAGGATCTCATAATTCAACATGCTATTCAAATGAGTATACCACTATTTCTGTCGTAAACAACGCAACTCTTGAGCACTATGCTTCATTCTTGGGATTCTCACCAAGCACTCTATAATCAGGGTTTAGTTTTATATATTAATTTCACACTGAGGGGCGTCAGAGAAAGCATTTGGCCAATTGAGTTCTCTGGCTGTGTACAGAGCATGCTAAGCTGCAAGCATGCCACATTTAAGAAGTGAGCTTCTGCGCAGGCATTCCATTGCGTTACCTGGTAGCACTTGCCCTCAAGATCACGCATCATGTCCTCGCACTTGTCAGAGAGGACATTCAGCTCGCCAAAGGCAGCATGCGTTCCCATACTTGGCAAGATTGGCGCCTGTTCCTGTGTGCATAAAACGCCCACACTCGTTCAGGCCATCCTCGGAGGAACATAATAACACCGGTGTGCTTGCCATTCACCTGGCAGATTGGAGGCTTTGGCGGCCTGTTGTTTTGTGTACATACTGGTATCTACATTGAAATGGGCCAGGGACTTGAAACACCCTCTGCATGTGTCTGATCCAGCTTCCACTACCAGCCGAGAGACGTTTGCATCAAACTCACCCCATTGCAAGGTCAAATACATGCTTCACCCACAGAGGGCAAAGGTCAGCTCAGTGGATGGTGATCAATCATTCGATGCCTCAAATTAAGAATATCAGGTTTAGTGCGAATCTAAATGGGGTATCACTCATCAGGGCCATCTGCTGCCTTTGCAAAAATCTTCACAGCTTCATCACAGTCCACTCTCGTGATGATAAAATCCCCTAAAATCCTAATCATCGTCCTACATTTTATTCTAACAATATTTCACCCCTGGCGACTGCTGTGAAATAGGTTTGTTTTGTGCGGGAATTGTCAAAAATAACATTGCACAGAACTGCTGAGCTGGCACCTACTCACCTGTAGCTTGCCGGCAGTTTCAAGACTGTGCAGGGCTTCCAGACCCTCCAAGTGTCTGCTATACGCAGCCGCAAGGCGTGCCTTCTGGTTGCTTGAGATGTCCAGGAAGCTCTGCATGCATGCAATCCATTCTTATATAAATCTCTGGCCTCTAGTGACCAAATAACCTCTAGGTGGCTTGTGTGCACCTCTTAAATCTTGCACTTTCCTGGGGGATATTGGTGAGCCTGATCAGCATTTCTCAAAAACCGCTGACCAGGCCAAAATTGGACAAAATGCGTCACAGTACTAGCCCCCCATGAGAAATATCGTACTTATCTGTTGTTACCTTTTGATACTTGGTGAGTTTGGGGTTACCGCAACCCTACCTAATCCAATCTAAACCCTTGTTATTCAGAAGTGTTTTCTTGTGAACACGTATCTCACCAGGAGCTTTGGCCTCTTCAGATCCTCTTCCTCCGCGTCAGAAATTATTCTTTGACCACTTGATGGTGCTTTGCATTCCATCTCCCCCTGTATTTATGAGCAATCCTGATGTCTATCCGGAATATTTAATACTTGAGTTGCAGCTCAGTAGTGACTTGACACACACTTTTCATGGTGTATGCTTGTCACCAATGGAGGTTGATCTGCAGGCAGAGACTCACCGCTGCACCTCCAAGCAAGTCGGTGGCCGCATGCAGATCATCCGGCGACACAAATGGCTCCTGCGGCGCCCAGGCAGAAGCATCCAGTTCCAGGATCATGAGTGGTACCAATGTCTTATGAACAAGAAGCTCATGGTTTCGTCGTGCACACATTGCCAATCAGCAGCCAGTATGCGTCATGCAAGAAAAGGAATTGGGGCTTCTTGATTCATCAATTCCCCAAGACGCTAGTTCATCAGAGCTTTCCGAGTGCTCGCCAGCTCCATGTAATGGTGCATGGAGCAGAGAGAGGGCTGATGGCGTCGCACCGGCATCATGCTCAGCAGCGGATCAAGACAAGGTGTCGGGACAGGCCTCGTTCCCATGGCCGGCCCAACGGCAGCAGGCGGCATGCAGGCGGCAATGGAAGCCATGAAGCTCACCTCCTCCTACGCAGCAGCAGATGTGTCAACCGTGACGAGTTTGGCCATGGTCTTGGTACAAATCGTCTTGATGAGACAGGTGTTGTCCCAATTGTCAACAGCAGTTCACCAATTATGTGGCTGAATTGAGGCTGCCCATGTGCTCGTCGCATCCAGATGAGCACTGCTAAGTAATTGGCAGCATAGAAAAACAAGCAGCATCATGAGGGCCAGCATCCATTCCTAAAAGAGATGAATGGGGAACATGCTTGTGGAGAAAACACTCAAGTTGCGTTGAAGAGAAAATGAAAATTGGGTCAGGAGCTCACATGCTGCATGTGCCGCGGCAGGTGCGCGCTGGGGACGTCATGGTGGTCAAGAAGTTCAACCACCTCGTGCTCCACAGCAACCTTGCTTTGCAGCAGCGAGCCCACTATTTCTCCGCTCTCAAACATCTGTCAGAACACACCTCAATGAGTTACCCCTCACAAGACATGCGAGAAAGTCACATTTGCCTACAACGACAAAAGATTAATTGCACCTTTTTTCTACAAGCGGCAAGGTGCATCTGTAAGGAAGCTGCATGTAAAGGCTGCCAAAACCCTGTCCCTTGTTTTATGCGCCAGATCCAAGCAAGCCCCAATCACCCATGAACATGGTGCTCCGTGTTTGTACAGCCCCCGCCAGTCTGGGCAAACAAATTGGCAGGATTGGTGAGAAAGTTTGATGAGAAGACAATCCTTTTCACGGCCTTCCTGAAAAGCCCTGGCGAGCGCACCTGCTTGAGCTCAACCAAGCTGCGCCGATGACGCTTGCGCCGATTCAAATTCCCAACGCGCAGCGCCTGTTTAGGCGTCAATGGAAGCTGGTTCTCCTCGGCCGCCTCTGCGCCCGCAGTCGCACATTTTGCGCCGCCCTTAAATTGCGCTCCCCACAATGGCGGCGCGTGGATTCTTGCGATTGCAGCAAGCGGCGGCGCAAAGAGGCTCCGAGGAATGATGATCTTCTTAGGGAGATCAGGCGGGAGATTGGCATTGAAGGGGCTGCCCGAAGAGGGCGTGACCGGGCTTGTCTTGGGCTTCGGGGCCGGGTGGCGAACTGAAGAGCCGGGGGTGGTTGTGCGAGAGGCGCTGCATGCTTGATCTGCAGCGGCGCGGTCTTGGCATGGGGTGTCCAAGAGGCTGAGACAGCTGACATCGTCCGCTGAACCGCTGGAATCTATTGTGTACCTGCTGCCTCGCTGTGCTGTGTCCAGGCACCCAGTCACAGTGCATTGAGGAGGATCAGACTGCACATGCTGCGAGACAGCCGTTGACGTTTTGATGTATGCGCAACGCCAGCTGGCGCCATCAAGGCTGCCCCAAGGCGACAAGGAATCCCCTTGAAGATTGACAACCAATGGTGATTTGTAGACTACAGCGCCGCCAGGTCCTGGCACACTGTCAACTGCTCTCCTATAGCACAGGAGTGGGATTTGGAACAACTGCCCTTCGATCTCTCATAAACTGTAAATAAGGCTGACCAGGTGCTATACCGGGACTTTGGATGACTTCTCAGTTAAGACTGCACTAGTTCTTGAGGGAATCCGATCAAATTCCATTTTAAACATGGTGGCAATTACAACGTGCGTGCAGTGAGAGAAGGATGCTCACTATCTTGAACGCTACACCTCTTGATCGCCAAAGGCCACAAAGCGCGGCAATATAAATTTCCAGGTAAATGCATTCTTCGTCTGTCCCAGGATTCACCGGACCACTTTCAAAATTCTTTTCCAAAATGCAACTCGATTGCACATCACAGTTTCGAGCCACCGTGGCGTGACGCAAAAGAGCCGGGCTCCAATAGGCGTCGTGCTCCCACTGGGACCCAAGGAGAATACTGAAAATTTGGAACTCACATATCCCAGGAAAGGGCCCAGAACAGGACACTCCGTCTAGACAATTCAAGAAGTCAACGTCCAGCACCAGGAACGCGAAGCACGTACCTGCACTGAGACAATTAGCGTGCTATTCTGCGATCAAGACGTGCAGCAGTCACCCGCCAACCTCGTAATTTTGTACTTCTTGTCTTTTGGGGTCAAACAATCACATCACCAACTCGGATTTTTGGGAGAAGAGAAGAGGGGAATCCTATACAAAACCTTCAAAGCGATGAAATCAGGGTTTTTTACAAATACCTTAAGATAATAACTGCCCGAACCCTAAACTGCAGCCATCGTGGTGTTTCTGTTGCGCCAGTATTGCATGTGCACACTTCCTCGTATATCTCTAAGATAAGGGCATTACTTAGGCATTGCAACTGCATCACTGGGAGGTCTCCTTGCTCTCCGGGCTGTCAGCTCACGTTCGCCTCCCGAAGCTTCCCCGCAGGTGGATGGTCACTGCGATGGGCCCGGACAGTGCTGGAATATGAGATAAAGGCCGCTTGTAGCCGCTCTTTTCGTACTTCTCGCCGTGCTTGCGAGAAGTCATGCCCAGGTTCGCTCTTTGGCATTTGGAGTACTTTCTCACAAAACGCGTGAGTGGAGGTCGTCCTTTCTCTAAGTGAGCCCTGCAGCTGCACCAGTACTTCGTCTAGTCATTCCTCTCACGATGGTTGTTCCAAGAGAGCTTTCTGTTAGACTCTTTCAACAACATTTACACATCTATACCTACCTTTCTCATTTTTCACCAGTCGCTTCGACTCTAGGCTGCCGGCTTGTCGACCCACACGGAGATGCGTTGATTGGCTGCATCCGAGAGCGACTCGACAGCCGTCCTTTGCTGCTACGCTATCTTGATCGCGGCTGGCTCCAGCACGTGGAGGTTTGTCAGGTTTCCATAATTGATTTCATCCCATGCCCGGCACTATTGTCTTTGGATTGGACACAACAGCAGGAAGGACGGATCACGAGTGCGCCAATTCGCCTTGCAGGAGGAATACGTGCCACCTCTACCAGCTTTGCAAGAGTTGCAGCAGCACTTGTGGCCTGCCAGTATGGGCGCAGACACCAGCCTGGCTCACAGCAGCGCCAGTGGCAGCTTCCGTCTCAAGCGGAGGCAGCTACGTGCCAGCTCCCAGGCAGAAGAGGGCAAGGACATCATAGATACAGACCCGTCGGGTTCAACATCGACGGAGATGACTTTGAAGCTTTCTTCCAGCGCGCGCACGCCAACAAGCTCCGCACAGGCAAGAGCACATTCTTATCTCAGGCTACCGTAAGAGCTTTTCATTTCCTGCCAAGATGCATAGTCAATTGTGGGCACAGTGATCAGTATTTGTACCGGCCGGGGCTGGAGCTTTGTAGGCATGACTTTCACAGATCAAGTGCTCAGGTGGCTTTTGTGCGCTCCCTGCCTCATTTAGCACCAGGCAAGGGATGTGAGCCGGGGCCGGGGCTTTACTCTAGGACTGCGTCTCCACTTAGTCTCCACTCAGTCTTCTGGGTCTGGGTGCTTTTACGGCCCACTTACGGTCCGCCCCCAACCATGCCAAAAGAGGTGCGTCTGCAGACAAGCTGCAGGTACAGGCTGCCACTGTGGCAGCCTACTCCTTGTTCAACTCACCAGAGCCAGGAACGTCAGAACGATTTTGCGCTCTGTGCCACTCTGTGGAACATTCCTCAGGCATGTTCAGGTCCTGCCCAAAGGCAAGGATCCGAGCAGGCCATTACAGGAATTATTCTGCCTGACAGCAGACCCAAGACAGTGAAATCTGCTGCCACCGCTTTGGATGGCGTCTCAGTAACGAGGAAGCACGCCAATCAGTCACTCAAGAGTTTTGTGTTGCTTCCAGCCAACTGAACTGATGCTTGGCTTCAAATTTCCCAAATGTGCCGCCCACTCTGGCCAATCACTGAGGAAATCAATCTGGCTAACACCGATAAAATTCTCCTGTTAGATGGAGTGCATTACAGTAGATCAGCAAAGCAGGGAAGCTCACTTGTGCCCCCGGATGATTGGCCTTTGCATGCATCTGGCAAGCAGGGGGAGCAAGGAAACGCTAGGTATGCGTTGATAGCCACTGTGGCCCGTCCATCAAGGATAGGATAAATCGAACAGGATAAGTGCCTGCACCTTCTTTTCGCCCTTCCCTCTGGCAGGAACAATAGCGATAGCATTAATGATAGTAGTACCATCAGTTTAGTAAAGGCAACGATAATACTTGAGTGATAGTTCAATATTAGGAACAGTGGTAGTTCGAGCAATCATGCCATTGCTGCAGAAGAAGAGCAATGCCAATTGCTGTGTGAACGATACTTAGGAACAAATCTTGCCCCGGCTGGCGGAGGTAGGCGGTGTATTAGCTGAGCACTGTGCCCACGGTGGATTGTGTTGTGCTTATTTGTGGCAAGTCCAAAAAGGGGTGGGATTGGGGCAGGTTTTAACTGCAGCTTGTCTGCAGGATGAGCAACGTATCACGCAATTGCTCAAATGAGAAACAAGTCACGCAACAGCTCTGGCCAGGGACATCTGCTGGGCGAATTTGGTGGCCACCTAGCTGCTTTGGCGTTAATACAAGGTGTGCAGGTCCTTCGGGTGCAATTTCTCTGAGCGGTCAGCCCCCAAAAACTAAAATTTGTTGCTACATTTCAGGCCGGCGTGATGAGCCTCCGGAGAAGGAAATGACTTTGATATAAGCCGTTGCAGAGTAACATGCATGTGAGATTTAAGAGAAAGGGAGCCTCCATGGCTGGAGAGCTAGATGTGACAGTTTTGGGTGCCCACCAGACATGAAAATATTCATCAGATAGTTAAAATCATCCAGAAGGTGTGAAAACATGTTCAGACAGACTGTACAGACCTCCGCTGGCTTTAGCAGCTCCACAATATTCTGCAGACCCTCACCGATGATGTCGAAGGAGTTCATGTGCGGCCGTACAAGCTCCTCCAAGGATTGGGGATACTCGGCCATTTGGATATCATACTCACTTTTCCAGATATAAAATGTGGACATGAAAGATCTGATAAGAAGACTTGGTGGCATCTACAAGCAGGCGATCTAGCCAAAAGTGTTCAGGTGTACTATGCCGGCTGTGCAACGTCCAAAGGCCATGAATCAGCTGCGTCAGGTATTCATTCGGAACGAGCCAATGCAGCATTCACATGCATCTGCTGCAGCGCAGACTTCTCGAAGCTTCCAGAACCATGACTCCAGATTCGTAAACCACCCGAGGCAACCCGCCATGCCTGCCCACCTCGGCCATGGTGGGCAATGGGAGGTGCACACCAGAAACATTGCGCCCTGAGCCAGCTTGGGGATCTGGATGGAACGTACCTCCAAGGTGGCTCAAGTCAAGCCTGTGCCATGCGGCATGGGGCATCCACCGGTACACTGTGATCGATCAAGCTTGCGTACCGGTGAAAGAAGCGGCGGCACCGGTGCGGTGTGCGGCCGCTGAGACTGAAGTATGTGTGAGGCCGAGAAGGCCTTTGATTGCAGGCTGTGCGGATGCGCGCATGTTAAAGAGGTGACTTGGATGGTCAGGTGTTGATGTGAGTAGGCGGAATGTTGGCCTGAGGGGCGCCAAGTGATCCGTGTGCTGTGCTTGAGATTGCATCAGTTCCCTTGCAGGCAGGGTTGTTCAGAGCAACACATATGCTGTTCTGGATTGTGGATTTGAGGAAGATGGTGATGTGGCGTTCGCTGAAGATGAGGACTGGAGGCCTTCCGAAGGGCGTGAAGTGATGAAAGCGATGTGGATGATCTGTTTCTCAGGTGCGCTCGGATTGGACTCGCTTGTGCGCCGAACATTACAGTGTGCAACAATGAAAGAATATACAGGAAGTTGCAGCGTTACAGCTGCTGAGTTAGGGTTGCTGCAGGGTTTCTGGGGTCGTTGCAATGCTGCAGCTGCTGAATTAGGATTGCTGCAGGGTTTCAGGGGAGCCGCAGTGTTGCAGGTGCTGAGGTAGGGCTGCTGCAGGGTTTCTAGGGTCGCTGCAGTGCTGCAGCTGCTCAGGTGAGGGTTGCTGCAGGGTTTCTAGAAATCGCTGCAGTGCTGCAGCTGCTGAGGAATACGGGAGCAAGGCAGCTTGGTGCAGATTTGTGATGTTCGGTGCATGGCGTGCAGACTCCAGGTGTAGAGGTGCGAAAAGCGGGCGCAAAGTGGCAACGAAGAAGCAGCGGAAAGGAGGGAACGTGAAGAAGAGGACATTGAGAACGAAGACGGGGCAAGGGAGCCGGGGCGGCACTTCCGGTGCGTGACCTGCAGCAACAATGCATTGTGCTTGCACTGGAACTTTCAGCATTGCACCCATCCTGCCTGAAATGCACAAGACCTGCATGGGGATTTCTACTCACACTTCTGTGGGCACAGTACCAACAGTACTATGATAACACATTTAGTCAGCCAAAATGAGAAGCTTCCTATACCACGCCACC
>JADEYI010001636.1_pt1 | contig 15234 bp, 18 predicted proteins | sample 8542331 | NCBI WGS metagenome assembly JADEYI01 (sample SAMN16510988, study PRJNA670497) | mine drainage metagenome | isolation source: biofilm near Copperflume 1 | place: Germany: Marsberg coppermine Kilianstollen | collected 2018-02 | reverse complement strand
CAGGTAGAGCAGCAGCAGGAACACGACCGACAGCCCCATCAGGAACAGCCGGATGTACGTCACCGACACGCCCTCGAACTCGATGATGCCGCGCGGAAAGACCCGCGGGTACACCTGTCCCTGCGCGTCCGTCACGCGCAGCATGATGTTCCGCAGGAAGATCGACACGCCGATCGCGCTGATCAGCGGCGCCAGCCGCGGCGCCCGCCGCAACGGCCGGTACGCGATGCGCTCCATCAGCACCGCGAGCACCACCGCGACCACCATTCCCGCCACGATCGCCACCAGGATCGTCAGTTCAGGCGCCCGCTCGTTGAGCCTGCTGTGCTGCTCGAAGGCGGTCAGCGTGTAATACCCGGTAAACGCGCCCATCATGAACAGCTCGCCGTGCGCGAAGTTGATCATTCGCAGCACGCCGTACACCATCGTATACCCAAGCGCGATCACCGCGTACACGCCGCCGATCGTCGCGCCGTCGATGAAGAGCTGTGCCCACTCGGCCAATGTTGCGCCCTGCCCTTGACACGACACCGGGAGGCCGACCCGCGGCCTCCCGGCATCGTACTGAACGACTCGCTCCGGCGACTACTGTACGCGCACGAACTTGCCGCTCTTCACCTGGTCGATGCGGTTCACCGTGCCCGCCGTGATCACGCGGTCGCCCTTGCTGTCGAACGAGATGAGGCCCGAGGCGCCGTCGTACTTCGTCGCCCGCACGGTGCTCAGCAGCTTCGCCCGATCGATCACCAGGTTGCCGCTGCTGTCCACCGTCGACGCGGCGTCGATCGCCGCCAGCATGATGTTGATGGCGTCCGTCGTCTGCTCCGTGAACTGGCCCGGGTCCTTCCCGTACGCCGCCTTGTACGCAGTGGCGAACTTGTCGTACTGCGTCCGGTCGTTCGGCGTCGGCCCGCGGCTCACGTATGCGCCCTCGGCCGCGCCGCCCGACTGGTCGATGAACTTCTGGTCGGCGATGCCGTCGGCGCCCATGAACGCGGCGTTCACGCCGGCATCCTTCAACTGGCGCACGAGCACCGCGCCCTCGGCGATGAAGCCGCCGAAGACGACGATCTCCGGGTTCTCGCCTTTGATCTTGGTCACGATGGGGCTGAAGTCCTTCTCGCCGACCGTCACCGCCTCATCGCTCAGGACGGTGCCGCCGAGCCCCGTGAACGACGCCTTGAACACGTCCATGAGGCCCTTGCCGTAGGTGCTCTGGTCGTTGACCAGCACGGCCTTCTTCTTGCCCAGCGTCGTGTAGGCGTACTTCGCCATCTCCGCGCCCTGCGTCGCGTCGTTCCACGCCGTGCGGAAGAAGTCCGTCTTCCCCTGTGCTGTCACGCTCGGGTTCGTGGCCGATGAGCTGATGACCAGCAGGTTGGCCGCCGAATACGGGTCCAGCGCCGCCACGGCGCCGCCCGAGCACATCGGTCCCATGACGGCGACCACGTTGTCCGAGATCAGCTTGGTTGCCGCCGACACCGAACCCGGCCCCGAGCACAGGTCGTCCTGCGGGTCGCCCTGGACCGTGAAGCCCTTGATGGTGCCCTTCGTCTTGATCGCCAGCAACGCCGCGTCGCGGATCGGGATGCCGAGCTGCGCGTTGTCCGTCGACAACGTCGTGCTGATGCCGATCTTGATCGGGTCGCCCTTCTTGATCGTGATCGTGCCACCGCTGGCCGCTGGCGATGTCGCGGCCGCCGGCGTCCCGCCGCCGCCCGTCGCCGCGGTCGCCGTCTTGTCCGCGCTGCTGGTGCCACCGCAGGCCGCCAGCAAGGTGGTCGCCGCGGCGAGCACCAACCCCAGCAACAGCATCCGTGGCCGCGCCACGGACATGTGCCTGTTCTGCATGCGAGTCTCCCTCCGTGCCCTCTCTCCTGCCCGGAGGTATTCCCTCCCGAGCCGAGACAATTATCATCCTCCCACGGCGAGAGTCAACCGCGCGTTATGTCGAAATCTCCGCGATCTCGCCTCCCGTGAGGCGCAGCAGGTCGCCCAGGCCGACCGGGAAGATGGCGTTCGCGGTCCCGCCGGCGACCCAGACGGTCTCGAACCGGGCCAGCGCGGCGTCGATGAGCGTCGCCAACGGCTGCGGCGTCCCAAACGGCGACACGCCCCCGACCGGGTAGCCGGTCAACTCCCGCACCTGCTCGGCGTTCGCCAACTTCACCTGCTTGCGCCCGACCCCGAAGCGTGCGGCGACGAGCCGGTCGTCGAGCCGCCGGTCGCCCGCGACCAGCACGAACAGCGGCCTGCCGCCCGCGAGCACGACGAGCGTCTTGACGATCTGTCCCAGCTCGCAGCCCGCCGCCGCCGCCGCCATCGCCGCCGTGTGCGTGCTCTCCGGCATCACCATGACATCGGCGGCGTGCCCGAGCGCGCGCAGGGCGGCGCGCACCCGCTCGACCGGGTCGTCGGGGGCGTCGTCGCTCATGGGGAGCATCCCCGGGGGCTGCGTGCCGGCATCGCAGGCGATTCTACGTGGCCCGACGCCGCGCGGCAAACAGACCGGCCGCCGCGCCGCCCGTCGGGAGGGATGCGCAACGGCCGGATGGGGTGTGTGCTGGAGCCGGCGATGGGATTCGAACCCGTGACCTGCTGTTTACGAAACAGCTGCTCTACCGCTGAGCTACGCCGGCGAAGCAAAGCGCCCCGTCTTCGGAGCGCGCTCCGCAGTATAACGAGGCGCCGTGAGCGCGACCAGCCAATCGGAGGCCGCCTGAGCCGGGCACAGCCCAACCGACCGCCTGCCTCGCGGCGAGCGGGCCGCCCCTCGCCAGACTTCAGGTGACATAACTGGAACACTTGTTCGGGTGCGTGAGTTCGTGCCATCATGTCGGGGGCACACCGGAGGGGTGAATGGTAAGACACTTCTATGAGACGCAACGCGGCGCGATCTATCTCGGTGACTCTGTGGCCGCGCTGAAGCAGCTGGTCGCGGATGAGTCGGTTGACCTCATCATGACCAGTCCACCGTTCGGATTGGTGCGGAAAAAGGAGTACGGGAACCAAGACGCGGACGACTACGTCGAGTGGTTTCGGCCATTCGGTGAACAGTTCCAGCGCGTGCTCACGGCTTCCGATCCCGGATTGATCTATCTGCCTGAGGAATGCGCATTTCGGCTGAACAAGGAACAAGCCGAGCGCTTGCACAGCCTGAATGTTGGCGAAGTTCGAGCGGACGTTGGGAAGGAACCATCTCCCGCCCGACAAACGGCAATGGCCTGCCGCGCGCTTCATTCGGAAGGCGAATCAGTTCCGGAACGTGCGGGTGCAGGTGGTTTCGGGCCGGAGGCGTGATGGCCGATCCATGGACCGATGCAGTTCGACAGCACCAAGTCTTCGGACTGTTGGATGAGTTCGAGCGTAACTTGCGCGCGGCTGCGGATAGCGGACTGACTCCCGGCGGCGAGGCTGGCGTACGGCGGGCGTTGACCGCGGCAACCACGGTGAAGACTCGGTTGGCGCAGACGTCTGCGCCACTCGTCCCGCTCACGTCCCTCAACAACGGTGCGCCTCATCTGCAGAACGCGAACGGCGAGATATCGACACTTCTATCAGACCGAAACGAGGGCCATATCGCGAACGCCAACAGCTACGTCGATGCGCTCCTGATGGAGTTCCGCTGGCTGAGTCAAACGGCATTCCGGCGAGAGGCGAAAGTCTTCGTCGAAGCCGCGGAGCAATTTGCCGGGGCGTTGCATGAGCGCGAAACCGCAGTCAGGAAGTCGCTTGATGCGCTCCAGGCCGAGATCGACGTGCGCCGAGCGGAGTTCGCGGATGCATCAAGCAGCGCCACTCAACGCCTGGATGGGCTGATAACCTCTACTACTGCCAGCGTGAGTTCGTTGACGGCTCAAGCGGAATCAACATCGAAGCAGCTACGGAACGAAGTCGAGGCGCAGAAGCAACGTCTCGACGCGTACTTCGAGCAGCAACAGACAGCGCACCTTCAGGCCGCCCAGCAGCGCCAGACTGAGTACAACGACAAGCTCACGTCGTTCGAGGCCGAGTACAAGCGGGAGTTAGGGAGGGTCGTTAGCGAGGCCGAGCAACAACAATCCGCGCTATCCACGGAAGGCGAAGCCGCGCTGGCACGCCTCAGAAGTTACGAGGACAACGCGAAGAGCATCATTGGAGTGACGGCGTCTGCGGGGGTGACAGGTGCTTACATCAATGAGGCGAGTGAGCAGAAGCAAGCGGCCGATGTTTGGCGTATTGTTGCGTGCGTCCTGCTTTTCATCGTCATTGCCGGCGCGATCGTCACAGCTATTTGGTCGCCGCTGAACGGGAACATCTCCAACGAACAGATCGCTGAGTATGGATTGACCCGTGTGCCGATCGTGGTGGTGCTCGGGGGCGTTTTCACTTATGCCGCTCGTCAGTCCGCGGAGCATCGGGAACGCGAACGGAACGCGAGACGAAGGGCGCTCGAACTGACCGCGTTCAACCCATTCATCGCGCAGCTGCCGGAGACTGAGCAGCGAGCGTTGATCGGTGAGACAGCGCGTAAGTACTTTCGAGGCGACGATGCACCGTTGGCCGCCGAGCGTGAGTGAACACCAGATAACTGTGTGAGTTTTGGGCGGGCTCGGGAAGCTGGAGCACAGCGCTCAGGATGTGGAGGCTTACGAAACAGCTGCTCTACCGCTGAGCTACGCCGGCCGGGTGCTTGGAAACGCCCCGCTGTACGAGGCAGGCGCAGTGTAGCGGATTGCGGTAGCGGCTCACCAACGGGCGGAAGCGCCGCATGAATGGCGACCGGAGGCCGCACCGGGAAGACCGCACCAGGCCGGCGCCAGCGCGGGCTACACCATCACGGGCTCGCGTTTCGTGAACGCGTAGAGCTGGGCGGGGCGGTGCGCGCCCTCCATCCGCCGGCCGCCGGCGGGCTTGATGACGGCCAGCGACAGCATCCGCCGGCGGAAGTTCCGCTTGTCCAGCTCGCGGTCGAGGATCGCCTCGTAGACCTGCTGCAGGTCGCTCAGCGTGAACTGCCGCGGTAGCAGGCTGTACGCCACGTTGGTGTACTCCAGCTTCGAGCGCAGCCGCCGGAGCGCGTAGTCGACGACGGCGTTGTTGTCGAACGCCAGCGCCGGCAGCTTGTAGACGCTGTGCCACTGTGGCGCCCACTCCGTCCGCTCGGCCAGCCGCACCTGGCCGTACTGCACCAGCGCGAAGTACGTCACCGCGACGCCGCGCCGCGCGTCGTCGCCGCGCGGCAGCTCGCCGAAGGTGTAGAGCTGCTCGAGGTACACGTCGCGCACGCCCGTCTCGTCGTGCAGCTTGCGCGACGCCGCGCGGTCCAGCGACTCGCCGTCGGCGAGGAGTCCGCCGGGCAGCGCCCAGGAGCCCGGGTACGGCTCCGCCGCGCGACGGATCAGCAGCACCCGCAGGTCGTCCTCGACCACCGTGAGGATCACGACGACGACCGCGGTCAGCGGCGGGTCGGGCGTCTGCGGGCTGCTGGCGGGCACGGTCTTATCGCTGATCCTTGCGGCGTTCCTCGAAGTACCCTTCCGTGAGGCTCCAGATCAGGCCGACGAGCGCGAATACACCGACGCCCGCCAGTAACGGCAAGATGAGCACGTCGTACGAGGATGACATCGCTATGCAGGCACCGGTGCGGGGAGCGCTGTTCCTTGCAATGACCAGGCGGTCGCGCGGCCGATGCGGACGCGCACCATCGCGCCGGTCTCCGCATCACCCTCGAAGTGTACCAGCTTGCCCGCCCGGTTTCGACCGGACCAGCGCCCTTCGCGGCGGTGTTCGACAAGCACGTCCTGCTCGCTGTCAAGTAACCGCTGGTTGATCTCGAAGGAGATGCGCGCCTCGAGCTGCTCGATCGCCTGCAAGCGCTCCTGCTTGACCTCCGGCGGCACGTCGTCGGCCAGCGTGCGATGCGCGATCGTCCCGGGCCGCGGCGAGTAGGCCGCCACGTGCACCTTGTCGAAGCGCAGCCGCTCCAGCAGCTCGTACGTGTGCCGGAACTCCGCGTCCGTCTCGCCGCAGAAGCCGACGATGATGTCCGTGACCATCGCCGCGTCCGCGATCCGCGCCTTCACCATCTCGAACTTCTCGAGGTACTCGGCCAGCGTGTAGCCGCGCCGCATCCGCGTCAGCACCGCGTCGTCGCCGGCCTGCACCGGGATGTTGAAGCTGTCGCACACCTTCGGCAGCTCCGCCACGGTGTCGACGATCCGCGCGGTCATGTCCTTCGGGTAGGAGGTCAGGAAGCGGATGCGCTCCAGCCCCGGTACGTCGTGGATCGCGCGCATCAGGTCGGCGAGGTCAGGCGGCCGGCCGCGGTCGTCCGCTCGCCACCGCCCGGCCTCCAGCCCGCCGGGCTCGAGGCCGCGCCCGTATGCCTCGACCGTCTGCCCCAATAGCGTCACTTCCCGCACACCGCGCGCGCAGTAGTGCTCGACCTCGCGGCTGATCTCGTCGATCGTGCGGCTCTTCTCGCGCCCGCGCCGGTACGGGACGATGCAGTAGGTGCAGAACTTGTCGCAGCCGTGGATCACCGGCACATACGCCGTCGGCGCGTTCGGCTCGCCGAAGGTTGTCGGCCAGAACTCGCCGCCGGAGTCGTCGATGCCCGCCAACTCCATGACCGGCGCGAAGTCCTGGGGCCGTGCGAACACGTCGACGTACGGGAAGCGCCGCCGCAGATCCTCGTCTCGCGGCCCGACCATGCAGCCCATGACGGCGATGCGGAACTCCCTCCCGCGCCCGCGCAGCTTTTTCAGCCGTCCCAGTTGTCCGATGGCGCGGTCCTCCGCGTGCTCGCGTACCGAGCAGGTGTTCAGCACGACGAGGTCGGCGTCTTCCGGTGCGTCCGTCGCGATGCAGCCGGCACGGTCGAGCCCCGCGGCCAGCTTCCGCGTATCGGCGACGTTCATCTGACAGCCGACGGTCCAGATGTGGTACTTCATGCGGTCTCCGGCTGCTGTTGTCATGCGGGCAGGGCGCGAAGGTCATTCTAGCAGCGCACGGACAACGGCACACACAGACAACGGACAGCAGGAGGACGGACCCAACAGGCGACGCCGGCCGGCGCACTGCCGGCCCGCTGCCGTGGCCCCCCGTCGTGGCGGAGGCTCAACCGCCGTCCGGCGCGCGGACGTCGCGGCGCGCGAAGCTCCAGTAGGCGATCGCCGCGAAGGCCACGCAGTACACGCCGACGACGAGCGCCGCCACCCACGGGTCCGGCAGCGCCGACGGGAGCTGTTGCTCGCGTGGCGCAATGGTGTTGAACGTGTGCAGGTCGATGCGGTTCGCCGCGAGCAGTGCCGCGACGTTGTGGCCCAGCAGGAACCCGCGCGCCTCGGCCCACCCGCCGCCGATGCCCCCAAAGATGCTGATGATGGTGGACTCGATGAACACGAAGAGGATGATCCCCGCCGCGCCCACCGCCGTCGAGCGCGATATCACCGTCAGCATGAAGGCGAGCAGCCCGTACGGCAGGATCGTGTACGCCGTCCGCGCGATCATCACGACGATGCCTAACGCCGACGGCCCGCCTGGCACGTCCAGCGTGACCGCGACGCCCGCCAGATCCGAGGCGACCATCGAGAACACGATACCGATGCCCAGCGCGACCAGGAGGCCCAGCGCGGACACGAGCGAGATGCCGAGCGCCTTCACGAGCAGGTACTCCCCGCGCGTATGGCCGCGGATCAGCGACTGCCGCACCGTCCCCCAGCTATGTTCCGTCGCCACAACGGATGCCGTCAGCACGCCGACGAGGATCGAGCCCCAGAACTGGCCGGCGTCGAGCAGGGTCACCAGCGACCAGGGCAGCGCGAGCGCACGCAGTGCGGACTGCTGGGCGGAGACCATGTCCTCACTGCCATCGGCAGTCATCCACGCCACGTAGCCGCCTATCCAGACGATCAGTGATACCCCGGCGAGCGCGATGAGGAACAGCACGTACGGCATCCAGCGTGTACGCACCTTCATGAACTCGGCCACGATCAGATCACCCATCGGCCGCCCCCTCGCGCGTCACCTCGAGGAAGAAGTCCTCGAGGCTGCTCTCGCGCGGCCGCAACTCGCGCAGGTAGACGCCCTGATCGGCCAGCGCCCGGCTCACGTCCGCCGCGCGCTCGGTGGGCGCCTCGACGGTGAGTGTGTCGCCGTCGCGCGTCACGGCGCCCACCCACGGCAGCCCCCGGAGCGTCCGCACGGCCGTGTCGATGTCCGTGACGCGCAGCTCAAGCGCATCCGATTGGGCGAGCAGTTGTGTGACGGCGCCCTGCGTGAGCAGGCGGCCCGCTTTCAGGATGCCCACGTCGTCGCACATCTGCTCGACCTCGCCGAGTAGATGACTCGAGACGAAGACGGTCCTGCCGGCGCGCGCGAGGTCCCGGATCATCTCACGGAACTCCCGCATGCCGGCGGGGTCGAGGCCGTTCGTCGGCTCGTCGAGAATGACCATCTCCGGGTTGTGCAGCAGCGCCGCGCCCACCTGGAGCCGCTGTTTCATGCCGAGCGAGTAGTCGCGCACCTTGTCGCGCGCGCGCGACGTCAGCGCCACGATGTCGAGCACCTCGTTGATGCGCCGCTCCGGCACGCCGCCCGAGAGTCGCGCGAGCACGCGCAGGTTGTCGCGCGCCGACAGGTGCGGGTAGTACGCCGCGCCCTCCAGCGTCGCGCCGATGCGCCGCAGCGCGGCCGGGCGCGGAAGCGCCGGGTCGCCGAAGAGCTCGATGCCTCCCGCGCTCGGCTCCACGAGCCCGAGGATCATGCCGATGGTCGTCGTCTTGCCCGAGCCGTTGGGGCCGAGGAAGCCGTACACGCGCCCGCGACGTACTTCGAGGGCGAGGCCGTCGACGGCGGTCTGCCGGCGGTAGCGTTTGGTCAGCTCCGTGGTGCGGAGCACGACCTCGCCGGCTGTCTCGCCGTGCGCCTGGGACAATGCCGCGGTCTGCACGCCGCCCTCCCCATCCGCTGCCGTTACGCGCATCACCCTGGCGCGACTATCGCACGGGCTCGCTCGAACGAGCAAGCACACCGTAGCATCGTGGCGAAAGGTACCGATGGGGACCGGGATCTGCGGCCTACCGCTGTGCGGCGCCTTCGAGGATCGCCCGCCGCCGCGCTACCATCGGCATCGCGCTGCCGGCACCGATCAGCACCGCCAATACGATGACGATGCCCGCCTGCGCGTCGCCCGGCTTTGTGGTCATGTTCCAGATGATCGCCAGCAGCATCAAGGTCAGCGCGTGCGCCGTCCCGAACAGCACCGGGTCGTGAACCTGCGCCGCGAGCGACGGCGACACCGGCCCGTCCGCCGCCGCCTGCGCCGCCGCCTGGATGGCGCCGATCCGGCGTCCGTTGAGCAGGAAGTCCGCGACCGCGCCGACGATGAGCGCCGTCGCCGACACGTTGATCCAGCCCAGATCCCATCCGAGCGTGGAATGCTTGCTTACCATGTAGGCGCCGGACAGCAACAGTACGAACGCCGCGACCGGAAACACTTTCTCGATGATGTTCCCAACATCCGTCCACGGCCGCAGCTCCTGCGCCGTCCTGGCGCGCCGCATCATCGAAAGACAGACCAGCTCGGTCGTCACGGCGCCGGCGATGGCGAACACGCCGATGAGGTGGAGGAACAGTGCGAAGTGGTAGGCGTCGGGCATGCCGCTCTCCTTCAGGTGATTCCCGTGAGTATACGCGCCCCCGCCCGTAACGGCCCGGCGCTCGCCGGCGACTCCCGACCGGCGTGACGCGATCAGGCCAGCGCAGGCGTCGCCGCGAAGCGCGCCGGCGCGAACGCCGCCGGCACGCCGCTCCAGTCGCCCGAGAGCAGGCCATCGGCGACGAGCCCGCCTGTCAGCGGCCCCAGCAAGATGCCGTTGCGGAAGTGACCCGTCGCGGCGAAGGCGTTCTCGTAGCCCGGCAGCGGCCCGATCATCGGCAGCCCGTCGGCGCTGCCCGGCCGCAGTCCGGCCCACGCAAAGTGTACTGTCGCCGCTGCCAGTTGCGGCACGAGCGCCGAGGCCATTGCCCGCAGGCCGCGCACGCCCGCCGCCGTCGTCCGCCGCCGAAAGCCGACGTCCTCGACCGTCGCCCCCGCGAAGACGATCCCGTTCGCGCGCGGCACCAGGTAGCCGCCCGGCCCCCAGACGATGTGCCGCACCGGCGTCCGCATGCCGCCGAGCGCGATCATCTGCCCGCGCACCGGCCGCACCGGCAGGTCGATGCCGAGCCGCGCGGCGAGCTGCCCCGAACGGGCGCCCGCCGCGAGCACGACGGTCTCACATTCGTACCTCGCCGCGGCGGTGCGCACGCCCGTGACACGCCCATCGCGCCGCTCGAACGAGCGCACGCCCGCGCGCTCGTGGATGACGGCTCCGTGCGCCAGCGCGCCGCGCGCCAGCGCCAGCGTTACCATCTGATTGCTCACGCTCCCCTCGCTCGGCGAGAACACGCCCGCCACCGCGCGCACGCTGAGCCGCGGCTCCAGCTCGCGGCACGTCGCGCCGTCGAGCCATTCGAGCGGGAAGCCCATCTCGCGCTGCCACGCGTAGCGCCGCCGCAGCGTCGTTGCCTGCTCGTCGTCGAACGCCACATTCAGGATGCCGTCCAGCCGCAGCTCCAGGTCGAAGCCGCACGCGGCCTGCAGCTCCTCGATCAGACGCGGGTACGCGCGGAGCGCACGCACGCCGAACTCGAGCAGCGGGCCCGGCTCGTGGGTCTCCGTGAGCGGCGCCAGCATGCCCGCCGCCGCGTTTGTCGCCTGCATGCCCGTCGTGCCGTACTCCAGCAGCACGGCCCGCGCCCCGCGCTTCGCCAGCTCGTACGCGCAGGCGCAGCCGACGATGCCGCCGCCGACGATCACGACGTCGCCGCCCGGACGGCTCATCGGGCGCCGCCCCCGACCATGCGCACGACCTCCAGCACGTCGCCCTCGTGCACCCGCGCGGCCTCGTACGCGTGCTTCGGGACCACCTCGCCGTTGATCGCCACCGCCACCAACCGCGGGTTGATGTCGAATGCGCGCAGGAACGACGGCAGGTCCGTCTCCCCGTCAATCTCGCGCGGCTTGCCGTTGACCGTGATCTTCATCGTGCGATGTGCGCCTGTCGAAACCACCTGCAGGGCACAGCGCCCCGTGTCCTTACGCCTCCAACTCGACGCATCCGGCGGCGGCTTGCCGCGGCGCCGGCTTTGCAGCATCCACGGCCTCCCGCAGCGCGCGCGCCGCCGACGCCGGGTCGTCCGCGTCGAAGATCGCGCCGATCACGGCAACGCCCGCCGCCCCCGCCTCGATCGCCCGCCCGGCGTTCGCCGCCGCCACGCCGCCGATCGCGATCACGGGCACACGCACCTCCGCGCAGACCGCGCGCAGCCCGTCGATCCCCAGCGTGCGCACACCCGGCTTCGACGCCGTCTCGAAGAGCGTGCCCGCCTGCACGATGTCGGCGCCCTCGCGCTCCGCGCGCAGCGCCGCCTCGACGCTGTGCACCGCCCGCGAGATCAGCATCGCGTCGCCCACCCGGGCGCGCACGTCCCCGGCGGGCGCGCCGTCCTCCGGCAGGTGCACGCCGTCCGCGCCGAGCGCGACCGCCACATCGACGTCGCCGTTCACGAAAAAGAGCGCCCGGCCGCCGATCGCCTCGCGCAGCGCCGCGCCGTCACGGAGCAGCGCCTCGTGTGGCGCCGTCTTGTCGCGTAGCTGTACGGCGGTCACGCCGCCCTCCACCGCCGCGCGAACGACGTCGGCGAGCGTCCGGCCCCGCAGCCGCGAGGAGTCGGTCACCAGCACCAATGCTGGCCCGCCCGGGCCACGCCCCCGGCCTCGTACCTCCAACCGCTCACCTCCGTGCGGCGGCGACGCCCTCGATCGGGCTGCTCGCCGACGCGTACGGCTTCGCCGGGATGCGCCCGGCAAGGTACGCCGCGCGTCCCGCCTCGACGCCCTGCCGCATCGCCGCCGCCATGAGCGGTGGGTCTGCCGCCTTCGCGACCGCCGTGTTCACCAGCACCGCGTCGGCGCCCACCTCCATCGCCAGCGCCGCATCCGACGGGGCGCCGATGCCGGCGTCCACTACCACGGGCACGCGCGCGTTCTCGATGATGATCTTGATCTCGTCGAGCGTCAGGATCCCCTGCCCGGAGCCGATCGCCGAGCCCAGCGGCATGACCGTGGCGCAGCCCGCCTCCTCGAGGTGCTTCGCGAGCACCGGGTCCGCGTGGATGTACGGCAGCACGACGAAGCCCTCGGCGATCAGCGTCTCCGCCGCGCGCAGCGTCCCGATCGGGTCCGGCAGCAGGTACTTCGGGTCGGGGATCACCTCCAGCTTCACCCAGTGCGAGCCGGTCACCGAGCGCCCCAGCCGCGCCGTCAGCAGCGCCTCATCGACCGTCTTGCAGCCCGCCGTGTTCGGCAGCACCGTGTAGCGCTGCCAGTCGATGTAGTCCAGCTCCGTGCGCGCGTTCGGGTCGTCGAGGTTCAGGCGCCGGATGGCCACCGTCACCAGCTCCGCGCCAGAAGCGTCGAGCGCGGCGACGGTCTGCTCCGGGCTCGCGTACTTTCCCGTGCCCAGGAACAGCCTGGACCGGAACTGCTTGCCGGCGATCGTCAGCGCGTCATCCATGATCCCCGTCCTTTCGCCGCCGCTCGATCTCTCTCCGTGACGCCTCGGCCGCCGCGCTCAGGCGCTGCATCACGCGCGCCCCCGCGAGCGTCACCGGCACCATCACCAGCGCGATCCCCATCACCGGCCAGTTCGCCTGCAAGCCGCCCCACACGGCGAGCGCGAGGAACCCGGCCGCCATGGCGGCGTAGAACCAGGGGGGCGCGAAGCCGGAGCGCGTGTACCGCTTCCAGAGCAGGTGCATCTCAGGCCTCCGCCAGCGCGCGGCGGCGCAGAAAGCGCTGAAGCGCCACCCCCGCCCACAGCGTCTCGACGACGGCGAACGGCAGCGCGCCCGCCAGCACGCCGTACAGCGCCGACGCCGCGCAGGCGACGGCGAACGCCAGCACGAACCACGGCGACCGCTCTTCGAGCCAGTACGTCGCGAACATCGTGCCCACCGCCGCGAACCCGAAGACTGTGACCCCGCTCATCGCACCTTCACTCCCGGCCTGTAGCGCGCCCCGACCGGCTGCCAGTATCGATAGAAGTGGTGCACGGGCCCGTGCCCGCGTCCGACCGGGTACGCGTACTCCAGCGCCAGCGTCACGTACGACTTCGCGAGCGAGATCGCGCCCTCCAGCTCCATCCCGCGCGCGAGCCCCGCCGCGATCGCCGCCGAGAAGGTGCAGCCCGTCCCGTGCGTCTGCTCCGTCTTCACCCGGACCGCCGTGTACTCGCGGTACCGGCTGCCGTCGTAGTACAGGTCCGTCGCCGCGCCGCTCTCGCCGAAGTCACCCCCGGTGATCACCACCGCCCGCGCCCCCCGCTCGACGATCGCCGCCGCCGCCGCGCGCACGTCGTCCCAGGACCGGATCTCCCGGCCGGCGAGCGCCGCCGCCTCGCGCACGTTCGGTGTGACGACGGCCGCCAGCGGCAGCAGCTCGCGCACGAGCGCCTCGAGTCCGCCATCGTCCAGCAGCCGCGTGCCGCTCGACGCGACCATCACCGGGTCGACGACAAGATTCGTGACGCCGTGCTCGCGCAGCGCTTCGGCGGCCGCCAGCACGATCGCCGCGTCGCCCAGCATCCCCGTCTTCACCGCACCCGCGCCGATGTCGGACAGCACCGCGCGCACCTGCCGGGCGACGAGCGCGGCCGGCACGGGCGCCCAGTCGGCGAACTCGACCGTGTTCTGCGCCGTCACGGCGGTGATCGCCGATGTGCCGTAGACGCCGAGCGCCGCGAACGTCTTGAGGTCGGCCTGGATACCCGCGCCGCCGCCCGAATCGCTTCCGGCGATCGTCAGCGCGCGCGGCGCGGAGTCGGGGGTCTGTTGCTGCATGACAGCGCCTCGTCCGGGGAAGCCTGGCGCCGGGCCGGAAGCGATGAGGTTGCTCGTTCCCTGCGCCGGCATTACCCGGATCAGGTTCGGCGGTCGCCCGCGTGGGCCTCTCAGCCGGGCGTCACTCCCAGCTCCCGCAGAACGGATGATGCTTACACCGTCAGGCTACGGCGGCCCCGCGGGCGGGTCAAGTGCGTTATCATCCGTAGTGCGATGGTGCTCGAAGACGGGATCCGCTGGCGCGACTATATTACGGCCGATCCGGAGACGCTTGGCGGCAAACCGCGTCTGCGCGGGACGCGGTTGGGGGTCGAGTTTATCCTGGGCCTGTTTGCCGCCGGCTGGACGACCGAGCAGGTGCTCGCCAATTACCCAGGGTTGAATCCGCAGTCTCTCCAAGCGGTGTTCGCCTTCGCTGCGGAGGTCGTCCGCGACGATGCGCTGGCTCCTCTGCCCACTCGCGTCTGACAACGGTAGGGCGGGTGCCGATGCCCGCGACTAGGGCACGAAGCGCCCGCCCATGAAAAGCGTCTGCTCGTTGACGAAACACAGTGGGTTCCCGTACGGGTCGCGCACGTAAAACGACCGCTCGCCCCACGGCCGGTACCGGATGCCGTCGATGATCTCCGCTCCCGCGGCCTTCGCTCGGCCGAACGCGACCTGCAGGTCAGCGACGGAAAAGTACGCGTGGTCGACGTTTGGGCGCATCTCGCGTCCCTCGCCGCGTGGGTCGACACATGCGAGGATCGTGCCGCCGCAGTTGAAGTAATGTCGCACGTTCGCAACGCGCTCCCCCGGCATCGCGAGGAGCGTGGCGTAGAATCGCGCCGCCTCATCGATGTCGGCGACCGGGACGACGACGCGGTAGAGCCACGGCGCTCGTTCATCTCTTCCCCCTACCGCGCGCACGATCCGGCGCTCCTCCGGCGTGAGCTCGGCGCGCGCGAGCAGGTCCGGCCGCCGCCGCGCCGTCCGCAGGATGCTCTGGCGGCGGCGCCACTTCGCGATCTCCGCGTGATGGCCCGAGAGCAGGACCTCCGGCACCGCCATGCCGCGGTACGCTGCGGGCCGGGTGTACTGCGGGTACTCCAGCAGCCCCTGCGCGTGCGACTCCTCCTCGAGCGACGCCTCCGACCCCAGCACGCCCGGCTGGTGGCGCGCCACCGCGTCGACGAGCCCGATCGCCGCCGGCTCGCCGCCAGACAGCACGTAGTCGCCGATGCTGATTTCGTCGTCGGCGAGCCCCTCGCGCCCGCGCTCATCCACACCCTCGTAGTGGCCGCAGAGCACGATCAGCCGCTCCGC
>JADEYI010001635.1_pt1 | contig 15254 bp, 23 predicted proteins | sample 8542331 | NCBI WGS metagenome assembly JADEYI01 (sample SAMN16510988, study PRJNA670497) | mine drainage metagenome | isolation source: biofilm near Copperflume 1 | place: Germany: Marsberg coppermine Kilianstollen | collected 2018-02 | reverse complement strand
GCACCCTGTTGCTGTAAGCGGTTAGACTTGAGGTAGAGCAATGCCCTGATTGTGACTACCCCTTGCGGCGCCCCTAATTCGCTCTGCGGCGTCAGGTGATAGAATTGCCTTCACCGTACTCTGTTGAGGTCATCAAACACAAACTGTAAAGGAGCCGGTGCCCTCACTGTTCGAGTTGGCACTGCACTCTATTTGACATAAATGGTAAGGTGATTAGCCATGGCCATCAGCGCAATCCCAGGCTGCGACGCAGCCGGTCGGCGTAGCCCACCATCTGCTGCCCGTTGCGCGGCCATGTTGCTCCCTTCGGACTGCATCGCCTCGCCATTCGCCAGCAGGGCATCCAGGTCTACCGAGGTTGCCCCACTCGGATCGTGTAGCATAGCCGCCGCACGCCTGGTCAGGTCATTCCAGCTTCCCTGTTGTTGCAGGCTTGATTGGGAGGATTGGAGGCTCGACGGCGACGTAGGATTCGCGTCCATCCAGTCGCCGTTCGTAAGCAGCTCTTTATCGTCGGTCAGCCAATGCTCACCATGAGCTGTGAAGTTATGACTAAGCCGAATATCACCAGTCCTACTCCGACCAGTATCGCTGTGCCTATCCCAAATCTTGAGTTTTCAGACATATAGATGCCTCCTTGCACTCAGCTATGATATATTCGCTCTACGCAGCGGGAGAGGCTCACACGACATAGCGGTTCCACTTGCCGTACTTCTCGCGCACCGGCCCGCGCCGGAGGCTCAACAGGATAAGAGCTACACCCACCACCATGTCACTCACTGTTGCGGCGGTTGTCGTGCCGCTCAACAGCCAGGGCGCAATGATAAACCAGGCCCCAAACAGGATGTTGACGAAGCGTATGGGCCTGCCGACTTCCCCCAGCGCCATCATAGCCATAGTCACGACGAGCGCCCCGATAAGGTGGTTGCTGTGCGCGGCGGTCCCGCCAAACCCAAGCACGGCTGGAGAGGCCATTAGCCAGACGCCCAGCGCCACACTCACCAGCAGGTTCCACGGGAGCGTCACTCCCCATACCATCGCATCAAGACGGATCACGTCCGGGCGAACGGGCGGGTCGGTGACGGCTGGGGCCTCCTTGAGTGTGCCGCCCAGCCAGAAGGTTCGCCAGAGATTTTGTCCCTCTCGTTTAGCATGGACCAGGAAGACAACCATCGCTATCACCTCGTCCAGCGTGAGCGCGATCATGACCAGCATCGCTGCGGCGGCTATCAGGCAGGGGGTACACCATTCCCCGACAGCCAACGGCTGCAAGATGATCAGCGTGATACTCGCGATGCCGAGCGGCACGACCAGGATACCGAAGAAGGTGACCATCCAGGGCATCGTCCGCCACCGTCGTTTGTCCCCCATGAAGCCCATGAGCGCCTCGACCATGTACGCTACGCCGCCTAGGCCGGCATCCGATATAGGGAAGGAGCGCGATACGTCTGAAGTCAGCACCGCCTGCGTGCCCGGGGTGAAAAAGGGATCCCAGATCGAGGTAATGTAGCCGAGCTGGAAGGCAGCCATGTAGCGCGACAGGAAGAAACCGAGGAAGGCGAGTGCGATGATCGGGGCGCGCTGGGGCCAGCTCGAAGGGTTGTAAGACCAGCCTGGGGGCACATCGGGGCCGGACAGCATCTTCATACCGGGCGTCTCAGGCATACCCGGCATGAGCAGAATGAACACGATCAGGAGCGCGCCTGCGAGCGTATCGTTGGTGTAGCCCGCACCCGTGGGCGCATGAAAGACGAGCGGCGCGAAGAGGAGCCACACCCCCACCAGGGAGTTCGCCCAGACGGACCATGCAGGGCCGCGCACGAGCGTTATTGTGCCCAGGATGATGATGAGCGCGCCGCTTATAACATCACTCCATCCCAGCCCGGCGCTGCGGTAATCGAGGGTGAAGGGGCTTGTCACAAGCCATATGCCCAGGATGATGGCGGCGAAGAAGTGTGGCCTTAGCGCCCCCTGCCCGCTCTCCATCTCCATGCCCGTTCCCATCCCCGCCATCGCCGCAGGCTCTTGCCTGCCCGGCGCATGGCTCGCATGGCTATCGCCTGATCCGGCGGTTGCGGAGATGGGGGCGGTATTACCCATGTTATCCATGCCGCCCATGTTATCCATGTCACCTGAGTGCCCGTCATGTTCAGGGGCGTCCGGTTTGCCTGCGTGCCCCGGTGTCTCTATTGCCATTTGTTACCTCCTAATCAGCCTTGCCGTCCTCAACAGCCTTCTCGGTCTTGCGGAGCGAGGACGGAAGCTCCAGGTCGTTCTCCTTGTACCAGCCAGCCGGATCCGCTTTGAGCTTTGTTATCATCTTGGGCAGCGTTTCGCGTAACGTGCGCTTCGGCTCCCAGCCGAGCAAGGTGCGGGCGCGGGTGATGTCAAGCGCGTAATGCTCGTCGGCGTGGGCGATCATCCAGGGCTTGATGAACGGATCCTTGCCTACCAACGACTCCAGGCCCATTACTACCGCGCCTACCTTCGCCAGCGGCTTGGGGACCTCCGTCGTCTCCATCTCCTTGCCGAGCAAGAGCCGCGACATCGTGTGCTGCAACTCGTCGTAGCTGACCACGTCCGGCTCCCCAATGAGCAGTACAGTCTCCGCAGGCAATTGCGCTCGACGCTCGACCGCCAGATCAATAGCATCCACAAGGTCGTCCATGTGGAGGAACGACTGCCCATGCGCGGTCTCGCCTGAGAAGAAGCCGGCCGTGAGTTGTCGCTCATATATGCGCTGAATCTGTCGCGCCAGGGGGATCGAATGGCACCCGTCGTCGTATACGCCCGCAATACGCAGTAGCACAGCCGGGATTTTGCCTCGCTCGCGGAGGATCAATGCCTCCGTCTTGACCTTCGACTCGGGGTACGCCCAGGTCGGCTCGATGGGCCAATCCTCGGTGATAAATTGCCCAGGCTCCCCTGGCTTGTGAACGAGCATTGTGCTGGAAAAAACGAACTGCTCGACCTGGAAGCCCTGCTCTTGCAACCCTGTCAGCAGGCGTTCGGTGCCGCGCACGGTGATCTCCTCATACAGAGGGCTGCGCTCCCCGGAGAAGCTGTAATAGGCAGCGAGATGGATAACGGAAGCGATGTGCGCACCGTGATGCTCTTTGATGATCCTCAGGCCTTCCCTCACGCTCTTGTCGGAAGTTATCTCCACCGGCTCGTATACGCAGCCGGGCGGTGGGGGGCCGGGCGCTTTGCGGTCGAAGCCTATGACCTTGCTGGAGCGAGCGGCAAGCCGCCGCATGACCGCATCCCCGATGCGTCCCCTCGCGCCTGTGACTATGATGGTTCCGCTATCTGTTTCTTTATCTGTGTTCACATTCGTGTTCATGGTTCTCTCCTGCATGTTTCTATAGGTTAGGGGCTTGCTTTTTGGAGCTACCGCGTAGCAGGCCGCCGATGTCCGGTACAATCTGTTGCATTGTTTTTCTCTCACTCTCCTTTTGTGCTCACTTAGAGCGTCAACCTCTCAGGCTCACACCGAGGAGTTTCCCGATCCCAAAGGTTAGCCCTGCAGCTGCCATGCCGAAAAGGAGCTGCCTTACTGCCGAAAAGAGCGCTCCACGCCCCGTCAGCCGGCTGATACCCAGACCAACAATCATGAGCGCTGCGGCGCTCGCAACCAGGCTGCTTATCACAGCTGCCAGCCCCGTGAGAAAGATGAAAGGGGCCACCGGCACGACTGCTCCCAGCATAAATAGCACGAACGACGCGCCGTACGCCACGCCTGCCACGCCGACCCACCCAGGTCATCCGGGTTGACACCAAGCTCCTCTCGCGCCATCGTCTCAAGAGCCTGCTCAGGGTTTCTCATCATTTGAGCCGCCACCTGTTGCGCCAGGTCCTCAGACAAGCCCTTGGCCTTGTACATCTCCACGAATTCTTTTTGCTCACCCTCCGGCATCAGGGCCAGGTGCTGCTTCTCTATTTGCAATCGCCGCGCATGTAGCTCCCGCGAGCTTTGCACCGAGAGCCATTCCCCCATTGCCATCGCAAAGGCTCCCGCGAGCAGACCCGCCAGGCCAGTGATTAATATAACCCTCGACTCCAACCCCGCGCCTGCCACGCCCATTACGAGGCTAAGATTTGATACCAGCCCATCGTTGACGCCCAGCACTCCCGCCCGCAGCACGTTTCCGCCAATAGCGCCCTCATGGCTCTCCAATTCGGGGTGTGAAGCCGATCCCGCCGTCTCTCCACTCTCAATGGTCCCTGCAGTGGCTTGCGTGGCAGATAGATCTTCTCTGCTTTTAGCTGGTTCTGCTGACATAGTCACAAGGTCCTTGATGTAAGCAACTCTTCGATCGCTGCCTCTACTCTTTGGGCTAAAAGCCTGCATATGTGGTGCAAGGCACAGCCCGTTATCTGCTTATCCCACCCGAGTAGCTAGCTCCATCTGTCTACTTTAGCCTCTGCTGCTGAGCGCAGCCTGATTTTCTCCAGTTAAGTGCGCCGAGGGCAGCTTTGCCTCTCTGGCGGCTCTATCACTGCCCTTGCCGCTCTCCTGTCCCTCCCTGACCACTACGGCGATACCGGCAACAGTGAGCGCAGCCCCCACGATCTCAAGTAGGCCTACACTCTCGCCCAGCACAACGGCTGCGATCCCAAGCCCCACGACGGGCACGAGGAAGAGGAACATCGTCAGCTTGCCTACCTCCATACGCTGCAAAAGCCAGTACCAGAGGGCGGTAGTAAATGACGTGCCCACCAGCGCCAGGAAGAGGAGGAGAGATACGAACTTCAGGTTCCAGATGACCGTTGCGTTTGGCTCGAATAGCATGGACGCTCCCAGCAACGGGAGGCTGCCGATAATGAGCTGCCAGGCCGCCACAGCCAGCAAGCCGCTCTCCAGCCCGGCCCGCTTGACGAGCACGCTCCCGGTGGCCGCGCCTGCTGAGGCCCCCAGAGCCAGTACCGCACCCGACATGCCGTAGGCGTCCGCACCCGCCAGCGCCTGGTACGAGATGAGCGTCACGCCCGCGAGGCCCAGTAAGAGAGCCATCACCTTGCCTATGCTGACCCGTTCTCCGAGGAAGAAGGCAGCCATGCCCAGCACGAAGAGGGGCTGGGTATTGCCCAGCACCGAGGCTATACCCGCGCCTGTGCGCCCCGGACTGAGGAACATAGCACCGTAGCCTATAGTGGTGGAGGTGGCGGCTATCGCCAGCAGCAAGGGCCAATAACGCCTGGCGGGCAGCAAAGGCGTGCGCAGGGCCACCATTACCAACAGCAAGGCGGCTCCGCCGATGAGCGCGCGCAAGCCCCCAAACAGCAGCGGTGGGGCGAACGGCAGGCCCGTCTTGATCGCGGTGAAGCAGAGGGCATAGATCACTGTAAAGGCCAGCACGCTGCCGATCCACACCCACGCAGGTAGCGAACTCTGTGAGGCAGGTCTCTCCGGCACGGCCGGTGTGGCACTCGAGCCTCGTGCTCCGCCGCCCCACATCTTATCCCTGGTGATGCCCTGCTTCATGGTGTCAGGCCTCTATTCTTCCGCGCCGGCGCCGGTAATCTTGTGACTGGCACCACAGTGATATTGTTATTATTGGTTGCCATCATTGTGCTGAATAATCCATTTCTTCCTTCGCTAACGACGTGCCGCATCGGTCATCAGACACACGGACAATAGCATCGCACTTTCTTGTGCTGCCACTACGCTGTGGCGAACGTTGGGGGCAAGTACAACCATCATATTTGGCAGCAGCCTGTACTCCCCGGCCTCGGTACGAACAGCTAATTCGCCCTCCAGCGCCTGGATCGTCACCACGCCGGCAGCCTTGTGGTCGTCCAGGCTGCCACCTTCCTCAAAGGCGAACAGGACCAGCGTCAGTGGCCCCCATTGGTCCACTGTTATCTGCTTATGCCCATGACGAGTGACTGAGGCCTCAGCCCGCAATTCTCGTAACGCACCCGGTAAATCAATCAGTGTCTCATGATATCCGAATCGCTCTTCGGGTTTTACTCGTAAGCGATTTTCTTCAAGAAAATCGTCCATAATGAATCCTCCGATAGCTCTCCAAATGATGGTCCCTCATCTCAACGATAAGGTATATTCGGATCGAGCTTATTCGTCTCACATTCTCCATTTGCCGCCAACCTGATAGCCTCAACTAACGTGTCGCGGCTGCAATCCTTCAGCAAAAACCTGCACGCCCCGGCGGTGAGGGCCTGGTTGCGCATGGTTGCATATATGCCCAGGACGATAACCCGCGCCGCCGGAGACATGTGGCATAGGCACCGCGTTACCTCCATGCCGTCCATGCGGCTTGTGTCGCCCAGCCGGGCAGCGCGGGCATCAACCAGCGCGACATCAGGGTGTAGACGGTCCGTTAGATCCAGCACTTCGTCCTGATCAACCGAGGTGGCTATCACTTCCACGCCCGCGCTGTTGCCAAGCAAGCGGGCGAGCGCTCGGCAAACTAGAGGATTGCCGTCTGCAATCAGCACGCGAATAGGTGCACTCTTCATCATGTCCACATGCCCAAGCCTAAGGCCTGCTGTGGTTGCAATCACCCACCAGCCGCTCGTCAGCGTCCCTGCGCTCTGCGGGCGTCGTGCCGGTGGCGAAGGCGCAGTTATCTGCTTTGAGGCCGAAGTGGATATGGTGTCGCTCCAAAAGTTTCATGGCGTGCCTCCTCGGGTTCGTGAATCATAGTGGCGTACTCCTACATTATGGCTCCGCTACGTCCCCAGCGCCCCGGTGATACGGCTAGTCGGCGGGCACATAAATACCCTGGACGTCAACCAGGGTATGCGTATACGGTATTCCTGCTTTTCTTCTGCACCATGATCACAAGCTCTATCCAGCCAGAATGTGACTTGTCATGTTTCATGGCTACTTATCTCAGGCTGGTGATACCGGCTCGAAAGCCTGCACTGCCTATCGCCTCGACTATCTCTTTGGGGCCGGTCAGAGCAGGGTCGTACTCAGCGTAGACCATTTCAGTCGCAGGGTTCACGTAGACGTAGACTACGCCCGGTATCTTGCCGATGGTGCGCTCCAGGGCCAGCGCGCCGCCCCCACCGCAGCTGAGACCGAAGATCGGCGCTGTAACACGTACTCGCTCTGTTATTACTTCCTTCATCGCTCTTCTCACCTCAGGTTGTAATGTGCGCCACACCTGAAGGATCGCGCTTTTTGCTGAGGTGGGACTGAGGGCAGGCTGATGAGATGCTGAGAAGCTGAAAAACGCTGCTTCTGACCCCCGGCTACGGATTACTGACCGCTCGTGATCGGCAGCCTGATCGTAGCGGTCGTGCCCTCGCCTGAACTGCTCACCATGAAGATTTCTCCGCCATGCTGGTCGGCTATCCATTTGCCGATAGACAGTCCTAATCCTGTACCGCCAGAATCGCGGGAGCGCGCCGGATCGACCCGGTAGAAACGCTCGAAGAGGTGGGGGAGGTCCTGGGGGGCAATGCCAATCCCTGTGTCCTGCACTACTATCTCTACGAATTCCCCGTACGCCCCGCGCCGCCGCAAGCTGAGAGTGACCTGCCCACCGGGAGGGGTATACCTGATGGCATTGTCTATTAGAATGATGATCATTTGCTTCAGGCGGTCGGCATCGCCTTGCAATACCACAGGCTCCATCTCGGCCACCCTTACGTTTTGACCTTGCGCCAGGTGACGACCTGAGGCGAGAGCCTCGAGTAGCACCCTGTCCATCTCTACACGCTCCTTACGGATTGCAACCCCCGCGTCAGCCCGTGCCAGGGCAAGCAGGTCCGCTACCAGGCGCGCGAGACGACGAGCTTCACGGCTTGCTTCGTTCACAGCTTCTTGTCGTTCAGCGGGCAGCATATCGGCCCGCCGCTCCAACAACTCCAGGTTGCCCTGGATGGCTGTGAGGGGTGCGCGTAACTCGTGCGACGCGCCCGATACGAAGCGTTGCTGGGCCTGGTACGCTTGCTCGACGCTGCCCAGCATCTTGTTGAAAGTAGATGCCATTTGCCCCAGTTCGTCTCGCCGCGCCACTCCCGGCACGCGCTGTCCGAGATTGCCCGATAGGGAGATCGCCTCTGCCGTGCGGGTAAGAGCCGCCACAGGTCGTAGCCCCCGCCTTGCCACCAGCCAACCGGTGGCGAAGCTGACAATGGCTCCCCCCACAGCGCGCAACAAGATCAAGCGGCGAAAGCCCTCTATGGAAGCGTCGAGCCGGTCGAGCGGTGAGATCATTACGAGGTAACGTGCGTTTGGCGGACGTATGCTTTCAACAGCCAGGATGTAGAGCCGCCACCGAACGTCGTCCGCCCCAGGGGCTACCCCGAAGACGCCACGCCCCTGTGCGACCGGAATGAGAGGCGGCGCAAGCCCGGCGACCGCGTCATATGGCGCCTGGGAGGGGCGCGAGCCGGCGGCGCGCACATCTATCGTTGGGGCGGATGACGCGCTCAGGCTCTGGAAAATCGGCTGTCCCGTCGCACTGTACAGGCGGGCTGCCAGGCCGGGCGAGAGGTCTGCGCTGAACGTTGTGCCTTCGTTCGGCAGGAGCCTGCCCGAAACGTACTCCTGCAAGACGTGATCTGCGCTGCTCTGGAGGGTCACGTCCAGGTCGTCGTAGTGGGCGCGCGTATGCAGCGAGTAAATCAGCACACAAATAAACATAATCGTGAGGCCGGCCAGAGCGCCAGACCAGAGCGCCATACCTGAGTCGCAATGACATTGCTGGCAGCTACTCTTCTCGCAGCACGTATCCGCTGCCCCGCAAAGTATGGATGAGGCGTGCCTCGCCATCGGCTTCCAGCTTGTGCCTAAGCTGCTTCACGTAGACCTCTACGATATTGTGCTGCCGCCGAAATCGTAGCCCCATACGCGGTCCAGGAGGAACTCCTTCGGCAGTACGCGTTGTGGGTGCTCCATGAGCTGCTTCAACAGGTCAAACTCGATGCTCGTCAGGTCTATGCTGCGTTCTCCGCGTTGCGCCCGTCTCGTGCCCGTGTCGAGGCTGAGGTCCGCAAACCTCAACACCTCCGGGTGCTCAGCTTCGTGCCGCCGCAGCAGAGCGTGCACCCTGGCCAGCAACACCTCGAAGGTGAAGGGCTTGATCACGTAGTCGTCGGCCCCACGCTCAAGCCCTTCACCTTCGAGGTGGGTGCGTCTTTGCCGGTGAGCATCAGCACGGGGAGTTGCGAATCGGCAGCGCGCAGCCGTCTGAGCACTTCCAGACCATCCATGCCCGGCATCATGACGTCCAGGATCACCAGATCTGGATAGTGCTCCCGCGCCGTATTCAGCCCCTCCTGACCCGAAGGGGCGACGTCTACGACGAAATTTTCATACGACAGGCCGCGCTTGAGCAGGCTTGTCACCGCAGGATCATCGTCAATCACCAGAATGCGCTGCATCTCTTACCCTCAGTTCCATATTTGTTGCCGCTAGATGCCTGTGGCAGATACCGGGTAGCTGTTTTTGCTCGTAATCGTCATCGCAAGGGGGCGCCATCCCGGGCGACACCAACGTTGTCAACAATTAGTTCGCGCAGCACGGTTTAGTCTACGCTTTCTCCGGCTTTTCCCGGGCGGTGCGAGCCAGGAAGATCCCTGCCCCCGCCAGAGATCCAAAGACGGCTACCAGGAGCAGGCTTTCCCCTAAAGGTCTCTCCCTGAGCGCCGGCGCGCCTCCCATAGCGCCTTGACTGGTGGCATCACCCCCGATGCCAGGCACAGTAATGCTGCTGGTTGCGCTCTCCGCTCCCTTTGCCGTAACCTGGTACGTGCCCGGCTTCAGGTTCTCGGGCAGCCGGAACTGGACGCTGAAATCGCCTTGCGCGTCGGCCAGCGCCTCTCCCAGGTCAATGTCTACCCCTGCGCCTACGACTCGCACTTCAACCGTGCTGTTCGGCCCCAGCAAATCGCCTTTCACCGTGATGACATCGCCCGCTTTGGGTGTGGGGGGTTGTACAGCCACACCTTTGGCCCCGTCCGCCAGGGCCGTGCGGCTGGTTGAAGTAAGGGATACTGCCACCGGCACGCCCAGCGCGACGAGTATTGTGAGTAATATGCGCTTCATTTCGTTTTCTCCTTTCTCATACGCCCTGAGATTAGCTGAGGTGCGACTTCACCGGGGCAACAGCCACCATAATTGACAACACGACAATTGCTATAATCAGCGCCACCCCGATCGCCATGATCACCGGCCTGCGACGCAGGGCGCGCCAGGGCGAGCGATCAATGAACGGCAGCAGCGCCAGGAACCCGAAAACTACCACGGCGGCATAAAAGATTCCCTGGATTTTGAACCAGTCTTCGAAGGCGTACAGCCAGAAGAAGAGAAAAGGCGGCTTGGTGCCCTCCATCGCAGCGTCGGGCGCGGCCCCGATACCTGGTGTGAAGATAATGCCGAGCGTAGCCGCCAGCGCCAGCAGCGCCAGGCCGTACCCGACCATGATACGTGCGTGGGTGGGGTAATGGCCCGTTTCTTTCTCCTCCGGCAGTCGCCCGCCGGGGGCCTCACCCGCGTCTGATTGAGCAGGCGTTGGGGATAGGCCGTGGTGCTTGATAAGGAATATGTGCGCGATCAAGAAGAGGAGCAGGAAGAGCGGCACGATACTGACGTGGGCCATAAAGAGGCGCGGCAGCATAGCCACGCTCGTCGTGAAGGTATCCGAGAAGAAGCCACCGGCGGCTCCCAGCAGCGAAGAGAGCTCCATGTTATGGGTCATCGCCTCATAAGCTTCCTGGTCCCAGCGCAGCACAGTGCCGGTAAAAACGCCCCCGAACAGCAGGAGGAGGAGCAATGCAAGGCCAACGAGCCAGTTGACCTCGCGAGGCGCCTTGTAAGAGGCAGTCACGAAAATTCGGATCAGGTGCAGCGTCGCCGTGATTACTACAAGGTAGGCTGTCCAAACGTGGATCCCCCGTATGATGTCGCCGAGGGGAGCGCTGTTCTGTATATAGATGACGCTTTCTCGTGCGCTCGCCGGATCGGGATTGTAGTACTGGGCCAACCATAGGCCCGTAATAACCAGTACGACGATGCCCATAAAGGTAATGCCGCCCATCGTGTACCAGAAGGTATTGGCGTGCGCCGGCACTTTGTAGCGCAGAGCTGAAAGGCCCAGGCGGTCATCAAGCCATCTCCCTACGGCCCCTAGGCCGCGCCGACCTGCCATCGTCGTCCTAGTTCCGTCGGCGACTACACCCACGTTAGCTGTAGCGGGCGCAGGCTGAGCGCCCGGCATGGTGGACACCTGCTGCTCATTCAGTGATTCTTTATCCATCCTATTCCTCCTTCCCGTAACGGTTCGCAGCTCCTTCCTGGCTTTTCTGATTCATTTTGCACGTACCCAGGCCATCTACAATCCTCGTTTTTGGCAAGGGTCCTATAACCCTGAGTAGAGGCGTATTCTCTTCAGCGATTATAGCGTATTCTACATTCTTATGGTCAATTCGTCATTATAAGCAGGTCAAAGATTGGTGAACAAGGTCAGGGCGAATCCGAGGGAGCAGCGTAGCCGCTCCGCGTAATCTACCGTCTCCTGCCCGTTTTGCGCCAGTCTTCTCCCTGCGTCTTGCATCGTTTGTGCAGCCCCCATGAGGTCGGCTGCGGCCTGGCCTTGCAGATTATGGCTGTACTGTGCAAGAATTCGTCCGTGCTCGGTGAAGCGGCTATGCAGCATGGCTGTCACCTCGGTAATAGTCGTGGATGATGCCTCCCAGCATTTCCCGGCGCCCAAGGCCTACAGGACTTCGCGCAGCTGGCTTAGCCGCCCTCGTCTCGGAATCTGGCACCGGAATACGCTGGCCGATACCCTGGTGCGCTCTTCGACGGTTGTAATACTCGGTGTACTCACTTAGCACACGCCTCAGGTGCCCCTCCCCAATTATGAGCAACCGATCCAGGCATTCATCTCCTACAGTTCGAACCCAGCGTTCGGCAAAAGCATTAGCCTTTGGGTACCGGTAGGGAGTGAGTACCGTTTCTATGCCTTCTAAGGCGAACACGGTGTCGAAGGAGGAGGTGAATTTGGCATCGCGGTCATGAATCAGGAAGCGAATGGGCAGTTCTCTATCTCGATCTCCCAAATCCTCCATCTCCCAGGTAAGATTTCGCGCCTGCTGAGTGACCCAGGCAGAGGTCGGTTGAGCAGTACACCCTGCAAGATGCACTCGGCGCGTGCCCAGTTCAATGAAGAAGAGCACGAAGAGAGTCTGTAACCAGACGGTTTCCACTGTCAAGAAATCGCAGGCTATCATCTGGCCGGAATAGTGGCCGAGAAATATCCGCCAGGTAGTGCCCTTGCGCTTGCGCTGTGAAGATGGAGGAATGTGACGACCTTTGAGCACGTTTCTTACGGTGGAGCGGCTGACACTGTATCCGAGCTTGAGCAACTCTCCCTGTATCTTGCTTGGCTCCGCTATAGCCCCAACGAGGATTCTTCCGAGCTAACCGCACGATTAGCTGTTCCAACTCGGCTCCAACAGGTGGTCTGCCAAGCTGCCGGAAAGTCCACTTGCGCCTGACCAGTTCCCGGTGCCAACGAAGGAGAGTGTCAGGTTTGAACAATAGGAGAGCTTCGTCAAGTCTGCGGCCTGTACCCTCACAATATCTTCTCAGTTGGACAGCGAGGAGTGCGAGAAGGCCTTTCTCCCATTTCGAGACGCGGGGTGCCCGAGAGTTGGGGAGTTTGCGCTGCGCTGACACGACTTGAGCGGCTCGTGGCTGACCTGCTGATTATCGCAATGGCGGAGAAGTCACCAGCATGGGAGGAAGTCCCGCTGAAGTCCCTTCTGCAGAATGTGATTCGCGATCTGAGGGGCATGGCGGACAAACAAGAGGTGAAATTGCGTTTGATGTCCAACGGCGATGTCTTGGTGCGTGGGGATGGAGAGTTATTGGCTTGCGCTTTCAGCAACCTCATCGAGAACGGCGTACGATACAACCATGAAGGTGGAGTGGTCACCGTGACGATAACCCGGGATCAAGACGATGGGCAGGCCTTGGTTACTGTGGCTGACACTGGCATTGGCATTCCCCCCGGAGAGCCAGGAGCGCGTCTTCGACCGCTTCTACCGAGTAGATAACTCCAGATCTCGACACAGAGGCGGGGCTGGATTAGGACTTGCCATCACCAACCATATCGTTGAAATGCACAGAGGCAGCATTTACCTTGAAAGTACTCTCAACGTGGGCAGCACGTTCACGGTGCATCTATCTCTCTAGCAAGTTCCCACAGCTTGGCCCCGCTGCCCTATTCTTCTTCCTCAGCCATTTGCCCTCTTCACTCTTTCAACCTCCAAATCTTAACAGGATCTTTATCCCCTCTTTGCTATAATATGGACGTGCACACCTACGCTGGACTGCACCAAGTGCCCCGTACTCATTCTGATGAGTGAGGATGCAGGTATTTGCATAGTGTCTGAGTACGATTGGCTATGAGGAAAGGGAAAGGAGACCGACAATGGGTGTAAATCCCCGCTTTGCAAAGTTGGTAGGCGGTTTGATACTCGCTGTATGCACAGTGCTGGCGGTGATAGGTGTTGGGACACAAGCCGGAAACGCGCAAGGACAGCCTGCGAGTGACCGTGTCAGCACACTAGAGCAGCACCTCGGCCAGGCATCCCAGCAAGAGATGCAGACTGGTAAACTCCAGGATACTCCGAAGGGGCGCTACTTCACAGGTGACTCTGCCAAGAAGATGGAGGAACTGCACCGGCAGACGCAGCAACAGATTGACTCTATCATTGCCCGCCCGGAGAGCGAGCGCCAAGGAGCGGTCGAGGCTATTCGTGCCTTCGCTAAGAATCCTGCTGCCGAAGTTGTATACCAACAGACCTCGAAGATGCCCTATGGAGATAGCATTGCCCAAGTTGAAGTGTATTATGTGGGGCTTGACCAGTACGTGGTGCTACCTGACGGCAACAAAATCGTGCAAGTCGGTGAACGGCCCAGGCCCATGGGCGTTGCTGGCAAGGAGTACGACATGACGCCGCGGTACGATAAAGCACAGTTAGAGCAGATGGCACTTGCATTCATCAAGGAACACGCGCCGGAGGTTGATCTGTCTAAGCTGAACGCTCAGTTCGGCAGCAAAGGCGCGGTCGAAGCCAACAACAAAGGGGGCACTCAAAACGCGGGGACCCCTCAAGATACTAACTACTTCTTCAGATGGGAAGACCCTACACCCAATCTGACTGGTGCCCCTAGGGATGTAGCGTTCATACAGGTAGGTTTCAGCATAGGCGGCACCTTCCTGAGCTACAACAATACCCTTACCCGCTAAAGCCCAATACCCACAATACGGGCCTGTACGGTGGTTATCATGCTTAGGATGGGGTCTCGATGGCTAGTCTGGCACGAGAAGAAAGCCATGAGTAACTGAAGGGCAAAGGTCCAAACTCTCCTTCCCGTTTCCCGTGTGCAAGCTAGATCGGACGAATAACCTACGTAGTCTTCGTGAATACATCTGTATGCATACACCCCAAAAGGAGAAAATTGTGAAAAACCAGGTCAAGCACCCGGCACGAGGACTGCTCATCTTCGCCCTGGCTACAGTCCTTTTTGCAGCAGGCATCCACACGGCCATGGCTCTATCAGGGTAATATCGCTATGCCAACGATGGAAGCTACTTTACAGCATACGGCCCATCTAATTACTGGCACATCACTAACAATGTGGGTTGGTGTGGCAGCAGCAACGACTCAAGTTGTAGCCCATACAATATGCGCTGGACGTACACCAACGGCACGTATACGTCTAACTACGCCAAATGGGACAATATTGACTCGGCGCAGTACGCCACCTTGAGCATCTACATCCCTAATGTAAACGCAACCACTGCCAACGCTCCCTACCTTGCCACATACAACGGCGCGAGCAGCTACAGCTTCTATATCAACCAAAACATCTACTACAACCAGTGGATCACAGGTCCCTATCTCTATGATATCCGCAACGTCTACTTGGATGATAATACTGGAGAGACCCCGGGCTCAACCAAAGTAGGCTTCGATGGGGTGAGGCTACTCTATTAGCCTATCTAGGGGCAGATGCACGGCGGCAGCATTCGTGTCGAGAGCACCCCTGATGTAGGCTTGTACATTCATGGTTCGGCTGCCGCTGTGAAGCGCTCTGAGTGTGACGGAAGAGCAGCTTCTAGTACAGCTAGGGCTAAATAGACCCACAGTTTCGTGGGCAGCGTTGCGGCTCATGACAGGCTCCAAACTGTAGGCTTATTTGAGCGAAGCTGTACTAAACTGATTCCAGGATGAGACCCACGCAGGGCTGCACGCGAAACATG
>JADEYI010001634.1_pt1 | contig 15261 bp, 17 predicted proteins | sample 8542331 | NCBI WGS metagenome assembly JADEYI01 (sample SAMN16510988, study PRJNA670497) | mine drainage metagenome | isolation source: biofilm near Copperflume 1 | place: Germany: Marsberg coppermine Kilianstollen | collected 2018-02 | reverse complement strand
CCCAATCAACCGTGGGCACGGTGCTCAGTATTTATACCGCCCCCCGCCAGCCGGGACCTGACAGATACCAACACTAAATGCGCCAGTTGTCATGCTGTTGAGTAACCTTGCGTGCTTAGCTGGCAGACCAGGCAGCGCCACTGGCCTGAAAGCGGGGCTGGTGGCAGAAATATCTTGCTTGCTGTTCCTCTGCCACGGCAAATGCATGACATACCTGCGTCTGCAATGACATGAAGGAACAAATGCTAGACGGTCAAGCCAAGGGCAGCTTCTGCAACCTCTTAAACATGCGATAAAGTGCATTATCAGTTTCAAGTTCTACAGAAGTTGGACAAATTAGCCAATGCAAAACCCTCTGTTGGCCAGAACCCACAAGCACACCAGACTAAGGAGCTAAGGCACTCAGCGCTCACATAAGCCATGGTGCTCTGGACCTCAAGAAAGTGGCCATCCCATGTTGAAGTGTTATCCTCGTGCTGGCAACAGTATTTATCACATTGTGACCCCGGTCTTCAGATAGAACGGGTGCGGCAGTCTCTTACCGTCCTGAGAGCCTGAACGACCCCGGGGTGCTGCACCATGAGGGCCAGCAGCGCAAGAGCAGCCTCGCGAACGCCCGCGTCGTCGCCCGCGATTGCATCGGCGATTGCCGGGACGGCTCCGGCGCGCACCGCGTCGCGCACGTCCCCCGGCCGGTGGCGCAGCACCTCTCGCAGCAGCTGGAGCGCCTTCCTGCGCCAGCACATGGGGAAGTTTAAGGCATGAGGATGGCAGGAAGTAAGGAGAGGGGCCAGGGCAGGCTAAACTAAACGCCTATTTGTGCGCATCATACACTGGCAGGGCGTACTGAATGGGAGATTGCTGGCTGGTTCGTAGGATACCGATGGTCTGCCATGCGTGCATGTGTATTAAAAGGGTGGCATACTGTCATGATGTTGCCAAGCAGCTGTCTGGATATCGCCGCGATAGACTTTATATCTGCCGTGCAATACTAATGCGATGCTTGCTCACAGTAAAATTTTGCCAGGTTATCTCGCCCAACAATACTTGCTCAGGACACCAGGCTTTGCACAGCAAAAAAAAGAACAATCAAATGCAGAGGCCGCACCTCTGCTGGCGGGGATCGTTTGAGTCTCGCGCTGCAGACAGCAGCAGACCGATGGCGCCCTCTGCGCGGAATGCATCCATGGCCGCATCGTTGTGCCGCGTCAGGCACGACAGCGCCAGCAGCGCCTTGCGCCTGCACACCATAATCTATGAATATAACAAGCGAAAAGAAAAGCATGAAGAGCGCTGGTAAACACACCCTTGAGAGCGCCACAGCATCTGTGAGGGGACATGTCCTGCCTGATCAAGCATTGCATGGAGCGGCATGAATAGATCACAGACCCTGTATCGAGCGCCAAATGCCATGCAGCGGATGCACGCATGGATGCCGGCGGTCGTGCACAGACAACCTGAGCACGATAATTATGCCAAGTCGTACCGAAGAATTGCGAAGGACTCCATGGGAAGCACCATAAGTACAATTTGGACACTGGATGTCGCCAAAAGCAATGCAGCACATGGATGCATGAATGAAAGCAGTGACGACATGTCTTTGACGATAGCGATGAGGCGCCTCTCGCGCACACCTTCATTCACCGGGCCAGTCATCCCAGGAACAAGACCGTCGCAATGCCCCAGCTATCCTTGGGCCCTCCCAGACTCGCTACTAGTGTACAGCCTAGGAAACGCAACTGTTCCATGCTAATGGCATGAGAGCTGCCCGTATCTCCTATCAAATAGCAGCGCATGGAAATCTATATTCAAATTAGATGTAGATTACCCTGGGCAGAAAAGGGCTTTGCCGGCACAGTGGTATCCACCAAGACGAGTCACTCCAGTAGCAAGTGTGCAACAATGCTGAAGCCGGCCCTTTCACACTTGCTGCAGGGAAGACACATCCTGTCAAATGCAACTGTCCACCCTGATGGGATCAGCATCGCCCAGATCAGAGGCTAAGAAGAGAATTCCACCGGCAGATGAGGTGGGGTCCTCTCACTCTCGGCAAATGTGACTGCCCACCATATAAGGGCAGCGAGAGGGCCTCACCGGCAGGTGGGTAGGGCCCGATCACACCTGCTGCATGACATGTTTCTCCCGGCACATGTGCTCCACCTTACTGGCATTAGCATTGTCAATAGCCACAGGCCACAGAAGGATGCTCACCGGCAGGTGGGGTCGGGGTCTTGGAAGAGCTGCAGCAGGCGGGGCAGGGCGTTCCCCTCCAGGAACATTTGCTGCACGGGCGGGTGGTTCTGCACACACGTGGCCACGACCTCTGCCGCGCTGGCGCGCACCGGCGCATGGCTGCTGCCCAACAGGCCCAGCAGCGTGGGCAGCCCGCCAATGTGCGTCAGGTCTGCGAGGGCGACACATGCGCACTCATGAGTGAATATTCAAAGAGGTGATCCGCACGTCGGTGATTGCTTGCTCATATCATATACAAGATGTACGTCTGCAACCACATGTGGCACTTATCAGAGACACAATCTTTTGGGGAAAAAAAGACTACATGATTGCAGCAGGTTGCCTTGAATGTGCAGGTCCCACCGATGGCACCTGTGACTTGGAGAGGCATGTCCCATCAACGGGCTGGGTGGGGAAGCATCCAAACGACTATAGTCTAAGTTTGCAAGCCAAGCAGCACCGCTGGCAAGGGTGGGTGATAACTCCGACTTGGCAAGCTTGTCAAGATGCATGCTGGCATGGCCTGCTGATTGCGGATGCATCTAATCGACAGGCACACAGCCTTCTCTCTGGCTTACGAATTCGTATCAACCTCAGCTGAGCAGGCCCCAGAGTCAAGAGCCTGTCAAAGACCCACCCTTAGCGTAGTCGATCTGCTCCACAATCTCCACCAAATCGTCCAGCAGTTTCAGCTTCTCGCCAACCTGCGCATCCGAGTCGTCCCTGTCGTCCAGGGCTCCCTTGATGTCGCGCAGGCGCTTGGGGATGTCCGTTGTCTGCGCCTGCATGGCCTCCATGAACCACTTGCGGTCCTCTGGAGTGATGTGGCGCCTTGTAGCGGGGTCTGTGGAACCATCCTGCTGCTGGATGGACCACTCGAACAGCCCTGCAAGAGCAGGTGGAGCAGCGGATAAAAGCCAAGCGATGGTTGCTGCTCCAGTGTGTGCGCCTATGCAGCTGCATGCAGATAGGTGATGACTCCGACAACGAGATCAGTCTATATATTTGGGCAGGCTGCGATGCTTGAAGACTCGTTACTGCCAGCTAGTTGCATAATGCGAGTTTCTAAGCAGAGAATCCAAGTTGAGCTGTGGCATTTTGGAAAAGGGATACACACAGTCGCTCTATGTTATGTTTAGGATACCTGATAATTTTAACTTGCCTAAGATGCAAAGCTCGTACCTTTCCAGTTTTGTTGGGCCATGTTTCGCTCCTGCTGTATTCAGAGTCCGATAGGAGTGAGTATCGAGCCCGTTTGTATCGCGCTCCTTTCGCAGATTCAAGGCAGTGAACGCTTACTGAAGAACATTTACAATACTTGCACTGTTGGTTTCGCGTCTCCGGAATGCAAGACCTCTGCGATCATCAAGTGTTTCTAGAACGAGAGTGGCTCCTCTGGTAGAAACGGCATCGTAGACACGGCACATCAAGGAAGCTTCCTGACATTTCGAGGAAGCTGCCGTGTTCGAGTCCATGAATCAAGTATTCTCTCAAAAGTTTCATATAACACATGTAGTTACATACGTCTCAAGTGCGTTTGCATGCGGCTTCTATGGCCGGGCGATTTCTTGAACATCAGGCCTGAGTCCTTCGGGATTCAGCTCATCAACAAACAAGCTCTTACAAAGCCTCCTCAACGTTATTTCAGCTTCAGTGCACACCATTTCTGTGTTGCACAAAGTGGTATCAGAAAATTGTGCCCTCCAGAAAAGTGCCAGAGATGAGAGCCTGTACTGCAAATCCCGCCAAGGCCAGAGGGCTCAGGAGCAGAGCCAAGCGCGGGTTGGCTGTCATATCTGCCAAGCTTTATTGCACACTTGGGCAAAGTCCCCTAGGCCTCCATCCCCTACCCCAGTCATAAGCGCCTCTGAAGGGTCCGCAGTGGTTCCTGCTGAGCCGCCGTCGCTTGATATATTCAAAATCACGCTCGACAGCTCGTCCTCGATCTCGGCGGCCCAGCCGGCCAGCTTTGAGCGGAACGCGTCCCGGGTCTCAATGTACCAGGCTTTACCACTGCTGTTGTCAGCGTTCGGGGCTTCAAACAATCCAAACCCAATTCCTTCTTTGCTGGCAGGCCCATGCTCAGCAGCCTCAGGAGCAGCAGCATCCGCCATGAAGGTCTCTCCACGAGATGGATGCAAAAGAGTGTCTCTGCCGCGCCGGTCTCGTCCTGGCAGAGAGTGCGAGCCATTCAATGCCTGAAGGGGCCAGCATCTGAGCGTCTGGGCTGCCAAGGGCTGCGAGGGAGGCTCTGCACAAACACCACAGGTCTTGAGAAAGGCACAACTTTGAGCGAGCAGAATCTCAATTGCAAGAGGTGAAGAAAGGACGTCAGGGAAAGAAAAATTTCACAGAACGCAGCTTAAAAAAAGGAACATTGTCAAGATGATAAGATCCTGTTGCCGACGTACCAACAAGCTAGCTGCTCACCTGAAGCAGCTGAGCCGTTGCAACCAAGCAGCCCGGTCAGGAGCAGCAATGTCGCACCCTCTGGCAGCAGCTGAGCTGCCTTCACCGTGACAGGCTCCTCAAAGGGTTGCATGCATGCTGAGGGCGCGGTAAGCAGCCTGCACTTGCGCGAACGCCTCGGCCGATCCACCCTTGTCTGGATGCTCCTCCACTGCCCTCCTGAGAAAGGCCCGCCTGCATGCCACAGCGCACAGGCATCTTATCATGCAAATCCAGCTATGATTGGCAATAGAGATGCCTGGTGTTGAGCGAGCCAACGAGACATAATATGGAATATGGGCATGCATCGTGAAGCAAGACCCTCCGCAGAAGAGGTTGTAAGTAGAAGCTCGAAGCAAAGCTAATTTCATAGAGGAAACCTGATCATTGAGCGTGCACACCTGATGGCGGCTGATGAAGCTCCTGCATCCACCTTGAGGATGTCAAGGTGGGCCCGATGCTGCACAATGTCAATTGGTGTATCGTTCCTGACTGAGGCCTTGTCCCCGCTGCCAGATTGAGAAGCGCTCCTGTACCAACCCTGCAGACAGCAGCTCTGCTATAGAGCGTGGTGGCTGGACGTGCAGCTGAGTGTTGCAGAAAAAAACTCTACACTTCTTAATACCTCGATGGAGTTGTATTGCTGCTGCGCAGAGTGCGTGACAGCCCAAGGCTATGCCAAACAAGTTTTTCCGTTACATCCTGGCACGGCGGATTTTGGGGACATGTTCCAGATCGCACCGCTTGTGGTGTCCAGCACTCGCTGCTGCAGCTCTCCTCAACCCCATTGCTTCTGCTTTGCTGCTGGCTGGTTGCCCAGATGATGCCCTCCTCCTGATGCTGCAATGCCATTGCGCAACGCTGTCAGAGGAACGCAGATGGCGCCCTCTGGCCAGAGAGGTGCGAGGTACAGGAGTGGCACCTCAATGTGAAATTATTGGCAATGCTCTGCTGCACTGCCTGTCCCTCTTCAAGACTGGAGAGGACAGCTGGCTTGCAGCAACATACCCTGGTCTGCACCTCCAAGCTCCGTGCTTCCCTGGCTGCACTTGTGTCAGAAGCCCTTTCAAGCTGAAATCCGCTCCTAGCATAAGCCTCGCTTTCTCTCAAGCATTTCCGGAGTTGTTTGTTGGTTGGTGCTATCAATGTGGCAATCCGAAGGACGTCCACTGCTTCTGCTGCACGCTGAAGTTGCAGCAAAGCTACCCCCGTCCTGTAGTACGCCTTTACGTTGCCAGGATGCATCAGGAGGGCCTGATTACAACATCAATTGCCATCAGATGCCATCAGGAACAATGTAAATAGAATTATTCACATATTTACCGATCAATTTTCAAGTGCTTTTCGAGCAAGCGAATGACTTTACAGATCACGATGCCCAGGACTTTACTCTGACTACTTTCCTCTAGGAGGGCGGGCACTACCTGCTCTGCATCCTGCAAGGAATGCTTCCATTGACCTAGTCTTGCGCATGCTGCGCTTCTGTTGCTCAAAATTGTACTTGTAAGCTGGAGATTGCCACCCACTTTTGCACAAGCCTGCAGGGCTTCTGAGTAAGCTACGACCGCAGAATCCCACTCTTCTCTGAAACAAAATTGGTTTCCCCTGGCAGCCACACATGAACCTTCAGCTACCACTCGCATAGATGATTTGCTTTACAGCAAGAAGAACTTTCCTGACCTGATAATGAGGTCCTCAACTTCAGCGTGCTCTACTGTCCCTCCAGACTGATTGCACATGTCACATGTAATTACTGTAATTCTTTCTATTTTAGGCTGTACTTCTGTCTACAATCCCTTTTCATTCGCTGTAACGCTGACCCTCTTGAGAAGAGAGGAAGCAACGCCTCGGCTAGAGATTGAGCGTAGCTGCTGACATCTAAAGCTCGTTCGTGGTATTTGGATTTGCGATCTCTCAGAAAGTCTGCGGTCTTCCATTGGGCACCCCAAACGAGAAAGCTCCAGGGCGAGAACATCGTTCCAGTGTCGTTGACATTCTGTGTTGACATCAGGTCTGTCAAGTAAGTGTGCACTAGTCCTTGAGGTGGTATCCTTCACCTCCAATAGATCTAGGAGTGAAACGCAAGACTTTGTCGGAATACTCTTGGTAAGCGAGTCATGGCTAGTCACCATGCAAAGGTGGCCTGACTGTAAATGATCTTGATTATCGCCTTTTCAGTGTCTTCACATTTAAAAAAAAATTCCCTAGAAAGTAATGGAACGGTTTCGATAATGCACCTTTTGCGACCCGCCTAGCAGAGATGTCACATGGTGACAAAGTACGCTGGCGGCTCAGAGCCCTCAGCTTACCTATTCAGATTTGCTTACAGATGGTTTTTTCAATCAAAATTTCAGACACCAAGTCCCAAATTTTTTCTTGCCCTGGGTCACAACATCTTCAATCAATCGATTTGTGAGACCAAGTGTGCTTGCGCAATGACAGCTGTTCACAATATGCAACCAATGTGTTGTCTTTCATGATGAGTTTATTATTATTATTATTATCAAGATCTTTCCCTGCCAAAAGGCAAGATAAAGCCTGCAGACAAGCTGCAGTTATAGGCTGCCACAATCCAATCCCTTGTTGGACTCGCCAGATTTCAGCAAGACCCAATCCACCGTGGGCACGATGCTCAATTGTTATACCGCCCCCCACCAGCCGGGGAGTAAATCAGGACCACCAAATATTTAGCACTGCGACAGTAGCGCCCTGGCTTGCAGGATTTCTTGTCAGCAGACCCAAAAATGAAGATCTTCTCATGATATGAACATCATGAACACCTGGCGGGCCTTGCCGCTGAGCTCCTCAAAAGTAAAGTCTGCTGCAAGCTGCTCCTGCGCCACTGCAAAGGCCTCTTCCTGGTGTGGCTGGACTTGGATCCCCACAAGCAGCTTTGTCGACCGATTGCCTGCATGGACACCGTAAGCAACATGATCCCTCGGCGACCTTTTCGTGCTTGTCTCACCATGTTAAAGCATGTATAAGGTGGATTTCCACCAAAAAATCACCCTACCTCTTAAATAAGGAAGGTTTTAAATATAAAGAAAGGCACGTACGCCATTACATGCCGGCAATGAGCTGCGTTGCAGGGAGATACATTCTTCAAGAACCTGCCAACTCATATAGCATGTCTCAAATGCCCCATCGAGAAGTGCATAGCAGATGGCGCCTCACAGATCTTACTGCCGGGCAAGCTTCCATTCAGGAAGGCTTCACATGGGGAGAATGATTAACATCGGGCACTCGCCTGTCTTGCGGTAGTGGAAGAGGGTGAGCAGGAAATTTGGGGAGACGGCTGAGAGAAACTTGCGGAGGGCGCCGGGGCGCTCGGGGAAATCGACCTGGAAGATGCGCTCGTGCGGAAGCTCCCCCATGAAGCTTCGCGCGCGGCCGCCCACCAGGTGCCGCAGATGGACCTGATTTGGCAGACTCCACATCAAGCTCCATGATAACGTGATTCTCTAACTTCCTAGAACCTTGCTTATCACGTCTCCAACCCGCTTATCCTACCAGAATGCAAGGTGAACTCCTGCAAAATGCAATGAGAGAGAGGCAAGGTTCCACTTCGCACATCGTTGAAAGCAGCAAAGTTTAAGAACCACCATCAAACACACGCAAAAGGTCTGGTGCAAGCCTTTATCCACGGCCTGCTTGCAGGCCATGCAACCTGTGCACAGCTAGCCTCGACAACACAATTGTGGAGCTGGCAGCTCAGAAATTATAGCAAAGCAATGTGTGCAATATTTCGCATGTCTGTTTGCACTCATAGAGCGTTGTGTCATGCAGCACAGACACAAGCTTTACACCCTAAGCTCTGGGCCTCCAACATAGATTACTACATCTTTTCCCTTGCACAGATTGAATAGTCACCTGTGCGGCCTCGATGCCGGAGATGTCTAGGGTGGGGTTGCCTGCCGCATTCAGCCGATCCACCACATCAGTCACCTCGGACGGCGACCGGATGCCCAGGCCCCACAGAATGTGCGCCTCCGACCCCGCCGAAAACCTGCGCCAATTTAATGTCCTACATTTGGGAAATGCTTCACATGCTTCCTGTGCTTTACAGAACTCGCGCTGAGAACATTCATTGGTCAGAGACAATGGCAGCAATTGTGCTAACACACCTTTAGAAAGATCCCCTGTACAAGAACCCCACTGAAATTGGGATAGCAACCTTGATAAGCCTTTGGAAGACGCCAAATCAAGACATGCAAATAGCAGAATGCGGAGGCAGTCACACCTGTATTTGAACTCGGTTATCTGCAGGCTGGCGTCATTTATGGCAATGTCCAGGAACGCCGCAAAACTGCCGTGGCGCTCGGGGATGGTGGTCGCCAGCATGGCTTCGCGCAGGCCGCCTATGTCCGCCAGCTCGGTGACTAACCGCAGCCTGTCAAAGTTCATGTTTGCGCCGCTCGTCACCGCCACCGCAGTGACTCCCTGCACACACAAGATTTCTTGAAACACGGTAATAAAAATAAATTAGTAATGGATATTTTGAAGGCAGGGACACCGCATGACGCCGCCTTCGTCCTTTGGACATCCGAAACTTCTTGCCCAGATATCAGCAGGTGCCCCCCGGCGAATAGTATGGAACAGAAAGAACAAGCTAAGGTTAGGAGCCCCCCAAAAAAACATTCCCTTCTTTCACTACACTAGCTGACTCCCACCACGCCTTCCGGAGGAAGGCGCTGTTTCAATCATGGCTTAACTTGAGAACTGAACTTCCACCGGGTACGGATTTGATGTGGACCTTGAGGCCGTGGCGGGGGAACTAGGTACCGGCAGCAGCCACAGCGACAGACAGAGGCCAATACGGTTGCACACGGAGACCTGGAAATTTGACAAAAAGAAGGCAACGCGAACCTATTCGACCAAGACCCGCATTTCAGCGGAGTTGCGGGAGAGGCAGGCCATTGAGCCGGCGACGGCCGCGGCCGGCGCGAGCCCATAGGGGTTTGACCTAGCAATCCTGGGAATTTATGATGAAGACAATCACGCCATGTTTTTTGAGTGAGGCAAGATTGTTTGGCCAGAAAACCGGACCTTGAGGCCGTGGCGGGAGAGGTAGGCTTTGGCGCCGGCGACGGCCACAGCTCCGGCGGGTTCGAGAATGGAGCGGGTTTCGTTGAAGACGTCCTTGATGGCTGCGCTGATGGCGCTGTTGTCCACCAGCACCACGCCGTCCACCAGCTCCCGGCACAGCCGGAAAGTCTCCATGCCCACCTGATCCGGCAATAAGGGATGACTAAGCATGACTGATCATGCAGAACAATGACTCATTTGCCGCATGATCCCGGCATGGTCAGCTCCTGGCCGGCAACATCATGGCTCATCCTGGATTGATCAGGTGACGAGATGACTACTTATGTGGACATGACCTGGTCCCGGCACAGCTGAATGCCTCCAAGCCCACCTAATCAGGATCCTTCCGGAAGTATGAGGAGTCACCCTGGCACCTAATACTAATGCTGCACATTGACGCTCATGCTCAAGATGAGAGTGTACTCTCCTGTGGTGCTTCCAAAACTTTAGTCCAGGCAGAAACATTCCTGGCACTACAACTGGCTGCTCGGAATTGCATGCAGATGAGCAAGGTGAACAAGCGCAGACAATTGCAGCCCCGTTGGCAATGCATCTAGTGCACCATTGGCAGAGCAATTCCTTAGAGCATTCCATTTGCATAATGTCCCCTAACAGGAGCTGATATACCGCATGGCAATGTAGAATCTGCTACTGCAGTATACATTTTGAAAATTCATTCTTGAGTAGTATGAGTTCCCTCACCTCTTTGACGGCCACGCCGTCTGCAAATGCGTCGACCTTGGACAGGGTGACTCGCCTGCCGGCCGCCAGAGACAATGCCATCGCATTGGCGCCTGTAATAACACATAAAAAGCGACTGGCTATTGTCTGGGTCCATATGTGTGGCAGCCTAGGGCGTGGTCTTGAACGCTTTGCCACTGTACATTACACAGGTCATCAATATGTTGAACCAATCCACCAAGATGTGCTTGAACGCATGCGGTGACATGGCATCAACAGACGAAACACATGTGCAATGAACAAGCATCAGGGTCACCCAGCACAAGCTTTTGTCAGATGCCCGAAACCCCTGGACTCTAAATTACCCCACAAAGGCATCCATATCCATCGCATGTATCATCGTGGCCAGCACAACATCCGAATCACTCAACCAAATAAATTGATCAGAAAAGCCGATTGGACACTACACCTGTCGGCTCAACACCGATGATCTTCACACCCGGCCGCAGCGCCTTGACATAGGCAGCGATACCGGCGATGAGGCCGCCGCCGCCGATGGCGACAAAGATCGCATGCAGGCCGTCCAGGTCAGCGCTGCTGAGCTGGCGCAGCACCTCCGTGCCGATCGTGCCCTGTCCGGCGATGGTGTAGGGGTCGTCGTAGGGGGCCACGAAAACTAAACCCTCCTCAGCCGCCTTTGCCTGCGCGCATGCATGCATTCCCGCACCAAATCAGGCACAATTGTGTCTCATGCATTCAAGCACACTGTAGCGTTCCTGACCTATACTGGGACATTTCCTGTCTGGGTGTCCTTGAAAAATGCGCAACACATTTCCTGATCACACAATTTCGGCTTCCTGCTCATGTCCAGCAATTCAGCGTCTGTGACCTCTTCAGATCAGCCTCCAAATTGCAGTAAGATTGACAGAAAAACAGGCCGACGTGCAGTAACACGTCAGGCATCGTGCCACTGGTTTGGCTGCATCGGTAAGATTGACAGATGATACCTGTGCATGGCTCTGTGTCTCCGTGTATGACTCGCCCACCATTTCCACGGTCGCCCCTAGCCGCCTCACTGCGTCAACCTTAATACCCGGCGTCGTGACTGGCATGCAGATGGTGGCCTTGCACCCCTGCATGCACAAAGGCAGCGCCTAAATTCTGGTGGCCAGTTCATCAAACAGAAGTAAAGAGATCTAAGGAGCCCTTTTATTCTAGAGGCCAGTTCATCTAAACAAAACTAAAGAATATCCCATCTGCCACACGAGCACATCTCCAAAGTTCCATGAAGATGTAAGCAGATTGTGCAGCAGCGACACGGCAAGGTCACACAACTCCGCACTGGCACTCTGGTCTAATATTAGGCTCCCCAAAATCAGAAAGAAAGTGAGCAGCGCCCCAGAGGTAGGTACTTGTGCTAGTTTCCCACCAGTCTTGCGGCTGCCAGGGCCACTCCCTGTGCGTGGTTGCCGGCTGACGAGGCGATGACTCCTCTTTGCCGCTGCTCCGGTGTCAGGCTGGCCATCTTGTTGTAGGCGCCCCTCAGCTTGAAGGAGAACACCTGTTGGGAATGCACTTGACTCTGTCAGCGCAGCTCATTTCCAGAGAGACGTATCCATCAAAACCTGCAAAATGAAACAATGCAACCTGGAAGGGTAATTGTATTTATTTGGACCCCAAAAGAGATGGCAGTCATCAAGTCTGCAGAATGACAAACTACATGACAAAAGGCGCCGCGCAGCATGTCAGTATTTGAGCCATGACTCACTCTGCAAACCTGAGAACAACAGGAGATGTGCAGCAGGTCAGCCAGGCTCAGTACTTCAGCCATGGGCTCAGTCTGCAGAGCTGAGGATGTAAACCACCAACAGACTTTGCACAGGTGCACTGATGTGCTAGAACTTTTTGTGTGCACAGTTGCCTTGCATGGCATCACTCCATAAGAGACAGCACTGTGTGAAATGGTCGGAGAACAAGAGGGGAATGCTGGACAGTACCGGCTGCAAGTCCTCCCTTTTGAGGAAGAGCCTGTTGTCCAGGGACAGGCTGAGGCCGGCGGCCAGCTCCAAGGGGGTCTCCACCTGTCCACCGCCCCACATCCAGTTCAGATGCGTGCAGATCAGAAAATGCACACAGAAACGGCACTTCAGTAGCTGCTGGCCACACACTCGTTGCATGCAAAGGAAGCCACTCTGGTGGATGAAGGAAAAGACAAGCCTGTCCACATAGGCCTAAAGTTGAATGTAGACAGATGTGACTACCGCTCTGCAAGATCCATGTTGTGCATGCATCTCATGCACCTTCCACACACCCTTCCGGCCTTAGCGATTGCGGATACAAGCTCAAGCTAACATTGCTGGCATTACTGTAGGCACAAGTGTAGGACTTTAGCGTACCGCGACATCGTAGACCCGGGCTGTCAGGATTTCTCTGAGGTACCCCCCCGGCTGGAAGCGCCACTGCATCTGCTGGCATCCTTCTGATGTCTGCATGCATTTGATACATGCTTCACCGACTTGTTACTCAGTTCTCGGGCGGCATGCATGTGAGCAAGAGAAAACTTGGTCAGCGAGTATGTTTCCTGATGTTGGGATGTCCAGTCAGATTCAGGAGACATGGCTGGTAAGGAGGGCACCAACCTGGCATGCCGGCTCGCTGCAGCCTGTACACCTGAACACATCAGCTTGATGGCAGCTGCCGCCTCTGTCTAAGCTGCTCAGGACTCCAGGCTCCATCATCAAGTCCTCTGGCGCTCGCACTAGCTGGGTGAAGGCTTGGCTCCCATTCACCCCATGATCGTGCACCCCGCTTCCATTCCCACTGGAGGACGCTGTGCTCACAGCGCCGTTGCTGTCTGGCTGGAGTCGTCTGACGCTGTCCTGGTCAGCTGTGCTGGGCACATCTGCCAGTTCTGACGTTGCTTCTGAGGACGATGGAGCCGTCGCCGAGACAACTTGCAGCCTTCTTCGAGCAGCGGACAACCCACAGGAAGATACTGCCCTGCTGGGAGCTGTGCAGGCGGTGCATGCGCAGTCTGCATCCCTCACACCTGCCTGGCTACCAGTGGTGCAGAGGCGGAGCCCAGATCTGTGCCGAATGGGTCTGCAGGTTGGATGGAGCTTGCTGCGAACATTCTTTCCCAAGAATGACAATCTCAAGGGCGCTTTCAGCTCAGCACTTTGCACCACTGAGCTCAAGTTCGGCCTCTGATCCATGCTGCGCTGCATAGCAGCCTTTAAATTATGCACCTTCTAAGTCAATCCAATAATTTCACATCAGAATTAAATTTGCTTAGCGAATCGAGGACTGCTTCAGGTGGTTTCTGCCGACATCCAAAACCCTGTTAAGGGGGCCACGTGGCGTGCACGTGCATGCGAAACCCTTTCGCCTTCTGCATGGGCAAAGAGCGCCTCTTTGGTGTGCCCCTTTGTAAAACGAAAGATTCCCATTATTAGGACTCTAACATTGCGGCGTATATGAAAAGTTGTTTGATCTTGCGCCAGCGCTTAGAGTTAGTGCAAGGGAGAAAGGCTTGGTGCCAGCACGTGTCGATGTGGTCCCTTAGCGTCTCCCATTTCTCGCACACTGTGTTGCTGAGCATGGTTTGAAAACATACATTATATTACGAAGACACATCCTGTTGTCACTACCGCTCTGGTCTTTCGTATCATTCCTACAGAGTTCAAGCAAGGCTAGCTAGACAGCATTTTGCACCCCACCTATTACATAGTATTCTAGACTGGCGCCCGCTTGCTCATACCAAAAAGAAGATCCAAAACACTGCCGGGAATCATGAGACTGCTCATGGCAGTGTTTTCGAGCCTGGCTGCAAATGATACTGGGCACCATCACCATCACCCAGTACTGACGGACGAGCAGTGGTTTTTGTACATCTCCATCGCAGTTGGACTGGTCTTGCTGGCAGGATTGATGAGCGGGCTCACGCTGGGATTAATGAGCATGGACGTTCTGGACATGGAGGTGACTGCTTTGACCAAGTTACCACGTCCCCAGCTCTGCTTCACCGTGCCCACACTGTAATGAAAGGACGGACGTGCCATATTTTTAAGGGAAGGGACGATGAAACTGGGTACCGTTCTGCGAACAGGTCCTGCGCAGGAGTGGATCTCCTCAGGAGAAGGCATGGGCAAAGCGGATTGAGCCGGTACAGATGCCTTCCACCATCCTATGCTAGCCCCTGGTAACCGAAAACTGCCAGCTGTGCACCAGAGGCAATTGAAGTGGACGAAGCAGGCGAGCTAAGCAGCATTCGCGCATCAATTGATTATCATAATTATAAAACTGTGGTTTGCACAGGTTTTAAGGCGCCCCCACTTCCTCCTGGTCACGCTAGTGCTGTGCAATGCTGCAGCCACAGAGGTGAGTTCAAGCATGCCATACATGGAGCTTCACAGCCTTTACTGACCCCTATAGAACCCTCGTGTCCCCATGTTGACCATATCATTGCAATTCGATCTCCTGCATTTTATGTCAGTGTGCTTAGTTACTCACGAGGACTTACATGCATTCAGGCGCTGCCAATCTTCTTGGATCGCTTGGCTGACCCTATTACCGCCGTACTCATATCCATTACTGTGGTGCTTATTTTCGGTGAGTGGACAAGCCCCTCTCGCTCGTATATGAACAGAAACTCAATGCTGCCAGGTCTTCTGCTGCTTGGTACCACTAAAGGCACTTGCGCTGCTGCTGCATGCTTTCAAAGGGGAGGGGGGGGGGGGGGGGGCGAGAAAAAAATCTTCTCCCCTCGCCGGTATTCGGATGGTTCTATGGCGGTGTCTTTTGTCTTTCTTGGTT
>JADEYI010001633.1_pt1 | contig 15282 bp, 12 predicted proteins | sample 8542331 | NCBI WGS metagenome assembly JADEYI01 (sample SAMN16510988, study PRJNA670497) | mine drainage metagenome | isolation source: biofilm near Copperflume 1 | place: Germany: Marsberg coppermine Kilianstollen | collected 2018-02 | reverse complement strand
CGGTTGATTGGGTCTTGCTTGGATCTGGCGAGTCCAACAAGGGTAGGATTGTGGCCGGCTTTAACTGCAGCTTGTCTGCAGGACGCACCTTGCCTCTTGGCAGGAAAGCCGTGTAATAATAATAATAATAATAATAATAACAAATGCCCTCCAGGTATGCTCTTGGTCTTTACATTCATGTGTCAGCTACTTTTCATGACGAAAAAGAAACATCCCCGCCGATACTTAATCGGGCAGCACCAAATGTAAATGTTGGCTGCCTTGTTGGTGGACAACATGCAAGCTGACACAGACACTGAAGGGCACCAGCTCAGGAGCCTTCACGTGATATTGTTGAAAGAGGCATGCAGCACTGTCAGAGGACGTTGCACAAGATATAAGAACATGTACTCGAACAGGATGTGAGAGATAGTGGCAGGTGCACACCTGGCGCAGGATGGCTTCGTAGTCAACGCCAGCGTAGACAATGGTCCCTCCAGCAATGTGCTGCTCATACTCCTCTCTCTCCTCTATCGTCACATCGTGCCTTTTCAGATCCTCGTAGTTTGCAAATCGCTGCACTGCCTGCTTGGCCAGGTTTCCTGCACAGGCGCACAAAAGCGGTGTTAGGTAATCGCCAGACTTTGCCGGCCTATGGCTAGACTTTCAGCTTAATGCAGCAGGTGGAGGATTCAAAATTGCTCTTTTTGGCCTCAGGGAGGAAGCCTATGCAGCCTAGGATGTGCATGGCTTGCTTGCAACTGCCAACAAGCCATGCCAGCTGCATTTGTGTATGAATAGCCCTTGTCGCATGTAAATGCATATCTCCTCATCATGCAATACCGGCTCTTAGTGAGGGTCTGGAGATATCTGAGCTGCGCTGACAGGCATCTCCTCATGCAGGGCAGGATCCTGACAAAGTGTGCAGCATTGAAGTTCACATTCAAGAGAGAACCTGATCAGCGCGTGCCGGCAGAGTGTGCATTGATTGGAGCGTTTAGGATGGGGCACTCACCGTAGGGCATGGGGTGTCGGACAAGCACAGTCTTCAGCCCATTCTTCTTGAGCACATCGATGACATATTTGGAGACCTGTGACTTCCCTGAGCCCGTGCGCACTGCTGTAACTGCCACCACCTGCATGCATGCATCACAGTCTCAAAATCATCTAAATGCAAACCAAACCCTGAAAGACCAAGCACCACTATATGTGCATCTGAGGTCTGCGTATAGGGTGCAAGGTGATTGGCAATAAGAGAGACCGGTACAGCAGCAACCATGCCATCTTGCTGGGTGGGATCTATGTCAATCTGCAGAGCAATACGAGTACCACATCACTCTCTTGTGCTCTGAGGCAAAGAAGCCAGCTTTGTCAAAGATGAGAACTGCAGGGGCGAGGTCTGTTGGGGTTAGAGAGGCGTGCAGAGAGCAAAGGTGACTCACTGGTTTGTGGCTGCGCAGCATGGTGCGCTGGGGGCACAGGGTGCTGAAGTCCGTCTTTGCGCACAGCACACGACGTATAATGTCCATGACAGCGTGCTCCGACAGGTCTGAGTACGCCAGGTCACATCTGCCAAGGTAGACGTCCTTGTCAATACCCAGGACTTATCATCGAAGAACAGATCCTTGGAGTCTAAGGCATCGGTGATCTAACAGGACAAAGGGTTCAGGAGTTGTTGGGAGGACAGCTGCAGACCTGTCGACGTTGTAATTCCTCACAAGATCTTCCAGCTCAGACTCAGGATGGATCGGGATGCCGTCCGGGTACAGCGGTCCCGAGAGTTCCGGGGGATACCGGCGATCATCGATGCCGGGGATTTGGTTTGCAGTAAAAGCCACAACCTGCATGATAGGACACGCGTAACAAATTGCTAGGCGGACGCCGTTACTAAGATGAGACTCGATCCAGTTTTTAAGTGCAATATTGAGGTTCGCAGAATTGCATTCATGGGTGGTAAAATCTTACTTCAACGCTTTCATCATCCTTGTACACCGTGTTGAAATTGTGGAAATCTCTTCCTGTTCAAAACGATGAGAACCTCGTCAATGCACAGAGCGTGGCACACTCGGGGCACGGAGGATGAAAAAGATATATGCCACATTGTTATGAAATGGTTGATAAAAAGAATGTCCCACCTGCAGCACCAAGGATGAGGATCTTTTCGCGACGTCCGGAGGGGCCCATGGCAGCTTCTTACTTCAATGCGTATACTTCAAAGTATGCTCTTACTTCAGCGCAGCTTTATTTCACAACACAGTGGCAAGAAAATGAAGAACCCGAGTCAAAGTGATCCTTGACAAATGACTGTGACAACGGTGGAGAATCTGGGGGAGCACCGCTGATAATGCAGGTCACGAGGTGGCCCATCCGACATGCTTATTTTAGGACGGGCGCGTGCATGCGTAAGCTGCCTATCTTGGCGCTCTATTTGCCCACAGCGAAGGAGGATAAATGTGGAACCACATTGATACTCCCCTTGGATTTATTCAGCTGAGATCTTCATTGGTCACTGCATGCACGACTTGACAGAGAGCACAATGACGTCGCAGTGGCGGTGCGGCACCTTTGCAGATTAAGACTGCATGCGCGTGGCACCAATTCCTACACATAAAACTTGAATGATGCAAGGCTCGTTGCATTTTCACAGGTCCAATTAGTGTAAAGAAAGTCATGGCAGCGTCTCACAATTCATGCGCTCACACAGGAAAGTCACACACACATGCCTATCTAGAGCTCTTAGTATCTATCTTGAGATCTCAATAGCTTTACTGAGTGCAACCCACGATCCAGGCTTTATTGTTGAAACACCAAATTTCAGTTTATCTTCCAAAGCTGGCCATGAATGCACCAGGCTGGTGCATGGACAGCTGTCCATTTTCAATGATGGTCCAATTTTCCATGAGCCAGCCTGAGATTCCAAGTTCACAAACTGTGGCAGGGAGCAAAGCATTGCTTTTGCATCATATGGACTTCTGCATGTTTGGCAACTTGCAGTGGTCATAGTGACACATGATACTGTGTTGGTCTCCTAGGCCATCATGTCCAGCACTACTGTCGCACTGGTAGCCATCTTGTTCAAGGCCAAACCTGCTCCGATACAGCTTCATAGGATTCTCAAAGACTGATGAATGAGTCCAGCTTTTACATAGACTCAGCAGGTACTTCTTAGTAAGTCTCCCGTTGGCGCCTGTCACTTTGGCACGGCAAATGGGTCAAAGGATTGAGCCCACAGCAGGGTTGGTTTGAGGAAATCATCCAGCTGCCTCTCATACATCGCAAACACCTGCATTGCAACAGGCTTACTGAGCTGACCACCCCGTAGTAAACCTTGTACTGAGATGATAATCCTCAAAAGCATGCAGCATCCTCGGGGGCATGGGTGAAGCATTGTTCTGGACGTCCACACCCTTGCAATATCGTCATTGCCACACGCTGCCATAATCCCACCCCTTATTCGACTCGCCAGATCCAAGACAAACCCAATCAACCGTGGGCATGGTTCAATATTCTTTACAACCCCCAGCCAGCCGGGGCCCTCTGTTGTAATGCTGCATTGTATTGCAATGGTGTTTGTCTATATTTTGTTTGCCTAAGTTTGCTGCGGAGTAGTTCGCACCCGGTCTTGCTGTGCTTGCACCGCATCAATGTTCTGTCGTTGGACCCTGCCGCAGGCTCTGTTGAAGGTGAACGACCTCTGGAAAAAGGGGTTGCCAGGCTCGTCCGCGTCACTCACAGGGAGGTTGACACACTTCACAAAATGCTTCGTCTCCGAACCCTCGTTCACAAAGGAGTCCTTCACGGTCACAGAGACCTGCACACACATTTCTTGAATTTTCTTGGATGCACATATTTTGCATGCCCCTCCCGCCAATCTGCTGAGCGCAGGTCTCTCATGACGTAATGCCGTTGCACATGACTGGTGTAGGAAGTGCAAGAACCGAGAAGACTGGAGAGCAATTATTCAGGTGTTGCTTGACGTACCTAGTCCTTGAGGACTGGAAAACGTGTAATAATAATAATAACATGCAGAGCTCGCTTGAAGCAACAAGCTTATGCGTTTCTCCCCTTAAGTAGACCCTTTAAGGTAAAAGCCAAATCCTAAAGCAGCCGGTGGAGCCTGTGCATGTTTGGGGAATGGAGAACAGCAAGTGCGCTTGTCTGAGACAGCAAGAAGCCTATCGCATGCATGCACTGGGATGCTTCAACATGGCCCCAAACAATTATAAGCAGTTGTGCAGCCAAGAGGTGAAACAAGTCAGCAGCCACGGATTGTGACAATCATGAAAAGGCATGGGGCACCCGGGCCTTCACTCACATCGAAGTCTCGGTAGTAGTAGTTGAAGTTTGCAAAGGGCTCCCTGCAAATACCGCAGTTGGCCGCCACAATTGTGACGGCTGCGCGCCGCTGGTTGATTGCGGCCTGCCGCGCAGCCGCAACGGCTGCCACATAATTTTTCGTCGCAGTCTGCACAAGCAGGCATAGTTCTAAGCACGGCTGACAATGCATTGGTAGAGCAGCAGGATTACTGCCGGCAGAGACCAAGAGCTCTGCTGTGGCACAGGTTCCTTTTCAGCCAATATATTGTCTTCAAGTACATAATACAGGGCAGGGACTCACGCTGAGGGACTGAACATTGTTGGCGGCAATGTTTTCTGGGGGCGGTTTGCAGTAGGTGGCCTCAAAATTGAGCGCCAATTTTGAAAGCAGCGCCAGGCGTAGGCCCCCCAGTCCCACCAGGTAGTTGAGGTATGCCGCAGCATCCCTGCTGAAATCCGGCGTCTTGCTGCGAACCTGAGGCAGATACCTACGGAGCATGCACCATCTGTGAGGTGCACTTCAAGTCACCAACGGAGCGGCCCTCACACGCCTCGAGATCCGGGCATCAAAGATTCCACCAGAATGCACCAAGATGGATGCTAAGAATGACTACATGGACACTTACAGACATGTGTTGGGACAAGCAAAGCCGAAGACATGAAAGTATGGGCATAACCAAACCATGTGATGCCCCGCCATCTTCCCCTGTACGCTGGCCTCACAAAGGCGGCGGTGCATCCGATAGCCGCCAAACATGCCAATTTGTGTGCTAGCAGACTCGCGCACAAAGAGATCTTTCATGCGAGTATCTGCTGCAGGTTGGGGCCATTCGCCAACCCCATATCCGCATGGTTTACTATATTCACAGCTGCCCCCGGCGCCGGCAAAAGTTCCGGTCGAGCTACGACACATGGACGCAGTAACAGTTTGGTCATGGGGAAGCCCTACATGCAAGCACTAGATCATAACCCCCTGGAATATGTTATTCTCTGGCTAGATGACACCGAGGTGGGATTATCTATTACAATATGCGCAGCAGGTATGTGCAAAAGGCAAGCCTGTCTCGGGCAAAGGGGCACCACAGTCATTTGATACAGAAAGAGAGGACAAAGGCCAAAATGCCATCATCTGCACCCAAGCATATATTTAATTCGCACCTGCCCTCGGCGCCGGCAAGGGTGCCGTCAAGCGCGGTCACTCGGATGTCATACTAGATCGTTGGGAATTGTAAAGAGGAGCCCTACGTGACAAATCTCTGGAATCTTTAACAAGCCCTACATAACCAAACCCTGGCTCATTTCTCGTACCCCTGGATTATTCCGTTCGCACCTGCCCTCGGCGCCGACAAGGGTGCCGTCAAGCGCGGTCACTCGGACGCCGTACTGCTCCCGGCGAGTCTCCGGCGCTGTGCCAGGGGGGCTGCAGGAGGTAAGCCCGTCGTAGACCTTCACCGCCTGCCAGCGCGCTCGGATGTCCGCCAGCTGTCCCTCCAGGTTCCTCTGGTCCTGTGGGTTTTTAGTTGTAAAATTTAGGGTTTAGGGATATAAATTCCAAAAAACATCATTTAGGCTTACTTCAGGGGGCATGTTGCTTGCCCAGTTGGTTGCACCCAGAGCGGCAAGAGCCTTTTCCTTACTGGCAATTCCTGGTATTTCGGAGGGAGATCTTGATGTTTCACCAGCAGCAATTGATGCTGTCCATTACTCTTTAAATTACTCTTTGATAAATAAGTGGGACTTGAAATTGCACCTCAACGCGAAGCAGGCTCTTCACAAGGTCCTTGGCCCGTGACTTGAGTGCTTCCCAGGTGCATGTAAGGTCGCAGGGCTCCTCTGGGGGCGGGTCTATCAGCGTCCCAAATAGATTCCTGCATGCAAACGAAAAGTCAGCATTCTGCCGTGGCCTCATTTCTGCCATAATCCTCACATTAGACCTCTCATCCCCAGTATGTGTTCACTACGAAGCCGAACAGCCCAAATAAAATAAGCAGACCGGCTCTGATGTGTTATCACTCCTCAACACCACGCATGCATGCACCCACTCAGCATGCATGGTGCATGCACAAAACTATCGTGCAGGCATGCATTAAGAAATACTTCAGAGGTACGCACCCGAGTACTTCGCCCACGATGGGCACGGGGATCTTGCTGAGCACGCCACTCACAGCGCCCTTAGCCACGCTCCTGATGAGTTCCTCGCCAAATTTCTGCGTGAATTTGGTCTTGATGAGCTTCTGCAGATTCTGAGTCACCTCCTTGTTGATCTTTTCCAGCGTCTGGGCGGTCGACGGCGTTGCTTGCTGCAGCCACCGCCCCGTTACGGGTGGCGCCAGCGGCACTGCCAGTTCAGCTTCCACGTAGCCGTCGCCGTCCGGATCCTGCGTGGCAAATCAGTAATATTTACGTTTTGATTACTATACTTCTGACTAATCTATGGCAGCAGAGTAGATGAGCTGGTGCCATACGGTTCATGCCTGGCGGGCAGACCATTACAAACCCTCTTGTGGCTTGTTATAGCATTGCGTGCTGAGTATGTTGGAAGCAGGACCCAACACCGGACAAACAGAAAATCCCAGGATCAGACCTTCTTGCCGGTACCGTCAGGGCAGCGGCACAAACATTCCCCCAGGCAAAAGGAGGGCATCTAATCGTGATGGAGCAAGATATTGACCAGTGGCACAGCGAAAGAGAGCTTGCAACCGGCTTGTTCAAGAGGCAGGGGGTGCAAAAGAACAGGTGGGCGCGGCCAACCGAACAACCTTACAGTCTGCACAAGGGGCGGTAAAAGGTTATAGTGGCGACTTACTGGATTATGAGGATTTGGAGTGACAAAAAGAAACCTGCTCTGGCGAGGACAAGTAGCTGTGCACATGGGTGTTTGATGAGAAGCAAGCCACAGATACAAAAGCACCGCCTTCGAGGTCAAGGATACACATTGGTGTTCAAGTCCCCCGCCTAACAATACCCCTGCGCATGCGCCTGGCATGTGCGCGCACCTGCTGTAGTGAGGGCAGGTAGCTGCGCACAGTCTTCAGGTAGCTCTGCTCGTCCTCTATTTGCAGCTCCAACACCAGCACGTCCAGCCTGTGTGTCTCTGAGTCAGCCGGTGACAGAGCGCTCACATCAACAGCTTTCAAAGCGGCCAGTTTTGCCTGCATGCGCACGAGGCCGCACTTCTGATTCTGCCTTACAGGTATATTGGTAGGCATGATGGAGAGGTGCTCAACATCGGGGCGGAGTGCAAAAGAAAGCCTAGCGCAGGAGCTTGAGGAGCATGGGTCACAAAGAGAATGGTGCACTTAAAGACAGTCTGTCTTCAATGGTTCTGCTGGACGCAGCTTCACTACAGTGATTTGCTTCAACCAGTAGTGACAGGCAGGTCTGCCACTGCAAAGCTCTGGCAGTACTCAGTCAGCAATCTGGCGTCTTGGTGCATCCTCGAAGCTTGACATGGGTCCAAAAAGGGCAGGCATCTAAGGGGTTGGGCACCTGCATGCTGGCAATGGTCTCCAGTGCAGCTGTCTCCGCCGTCTTCTGAACAGACTGGATGGTCACATTTGCATTCGCGGCTGCACACACCACAAGACTACTCAGCTCTAAATTGTAAGAGCCTTTTCCCTTGTCATCCCAGGCTTGTGACTGCACAAATTCTTGCACTCATACGTCACACTTCACAGCATGGACTTTTGTGTACCTCTAGACCCTGAAATCCAGCAGGGGGTAGTTGTCAATAACCCCTGACAATGAGAGGAGCGGGGGAATAATATCTATGAAAGCCGACTTTCATGACAGGAGCTCTTCATTTCAAAAGAGCTATCTTATCTAGCAGACGAGCCCGGCTTGACAATGGGGATACCGGCAGCATTGAAGTGAGCAAGACATGGATCTTAGCAGTGCTAAGATCTCAAACCCTGAGTCGCGCACCCTCTGGCCCGGGGAATGAAGCGATGGCAGCATCGAGGGATGAAGAATTGACCGGCAGCAGCGGCAGGTGAGCAAAAGAGCGTGCGATCTCCCGAATCTCAGCAGCAAAAACGTCTGCAGCGCAGGCAAACATGGGCTCAAATCTGAAATGTTAGCGGCTTTGTGACTTGCTGTTTGTTGGCCTAGCCATCCAATGAGCACATGCTGAGACATGCATTGCTGTCTACGGGTGTTCTTGGCAATTTGCATCTTAACACTGCCTTGCACTGATCAGACCATATGACCAGCACCATGCAGAAGCCTCTTGCAGAGTGTTTGTGTCTTCTTCGTGACATGCATGCTTAGCCACAGCCATGTGAGCCATGAGCATTCCCCCCATCAAGGTCTTCTGGCAGAGGGTCATCTTGAAATGGCCTTATATCATCATAATAGGATAAAGATCTGCCTATGGCCGCTCTGCAGAATTGCTGTAGAGAGCTGAGACCTGCGCAACATGCTGCATGGAGGAAGCAAGTGCCTCTCACCTTGGTCATTGGGAGGTACTGGGGCGAAGCCGGGCTCCACGCTGATGGGCCCTGGTTGACTGTACGCCCCTGTGCGGCATCAGCAATCCTTGGAGTGGCCATGGCATTAAAACAACACTGACTGTACCAGCTAAGGTCCAATGTTGCAATTTCATGCGCACTACTTGGGCGGCAATGGTGTCAGGCAGATGGCACCTATTCTGAGCACGTGCAGGTGTTTGCTTGTGTGCAGACAAGGCAGACAAGGGCAAAGCCGTAAACGCCATTAAAGAATTGGCAGTATGCAACAGTAAAGCTTCTGTCGACAGTGTCGCAATCAGTCATAGTGCATTGCTTCAGTCTGCATTGGCTGCTCCTGATTGTGCCAGCCTCGCATTTAATGGAGAAAAGTCACTGGGAGGGCTCTGCTACTGACCTGCTGTGAAGGCAAAATCCAGGAGGAGCGTTGAGGGCGCATTGATGAGCCCTGCCGAGGATAAGAGCGTGTCTGCAAGGATGCCATTCTGAGTAACGAAGTCAAATGCCGAGACCACGTCGCCGACATGTTCCTCTAGCAATGGGGCAAACACCACGAATGCTGTTGTGGACACTGTGCTCTGTAAGGCATCACAAAGACATGCTCACTGACCTTTCCACCTTCTGCCACGCTGCCTTGTGGCCTTGAATCATACTGAATCCACTTTCAGCTCTTTAAAATAATTTCAGTGGGTTGCTTTGATCAAAAGAAACAGACCAACAGAACGAACTTCTGATAGCCAAGCTTGATTAGTTTTCAACCATTGTGCCACAATTTGAAATAGCTTGCAAGCCAGAGATCACCGTGTTTCCTTCGATGTAGTCTGAGATCGGCGAGCTCTTCATGTCTGCCAGCTTGATAGCTGACACTTCGCTGACGACTGTCTCGCTGTAAAGGATGTCTTCGATGGCGTCAAGCAGACTTGATTGCTGCTCAGTAGACAGAGGGTAGTTGGGACCGTTGAGCCGCAGAGTAAGCGTCAAATATCCATTCGAGGAATTTTCTTCTGGAGTCCCTGTATTGCACGTGTGAGACGTGCTGGGACATGCTTATCACATAACACCACAACGCACAGCAGCAACCACAGCAAGCCAGCAGCTGGTGCAGATGCACCCCGTACCTTTCAAATGGGCACTAGTGCTGTTTATGAAGTCCTTAATCCCAATGATGGGGTCTTTCAGTGAAGCTCCTTGCGCTGAGCTGTGATGACTTGTTGCCAGGGTCAGTGTTAGCAAACCCAGAGCAAGAATATGTCCCCGCATCGACACAATAGCATCCATGTTATGATATATACTTATTCATCAAGTAATGGACTATGTTCTATCGTGGTCACAACATCCTGAAGGAGCTGCTTTGCACCACGTCAGAAGCGTCCTACGGCTCCCCGGTAAAAATAGGGCAAGCGAATGAAACTTGACGCTTGAAGAGTTCAAATCGGGGCCCCTTAGCAGCACAGTGCGACAATTTGGCGACATGCGCAGGTTCCGAACGTCCCCTGGAACTGTCGGCAGTACATTTGAATGTCTTAGATCCCTGTTGTACTTGCCTAATCAGCAACATACGTAAACTTCACGTCACTAACGTCTACCTGTGCAGATGCACCTTCTACCCTTCCCTACAACGTAAACAAATTTTGATGATCTGCCAGGCCGCCATGGAGACAGCAGCGATGTTAAATGCTAAGCATTATAAATTCTGACAAACGCCCCTCATGCATGATGGGTGTTTGTAATTTCCCATCGATTGCAGTACTGTCAATTTGGCAGCGCTGCAGCTTACTGCCATCTTTGCTCGTGCTAGCTGGGTGGGTCAACGGCAGGGGTCCACAATGTTATACCTCGGGCAGGCCATCACCAGTGCTTTCGCCACTGCAACACACAGCACACACTGTTTGCAAATGTCAACTTCACATTTATGCAACATCCGGACAATTGCGGCGCGCTGCACTGCCATTGCTAATGTGTGCGCCCCGACAGCGTGTTCTTAGCTGTGCATAGAAGCTGCATGCGGACAGCCAGCAATCTTTTCTGTCTTTGCATGCAGCACTAGCATCTGCTGCATAGAGGCGATGACAGCGTCTTTGGGTATTTATAAGCGGTTAATATGAACAACAACTCAGCAGCGCTAGCAGGGAGGAGCGCGTGCTATCACCAGTCATGCAGGGTAAAATGTACGCATCCAGCCAGCCAGCGGAATATTTTCTCTGTGCAGAGCCATATGCTGCAGACAGCATGTCTAGAGTATTTTTGAACTCCACCTTGACAGCTATTTATGAGCAGCGCACCTAATGGGAATGCCTCCGGGCGCATGCCGAGAGCGGGTGCGGCCGAGGCGACGCGCGCATCACAGCCACATGTCTGCACAGCAACGAAGTGCTCGTCAGCTGATGTGCCACAGACTTATCATAAGAGTAAGACCCAGGGGCCCTGCTGTAACCATGTCCAACAATGCATCCGCTGGCATGGCTGCATTGCTGACTGTGGCTGAGGGCCCTCATTTAGGGCAGTTCTAGAGAGCTAACACAAGCCCTGGCCGGTGCACTAGGCTGTCACATTAGCCAGCACTTGCTTGCAAGCACTTCAGTGCACTTGTAAAAGGCTGCGCAGTCATGGGTGACTCACCTCGCTGACAAATTCGCGGGCGTCCTCGCAGCACAGGTCGCTCGGCGTGGCTCCCAGCGCGACTGCCTGCCGGAACTCCGTATCGCCGTAAGCGGCCAGGCGCCCGTAATCGGCCCGGAACGGGGCCACAAAGTCAAAACATGCGCCGGTTAGTAACCCCGCAGCCTGCTGTGTGCAGCCATTGCCTGCAAGCGCACTCCAACAATTGTACCACCCGATTTTCATGAGAGTTGTTGAATAGTGCCCAGTGCGTGGTAGCCATTTTGACCGTCGGAAAGCTTGAGAAGTGCATTGCAGGTCTGATTGACAGGAGCTGGTAAGCAGCGCCTTTGCAACAGCCAGGTGCCATGTCTGCGCGTTTGCCAGTGTCATGGAAAATCTTACCCTCAGCAGGCGCTAAGGCGCTGAAGGAGCTGATTGCGGGGGCCGGTGCCCAAGCAGGCGCTTGTGCCAGCCCTGCAATTCAGAACAGCTTCAGGTACGCAGCATGCATCCCATCATCCACTTTCTTTCTATCAAGCATGTATAAATGATCTGGAATGCCTTAGGTGAACGAATGACACAGCAAATAGTGATGAAATGAGACAATGAGAGTGGAAATGTGCTGCCTGCTAGTCTTGCAGCAGCAACAAGCACAAAGGTAAAGACCCACAGGGAAAGCCAGGCCAGCTTTTTGTCCAATACCTGGGCCACCGGTGGGAGCTGCAGTCTTCACCAGGTTGTCAAAGGATGTGTTTGGCTGGGTTTGCTGCTGCTGCTGTTGTTGTCTCAGCAGCTGCTGCTGCTGCGCCTGCTGCGCTGCTGCAAAGCTCTGCTGCGGCCCCGGCTGGTTCAATTGTGGCAGATACACCTGCTGCTGCGCATTGTACGAGCCCAATGCAGGCAGCGGCAGCAGTGGTGGTTGCTGTGGGCCCCCTGCGAGCCCAATATCAACCCCCTTTATCTCCAATCTTTCCTGGTGGCAAATCCCCTGTTGCACACCTCTAAGGACCTTGTTGCTAGCTGTCATCGCCAGACGCAGAACATGGCCGCCCACAGCACAGCATATCAACTACTTATGGGTACTGATAGCTCAGCACCTCACTGTCTTATGCAACACCGGCTACTCAATCAGCAGTGCTCCACAGGGATGCCCACCTTGGGTGAGATGTCTTCTGCTGTCTGCGCACAGCCCTGGTGCTGCAAGCTGGAAGAGTACCAGGAAGCAGAACGCCGTCCTTCGCATCTCGACCTGCATTGACGCTGCCTGGGCCTGGGCCAGGGCGTTGCCCAGGTGTGCGCCTGGATGTTCTGAAAGATCCAAGGAAAACGTCAGCTTTTCCTGCGCGCCTCTTCACGGTACCCTTGATGGTAAAAAAGGGAGGTGAGAACAATTGTACCTCATTGCACTTTCAGGCTTATACTTTCTGTCTACCAACATTTCTTCCACAATAAGATGGCCATATTGCAAGTCTGCGTCCTGGGACTGAAATTCTATACCATCCTCTCATACCCAATTTACTATGTTATATTTTTTCTGTCTACCTTGCAAGTAAGATAGTCACCTGTACTCTGTGGCTTGTTTGGTAGTCCGTAAGATTCTTCAATCCCCTTGGCACGTTAGGTGCTGTGCGACGTGAGAGCTCCAAAACTAAGCGTCAGCTTCTTGAAATCAATCACTCTGCCCTTCGTGTGTCCACCGTTAAATGGGAGTCAACACATAAAGTGCAGGCCACGCAACTTTGAAGTTTGTATTGGTTGTTGCCCGATCAGGCTACGGTTAGCCGTCAAGGAACGCGGCAGCAGACCGGCACCTGCACTCAGCTGCCCACTTCTTCCATGCAAATGCCCAAGAGTCTCTTGGCAAGAGATCCATTTCTAATATATCAATTCCTGCTGTGGTGAATCTGGATCTGGATCGGAGAGACTTCAGTTCTGGACAGAAGCATTGTGCCGTTCAGACAACGCTTGCGCTTGAGCTTTGGTCTCACCCAATCCTTTCTTCACAAGAAATACAAAGCTTTATTGGGATCCCCCTATCATCAAAGCGTTACATCACTGTTAGTATTCTTGGTCGGTAGACGTTGTGCACAGGATGGCTGGTGCTGCGAAGGCAGCTGTAGAGGCTGTCCAAGACGGCGTGAAGAAGCTTGCGGTGAAGGAAGGCTCGGTATGTCCAAGATGGTCAACTGTGATCCCCAAAATAATTAATTAACGTTTAGAACTCTTAAATGTGCTTGCAAATGGAGAATGGCACCATAGCGTACAACTGATCTGCTTATATGGACTGTTCCACCAGAACTGCAGTAGCCCCACCTTCCCTAATACTAATGAGAGTGTAAAAGTTCTCAAGAGTGCCTTGAATCTTTTGTTATTCTATCTACAGGAAAGCAAGAAGAAAGATGCCAAGGCACCCCCAAGTGCCAAGGAGCTCTTCCGCGCTGCCATGGTGCGCAGTCACCCCCTGCTGCTTGCTCATTGACAATTCATCTCAGCAACAACCTACCTCTATACACGTGTTTGCTCGCTGCCTCCAGGTCACAACTTACCCTGCATCAACGAGCGGCGGTTCTTGGCCATGTCAGCATCTGAACGATCTGATTTGTGGGGGCAGACAAATGTGCTGGAGAGGCGGCTGTTCTTCATCCCCTCGTTCAAGATCTACGGCAGCGTGGCGGGCTTCTATGATTTCGGTCCCCCCGGATGCGCAATCAAGCAGAACGTCACACAGCTCTGGAGGCAACACTTCATCCTGGAGGAGTCCATGCTCGAGGTGATCAGGCAGCCCGTGCAAGCACATCCAGTGAAGCTGCTGTGAGGTGCACTGGAGTCTGTCAGGCAGACATGCAAGCAACAGCATTTGACTCGATGTGCGATGGCGCGGCAGATGGGGTACCCTGATACATCAGCAAACATGCAAGCACTGCAATGCTACGTTCAGGGTGTTGTGGGGTGGAATTACAAGGCCAGCAGAGGGTCGGGGTCTTCCATGCCTATGACTCATGGGGTCTTACTTGTATCCAGTAAGTACGATTGATTAAGATGACACACAGAGTTGGGGACCTACAAGGTGATTAAAAATATGTCATGGCATGGCAGGTGGAGTGCCCTGCGGTCACGCCAGAGGCGGTGCTGAAGGCGAGCGGCCACGTGGACCGTTTCACGGATTTTATGGTGACAGACGCCAAGACCGGCGACTGCCACAGGGCAGACCATCTGCTGAAGGCAGCGCTTGAAGCGCTGCTCGAAGACCCCAAGGCCGGCCTCATGCCAGAGAAAAAGTCGGTGCGTCCTTTGCCTCAGTCTTAGCATCGCTGTCTCGACGTCATGCTACGGGTACAGGGCTCCTCTGGCTCCCCCATGCCCAAGATGATGGCCAACTTGTGTGGAGGCTCAAGACGCAAAGAGCTGCAGCGCCAGGAGCATGCACGGCACAAGCATGCGCTGCACCCAAAATGCTGAGAAACTTTCTTGTGGACCTCTCGTGGGGGGAGCCCATTGCTGTCTCAAATTTGGAATTTCTTGGAAGTGGTAGCCTAATGAATCCTTTGTGCAATTGAGTGCCCACACAGAGTGGATACTGTACATGCTGTCAATGGGTTCCTTGTAGAAGGCTTGCATGGCAAGAGTTTCTAACAAGCAGACTTGGCCATCACTTTATAGGAATATAGCGCAGCCAGCCTGAGTTGCAGCCTGTCATGTAAGTGCACAGATGCTCCATAGTGCGCAATAGAGGGACATTGTTGCAGTCCTCAGGGGGTTGAGCATACGGAATTTTTTTAAGAAACGGACGAGACTTCAAGGCAGAGGGGTTTTGGTAATTTTCTTCAGCTTATTTGGTTTCTGACTGTCTTTCTTGTGTTTTTAATTATTATTATTATTATTACACGTTTTCCAGTCCTTAAGGACTAGGTACGTCAAG
>JADEYI010001632.1_pt1 | contig 15296 bp, 14 predicted proteins | sample 8542331 | NCBI WGS metagenome assembly JADEYI01 (sample SAMN16510988, study PRJNA670497) | mine drainage metagenome | isolation source: biofilm near Copperflume 1 | place: Germany: Marsberg coppermine Kilianstollen | collected 2018-02 | reverse complement strand
GGATGACAGATGGCGGGGCCTGCCCCTGCCCTCGTCACTTCTTGTCCCCGCCCTCGTCGCCCATCTCCCCATTCATACCGCCTGGGAAGCCATTTTTCTAACTGTACGCTTGCTATAAGCTGGCTTCCCAGGCGGTGCGAGGTTTTCGGGCAAGCTCTGAGGCGGTTTCATGCCTTGAATTTCCCAGAATCGCGTGCTATACTCCTATACGGCAGTGAGTTGTGAAGTCGCTCTACAAGCCCAACAATAGCACATTGGGAGAAGATGCGACATGTGTTGAACGTAGTAAGGAGAAATTGAAACCTATGGCAGCTAAAAAAACCGGACCGGCCGAATCAAAGACAACATCAACATCGACGATTGTTGGCCGGCAAGAGATCACCAAAAGCATCGCGAAACGCTCGGGCCTGACTCAGAAGAAGGCAGCAGAGGTACTTGAAGCAACACTGACCAGTATTCGCGAGTCACTCGAACAAGGCCAGGAGGTACGCCTGGTCAACTTTGGCTCATTTAAGGTGCGCCGGAGCGCCGCTCGCCAGGGCGTCAACCCGCGCGACCGCAATCAGAAAATCACCGTTCCCGCCAGGGAACGGGTGCGCTTCTCTCCTGGCAAGGAACTCTCGAACGCAATTGTGAAAAAGTAAGCGTGGGTTATTGCTGTTGAATGCCCTCGCATAGCACGCGGGAAAATTTCCCTCGTAGATTCCGTATTGTGACTCACTGCCATCTCATCAAAACTCACCAGTAAATCAGCAAGAAACTCTCCCCACGGCATATGATATACTTTATCCGGATATGTCGCTCCTCGCTCTAACTTTCAATGGGTACAAGCGTATATAAAGGAGCTATGCAATAATGGTATGTATGAAAGCGCGCATCTTCCAAAAACAGGGGAACTGAAGAAACAAGGAGTATGTAATGGATGCCAGATTTTATCAATCGGAAGAAATAGACATCGAGCGACTTGCAATAGACCTGGAAAATATGTATCGTTTGCAGGGATATGAGGCCCAGCACGCCGGCACTCCAGATCAGACAATAGTGCAGTTGAAGAAGGGCGGCGACCTGGTTGCCCTGATTGGGTTGCAAACGGCCCTGACGGTCATTATACAACGCATGGCCGGCGGCACTGTGACGATGATCGGCCAGCAGAAGTGGATGGATAAGGCGGCGGTGGGTGCGGTCGGCCTGGTTTTTGCCCCCGTACTTTGGCCTTTGATGTTGACATCCGGCGCAGGCGCGATTCGCCAGGCCAGCCTGGGCAACAGTGTACTGAATACGCTGGATGGACTGGTGCGCCAGCGCTACCCGGATGTGCGTCCTGGCCCCATTCCCGCGCAACTGATGCCGCAGGTGCAACAGCAATGGGCGCCCCCCCCGCAGTATGGTCAGTCTGTACCTGTCTACACGCCATCCGCACCTGTCTATATGCCAACCACACCGCCCATGCCGCCCACGCCCGTATATTCGCCGTCACTGCGCTGTCCCAACTGCAACACGCCCTACGAGGCGGGTGATACGTTTTGTAGCGGCTGTGGTCGTTCGCTGGCTCCGCAACAAAAGACCATCTGCCCCAACTGCAAGTTCGAGGTCAAGCCAGGGGTAGCGTTCTGTCCTAAATGCGGCACATCGGTCTTCCAGTCCCAATCAGGCACGCAGGCGTCTGCTCCAACCGTTGCAGCGCCGCCGCCCGCGCCCACTATTCCAACGTATACTCCGCCCCCGGCTCCCCAGCCTCCGACTTTCCGACCGTCCGCGCCACCGCCCGCGCCCTATGTGCCACCGGTACCAAAGGACCCACCGGTAATGCCCAAACCATCGGTGACTATCATTCCCGGCACATCAAAACCCGCTACGCCGCCACCCGCGCCCAAACAGCCGCAGGCACCGCTGTATACGCCGCCAGCGCAACCCGCGCCGCCGCCCACCATGCCGCCTACACCGGCGTACACCCCACCTGCGCAGCCAACTGTGCAAACCAACGTTTCGCCCAATTCGCAAACGCTGCAAACGCCACGCCAGCCCATCAAAGCCCGGCCAGGTAGCCAGCCAACCGCCAATACGAGCGTTCCCTGGGGCAAGCTCATCTTCAGCAATGGCAAGGAAGTGGAACTGAGCGGAGAACAGGCGCTGGTTGGGCGAGTCGATCACGATGTGCAGGGCATCACACCGGATGTCGATCTGAGTGATATCCCCGGCGCGGATACCACCTCGCGCATTCATGCCACCATCGAACATGTCGGCAGTACCTACATGGTGACAGACTTGAACAGCACCAACTCCACGCGCGTCAATGGCAAACGCCTGGAACCGGATAAGGCAAGTCCCATCAATGATGGCGAGTCGCTACAATTTGGCAAAGTAAACTGCACCTTTAAAAAACTGTAATGTAGGCCAGTAGCGACACCCCTTGTGGGTGTCCCGTCCTCAAATCCCGCATTGTGTTACGCCCTTGTGGACAATAGACGGGACACCCACAAGGGGTGTCGCTACTGGCTTTGCAAATATGGAGATTCTAACTTTCGAAAAAACTCTAGTATGAAGATTGGGAGAAAACATTTTTATGGACATTCGCTACTACAATACTCGCGACATCAATATGGAACGACTCGCCGCCGACCTGGAGCGCGAGTTTGTGGCGCAGGGATTCGAAACACAGCATTTTGGCTCGGCTGACCATATGACGGTGCAATTGAGGAAAGGCGGAGAAGTGGCTGCCATCCTCGGCCTGCGTTCCGCCGTTACCGTTGTGATGCAGCGCAATCCCGAAGGACTGCAAGCCGCCATCGGCCAGCAGCGCTGGGCCGATAAAGCCGCAGTCGGCGCGGTTGGCTTCTTTTTTCCGGTGCTCTGGCCGTTGATGATCACAGCCGGCGCGGGCACATTGATGCAGGCCAGCCTCGGCAACCAGGTGTTGAACGCGCTGGACATGCTCGTGTACCAGCACGCGCCCGGCGCGCAGCGCGGCCCGGGGGCCTCCGCCCCGTTTCATATGCCACCATTCACCATGCCGAACTTTCACTTCGGACAGGCCCAGACCGCGTCTGCTCCCGCTCCACTCATTTGCCCCAAATGCCAGACGCCCAACGAGCCAGGCGACAAGTTCTGTATGCAATGCGGCACATCGCTGGAACCGAAGCAAGAAGAGAAAGTACAATGCTCCAACTGCGGCGCAGAGATGAAGCCAGGCGCGGCCTTCTGCACAAAATGCGGCGCATCCGCTGCCGCATAGCTACTTCTCCCTCGGCAGGCCAAACTGGGTGAACATGGCTTCCCACACCTCCTGGTTTTCGAGACGCTCGTAGAGGGAGGCCACGCGCCCGTTGATGGAATCGAAGATACACAGCAGGATACGTTGCAGCACGATAGAGGCTTCCTCGAAGAAGTCGGTAGACTTCAAGATATCGCCTTGCAGCACTTCATGGCACAGGGCGGTAAAGTTATCCTCGTCGATAGTATTGTTGCCGATGATAAAAAAGTAATTGCCCATATTACGCAGGTTGTTGCGCGTCAGCAGATTTTCCAGCGTGTTGGGGTCAAGCTCGGTGCCGTTGGCGCGACAGGTTTCAGCCAGCGCGTCCATCGTCCAGTTGACAAATTCGACCAGCACGGAAAGTTGTTCTTCGGGCGTGCGTCGCGTATTCCATGACTGTTCCATACGGCTGATCAAATCAAGCAGTCCAAAGCTCTCCATGCGCAGGCGTTCAGCCGGGCCAGGGAGATGCACGCCACTGCTGCGCCCGCTGCCATTCCCGTTGCCGTTCGCGCCATAATAGCCGCTCGCGCCAGTGAGATAAGGCGCGATGCGTTCTTGCTGAAAAACCGCGCTGACCAGTTGATGCTGCATGAGGCGGGCAAAGTCGCGCGCAACCTCCAGTTCGGGACGACGAATTCCGCTGGCGATACGACGCACGCTGCGATAGACGTTAATACCCCCTATCAATTCCACCGTGCGCGTATCTAATTGCAGCGCATACCTGATGACAGGCGCGGCTTGCAGGACGGTTTGCATACCCTGGGGGAAGTAGACTTTGAGCTGCTCCCACTCGTCCGAATAGCGCACCATCTCCATCATTACGCCCATAACCTCTAAATTGAGGGCATCTTCTCCGTAAGGCAAGATCGAATTGGATCGCGTCACCGCGCTGGGAACGAACTCGTAGGTGCCTTCTCTCCATAATGACAGTTCGCGCGCCGTCCACAGCGCCTTGGTGCGCAACGCCTCGCGCAAGTGTTCATTCGAAATAACCCCCATCTCGATCAAACGCTCGCCGATGCGTTTGCCGAAAGGGTCCTGCATCTGCATGGAAAAGGCCCGCGCGATATGCTGGCTATGCGCCATGCCCAGTTGCTGCAAGATATCGCCCAGCGTCAAAGCGCCGGGATCGAGTTCCGAACAACCCGCCAGCTTGCCTTCATGGAAGTAGACAATACCTATTCGTTCCGTAGCTTCCTGTTTGAGGTGAATCGCGCCCGTCATCCCCCCAAAATCCATCATCTGCAAGACTTCCAACAGGCCAAACTCGTTGAGTGAACCCTGTAGCCTGGCGTTTGTCGTCATGCCATCCCTCTCGCTATCGCCCGTGTATATGTCATGGGGGCGCGCTATACCGCGTCCACCAGCTAGATACGAGTCACGTTGATACATTATGCACTAAATACTGTGTTGCAGACATTATAGCAGATGCCAATTTGTTTCAACAAGTGCAAGATGTTCGGCTTGTATCCTCACCTCATCATCCTTGTTGTTTCGTCTCGTTGTCAGCCTGCTCCAACGCCTGCGCCAGGGCCACCACCGCCTTTTCCTCACCCACCAGCGTTTTCAATTTCTCGTGACAATGCCCAATATTTTCCATACGCGCCGTAATAAACTCATGCTTGCCAGCGCCAGCAGCAAAGCCATTCATGCCGTGCTGCGCCGCCTCGTACTCCAACTCAATCTGTCGCATAATACGCGCCACCTCGCTCTTATTCTCGCGTTCTTCCATGAATGTAGCATCCTTCCTTCCATATAATCCGAGTGCATGGAAGTAGCATAGCATTCAATCCTCTATGTCTTTGCTCTAACCAGCTTCCATGTGATTGAACTTCTCGGTATTTTTGCTCGCACCGACCACCAAATAGCTACCGTTCTCGTCGTTTCCTCACTGATCGATAATGGTATAATGGAGGCACTGTAGGGTATATTCAAAAGGAGACGTAATGATCGATAATCAACCAATTGCTAACGCTCCCGAGCATCACACGAAAAAAATCCCGATTCACGAAAGAAGCGTTCGCGTTGGTGATGTAATTGTCATAAATGGTCATGGGGTCAATCGCATATTGCTCAAAAAGCGTTTTGCCGAAGAAGGTTATCAGGTACATCAAACCGCTCATTTTCTGCTTTTTACGCGAGAAGCCGAACCTAAAACAAATCTCGTACACTGGTTTAAACCGGAAGATCTCCACCCAAATATCTCTCACTACCTTGTTGAAGAATTGAAGCCCTTTGGCATTATCACATCAAATCAGTACCTAGGAAAACTTATGACAGGGATTATTGGAGGAGCATTGCTCTCTGACGATGTGAGAAGAGCCTGGAACTACTTTGGCACGAATACATTACAACGTTTGCTGATTCTAGTGAATAGCGCCGTGACTTCTCACCTTCCCGATTTTGGGACATTAGGTGCTGCTGCTACCTTATATCAGCGTGTTTTTGAACTAGCTGTAGGTGAGAGATTTCTTGATGCAGCATGTAATGGTGGTTTTTTCCCTTTGCTGTTAGCCGAACGAATACCGTTTGTGAGTGAGGTCGTAGGTGTTGATATTGACGCAGAAGTTTTTAAAGTAGCGCAAGAACTCGCTAGAGAACGGCATCTTACCACTGTCCGCTACATGCAAGCTGATCTCCTCGCAGAGGATTTTAGTGCAATAGGTATGTTTGATACCGTGACAGCACTCCATGTACTCGAACACTTCACTAAGGAAGACATGTATAAAGTCCTATCCAACTTGCTCAAAGTGACTACGCATCGCTTGATTTTTGCTGTACCCTACGAGCCAGGAGAACCGTCACAAGCTTATGACCACAAACAAATTTTTACTCGAACAAGGTTCGAAGCAGTGGGGGTGTGGTGTATAGAGCAGCTAGAAGGGGCGGCTCGCAAGTGGTATGAAGACATTTCACCGTCCGGGGGACTTCTGCTTATCGAACGCCGCTCCTCTTGAAAATCGTTCGTATTTTTGCTTTTCCAAGAGGAAATGTAATTATCTACTGAAACTAATGAGACTTGTCAGTTGGGGAAGTTGCTGATTGGTATCGGCTACAAATCTTTGAACTTCCCTATCTGTAGGAAATATCCCAAGTAAATCTTGTTGCAGATAGTTAGAAAACCATCTGTTTGTCATTTGTGAGTTAGTGATTCTAATTAGTGGCACTAAGTCTCTTGCAATAGTGAGACTGCTATCTTGCTCTCCCATACGTGCATAGGCCATAGCTAAACCCGTCGCAGTTATAACACGGCGTAGAAGCCACTGTTCGGGAAGCTCTGTAAGAGCTTTCTCAAAGCAATTTTTAGCTGTTACATGACTTTTTTTATTTAAAGCATATTTCCCGGCTATAAGCAACCAGGCGGCTTTATCGAACTCTTCATTAGAAATACTTGGATCAAGGTATGCTTCTGCCGCATCCAGCTTTTCCTGGATCAATCGATCATCATGAAGCATTATGGCATTATCAGCCCAACAGGTTAAAAGATGCGCCCTTGCGCGTCTATGCTCTTCGTCGATTTCTCCAAGTCCGCGTAATGCCTCTTCTATGGCTTGTAATGCTTCTGTATACATGCCAAGTGCCTGATAAGTGTCAGCCTGACAGATAAGATTTTGGGCTACATACCAGGGATCACCTGTTGCTATCGCCGCAAGTTGGGCGTTGTGGTAACATTGCATGGCTTCTTCATTACGCTCTTCAAAATGCAAAGCTAATCCTACCAACCCATATGTCCCTGCATAGAGATAGGAACGTGCCGCAGGGTATAAAAATTGATGAGCTTGATGAATCAGAGAAAGTTGAATTTGACTCATTGCTAGCGATTCAGCATTTCTTACCTTGAGAAACAGCTTCCACCCGGCAGCAACACTCTCGCTGAGTGCGTTGCCCAACTCTTCGCGTTCTACTGATGAGATATGCTTGCCATCCAGTTTTGCGAGACGTGTGATGAAAGCGGCAATCCCTAATTCCAGGAGTTGACGACGCGAAAGATGCGACATGTCTTGCCTCTCTTCTAAGGCGAACAGGACGCGCAGCATATCCATATCTGAGCCGCTCTGTCCCGCTTGTAGAAGGGTCTGTGTTGAAAGGGGAACAGACCGAGAACGATGCAGCAGATGCGTGGTTCTCTCTGGTTCCAGAGATGTAATTGATAGCGCCGTTGATGTCCGTGTGCGCGTGATCTTTTTGGCGCGTAGATATTCCGCGATGTCCTGTGTTCGCTCATCGGGCGCGCGGCCTTCCTGCGCCAGCGCTTCCTGCGTTCGTTGATAGGCATCTAACGCTTCCTGGTAGCGTTCCTGCTCGCCTGACAGTTCCATGAAAGGGCGCAGCGCGTCTTCATCCATTGGTTCTCGCGCCAGGTGTTCCCGCAGCACACGCTCAGCCCCGGCTTGCGCTCCCCGCTCGCGGTACAGGCGCGTCAATTCATGCACGCATTGCCGGCAATGGCCTGCCAGCAATGTGCGCCGTTGTTTAGCCCACTCGCTGTACAACTCGTCTGCCAGGAAGGCGCCGCGCGCTGCCAGGCGATAGGCTTCTTCCCACAACGGCAGCGCATCCTCGCCGAAGCGTTCCACGCGACACGCCTGCGCCACATACCACTCGAACGCATCAGCATCGACCCAGATCAACGGATATGGGGCCAGGTGGTAGCTATTGCCACTGTCTCGATTGCTGCGCCGGTACTCCAGCGGATTTTCCCCGCTGGCCGGGCGCAACAAAATGCGCAGAACCGAAGCCGCGTCATCCAGCCGCGCTCCCGCCCGGCGATGCGGCTGTTCCGGCCACAGCAGTTCCATCAACAGATCACGCGGCGCGTGTCGCTGGGGCTGACAGAGCATTATTTTGAGCAGCGCAAACGCCGCAGTAGCCCCGCGCCCGTTCAGCCTGTCAGTTGAGAGCGGCGCATAGCGTATCCCATCATCCTCGCTACTCGCTTCCACGCGCCCCAACAATTCGAGCGGGCCAAAGGTAATAATGCGCGCGAATGGATATGATGGCATCTATGCCTCTCTCTCGATAGCCAGGTTCTAACACCATTGCTGCTACTATGGGATTACATCGCTATTCGTCACGCCTCGATTGCCAGTAATATACCATAGCGATGAGCCTGGTGCCAGAAAAAACCACGCTCAACGAGACAACGACGAGAATGAGCGTTGGACGCAATTTTGGGGCCTCAATTCCCCTGATTTTGGAAACATTTTCTGCTCAGGCAGCTTCCAGAGCCTGCCGCGAGGCGACGCTCACAGGCTTCGTCACTGCGCTGCGCGAAAAGCTCAACAATTCAGACGAGAAACAACACGGTTTCGGCTGGTGACGCACTGCCTACTGTTTCTATCTTTACCACGCAGTTCGCATAAAGCGGATAGAACCGCTCGCAAGGATGAGCTAATAACGCTTGAAGCGCGGGTTGAGTTTCTTTCATCAAATCAATCAAACTAAGTGCTATAATTTCTATTATGAGCATCCAAAATCAGGTCACTATCATCACCGGAGCCGGGCGCGGCATTGGCCGCGCCACCGCCCTGCGTTTCGCGCGCCAGGGTGCGCGCGTCGTCCTCTTCAGCCGCTCACCTGCGCCGCTTACGCAGGTTGCCGCTGAAATCGAGGGCGAGGGCCATTCCGTGTTATCAATCGCTGGTGACGTTTCAAATGAAGAAGATGTAATCCGCCTGTTCCAGAAGGTAATGGAGACCTGCGGGCGCGTCGATGTGCTGCTAAATTGCGCGGGAATAGTGGCGGTGAAACCTTTTGTTGAAATGGATGCAGCGACGTGGGATCATGTAATACACGTCAACCTCCGCGGCACATTTCTATGTTGCCGCGAAGCATTTCGCATCATGGCCGCGCAGCATTCGGGCGTGATTATCAACCTTTCATCACTCTCAGGCGTAAAAGGAGTAGAGAAGTTTCCGGGCTTAAGCGCCTACAACGTCTCAAAGGCCGGAGTTGCCAGCCTGACAGAAATTCTGGCCGTCGAGGGCAAGCCGCACAATATTCGCGTCTGCGCCGTCAGCCCCGGCGCGGTCGATACCGAAATGTTGCGCCAGGCCGCGCCGCACCTGCGCGCTGGCATGACGCCCAACGACATGGCCGAAATTTTGCAATTCCTGGCCGGTGAATCAGCCCGTATGCTAAACGGCACGAATCTTGAAATTTTTAGCAACGCATAAGATACACAAGGAACACACATATGGTTTACCTCACCCGGCGCGCCAGTTTTAGCGCGGCCCATCGTTTATGGAGCAAGCAGCTCAGCGATGAGGAAAATTACGCTGTTTACGACAAGTGCGCCAATCCCAACGGACATGGACACAACTATGTGCTGGAGGTGACGGTGCGCGGGACGCCCGACCCACAAACGGGCATGGTGCTCAACCTGACAGCGCTGAAGGATGCCATGCAAGAACAGGTCATCGGCTGGGTCGATCATAAACACCTCAACCATGACGTTCCCTGGCTGGAAGGCTTTATTCCGACCGCCGAAGTGCTCGCCATCAAATTCTGGGAACGCTTGCAGGACAGGCTCCCTGGCGATCTGCTCTATGAAGTGAAGCTCTACGAAACCGGCAATAATAGTGCTAGCTACAGAGGTGGTGAGTGATGCGTATCGCGCTGGTTGCTCCCCTGGTTTCTCCCATTTTGCAGCCCTTTCTCGGCGGGGCGCAGGCCCTGCTGGCCGACCTTGCGCATGGCCTGCAACGGCGCGGGCATTCTGTCACCCTCTTTGCGCGTGACACATCGTTTGTGCCGGGCGTCGCCATCGAAACCGTTCCCGTTCCCGCCAGCGTGCGACCGGCCAGCTTCTCCGGCAAAGGAAACGAACGCGCTGCCGATGCTGGTTTCTTTATGCAGGCCAACCTGTTCTTTGATCTCTTCCTGCAACTGCGCCAGCGCAGCGACGAGTTTGATGTCGTGCATATCCACGCCTTCGATTGGCCGGCTTATACCGCGAGCGCGCTGCTCTCGCACATCCCTGTGCTGCACACGCTGCATCTCCCGGCGCTCTCACCCGAAATCAACGATGCCCTGCGCGTGCTGGACCGGCGCGGCCACCCCGTCACACTGGTGGCAGTATCGCACTCCTGTGCCCGCACGTATGCCCCCTACACCGCCATCGACGACGTGATCTACAACGGCCTGGACCTGGACGCCATACCCTTTTCGCCCGCGCCATCCAGAGAAGCGCCGCTGCTCTTCGCCGGACGTATCGCTCCCGAGAAAGGGGTCGAAGCAGCCATAGATATCGCGGCCATGGCGGGTCATCGCCTGTTGATAGCCGGTGGCATCTACGACCGCCCCTACTTCGAAGCGCACATCCAACCTCGACTGCAAGAGGCAGGCGAGCGCGTGACCTACCTGGGGCAACTGGAACGGCTGGCCCTGTGGAAGATCATGGGTCAATCGCTCGGCCTGCTCTTCCCCATCGAATGGGACGAACCGTTCGGCCTTACCGCCGTCGAAGCCATGGCGACCGGCACCCCCGTCATCGCCTACCGGCGCGGCGCGGTTGACGAGATCATCCGCCACTGCGAAACAGGCTTCCTGGTGGAAGAGGGCGAGCGCGCCCAGGCCGCCGCCTTCGTCGATGACCTGTACGACATACCCCGCGCCCATTGCCGCGCCCACATCGAAACACACTTCGCCCTCGATAGCATGATCGACGCCTACGAGCAGGTTTACCAGGAAGCGATGCAAAAGAAACGCGAGTAGTGTATAATTCTCAATAGAAATAAAGAAAAAGCGGGTGAGTACTCGACGACAGAAGCAACAGGTGCAAAAATGACTGCAATGCGCTGGACATCACACGACCTGGATGTATTGCCAGATGATGGGAAGCGGTATGAAATCGTAGATGGAGAATTGTATATGTCGCGGCAACCACACTGGCATCATCAATTTGTCGCTAACCAGATCTGGGAATACTGCAACAGTGGAGCCGCGAGACAAAAGCTGGTATGGCAAATTCCGCACCCGGGGTAATTTTCGCAGAAGATGATGATGTAGCGCCTGATGTTGTATGGATTAGTCGAACGCGACTGGCAAAAGCCATCCAACCCGATGGAAAACTACATGCTGCCCCTGAACTTGTGGTTGAAATTCTCTCTCCTGGCTCGGTAAACGCTGCGCGTGACCGGGAAGCAAAACTAAAGCTCTATTCGCGTCACGGTATCCTGGAATACTGGATTGTAAACTGGCAAGAGCGTTATCTCGAGGTGTACCGGCGCGAAAATGCCGCGCTCAAACTCCAGAGCACACTTTTCGAAAGCGACATTTTACAATCACCCCATCTGCCCGGCTTCCATTGCCAGGTCAGTCAAATCTTTGCTGACATTTTCTAATTCTTAATGAATTTTACCAACCACAGCCGGTCCTGTTGCTCTACCTGACATCCACTCATATACTACCTTACATGGCGACCGCGAGGGTCGCCATGTATCTTACTCTTCGCGGATCATGCCTAAAAACGTGCGGGTACGCTCGTTTTCGGCATGGTCAAAGATCTGCTCCGGCGTCCCTTGTTCAACGATGACGGCCTTATCCATGAAGATGACGTGGTCGGCCACATCGCGCGCAAAGCCCATCTCATGCGTAACCACCACCATCGTCATCCCTTCTTCCGCCAGCTGGCGCATGACTTTCAGCACCTCGCCGACCAGTTCGGGATCGAGCGCCGATGTCACCTCGTCAAAGAGCATCAGTTTCGGGTTCATGGCGAGCGAGCGCGCGATGGCGACCCGCTGCTGCTGGCCGCCGGATAGTTTATGCGGGAAGACGTGCGCTTTTTCGACTAATCCCACTTTGGTGAGCAGGGCCATGGCGCGCTTCGTCACCTCGTCCCTGGGCTGGCGCAGCACATAGATAGGCGCCTCGATCACATTTTCCAGGGCGGTTTTATGGGGGAAGAGATTAAAGCGCTGAAACACAAATCCGACCTGCGAGCGCATATGAGCAATGGCTGCCTCCCTATCTTCTACCAGCCGCCCATTGACTTCGCGATAACCGACGAGCTGGCCATCGATATAAATGCGCCCGCTGTCGATCTTCTCAAGATGGTTAATGCAGCGCAGCAACGTGGTTTTGCCGGAACCGCTCGGCCCAATAATGACGACGACCTGCCCGCGCTTGACGGAGAGGTCAACGCCATTCAGCACGGTCAGATGGCCAAAACGTTTGACGATCTGCTCGGCGCGCACCATTTCGACTCCGTACCCGTTGGATTGCTCTATGCTCATACGTCTTTCCTCATTTCTTCATTTACCTGGCGGCGGCCCGCCTCCCAGGGTCCAGTCTGAACGCGGAGAGCCGAAGCTTAACACCCGCCCAGTCCAGCCTTTCTGCTCGCGAAGCCCGGCTTTCGTTGCACGATCGGGGTCTATGCGTCTCTCGATCCAGTTCTGTATATAGCCCCATAAGGTAGTAAGCACAAGATAGTAGAGGGTGGCAACAATCAGCAATTCGAAGATGACAAAACCTTGCGAGCCGTAGACCTGCGCCGTATAGGTCAGTTCAAACAGGCCGATGACCGAGGCGAGCGAAGTCGTCTTGAGCATATTATTGAACTCGTTGCCCAGCGGTGGAATAATCACGCGCGCCGCCTGCGGCAGGATGATGCGGCGCATGGCGAGCGAATAGCGCATACCAAGCGACTTCGCGGCCTCCATCTGCCCCGTGTCCACCGAGGTGATGCCGGCGCGAATAATCTCCGACATGTACGCGCCTTCATTCAACGAGAGCGCTATCAAGGTCGCCGAGTAGACCGTAATGTACGTTACGAGGCTCGGAAAGACGTTGGGCAAACCAAAATAGAGGATGAGAATCTGCACGAGCACCGGACTACCGCGAAACAGCCAGACATAGAAACGAACAGGCCAGGCGAGAAAAGGGAAACGCGATACACGCATCAGCGCAAGAAACAGCCCGATGATGACGCCAAAAGTCTGCGCGATCACCGCGATCCACAGCGTGGTCCAGGCGGCATTCAAAAAGAGCTGCGAGAAGAGATTTTGCCCGACGACATCCCAACGAAACACGGGAATCCTCCTTAAACAAGCCTTGTCGGTCTCCGGTTCTGAACAGGCAGGAAACCGGCAAGGCGCAGGCATCTCACGAGACGGAATTTGTCCGGCGCTCCATCAGGCTAATCGCTTCGCTTTGCAGGCCCCACTTGTTAATGAGGCTGCGATAGGTGCCACTAGCCTTGACCTGGTTAAAGGCGGCCTGTACGGCGTTAAACATGGAAGTGTCGCCCTTTCGAACGACGATTCCTTCAGGACCGGCGTTGGTCACTGAACCGGCGACGGTGAAGCGACCGGGATTGAGCTTGATGAAGTAGTCGGTGACCGGCGAGTCCTGGTAGGTTGCTACAACACGGTTGGTTGCCAGCAGCTGGATGACATCCGTCTGATTGGTGAGGGCTGTGACAGTGATGGCAGGCTTCCCCGCGTTTCTACAGGCATCATTGGCGGTCTTCAATTCAGCCTGCTCAACCGTGCCATTCTGCACGCCGACCGGCAGGCCGCACAGGTCGGACACCTTCGTAATCTTCCTGGGGTTGCCGTTCTGCACTAACAACGATTCACCCGCGTTGAAGTATGGCACGAAGTCCACCTTCTTCTGGCGCTCCGGCGTCACGCTGACGGCAGATATCACAATGTCGAAGCGTTTCGCCACCAGGCTGTCGATAATGGTATCGAAGCTTGTCGTTACCACCCGCGTTTGCAGGCCCATCCGTGCTGCAACAGCCTTAATCAAATCGATGTCGAAACCGGCTGCCTGGTTGGTAGCCGTATCGATATACTCCTGTGGCGGGTAGGTCGTATCGCTTCCTACTGTCAATGTGCCTGGGGTCAACAGGTCATTGGGAGGAGTGACAGTCGGCGTTTGGGGATTCGTCTTTGGAACAGCTGTTACCCCTCCTGAGCCGCCGGGAGTGGTTCCACATGCAGCAAGTAGCATAGCTAGCGCGACGCCGGCGCAAGCTACCATTGCAATGAACGGAACGTGTCGCTTTCCCATTTGCCGGGAATAATTTTGCATGGTGCTCCTTCCTTTAAACAGACAAGAACCTTCTGGGTTTGATAGAGTGTAGCACATTCTATCTACGCGGGTACAGGCAATTTGTTTGTACATGCTTGTATTACGTGCGCCCCTGGAAGTGTATCACAAACATGAACAATCGATGACACCATCGTACCACAAGTTTGAGACATTGTAGCAAAAGATGCCTGTAACATCGATACAATCGCATATGTTTATGATACACTGGTGGGTCACGCCACAATTGAGCAGGCATTGAGGGTGGACAAGTGATACAATACCAAACAAGAGAAGCAAGGAGACCCCTGCATTTTTGCCGAACCCCTTGACAGCGCCTTCTATTTTTGTTATTATACAATTGTATAATCGTATAATAACAGGGAGGCGTACCATGCCAGAAGAAACACACACCACAAATCCGGCGCCGCTTTCCACGGACGAGATGAAATCGCTGGTCGTGCTGGGCAGGGCGTTGTCCGATTTGACCCGCATCCGCATTCTGGGATTGCTGGGTGGGCGTCCAATGTACGGGCAGGAGCTGGCGCACGCGCTGGATGTCGCTCCGCCCACCATCTCACATCATCTCGCGCCCCTGATCAATGCAGGATTAGTGAAGGTAAGGCGCGATAGCAACTACAACTACTATGAACTGGACAGTGAGGGAATCCAGCAGTTGGGGGAGAGCACGCAGCATATCGCGAAAATGCTCTTTGCCACTGAGCCGCTGCCGCCCAAAAGCGAGGAGCGCGCGCGCGTGGTCGCCACCTTCATTCGCGATGGACGGCTTGTGACTATTCCGGCGCAGTACAAAAAACGGCGCTACATCATGGAAGAAATCGCGCGTTCGTTCGAGTGGGGTCGCCTCTACGACGAAAAAGAGGTGAACGCCATCATGCGCACATTTCATGATGATGTCGCCAGCCTGCGCCGCGAGATGATCGACCAGCGTATCATGATGCGCGAAAACGGGCGCTACTGGCTAATGCGCCCGCACATT
>JADEYI010001631.1_pt1 | contig 15310 bp, 9 predicted proteins | sample 8542331 | NCBI WGS metagenome assembly JADEYI01 (sample SAMN16510988, study PRJNA670497) | mine drainage metagenome | isolation source: biofilm near Copperflume 1 | place: Germany: Marsberg coppermine Kilianstollen | collected 2018-02 | reverse complement strand
CTGTCCTGCGGTTCGCTGGCAGCGAGCAGTTGCGCGATGTGATCGACCGCCGCAAAGGCCATGCCCTCGGCTACCTCCGCGTCGGCTTCAGCGTTCATGGCCGCTTTGACAGCCTGTTCTTCGTTCGCTTCAGCATCGGCTAAAAAGGCCTGGGCGCGTGTCACAGCGAGTTCAGCCCGCCACAGGGCTTCCTGGGCTTCTTCGCCACTCAAGACGCCACTGCGCATAGCTGCGCGCACCTCAACTAATGCCTGCTCCGCATCCTGCGCGTGGCGATGGGCTTCGCGTGTCTGCTTGCTGCTGATCTCAGCGATGACTTCGGCTTTGGCGGCGCGTTCAGCGGTGATATGGGCGATGGTATCGGCAGTCAGGGCAGCCGTCAGTTCTTCCTCTTCTTCAATACTGGCAACCTCTTCAGGTGTAGCAAACGATTCTGCTTGCTGTGGAATTTCGGCTATTTCGTCAAGCAGTTGTTCGGCGTCCGCTACCAGCAAATCGGCCTCGTCAGCCGCGCGCGCAGCCTCCTCAGCCACCATACTGGCCTGTTCAGCTTCCACCTGCAACTCGGAAAGCTCTTGCGCGAAGTGACGCGCTGAACCAGCCTGGTCCAGACGCGCGGCAATTTCGCTGGCGCGTTCGGCGGCCAGGCGAGCGTTTTCTTCAGCAGCCTCTGCCGCCGCGCGCGCCTCGTTTACCAGTTGTTCCGCGTCTTCTCGCAAATCCGGTTTATCAAAAGAGGCCGGTGGCCCAGAAGTGAGAGGTATGTCTGTTTCGATATCTTCGCGCGAGGGAGGTATATCCGTTTCAATTACCAGGGCGGGGGCAAGCCCGTCGGTTTCCAGGGCGGGGACAAGCCCCGCCCCTACCCTGTACGAGTTGGTGTCAGGCGGCGTAGGGGGTAGAGGTGGGCGGCTCTCGCTGCTCTGGGGATTCCCCTGTCCTGGTATTTGCCCCAGTTGTTGGCGAAGCAAGACAAGACGACCTTCGACACGCTGCAGGCGAGCGCTGCGTTTGTGCAGGCGTGCTTCAGCGCGCTGGAAGCGTTCCAGCGCCATGGCCTGCGCTTTGCGCGCTTCTTGCAAGCGTTCCAGCGCGCGTTGCTCTCGTTTGCGCAGTTTTTTTAATTCATCACCGGTAGGCATTTGCCCTTCTTCTTGAGGAGTGGACATATCGTTTTTCATTACTTTTTCCTCCTTTTGCGCAAAGTAGACCTTATGCCCACAAAAGGGCAATTCTACATGGAACTGATTACCTTCAATAACGCTAAATTCAAACGCTTTTTGCGTGTCCTGGTACTCATTAGACATTCGCGATTCACAGGCATATTACCAGTCTCTCTTACCTTTGAAGGATACAGCATGAGGTGGAATATTGCAACGTTATAATGCCAGGGCGACCTCAAGGGCGCGCCCCTACCAATCAAGCCTGTCATCCTGAGCGCAGCGAAGGATCATCCCCGTCGCGCTCGTCGGTCGCCTTGTTCTACCAATCAAGCCTGTCATCCTGAGCGCAGCGAAGGATCTCGGTCCCCGGTCAGGCAGACCCTTCGCTGCGCTCAGGGTGACACTGGACGGCAGGCCTGCCGGGGCGGTCGCCCTTGACATCGGCTGACGGGAACGCCTCTGGGGGCGCACTCTTGCGGTCGCCCTGGAGCAGTCACCATTTCATGCGTTCTTTTAAGCTCACATAGCGCTGATTACCGATGACTAAGTGATCGACAAGTTCGATGTCGAGATGACGCCCCGCCTGCACAAGGTGCTCGGTTACGGCGATATCTTCGGGTGAGGGGGTCGGGTCGCCGCTTGGGTGATTATGACAGATAAGAACGCCCGGACAGTTGCGGATAACTGCCGGGCGGTAGATTTCGGCGGCGCGCAACACCGAACTGTTGACGGTTCCCTGGTAGCGGCTGATGTTCTCCACCACCTGATTCTTCGTGTCCAGTACAAGGATACGCATCTGTTCGTGATCCAGAAACGTCATCTCCATCATCACCAGATTCGCCGCGTCGAGAGGCGACTTGATCTGGTACTTTTCTTCATTTTGCGCAACACCCAGACGCCGCCCGATCTCCAATGCCGCCTTCAACTGGGCAGTTTTGGCCTCGCCCAGACCGTATTCCGCGCATAGCTCCATAAATTCCGCGCGCATCAAGCCCCCGAAACCACCGTATTTGTAAAGCAGCTTGCCCGACAGTTCAATAACGTTTTCCTGCGTGGTGCCGGTGCGCAGGATAATCGCCAGCAATTCAGCATTGGAGAGCACGCGCGCCCCGTAATTGCGCAGGCGCTCCCTCGGTCGCTCCTCGCTGGGCATATCATGAATAGTAGGATGATATTCAAGCTTCGTTTCGGACTTCGTAGGAAATGCGACGATGTTATCGCTTTTTTTCTCGACGGCTGGCATAATAGGGTGCTGCTCCTTCCACACGTTTCCGTTAAGATTAACGGGATTTGCTGAAAAAAGCAATAGGCAAAATTGGAAGGATGCAGACCCAATTGGAAGCGAGCGGCGATTATATCATTTCCCCCGGTGCAGCCAGAGAAGGGCGTTGTAGATTTGCGTCTGCCAGATCTTCCAGGAGTGATAGCCACTTTGCACGTCGAACTGGTAGGGCAGCAGCAGGCGGTCGAGTTCCGCTACGAATTGTTTGGCATACGTATAGTAGGGCTGGTCTTTGGTGGCAGCGCCAATATACATTTGTAATCGCCATGCTGCTTTATCGGTTGGTAGCACGTCAATGGGGCTATTCGCCCGCATATAGGCAGGATTATTGCCCCAGATGCCCCCTTCAGCTCGAAAGTAGCCGCCAAGCGAGATGGCGAAGCCAAATACATCGGGATGGTGTATAGCGATATTTATAGCCCCAAAACCGCCCATGGAGTTACCGCCGATGCCGCGATCTGCCGGTTGCGCTATCGTGCGATACTTCGCATCGACATATTTCACCAGGTCGCTGGCAACATACGTCTCGATATTCTCCTGTTGATCGAAACTATTGCCCCACTCGCCTGGTCTCCCTGATCGGCTGTTGCCATCCGGCAGAATCATGATGAGTTCGGGTATTTTACCCTGCGCAATCAACGTATCGGCAGATTGGTCAGCCTTGCCGCCGCTAAACCAGTCCTTGTCGCTGCCAGGTGATCCATGCAACAGGTAAAGTACAGGGTAGCGTTTCGTTTGGCCCTGCGGAGTGGCATAGGACGGAGGGAGATAGACCAGAAAAGGCTTCTTTTGCCCCTTGAGAGCCGGGCTGACAAGGCTATCTGCTACAATCGTGCCATGCGCCGGCAAACCAACGATATGTTTGATGGCAGGCGGCTGGTGCAGACCGACATCGGGCGAAAAAATGAGGAGGTCGCTCGCCCCACCGGTAAGCACAAAGAGCAGGATCACTACCAGCGTAGCAGCTCCCAGCCAGTCGGCAACCATGCCTCTCACCGCGCGGGCGACAGAAGGAGGCTGCTCTAGGATCTCTTTGCGGACTGAAAGCGGGCTGGTACGCACTCTGGCGGGGTGGATACGCTGCCAGGCGAATTTCACGAGCTTCACGGGCGGGTTCAGCAGGATGTCACCGAGCGCGCTTCCAATCGAAGCCCCCATAAAGGCGCTGAGGAGGGCGAGGGCAAGCATGAGCAGGGATGTATGGAGCAGGGCGTTGCCAATCAGGGGTTCTAAGTTGCCGCCGGGGTCTCGCGTCGGCTGCATTTGCAGTTGAATGAAACCCGTGAGGTAGCTGAAGTAGAAGACAAGCCCGGTTCCCAGGATAGCACCTGGCAGGCGTCTTTTCCACGATGTTGTCACTCCCGCCGCTTCCACCATGCTTCCGGCGGCGGCTCCAATGAGCGCGGCGACCACCGTTAGCAGGAGGGCGGCAAGCAGTTGCGCGCGCAGTTCATCGAAGCCGGTGTTGATGATGGCCGCGATGAGACCGCTATAAACACCTGTGTTAAAAAGCAAGGCTCCGCCCAGCAGCGCGAACAGCAGTGCCGCCAGGACGGGCAGAAAAGGCAAGCATTGCTGCATAGAGATTCTGAGAGGTTTCAACATAGCCAGAGCCTCATTATAAAAGCTTATAATGCTCTCGATCCTGGGGATGTTTGTAGGGACGCGATTCATCGCGTCCGCTCCCCATCGGCACTTGCACCGGGCGGACGCGATTCATCGCGTCCCTACAAACTCTCCAGGAATGGAGAGAACTATAGTGATAATGTACCACTTACTGAATGTACCCGGGAACCGGCCAGAGCCTGGCGCGCGTTTTTATGTTGCGCGCTCCACTCTTTCAGCGCTCTTTGCAGCACAGTGAGCACCGTTACGTCGCGCTGGTGAGCGCGGTACAGCGCCCAGCCTACTTTGGGCAGCGTCAGCGTACCAGAGTAGATGAGATAGCGGCTCTCCCAGCGCGGCTGAAACTTCTTTTTGAAATTGAAGAGCGAGCGATTCTTGGCTGGATTGCCAAAATGCTGAGTCAGGAAATCGATACTGCTTCCCAGCAAGGTATGATTGGCGCAATTGACATCACTCAATGGAGCCAGGCCAAGACTCACGATATCTGCTCCCGCCATCCCCAGGTGTTCGATGGAGCTTGCCAGCAAGCGTTCCATCGTACCCGGTGCAGCCTGGTCGGCGCGGCGCATGAGGTCGAGTCCCCAGCCGTTGCGTCCATACACCGGGACGAAGGTCACGAAGGCATGCACCCTGTTGTTTGTGTCAACAGCCAGGGCATAGACCTGTTGATTGTCGCAATACGGGTCGAATCGCCCCATGCTGAACCCCATCTCCGACCCACCCTTACGCGCAAGCCAGCTACGCGAGATGTGTTCCATCTGCGACAATTGCTCGATATCGCGAACCTGCCCATGCCAGAATACGACGCTAATGCCTTCCTTTTCAGCGCGTTTCGCGCTTGAGCGTACATTTGCCATCGCTTTTCCCGCCAATGTGAATGTGCGGGGTGTGACAATGGCATCTTCCCCAATCTTCAGCACATGCAGTTTGGCCGCGCGATACAGCTCAACCTGCGTATCGCGCACCTGCCAGAATACCACCCTCCAATCCTGCTCCTGGCAGTACGCCATAAACTGTTGAATGGCCGCTAACATCTCCTCTTCCGGCCCAATAGGATCGCCTGCCACCACCGCCACATTGCCCTCCAGGACGTAGCTTATCACCGACTTCCCGGATGCGCTAAAAAAAGTACGACTTGCCCGCTTCGAGCGCGAAGTAGGAGATCGAGTTCTTGCCATAATGACGCGCAAGGTCAGCAACCGTCTCCTGCTGCTGCTCCGTCGGAAAAATTGCCGCAGCCACAGGGCGCAGAATCATCGCAATTCCGTAGAGCACCACGCTCAGACACAGCAGGGGAACTGCCCGCCCGAAAACAAACGCCTGAGTGCCGGGAGTCAGATACACATGCGTGTTGGCGAACACCCTCGAAAGCAATCCATCGAGTCCTATGCGGTCAATGGGAGACTCGAACTGGTCGTACAGCGTGAAAAGCCCGTACATGGTGTACAGGAAAACAATACCCAGTCCCACAACCAGGGCCACCGACCCACGCCGTACTGAAGGTGGATCGCTTTTCGCCTGGAAACTGCGCGAGCAAACGATAAGCAGAGCGACAAGCGCGCCTGTCCCCACCGTTGGCAGCACCTGTCCACCGCTCAAAATGTGCAGCAATGCAGACATAAGCAGGAGAGTGATTGCTACACGCCACGCTCCTCGTTTGCCGCGCGCCAATCCATAGGAGAGCATCAGCAGAAAAAAACCCATGACAACCGTGAGTTTATACAGTCCAAGATGAGCGTCCAGCGACCACTCTCCCAGCAGCATACTCCAGTCGATGCTGGGAATGATGGCAAACAGCATATTGGCTATACCTGTCAACCCCATAGCCACCGCTATGATACATCGTATGGTCTTTCGTGATCGATATACATTCGCTGCATTCGCATAGAGAATCTTCGTTTTCATAATTTTTTCTTTCTGTTTCTAATACATACCATATGCACGCTCATCAACATCAACCGTTAAATATACTATACAAAATGAACCCACACCTGAATACTATGCACTCAGCCGAAGTAATCTCTAACATAAAGACGATGACAACAGCTAATTTAGTATGCAAAGTCTATAAGCACAACGCTAACAGCGGCTTGTTAGTTCCACTTGATTATAGGGAAGAGGACACCGGCACAAGAAAACAGCCCGCTTGCAAGCGGGCTGTTTTCTTGTGCCGGTGTCCTCTTCCCTATCCCCCGATGCTGGACGATCCCGTCAGCACCAGGCTGTCGCTTTTGGCGCAGGGCAACTGGCTATCAGGGCCGATGGCGGCATTGGTCACGGTGAACTTGCCCGCCAGGGCCGGACCCAGTTGAGAGTCAATCGCCTGTTCGATTTGCTGGTTGTAGTTGTTCATGGGGAAATTGAACAACCCGAACAGGCTGAAATTGGTGCTGAGAACACGCATTACGAGGTTGCCACCGCGCGCCATCGGAGTAGCAATGGTATCCGCTGCCCCAATATTTAAACCCGCCCAGTAGATATCAGACAGAATATGAATCGCGCCACCCTTCACGCTGAGGCGAATGTTCTTAGCCGTATAATTGCTGTCAACCGGCAGGTTGCCGATGCTGCCACTCAAAGCAGAAATCGACGCGGCTGGCACCTCGATAAAAGTGTTGACGCCAGAGGCGCGCTGCGTGCTGTTCAGCATCACGGCCATTGGATTGCCATGCCCGGCCACGTTGGCCAGAGGCGATTGCCTCTGCGTTGAGACCGCAGCAGCCAGGCCGAGCGACACGGGAATTTGCAGGTGCAGCGATAAGGCCGATGCTCCGCAATTCGGCGTCGTATTGACGCCGGTAAGCGTTCCGATAGGAATCCGGAAGGTGTTCTGCGGGCCGCTTGCAAGAGCCGGTCCGCTGGTGAGCGAAGCAGCGCTCGCCTGTATGGTGGTAGAATCCAGCACGCTGAAGCTAATGAGCAGGCCCGTGTCAATGGGCTTTGGATCGCCCGGATAGAGCGCGATACGAATATACATCGCCATACCATTTGGCTGCGTCACCAGGTTTTGCAACGTGGCCGAGGGCTGAATCAGCGTCACCGCCATCTCCCTGGTCCAGACCTGATCTTGCGCGGGCAGCTTGCTAACAAGCGCATCAATAGCAGTATTGAGATCGTTCGGCACCTGCTGCGACAGTCTATTTTGAAACATCGGCTGTAGCATATTCAGGGTCAAATAAACGGTTGCGGCGACTGAGGTGCCGGCGGCGGCTGCCCTCGCGCTGGAATACCGCGCTGTATGTGTCGATGCCAGCGCGGGGGTGAGGAACGAAACACCCAGCACCAGCGCGGCCAGCAGGAGCGCCCAACCCGCCCGCATGAAGCGTAACTTTTTCATAGTACTCTCCTGGTGTTTGAGGGACGCGCACTATCGCGTCCTTACACCTTCTATTGTGATATGGTGGACGCCATGTATCGCGTCCCCACAGTTAGCCCGGTAACAACTTGTTGATATCGATTGGCCCCTTGAAGCAGAGCGCGGACGGCGTTGGTTGAGCTGGCAATCCCGGAATGGGAGGAGCCTGGATCAACAAAGTCAGCATCTCGATGCCCTTGCCGCAGGCGACGCTTGAGCTGGTATGTACCGCGACCAGCTTCGCCGTTTTCAGAATATTGTGCAGCGAAGGCATGACCGCATTGATGAGCAATTGATTGAGAGCCTTTTCCATACTCGCGGCGGCAGCTAATCCACCGTCTATTCCATCCCGTTTCAAACGCAGCACGCGCAACTGGATATTCTGCTGCTTATCGATGCCGAGCGTCGTGTCGAGTTCAACCGGCATGTCGCGGTGAATGCCACTGGCGTTGATATGCAGGTTCAGGCTAATCACGATACCATCGCTCACCGCGGGCGACACCTGCATATTGCTCAACGCGCCCGATTGCAGACCGAGCTGTTTCACAAAGATGGAGGTCAACGCGCCGTTGTCCAACGCCAGTTCGATCATACGCGGCCCGGAAATGACCGCCTGCGTCGGTGTCGGCGTGAAACCAGGAGTTACCGTTGGAGTCGCCGCAACTGTCGTGCTATCAGGCTCTTGCGAGGACAGGAAGGCGAAGATGCCGCCCACAACGAGCAGGAGCAACAGCAGAATGCTGGCAAACACGAGCGCGCGCCGTCGTCGTCGCCGAGGTCTGCGCCCGCCTGCGTCACCCCCGCCGCCATTGGCATCGATAGTGGGGGGAACAGGCGGTGTGACGCCCTCATCGACCCTATCCAGAAATTCAGCGTTCGCCATGAACGTTCCCGCCAGAGGTGCCGCCACGGTTGGATCGCCCGGCTGTGACGGATCCGGCAGGGCAAAGGGATCACCCCCCGGCGCTGTTTCCTCTTCAATAGCCGGTTTGGTCCCCCATAAGAAGATGGCAGGCACAATGGCGACGAGCGCGACGATCATTGTGATAAAGAAGACCGCGCTGTATAAAGAGTGCGCCGAGACGAGCAGGTGATTCGCGTAGCCTTTTGACCACTGCGCAAACTGCTCCGACGTGGCTGTTACCGGCAGCGAGGGATAGCGGGATGCCAGGCTCTTGAAGTAGCCTATACCCCAGGAGGTCAGCCATGCCAGGCCCAGCGTCATGCCCAACATGCGCAGCGATGTGACGATGGCCGCGCCCATGCCCGCCTGCGATGGTCGCACCGAGTTAATGGCCGTTGTGCTAATGGGCGCGATCACCAGGCCGAAACCCAGCCCCGTAGTAACCGTGCTAATAGTGATCTGGTTCCAGTCAACCGCCATAGGCCAGCGACTCATCAGATAGAAGCCGGCAGCCGTGAAGAGTAGCCCCAGCACCCCGGTGAAACGACTGGAGATGCGCCCGCACAGCCAGCCGCCCAGGAACGCGCCAATGGGAATCATGGCGGTCAACCGCAGCAGGGCCAGCCCGCTCACCAACGGCAGATCAGCCTGCGAGAACTGGTTGCTCAGCACGGTATCGACGAACAGCGGGATGTCGGCCATAGCAATGATGAGGGCCGCGCCAACCAGCAAGCTGACCAGCGAACTCGCGCTGAAGGTGAAGCGTTTGAAAACGGACAGGTCAACTACCGGGTGGCGCACCTTCCATTCAACAAAGATGAACGCGGCCAGGAAAACCGCCGCCAGCGCCAGCGCAATAGGATTGTTCTGCGGCGTGGCCCCGTTGACGGTCGGGCCGAGACTGGTTCCCTGCTGCGCCAGGCCCAGGCTCAGGGAGGTAAGCGCAGCGCCCAGCAGCGTCGCGCCCGGCCAGTCGATGCGGTCGCGCAGGCGTTTGCCTTTAGGGATGATAAACCAGGTAGCAATAAGAAGAGCGATCACAATCGGCACGTTGAAGTAAAAAATGTCCGTCCAGTCCAGGCGCTGCACGATGAGCGCGCCATAAAGCGGGCCAACCACGCCGCCAGCCTCCGTTACCGCGCCTACTATGCCCAGCGCCAACCCGCGCCGCTCCTGCCCGTAGAAATCGCTCACAATCGCCATCGCCACCGGCACCACCGCGCCGCCGCCAATAGCCTGAATGAAACGCGCCGCAATCAAAAAGATCAGTCCGGGAGAAGAAGTATCAATACCGGTAGCGCCAGGAAAACTGAGATCAATATTCTGCCCCAATTTGGGAGCCAGCGCGCACAACACGGAACCCACGCCAAATATGAGCAGGCACAGCATCAGGATGCGGCGGCGGCCATATATATCGGAGACGCGCCCCATCAGAGGCATGGCGATGATAAATCCGAGCAGGTACGCGCTCACAATCCAGGCAGCGCGGTCAAGGTGCGTGAAAGAGATATTAATACCCGGATCAGCAATGATTTTTGTGAGCGCCGTCACCACCACCGTCTGGTCCATCGCCGTTAAAAAAACCCCGACACACGCCACGATCATCGCCGCCAGCGCCGCTCGCTTCCCCTTCGCGCTGCCCACATCCGTACCCGGCGTCGTCAGCTTTTTGAACGAACTGCTCATCTGCGTGAGAGAGAAAGGCCGGGGAATTCTAGTCGTCGTCGCGGACCCATCATCAAGCTGGTCGGCAGGCTCAAGAAATTGCCCTGCAACCGCTCCATTCGTCCCACCAGAACCCGCATCCTCCAGTAGCGGCGCCGTAGCCGGGACTCCCAAAAAGTCCCGTTTACGCAGCCGGGCGGGTGTCTCCTGGTCATCTTCTAATGTGTACATCTGACCCCCTGAATTTAGGAATAAGAACCAATAAAAAAGATAAATCAGAATACTCTGAACAATATATCTATGCCAGGACGAAGCTTGCCCCCGGAGGCGTTCACTTCATAGCAAATCTGGTTCCCATCGGGCCTGTCATCCTGAGCGCAGCGAAGGATCTCTCGCTTCGCTCAGGGCAGATCCTTCGCTGCGCTCAGGATGACAGGCTCAGGCTCGATTGCCCTAAACGTTACATGAACGCCTATGAGGCTTGCCCCACCCTGGCTCCTCATTAAATCTGCGGAGCAGCGATAGTGATGGTCTCATTATAATTCGAGATGGTGAACGTGCGTGCGGTTTGCGCCGTATCGCCTTTGGCGGCCTCGCCCGTGACGGCCAACTGATAAGGTAGGCCATCGGCTTTGCCCACGCATACGCTGGTCAAAAGCATCGTGCCTGCCGGCATACCGCCGCCCGTCAGAAACGCCAGGGTCTGCGCGTCAAGCTGGCCCGTGAAACGCCAGCATGGATTGCCATTCACCGCATCATCGATCGGCTTGCTCAAACCGGTCAGCTTGCTGGCGAGTGAGACAATGCCCGTGTTGGGATCGGTCAGCGTGCTGGCGTTCAAGACGCCTTTCACCACGCGCCACTGGCCGGTAATAGGATCGGTAAGATACTGCGTATCGCCAATGCTGACCAGCTCAACCCCGACCACCTGCCCGGACAGCAGCACATTAGCCGAGGCCTTGACCTTATCCGGCATCACCACGTCGCCGTCCGCGCTGCGAATCTGTATCGCCCCATCCGGCGCGGTACCCAGGTTCTCCACTTTCATGAGCACATGAAAGGCCGTGACGGTGCGAAAGTTTTTCTGTACCGTCGTAATCAACTGCTGCGCTGTTGGCTTCGGGCCGGGTGCGCTGGCAACAGCCGTACTCCGCGCCTGCTGCCAGGGCAATTTACAGCTCATAAGAAGCAACGCGCATACCATAAAAAGCGCGCTATACGCCAGTACGCGGCGCACTGGAAGATGAAAAGAAACCATGTAAGATGCCTCCCCAAAATCTGGCGCTGTTTCCCATCTTGCTCGCGAAATTCATGCACAAAATGGAACAGCGAAGAATAGTCTTGCTGAAACAAATCAACGCAAGCTGTAGACCTTTCGGGGTAATCAAGCGGGGTTAAAGCGCGGAATGGTACTTTGTGGCATATGATGAAATAGCATTGAGAAGCGGTCTGCGATGTTCAGGGTTCCCCTGAACATCGCAGACCGCTTCTCAATGCTATTATATTTTTTCCAGCTTTGCGAAATCCATGCTCAGGCGCTTCTTGCCGTGTTTGCCGTGAAATTGCACATCGACAAATTCAGTATCCTGCACCATCTCGCTTTTGAGAATCACGCCTTCGCCAAAGGTGCTATGACGCACAGCATCGCCGGGCCGAAATTGCTGCGCTGCCGGCTTTGCGACCGGCGCGGGCGGCGGTACCGGAGGCGTGCTGCTTCTCGTCGAGGGAGGAGGCGCCGGTGACGGTTTTGAGGGTACAGTGGGGGCGGGCCGCGCTTGCCACGCGTTGGCCTGTGGCTTGCCAGAGCCGAACACACGGCCAGAGTCGCGCCCGTACTGGCGATCCTGGTTGTAATCGTCGTTCCAGGCGGGCCGGCGATTTTGACTCGCGCGCGCCGCGCCAGGCGAACGCCCACCGGCAGCGCCCGAATTCGAGACCAGGTTCAAGGGAATATCATCCAGGAACCGCGAAGGCTCCGTTGATTGCACATCGCCAAAGTACGAGCGGCGCGTGGCCCGTAACAGGTAGAGACGGCGCATCGCCCGTGTGAAGCCGACGTAGGCCAGGCGGCGTTCCTCTTCCAGTTGTTCGGGCTTATCCACCGAACGCGAGTGCGGCAGCGAGCCTTCGTCCATGCCCACGATAAACACCACCGGGTACTCCAGACCCTTGGCGGCGTGCAGGGTAATCAGCGTCACGGCGTCGCGGTTCTCCTCCTGCATCAACGTGCCGTCTTCGCCCGTCTGCACCGTATCCGCGCCGCCCACCAGCGCCACGTTTTCCAGGAAAAGCTCAAGCGCCGTATGCGTCTCGATCTCGGAGTAATCGCCCGCCACGCGGCGCAATTCCAGCACGTTGCTCCAGCGTTCCTCTCCATCTGCCTGCTCGCGCAAATCCGGGCCTAAGCCGCTGCGCTCGGCTATCCTGTCCACCAGTTCCGGCAGGTGCAATTCGTCCAGAGCGCCGCGAAAATCGATCTGCAACTGCGCGAACACGCTCAGGGACTGTTTGGCCGCTTTGCCCAGCGTGGGATGCTCCTCAACACGCTGCGCCGCATCATACAGCGTCATGTGCTGCTCATCGGCCCAGCGCTGCAACTCGCCCAGCGTTTTGGGGCCGATCTTGCGATTGGGCACGTTGATGATACGCTGCAAGCTCAAATCGTCGTAGGGATTGACCAGCAGGCGCAAATAGGCCAGCATATCCTTGATCTCTTTGCGTTCATAGAACTTGCGACTGCCTATCACCTTGTACGGGATATTGAGGCGCAGAAACTGCTCTTCCAGCGCGCGCGACTGCGCGTTGGTGCGATACATCACCGCGATATCACCGCGCTGCTTCACCTCACCGCGCGCCAGCAAACGCTGGATTTCATGCCCGGCGAATTGCCCCTCCTCCTCCTCGTCCCACGCCTCATGCACGATGATCTTCTCGCCCTGCCCCAGCGCCGTCCACAGGCTTTTATCCTTGCGCGCGCGGTTGCGCCGCACCACGTTCTGTGCCGCATCCAGAATCGTCTGCGTCGAGCGATAATTCTGCTCCAGTAAAATGACCTGCGCCTGCGGAAAATCGCCCTCGAAACGCAGCACATTCTCGGAACTGGCCCCGCGCCACGTGTAAATCATCTGGTCATCGTCGCCCACCACGCACACATTGCCCAATCCTTCAGGTCGCTCATCGGAAGTCGTCCCCAATCCCAGCAGGCGAATCAACTTGTACTGCGGCAGATTGCAATCCTGGAACTCGTCCACGTGGATGTACTGCCAGCGCCGCTGGTACTTGCGCAGCACCTCCGGTTCGCGCCGCCACAACTGCTCGGTCAGCAGCAGCAAATCATCGAAATCAACGCTATTATTTGCCCGCATCAGCTTCTGATACGCTTTATAGATACGCGCCGCCACCTCTTCGGTATATTTCGCGGCGCGTTCGGCCATCTGATCGGGGTTCTGCATATCATTCTTGGCGCGTGAAATCAGCGCCTGCATAGTAGCGGGCTTATACTGCTTCTCATCCAGGTTCATCTCCTTGATGGCCCGTTTGATGAGCGTAGCCTGGTCGCTGGCATCCAGAATCACAAACGAGCGATTGAGGCCCAGGGGCGCGAGATAGTCCGCCTCGATGCGCAGCGCCCGCGCGCAAATAGCGTGGAAGGTGCCAATCATCATCTCCTTCGACTCGTTGACCCCCACCAGCTTCTCCAACCGCTCGCGCATCTCCTTCGCCGCCTTATTCGTAAAAGTCACGGCCAGGATATGCCAGGGCGACACCTCTTCATGTCGCACCATGTAAGCGATCCGGTGTGTAATCACGCGCGTCTTCCCACTGCCCGGCCCCGCCAGGATCAGCAGCGGCCCCCGCGTCGTCGTGACGGCTCTTCTCTGCGGCTCATTGAGTCCCGCGAGCAAATCTTGCTGTTCCAACATCGTCTCTTCTTCAACTTCCCTGTAAAATGTCTGAAATAATGTCCCCGCTATTGTACCACAGCCAGTAAGAGGGAGAGACCCCCACCTGCACAAAAAGCCGCTCTCCTCAATACAGTACATATACCGCGCAAAATGCGCGGTATTTTATTTTTTTCTGGAACTGTAGAGCTTTATCCCCTGCTCAAATTGCAGCTACCCCTTCTGCGCCTCGAGGTAGATCAGCAGGGCCATCGCATCGAGGCGCATCACGTTCTCCTGCGCGCCCTGCACCTTAATGGCTCCTTGCATATAGTTCGAAGCGGGATTCTCATCGCCCCAGAAGATGTTGGCTAAATCTTCGCTGCCGCCTCGCACGATCAGGTCTGGCTGCTCCTGCGCGCCCTCACTTACGGTAGCCACTCCCGCTTTGATGCGCATCGTAAAAGAGGCCCCAATGTCGAGAGCCTCGAAATAGATGATACAGTTCCAGTTTCTCAGAGAACGCAGCACTCGCTCATTCTTACTGGCGCTGGCTACATACTCGTCAAGAGCTTCGCGCAATTCGCTGTGTGTTGCCATCTCCTTATCCCTCCTTCGTAGAAACACCATGTAGATGTAGAGCGTCCACTACCTCTGCTGCCGCGCGCTGGCCCGACGAAATCGCGCCATCAAGATAGCCATTCCAGACCGTAGCGGTTTCCGTACCCGCCCAGTGCAGGCGGCCAATGGGAGCGCGTAACGCCTCGCCATAGGTTGTCCAGCCGCCGGGCATCATCATACCGGCATAGCAGCCGCGTGTATATTCTTCATCGGCCCAGTTTTGTTCAATATATTCGTAAGGCCGCGCCGCCTTTTCGCCGAAGTAACGCGCCAGGCAGGCCAGCACAGCGCCGCGCCGTTCTTCCACACCGCGCCTTCCCCACATACGAGCCTCGTGACCCTCGATAAAGCCCATCAGGATACCCGGCGTGCCGCTCTCCGGCGAGTTATCGAAAGTAACGCGCACGATGCCGTCGAAGCTAGTTACCTGGCCCGAAAAACCTTCGTCGCGCCAGAACGGCGTTTCATACAGGCAATGCACCTTGATATTGGCCCCCATCGGCATACGCTGCGTCAACTGGTCGCGATACCCGGGCAGCGCGGGACTGTAGCGCAACCGACCCGCCAGGGTAGGCGGAATAGCGATAATCGCTCGCTGTGCCAGCACCACCACAGCGTCGCCTTCCACACGCACCCCGCCAGCATCCTGCGTGACAGTATGGACAGGCGCGTTGAGCGTCACCCGCTCGCCCAACTCTCGCGCTACGGCATTGGCAATAGACTGCGAGCCGCTATGAAAACGTCTTTCCTGCGCCCCCCGCGCCACGCTCAGTAACTGGTTGAGGTTGCCACCCGAATGAATGTAAAACAGGA
>JADEYI010001630.1_pt1 | contig 15312 bp, 22 predicted proteins | sample 8542331 | NCBI WGS metagenome assembly JADEYI01 (sample SAMN16510988, study PRJNA670497) | mine drainage metagenome | isolation source: biofilm near Copperflume 1 | place: Germany: Marsberg coppermine Kilianstollen | collected 2018-02 | reverse complement strand
ACAGACACAGACACAGACACAGACACAGACACAGACACAGACACAGACACAGACAGGAGAACTCTATCCATATGCATCGATGATATCAGCACTAGCCAAAGTAGTCACTGCAACTCGTCCTGATAACATGAGGGCCTGTGCTGCTTGGGCCCCGAAGCCGCGCTGCCTGGATGGCAACATCCTGCTGCCATGTCAAACATCTCTCATGGAATTCTGCAATCACATGCCTGCACGGGGCTTGAACCTCAGATGACATCCACCCTTCAGCGAGAGGGTGAAGGCGTTGATCTGACGGGCCAGCAGGCCCTTGTATCCACCCATCTGATCAGCTAACTCCACCTCAAATCTCCCCAGCACCATTGCCAGGATAGTGGGCACCTGACACAAAATTTCCCTCTCAAAAGAGTGATACAAGCATGCATGCAGAATTTTGAATTTAGATGCAGCCCCTGTTCACATCACTTCAACATCAACAACACATGTGGCCATAATACTAGCAGAGGAACTGAGAAAAGATCCACGTTGCGCCAGTGCAAAGTGACAGCAAAGTACCTCCATCTGTGCGAGGGGCTGCCCGATGCAGCTGCGTGGCCCAGCACTGTAGGGCAGGAATGCGCGCGCGAGGGGGTCCGTTTCCACGGAGCCGTCGGCGCTTGCATCCCCCGAAGATGCCCCCGCCGCCGCCCTGGGATGCCCCAGCCAGCGCTCCGGCATGAAACGTTCCGGCTGCGGGAAGTTGGCCTCCACATTTTGCATTGCATAGTAGTTGATCTGCAACACTGCAGCCTGTCAGGGGCGTGCATGGTGACGGCACCAAAACCATTTTTTGAACTCCTCTGAGCAATTCTGATTTGTTTCTGGAGTGTCTAATTTCAATTGCCTGCTGGCAATTGTACCTCATATGAGTTTGTTCAAGCTTCAAGTGGTTTCCATTAATTGTAAAAGGCTGATTTTGCGTTGCTGATGGCAACGGAAGTGGCAGGCACCTGGACATCTGTCCCAGCAGGCACGAGGTATCCGCCCAGGACAGTGGGCTTGTTCGTGTATCGACCCAGGCCTGAAGCTGACACCGGGAATATGCGCATGCTCTCCCGGATCACCTGTCACACAGACCAACGTGGACTTTTGTCTGATCTCACTAGGAATCACTACTAGGAATAGGAATAATAGAAGATTGATCTTACTTTATGCTTGCTCTAAGGTGCAGCCCTGCCCTCTGCTATTGGTGACCTCTGCATCCTGCGTGTAGGCAATAAATGGTGCGCATGACATTTGTGCAGATCCTGATCAGGGGTTGTCAGAAGGGTGTGCGCACCGCGTCCAAGTAGGGCAAGCGGCTCAGGTCGGAGTGTGTCAGTACGTTGGGCAATCTCTTTGTCGCAGTGGACAGTAAGCCAGCAGAATGGAGCTCTGCAGCCACGGCCTTCTGGGCCTCAAGATGAACCGCCAGCAGCGCCCTGCCACAGACAAACTGGACACCTGATGGGACACACTGAGAAATGCAAGATCCAGCATGAGCACGCCCTCTGAACAAGAAATTAAAAGAATTGAATCCAGGGCTTACAGTGTGAAGGAGCATGTCTGGGCAGTGGTGTCCAGGCCGCCGACTATGAGGCTGGCCACCTCTGCCTGCAGCTTGTCCCCTTCCATCGGCTTTCCTGGAGCATCAAAAGCTTCTCCTTCACATCTGTTGCCTTGAGCATGAGCATCCCCCGAAAAATGGTTGAAGCTGCACATCTATACACAGTCCAGCATGTGCCAGCTGCCAGCATGTGCGCACGCGGTCATCATGCATGCAAGCGTGAGGCACCACACAAACAAGCCCAGACATACACCTGTGCTGGGATCGCGCACACGGGCGAGGCATGCCCACATGCTGTCGTCTGCCTCTGCCACAGACCCCCTGGCTTGCATCTCCTCCACCCAGCCCTCCCAAATGCCATACAGGCGCGCAAAGTGGGCCTCGCGCTGTTTTGCCGCCGGCAGGAAGGGGAGCAGTTTCAGCAGCACTGCCCTCACCGGCTCGCTGAACGTCCTGCACCATACCATATCTGCATACTCACCCGGGAGCTGGCGGCATGAATATCAGTGCATGCGCGCAAAGATGATGGGTGCGTGAAACCTTTTGATCAAGCTTCCCCGGTATAAGATATGCAGCCTTCAAATTTCATGAAATTTCCACATCTCTGTGCAGAGGGTGAGTGTCTGCTTTTGAGGGCCACGAATACATGGCGTTACAGGGAACTTCTCCTGATATAGGGCATGACGGGACTGCAATGAAGCAGGAGCAATGCCATGGTGCCAGGGGACGCGCCTGAAGGATTCGTCCATGGCGTAGTGCAGCTCAGTGAGCAGGGGCACCGGCCGGGGGTCGGCAAGGGTGTTTGACGCGATGCCAAAGCCGGCCATCAGCACGACGTCCAGCGTGAGGCGTGCCATCACGTCCTGAGCCTCCACGTCAACGCCAGGGCCCCTCTGCTCCAGCCACTCGCACAGCGCCAGGCACTTCTCCACCACCAGCCCAAACTTGCCCCTGCCAGGCACAGGAGCAGCCTGAAACAGAAGTGCGCCAGGTGAGCAAACACCCCACAACAGCCAAGGCTGGAAAACCAAAGTAGTATCTGGACATTAAGAAGAAAATCGCCTTGGTGTGGGCTCAGCCATTTCCCTATGGATTTTTGCGCTCTGTTATTTGCTTACCAATCATCAGAATCAAATTGAAAGCATTGGTCACCACTTCAAATTTGAAGGTTGGCTCCAAGACCTAAAGAGTCTAATGGATGCCAATACTATGAGGAACAAATGAGTTTCAAGGGCAAACAGCACAGAACAGTTGAGGCGCATGGAGGGGGCCTGACCTGATGGCAGCTGGGGAGAAGGCGGGATTCAGCGCCTTTCTGACAGCCTTCCACATGGGGTCGCTGGAGTGGGGGGTCGTGAAGAGCGTCTCCACCTTGCTTCTGGCCACCAGCTGCATTTCGGCACACACATGGCAAATGACTGAATTAGTGTCAGTTCACTTGCTCCAGAAGTCACTGACACTTGGCAAGCCTCTGAGCAAATTATCAGGATGGAGACAAGAAGGAGCAGTGAGTACTGTTGCTCACCGGCACAACGTTCTGGTAGGCTGCCCATTTGGGCAGGCCCGGCCGGCCTATGATTGCAGGCAGGACGGTAGGATCACTGACGACCACAAAGCGGTGACCTGGGATCTCAAGCCTGTGCCACCAAGACAGTATGCAGAGTGTGCAGTGTGCAATGATGCTTAGCCTCTTGGCAATAATGCCGGTGACACAATTTACTCGTAAGGCTCGCAGAAGGGCAGTGCTGCAGGACGTACCTGTAGATGCCTCCATACTTGTTGGCAAACTGTATCCAGATCACGTGGTGTGCGTGGGCCTCCTGCTTCAAGAAGGCTAGAGTCTGAGGCATGTTGCCAAGCACTGGCCACAGAGGGGGCCCAGGCATAGAGCTGTAAGGTCGGACACCCTCTGCGGATGCGATGAACTTATCAACGATAAGAATCAGTTTTTAAGGATCAATACACCTAGTATAGAGGTGTTGTGAGAGAGCCGAACTCGCCTGGAAGCTTTGCTTGCCGACGAGGTAGGGCAAGTAAAGCAGCTATTGGAATGCCAATAAGGAATCCGATGAACAGTGTGTACAGAATCATCATATTATCCTCCATCGAAGTGGTGAAACAATGCACTGAATTGAAACGGAACACAGACAAAAAAACCGGACACGGTAGCTGAGGTTGCTGCGTTGCGCAAGAAAAGCTGGTAAAGTGAATTTAAAACATGCTCGCTACAATGAAGGAGAGGGAATGACACAAATCGCTGAAGCTGAGTATGCAATAGATTGTGGAAGACGAACAGTCTGTCGTCTTGGTCATTTTGCACCTCGTTGTTTTTCTTCGTCACCCCCTAGGTTTAAAGGGGTTTTCAGTGTCATGATTCACTTGCTCATATATCAAGCTTTGCACACAAAGCTTGATATATTACCTTTTTAGGTGAGGTAGTGGGCAACATCACTTGCATGGAAAGCTCTTCGTCTGGCACTGTCTGAATCTGCCTCATGCTTGACACACAGGGCAACATTAAGGCTTGCACTGACTCAGTCGGATTGAATTCGGAAATGCTCCGCGCCGAGCATCCTCACCTTAGCAGTCCAAATGAACAATTCACAGGAGGTACTCCCGACTTCTATCTAGAGCCCTTCAGGTGCAGCCGGCCATGGAGGTGGCATCGGCACAACCCGCGCCACCGTGGCTTCCCATCTCCGAGGTGGTGTGTATGAGTCATACACCCCGCTGGGAGCAGATGCAGGGGACTCTAAACTAAGTAGACTAATTTAGAAGTTAGTTAGAGTCCCCCGGCAGATGGCTCCCCCCAAATCACCCTCTGCTCCACCCGGTACTTCATCTCAATCATCTTTGGTGGCACCGTAAGTGGAAGGCAGTCCACCACCTGCAGCAACTTCTCTTGTCAAATCTTGCAGAAACCCAGACGAATTGGGACAGCAGGGCCCCTTCGGGAGTAAAACTCATTCAACAGCTTATTAAAAAATATAAGGTACAGGTGATTCGCACCACCAAACTTGCGCTTGTTGTCAGCACTGGAACTAGGACATAGTTCCATCTTGTCGTCAAGAAAAATTCAGCGTCCTTCAGTAGACCTGAGAAGGCGTGTACGCCTTTGGTTTATGCTTTTATTAGTCTGCATCTACACAATGGTGATTATGCTGAAGTCAATTGAGCACTTGCAAGCATTTGGTGTCGCAACAATAGTGATGCAGCATGGAGGTAAGATGCTTGAAGGATCGCACGGTCAGCCCCTCAAGATTCCTGAAATATTTCACCTCCAACTTTCGAATGCCTTGTGTCTTTGCTTTAAAGTGTTCGGCCAGTTCGTTCGCCTCAAATCGAGCGTATCCGAAGCTAAGAGGGAAATTTAGCCAGCTAGGTTTTCTGATTAGGTTTTCAAATTTCTTGCCCTCTGATTAATCAATATTGCCAAATGTCAGGTAATTCGATCTTCCTTTACAAATTTCAAGACATCTGAAAAGCAATGTGCATATCAGATAGAAGAGTGATCAAGCTTTTGATCGCGCACAAGCAACGCCTGACCCGAGGTGGCGCCTCTTATATTTATTATTAGTACATGCTTTTTCTGCCAAGAGGCAAGGCGCGTCTGCAGACAAATTGCACTTGAAGGCTGCCAGAATCCTACCCCTTCAAGTTGAAGGACTCGCCGAATCCCAGAAGACCCAAGAAACCATGATACGGTGCTCATTATTTATACCCAATGGTGGCGCCAGTGCTAGATAGTGTATGATGAGTGCCAGTGCCACTGGGAGAGGGGCACGCCGTCTTGGTCCATGATTCTGTCCATGGTTCTCATGATGGGGCCTCTAGGACTCTAGTGTCATATCAAACCACAGAATAAACAGTAGATCCCAATAAACCAGAGATCAAATTTTCGCAGCATACTGTATTGTAGAATGAAAGCCTGCCTTGGCAAGGGCTCATCAGATGGCTGGCTACTTCTGTCACGATGCTGGTCAGACTAGGGCGCCGTAAGTTCTGAGACTAGCCCTACGCTTGAGCTCTCTAGCTTGAAGATGCGCGGGCTGTCAGACACAGTGATGAGCTGACCAGCACGAAATGACTTGAATGACATAGAATGTGAAGCCTTGTTACTGGGAAGCCGTCTCTGAAGTTTCTCATCTTTTCCTCAGAGAACACCTTCTCTTCCTGGCTTCTATATATGCTTTCGTGGCTTCTCTTCATTGCAGTCCTACAGCTGCAGCACTACTCACTGAGCCATAATGTTGGTGGCATGTTGCTCCTGGTAGATGTTAATATTCCACATTTACATATTGTTGTCACAGAATTGCAACCCCACTAGAATAGACAGGGATGATGATGTCATGACCATCAGTCATCATGATTGAACTTCAGTAACTGAACGATTAGTCCCCTCCGCCTCCGCCACCATCGCCCCCTCCGCCTCCGCCACCATCGCCCCCTCCCCCACAGTCCCCACTGCCGCCCCAGCAGTCGGTGCTCCCTGTGCCAGCGCCCGTGCTGCCAAACACATAAGCATTGGTAGCACTGCTCTGCGGCTGGCCGCCACCTGCGATGAGGTGCACAATAAATTTCCTTTATTAACAGCAGTGTAGGGGGGATTGCAAGCTTCCAGGGACAGAATCAATCTCAGGCAGCACAGTGAACCAGGACGAAGTAAGAGTCTCTGCAATAGACAGCTGAGTGTATTAGAGGTGCACCAGCGTATGAGCGCTTCTGGCCAGAGCTGGAACTGTAGCAAGATCCCATCGTTTTCCGTTCAATGTTGCAGCGCTTGTACAGGAGACCTGCAGCAACATGGACCTATTATGTGGTGCTTGAATCTGAGAGCAAATGCACAATATTGATTAGGCTAAGATGGAGTCGTTAGGCTAAAAGAATCCTGAGCAGAATGCTGAGCAGAGACACCCTCTAGGTGGAACGGCAGGCCAATAGCATTTTCGCTGTGTGAGAGAATCAAACATTTCTTAATATATAATTTCTTATTATTCTTACTTGCCTGATATCTAGAATCTGTCCGTTGATGTTAAAAAATATTTGACATTCTGAAGGCGAACGACGAGCGTCGCCAGCCGTTTTCTGATTATCACCTCTGCCAGGGGGAGTAACTCAAGGAAGTTCTCCTTGAGTTACTCCCCCTGCCTCTGCCTTATGTCATCATCCAGAAACATTAGTAAACATGTGAGGTTCAGAAGGCAATCTACAGCAGGAACATCCGCCACATCATAACAACGAGTGCAGGGTAATCATCATGAAGCTGTATAGCTATAGCTGCTTATTTTGCATGCTGCTGTGCTGCAGGAAAACCGGTAGCTTGCAATAACAATCCATGGATGGAGGTATATCAATGATTGGAGTGCCCAACAATATTAACAATATACAATTAATTACAATTCTGCAGACACACACCTCATCAACCCAGTACATGAGGTTGTGCGGTGATGCTCTGAACAAGTAAGGCATTTTGAAAGTGACACTCACACCTGGCTTATTGCTTGGTGCTTAGCTGAAATGGGGCCCAAAATCCCAAGCATCAACAGCTGGAGTTCTGAAGGTGACAAAGCTCTCGGGCTGCTGAACAATGAAATATCCTATAAACCAATATAAACAATGATGCCCCACATTGGGACTACAGCCCCTCAAGAGCATCTCCTGAGGAGCAAAGCCACCCTGCCTGTAAGTCTTCCTATCATGCCCAATTCGTGGGGTCTAGGTTGGTGCGCAGTCCGACACCTTAAGCCGGCTTTTGGTGCCTACTGCATGGTCCTGGACAACCACTGTCCATGGTCCTCTGAACGTTCCTGAAGTAATCCTGAATCACCGAAATAGTGCTTTAGTCACCATGCCACACCAGAAGATGGCATGCTGTCCCTACGCCTCTCAGCTTCCTAACCTCAGACAGAATGGCATAGCATATCCCAGCAATGCCATTGCTCCCATATCAATCCGGTGAGAGAACCTCCCTGGCTAGCTCTGCTCTGGCACAGCTCTGACCACAAGGGGCTCCCATCGATGACAATCATCAATGAGAGCCTGCTTGTCTTTCCACACGCCTACGTGCGGAGAATGAATGTACAAGTCAATTTACACAGATGCCAAAATGACACTCTGAACGATACTGCTGAAGCCTTCCAAGGTAATTTATTCTAGCTGATGACAGCATGGCTCGCTGGCAGCACGTCCGCCTGCTGCACCTTGTGCTGCTTGTCCAAGTTCTGCATGGCTGAGTCATCGCGAGTCAGCGCCTTGCGCGCGGAAGCCTCGCAGCGAGCAGCATATTCCGCCCACGTGTCCACATCAGCCACCACTGTCAGCTCTGCGCAGGAGTCGGCCCCGGCGTCTTTGACGGCCGGGCGCGCCATGCAGGCGGGCAGCCACCGCTTGGGCCCTGTCGCGAGGGAGGCTCGCACGGCCGGCCAGTCCTGCGCGCCGGAGCCCGGGAGCATGTCCGCGACGATCACCGACACATCGTCCTTCATGTCGCTCCCCTGCACGCACACCGCAGCACACCCTCTGTCAGCCATGTCCCATTGAGAGGTCTGCTGTACCACACTTACTCACGTGGCAACGAGAAGGCCTGCCCATACCAGGTTTGCATATGACAATGCCACAACATGGGGCAGGTCAAGACAGCACCCAAGGCACACAAGAATGGATGTCAGGCAGTGTGCACGTGTGTTGTTGTCAGTAGAAGCCAGGCACACCTGCGCTCTGTAGGCGGCGTTGCAGAGGCACCGCGCTGCGGCCTGCAGGGGCAGCTTCTGGCACAGCGAGAAGACTTTGCTGGTGGCCAGGGGGTCCCACAATCCGTCGCTGCCTAGAATCAAGCGCGCGCCCGCTGCCGGGACAACAATCTGGCGTATGTGTGGGTGCGGTACGATACACCGCCCAATCTCCGCATTGCCTGCGCGCAATGACACATTTCTGTCAACGCCAGCCCATGCACCTTCAAGATTGAGGGTCCAGGGATACAAGTCTGGTACCTTGGCAGGACTTCTGCATAGTGACACCCACTGTGAAGCTCCGCAGTGGTCCCACAATTTTGCGCAACAAAACTTGCACATCGGTATTCAGATAAACCCTGTGCTGTTCTCAACAAAACTTTGGCATGTAATCTTGGCCCCATCACAGCTGTTTTATGTGGGGAAATGTAGGGAAAAGGTGCTCACCTATGGCGCGCCCAACGCGCAGTCCCCCCAGCCCGCTTTTGGCCCACACCCTGAGTTTCCCGATGCCCTTCTCGCCCTCCGCTGTGGGGCCATTCAAGGCCGCGCAGCTGCGCCTCACCAGAGCTCCCGCCATCTGCAGCCGCCTCTGCTCCCCTGTCAGTGACAATGCAAAGTCAGAAAGCTGCCCAAATCTCACCCGCTCCAGGGACCCATTTGGTCGTGCATTCCCATGCAGAAATGTGTGTCACCTGGGATTAGATTTACCGTATCAGGAGAGCGCTTGCATCAACACAATAGGACCAACTGGGATGAGACAGTGTCAGTAGAGTCATATCGCTGACCTGCATTCTCCTCAATGCGGTGGCTGCTTGTCAGCTCCACAATCTCACGGCCGGTGTCGAGGAAAGCCTTGCAATCGCCAATGTTAGCGACTGTCAAAAGGTCTCCAGTAAGGATTGCCACGGTGAGGGTAGTGCCTGCAGTAGCCATATGCACGTACTTAGACATCCAACACGATGCATTCTAGTGTGGCGTGGTCAAGTCTCCATCGCTTAGCCAGGGTATGCAGTTGTAGAGTGCCCTCACCTGAAATCTTCTTAGAGCGCTCAAATCGCTCAGCAAGCGTCACAAATGTTCCTGTCACCGCCTCTCTGAGCTCAGCAGCTGCGCTGTCTCTATCTGCGGAGAGCAGCAACCAGTATCAGACAAGTGTGTGTTCTCTGATGATGCAGATTACCCAGTGCTAGAGCTGTTGTTTCAGAAAGCCATGGAGGTTCGAGGGCCAGGCTTACCAGCATGACAGTCCATTGACAGCCTTTGTTGGAGTTCTGTGAAGAAAGATGAGGAGACATAGGCTGCTGCACCCTTGCCATAGTGACCGTCACACACTCCAAGCATTCTCAAGCTTCCATCATCAACCCCACTGTCGAAGAAGACATCCTACGCGCCAGCACCATCGTGACTTCAGTATGTCCATTCAAAGGGGTGTCAGGGAATGGTGCCAGTCTCATAGGGACTGCATGGCGTTTGAGCCACGCAGGCAGCAGTGACAGAAAAACGAATTGATGGGCATGCGCAGAAGGGTCAGTGCTTACCTCTCCAAGCTTTTGCCGAGTCGAAAGGGAGTACTGTAAAGTGAGGTCACTGTCGTAATATGTTGGTGGCTCAGCCATCTTTTTGGGGCGGCCCAAAGGCGACTCAACGGTGCGATTCACGTGGTATAAGCAACGCTGAATTGAAACCGACCTTGAAAGGTAGTGTATTGCTCAGGAATGTCGCTCTCTGATAAAGTACCGTCACGAAACGGAGGTACGTAAACCGTCCGAGGCAGTGCGCGCCGCCGTCCTGTCAACCAATCTCAGAGCAGGAAGGGCAGTCACAAACGCAGCAAATCGACATGCATTGTTTTGTGTCGTGTTGGGAGTTCAGCAGCTGCAACGAGCCACCAAATGGTGAGGTGCCGAGATCTTTGGCTCTCCATGGTCACATGGGGCATTCACGTGGCTCCAGCTAGGAAAATGACCCCTGGAAGCGGAGGGTTTGAGGCTCAAATTTTGAGCTGCCCTAAGCCTCCATTGTTGCTTCTTCCATGCATGTTCCATAATTCTGAAGAGAATTTTAAATTCCTTATTATTGTTACACTTCAGGCAAGGCCAGAACGTAAAAATGGGAAATGATAGTGCTAATCAGCAGGTCTAGACTTCAAGCTATGAGTTATAAGCAGCTTCCAAGTTGCAACTGAAGCTGAAGCCAAGTTGAAGCCTTCAAAGAGCTTGATAAGTTGCAACTTCTAATTTAGTTTAAAAACCCTTAGACGGATAGGCCAGCAACAGCGACTGCTATCTGCAAACATTGAAAAATAATAATGTGAGGGTACAAGCCTCATTACGGCAACTGACCGGCAGCATGCCAAGTGATATATACCATAATTATACAAGTTGCGGCAACAACAGGCTTTCGTGCACAGTGTCCGAGGAGTCCTTGACGGCAGCCTCGACGTCAAAATCATTTGACACAGCGATTGCACTACACACATAGAAAGGTATCAGACGAGGTGCGGTTGCTGGGCGCGCGGCCCCGAGGCTGGGTTGCGGGCGCGGCTGCCGCAGTCATGGTCGCCGCGCAGGGAAGGGAAGTGCATGGCGTCGCTCAGCAGCTTGGCCGCGCACACGTTCTTGTAGCGCTTGGCCACGTCGATGGGCGTCTCTCCACTGCCGTCTTGCGCCTGCCCACACACCCCACCCACACCTTTACAAGCCGCTGACTGCCGTCTTCAAGCACCACCTTGACCATCCCTGACAAGAGCAACTCGCCAGACACCACCTCATGAACGAGATCGCCCACTGCTGCACCATGTTGTGTGCGGGGAGGAGCACAGCTGCAAAGATGATATAACAGGGCAAGGTGAAGCAGCATGCCTTGGCAATGGAGCCGCCGCCGGCTTCCAGGAGGGAGCGCAGGAGGGGGACGTTTCCGCTGCGCGCGGCGATGTGGGCGGCAGTCAGGCCGTAGCGGTTGGCGGCCTGCACCAGGTCGGTGGCGGAGGCGCCAGCCCTCTGCAACAGCACCATTGCAATGTGCTGCCGCCCCGCCACCGCCGCTGCCATCAGCGGCGTCCAGCCGTCCCCATACAGCTCCGGCTCCTGATCACCCGCCACACACCACTGTCAGTCCCAACACCCTGACCACCCCTATTTCATAAAAGGTCTCTTGCTCCTAAAAGACTGCGATCCGACATGGTTCTGACAGTCTAGGCTCTACAGCAATGCATAATGGGCTGTGATGCAGACATTTGCTTGCAAAAAGAAGCAGGCTGTATGATGATGTGGGCGCACCGTCCAGGAGATGCCATGGCGCTCGTGGAACTGCAGCAGCACCTGCACCACTGCAGCGTGCCCACGCAGGCTGGCAATGTACATGGGAGCCTCTCCTGCAGCATTCTTCGCCCTCACATCCGCCCCAGCTGCCAGCAGAGCAGCGGCTGCGCCAGTGCGGCCGGCCTCCTCTGCAGTTACGCTCAGGGGTGTGCTGCCACTACGGTCGCGCGGATCCACAGCTGCTCCCAAGCTCAATAACGCCTGAACCCCAAGTAAGAATACACTTGGTACTCCAGTACTTAATATCCATTGATGCCTTGAACAATCCCAGCCAGAGTTCCACGAGGTCCTCTGTCCATGTGACAGCAATATGTGTGAAGGCTGCACGCACCTTGACCATGACAGCATTGCCCGCCTCCGCAGCGGCATGCAGTGGGGTCTGACGAGCGATGGAGCTGCAGTTGACAGCCTCCTGGAGGGCCAGGGCGACATCCCCGGCCATTCCCCGCCCCTCGGCGCTCTGCTGCTCCTCCCTCAAGAAGCACTGCGCTGCCTGGATTGACTGAGGCCGGCACAATTCCCACACCTCCAGCGCCGGTGAAGCTGCATCAAGAAGACAGGCATATTTTCAAAGATGTTTCCTTCATTTCTGTTCACTTGACGCAGGATGACCAGGATTGTCACGTGGACGCCAAATAGCAATGGCTCTCTTACTTCTGTGCCCCTAAAATTTCTTGCAAAGTAGCAGATACAGCGGGGGTACGCCTCACCGGAAGGGGAGAGCAGGGCGCGCACGCCGTCGACGACGGCCGCAGAGAAGTGGGTGAGCTCCAGGACGCGCAGGCGGGGCAGGGCGCACACGAGGCCCCACAGCAGCGCCACTGAACCCGCGCTGGCCGCACCCCCGGCCCAGCCGGCGCCGCCGCCCTCCACCGCCTCGCGCAGCATCTGCAGGCCGCTCTGTGCGCCGCCCGCTATGTACTGCCCCTGCTCCACGACACCAATCACGCGTAGGGGACCGGTGGCCGCCGGCATAGGGGGGTCCTCGGGGCCGGCCGGGGGGCGCGCGGCGGCCGGCGCCGGCGGGAGGCAGGGCGCCAGCGTGCAGCCGCCCAGAAGCAGCATGCGCAGCTGTGGGCAGGCCCGCCCAAGCGCCGCCAGACCCGACGCGCTGATCTTGGCGCAGTTGTGCAGGCTGAGGATCTGCGCAGCAGGCAGCATGCGTGTAGTGAGCTACACACGTTTGACCGCAAGCATCACCACGCAACAGAACACCGTAAATGGAGGTGGGAAAACTGGGTCTGGACATCAAGCAGAGCACACCTGCAGGCGGCCAATTGGGGGAAAGCAGTCGAGCGGTTGGCTTGCATGCAGTGGCTGGGTTGCTGAAGCGTGCTCATCCTGAGGCTCCGTCAAGGCTACGACAGGGGAGGCAGGCGGCCAGGAGGCCAGGTCCAGGTGGGACAAGGCAATCGTCCTCAGGCGCGACAGTGGGCAGGCTGCTGCCCTCAGGGCGTCCGACAGCGCCTCGCTGGTCAGCTGAAAGCAGCGCGCCAGGCTCGCTGCCTGTATCTGGCCAGAGCTGCTCGCTGCAAACACAGAAACCAGTACTTTGAGCACTTGTGCCCGTCAGTTGGGTGAGCATGGTACAGGATGCGATTGAACATTTCACGCAGTTGCAGATGCTCTCACCTTGGGCCTGCCCAGGTGAGGTTGAGAAGAGAGCAGAGACACTGGGAGGCAGCTTCTGTGCACCGGAGAGGTGGATGACACACAGACTTGGCAGATGCTGGACCACCAGCATCAGATCATCCAGCTCAACAGGCAGCCCCCGCAGATTCAGCTCCCGGATACCTGCTAGGGCACAACAACTCTCGGAGGAAGGCACTCACATACAGACTTTTCACAATGCTCGTAGAACGCATTCACAATGCTGGACAGTGCTGTTGACTTATGAAAGCAGAGATCACCTCGGAAAGTGCGGCTCAGGCCAAGTATGAAGGAGCGCAGCTTATCCCTGGTCCCTTCCTCAATGAAGCGCTTGGGGCCCACTCGCAGACGGAGTGGGGCTGCTCCAGACAGAGAGCGCAGGCGACTGCAGGTGCTGGCCGTCGCGGCCACATCGGTGGGATCATCAAGCCTGAGGAGAATGGTGGTCAAAATCTGCACATAGCACACATAACCCCAGGTCAGCGCACAATGTCCTACAGTGCTCGCCAAGTGATGGGGATCAAACCCAGTTTCTCGGAGTCTCACCGACCTGGTTGCATGATGGTTTCACTTCCACTCAGGTAAAGACATTCAGAGGATTACACGGAATGAATTGACTCGTTAGATCCAGGCCAGACCACATAGAAGAATCTTCAAGTGCCAGGCAAACAGCAGGTCTCGACCCACCTCGTCTGGGAGAATCTCAAACAATTCCTTCGACTCGTTGTTTTGATCACATGACGCCCACGGATGATTCTGCTCCGCCCCTCCAAGGGCAAATTTCGTGACATGGGTATTTGGCACAGAGCTCCGAGGCACGAACACAGGCGCGTGAGGATTCAGCCTTCTTGACATTGCAACCCTGTGCATCACTGGTGTCATTCACCCGGCACAAGGCCGCGTTCCAGCGGAGGTTCTCTTCTCCTGCGCCAATCCCAATTTTGCCAGGGATTTTGGAAATCCCGGGACAAAGGGCCTGCCGACTGCTGATGGGACGACGCTGATATCTCGATAAGCAGCATTTATCGTTTTTGAGGCAAGATGTATCCTGGAATGGATAATGAGCAGAGTTTGGACTTCTCACTGAGGACGTGGTGCAAACCCGTAGTTGACCGTGATCCGTATCATCCATGTCTACATGCAAGTGGCCTACAGGAGAAGGGGAATTGGCTTCAAATATTTCGCAAGCAAATGGTGCACATTGTTGGTAAGCCCTTCGCGGTGCTATTACATATATTGCACTACTTCTTGCCCATCAGGACTTCAGTCCACAAGTTGTCACAAGGGACAGTTACTTGCGCAATTTGGCGTTCTCCAAAGAAAGTTTAGCATCCATCACCCAAGTGTACCACCATCCCTGACAGCACTCCCAAGCAAATGCCAAGTGGAGATTACCACCGATCATCTAGACTGCCCAAGCATGCGGCTACATCATGATAAAGTCTACACATGTGATACAGCTGCAGCACAATTGCATACAACGGCACGTGCACTGTTGACAAAAGACGTCTACAAATGCCGCAAATCATTTGGGTCCCAACGCAGGAAATGCATCCCACTCACCAATCTGGACCACACATGCAGCTCGTGGGACACCAGAAAATTGCCCCATAGCACACATGATCTCAAGCTGCCTACCAAGCCGGTTGGCTAACCATGCAGAGCAAAACGTCACAGCTTGCAAAGAAAGACAACATACAAGAGGGGAGAAATGCGCAGGACAGGCAGAGGGGCTCAGCGCCTCCTGCGGCCGCCCTTGCGCTTGTTGTTGCTGCGGCGGGGGTCGGCGGGGGCCTCCTGCTGCCTGTAAGCAGCGAAGCACTCCTCGCGAATGGGCAGCTCGCCCTGGAACTTCAGCGCGCTAAGGCAATTGGGGCCGGTGGCTTTGCGCGCCAGCCAGCTCCAGAACTCGCAGCTGTCCGTGATGTCTGTGATGTCCAATGTCAGCCCCAGCGCGTACAGATACACCTGTGCCACACTCATCAGTCAGCTACATCATCTCAGTCAGCCACCACCACCACCACCACCA
>JADEYI010001629.1_pt1 | contig 15333 bp, 18 predicted proteins | sample 8542331 | NCBI WGS metagenome assembly JADEYI01 (sample SAMN16510988, study PRJNA670497) | mine drainage metagenome | isolation source: biofilm near Copperflume 1 | place: Germany: Marsberg coppermine Kilianstollen | collected 2018-02 | reverse complement strand
TACGATGGCGGCCGCGCGGGAGTAGCTCAGTCGGTAGAGCGTCAGCCTTCCAAGTCTTCCTTTGTCGAGCGCTGTGCTCTGAACTCAGACTCCCCGCACGAATCGCCCGATTCGGGCTCAGTTAAGCGCTCTTGGCCGACAGCGCGATAACTTGGCCTCAGCGCATAATTTTGGTTCCCTCGCCGCGCCTCTCGATTAGTCGGGAAGGAGCGGTGGCGGTTCAGCATCGGCCAAGCCGATTCGGCGTCGACACCGACAGCCTGCGATTGGCGTGTCTGGTTGCAGCTCCATGCCGTCGCCGAAGAGACCATCGACCACATACCCAGACGGACAGGCCTCGCCTTCCTCCGTAAGCAATCCAAGCATGGCAGACGTCGCAAGGCCGGCGCCAAGGACAGTTAGAGCAATCACGCTCGGCTCCGGCTCGCCCACACCCGCGACTAGGTAGCCCTCCTTGACAAGGCGATCGCGTTCGGCACTGGGCAGGTTCTCGCCTCGGATCATGTCTGCAGAGATGGCCCGTCGACACCAAAGACAGGGCGTAGTCGGCGTGAGGATCCGCACCTCGGCCGCTAGGCCAGCAAGGTCGCCGTTGGCTTTCGCTCCTGCCCGGACGCCGACGTCGATAACGGGTAGGAAATAGGCTCCAGCCAAGTCGTTCACGGTCGCACGGCTGCCGTGGGTGTCCGTGGCACTGACAACGACGTCGGCATCGAGCAACCAGCGGAAGGCGCTCGAGCTGCGAACATCGCCGAAGATCCGAACGACTTCGGTATCGAGTCCGAGGTCCTCGAGGTGGCGCCCAACTACATCGACCTTCCGTGGTGGCACGGTGGTTCGCAGATCGACGGCGCGCGCGCCAAACACCCGGCGTAGGTTGGAGGGGGTGTCGAGGACGTCTGGGTCGACAAGGATGATCCGACGGATCCCCATTCGCACGAGCTGCTCAGCGATCGGGGATCCGAGGCCGCCCACGCCAACCACCGCAACGGTCAGCGCCCGTAGGACGTCGTGCGCCCGACCGAGCGCATCACGTTGGCGGATATCAAGAGGAGACTGGCTCCAGGATCTCTCAACGATCGACCCCGCCAGCCAGCGGACAGTGCGGCTCATCGCAACGATCCGATCGACGGGGACGAGGCCTTCCTCGCTATAAACAGCGGCGGCCCAACCGTCCGGATGGACGACTGCTGCGGCAAAGGGCCCGTCAAGCATCGAGCCGATCCCCGAGCCGAGGGCTTCCATTGCCTGCACGTCGGTGGGGCTCAAGGCGGGAGGGTGCGCGGGGTCGGGATGTGCGTGCACGAACATCAGCCCGGCACGAGCCTCGATCGCCTGGCTGATGACGGCCGAGATCCATCGCGAACTCGGGCGAAGACGATGCGGCTCCTGGATGTCCCAGGCGTCCTCGGGAGGGAGGATCGGGTCGACCGCGATGTACCGAATGTCGCCGACGCCTTGGCCTTGGCGAAGGAGCAGAAAGCATCCCTGCTCACGGGGGGTAGAGGCCGCGAGGAAGGACGCGACTTCGTCGACGTCGACGGCAAGCAGAGCCAGCCGGATCATGATGCTGCATCCTGCGCGAACCGCGCCTGCACGAATTCATAGTGATCGAGCAGCCCATTGCTTGCCGGATTCCAAACCCCATTCCGGTGCCAGGAGAACCGGCGCCACTGGTGGTCGAGATACGTCTCGATGGAGTCAGCACCGGCAGGAATATCGCCGTTCGGCCGGATGACGTCCAAGTCCGTCCAGAACATATCCAGCGCCGAGACTGGGTACTGCGGATCGCCGATGAACAGCAGATCTGACGTGTCCAACCGATAGCAGCCCACCGGGAGGGGCGCCTTCTCGATAACGACGAAGATCTGTCCGGGTCCGTAGTGGACGCGGACCGTCAATGCTGTTGTCGCCTCGAACTCCTCGACGTGCTTCGTCAGCTCGCTAGGCCCCATCATGCCTACGACCCAAACGTCCGATTTCCGGGAATGACGCGGAAGCGGTCTCCGTTCTTGAGCAGAAGCACGTCGTCCGCTGCGAGGAGAGTGCCGCCGGTCGGATCCCCTTCGCCCTGGAGTCGAAGGACATCCCAATCCTGACCCTGAAAGCTCGCGGCGGCGACGAGGTCGGCGACGGTCATCTCGTTGCGATCGAGGTCGACCTTCCGCCGGTTGACGAACACATGAAGCTGCTGTGCGCTCATTTCAGTCCCTTCCATTTCGAGGTTGCCTCGGGCCATCCCGGCTGATAGGCTGGTATTGGGAGGCCATCTGCAAGTTGATGTTGGGTAAACTACTGCAACTAACCGATCGCGTCAAGCCTGCTGGCCGCCCATGAGAGAACTTGAGGCACCAGCGCCCGACGAGTCGTTCGGCGGCTATATCCAACGAATACGTCGCGCCCGCGGATGGACGCAGCGTAAGGTCGCGACGGAACTCGGAATCGACTTCACCTACCTGTCGAAGCTCGAGAACGGACGCGGCGAGGCCCCCGGCGACGAGACGATCAGGAAGCTTGCCGAATTGCTCGAACTCGATCCGGAGACTCTTCTCGCCCTCGCCGGCAAGGTTCCGACCGAGCTGCGGCAGATGGCACAAGCGGACCGCGAATTCGCGGTCTTCCTGCGTAGGTTGCCCCGCATGTCGTCGGAGGAGCGAAGACAGCTTTACCTCCGCGCTCGCATCCGGCGTCCTCGCTGATGGCATTCATCCCTTCGGCCGTGCTCGACAGGACGTCTGGACAGCTGTGGATTCGCTACAACTTGGAACCGGGCTTCGACGCGGAAGCCCTTCTCGACGTGATGGAACTTGGCTTGCTATGGGAGGAGATCGAGGACGCTGGGCACGCGCGGATTCTCGGTGCCCTCAGGCCCCGTGACCACCTGGTGATCCTGAACGACCACCACATCGCCGATCTCGAAGGCAACGTTGGTCTTCGTCGCTTCACAATCGGGCATGAGATCGGGCACTGGCTTCTGCACGCGGATGCCGCCCGATCTGGAACCATTCCGATCGACTCTGATGGGCGAACGTGGTGCCGGTCGGGTGCCACCGAGCAGCCGGAGCGTCAGGCTGAGATATTCGCTGCGCGGCTGCTGATGCCTCGCGACCGGCTCGCGCACGAAGTGCCAACCGGCCGCTGGAGCGGATGGGGCCCGGTGTACGGCCTCGCCGAAACGTTCGTTACGAGCCCAACGGCAATGATCGTCCGTCTTGAGGAACTCGAGCTCGCCCATCGAGACCCGGCCGGCACGCCACGCTCCGGCCGCCTACCCCTACCTGGCCAGGGACAACTGTTCCCAGAATGACTAGGAACGGGGCTGTCGGGAGCCGATCGCAACGACCGCCAAGGTGATTCGAGCACAGGCGCCGAGCGTAACTGCTGCGGTAGGGAAGATGAGCGCGGCGTCGACGGGGGGTCAGCGACTGCGACGGCCACTCAAGGGCACGGCTCACGACCCCGTCCCGCGCTCGCAGCCCGAGGATGGCCCCGGCAGAGTCGTTCGTTGCATCTGCGATGACGATGCGGAGTTCCTGAGATCCAACCGTCCACCTTACGAATCGATTCGACCCCGACTGAGCGTGGTCGACCTCTTCGCAGGTTGCGGGGGACTGAGTCTGGGTGCTGCTGAAGCCGCGCGCGCCATGGGTCTCGGTATCGAAGTGAGGCTCGCTGTCGACCAGGATCCCGACGCCTTGGCCGTCTATAAGGCGAACCTGCCCGAAGCTGATGCTCGGCTTGGTGCCGTAGAGGATCTCTTCGATGGCGCGAGCGGCGCGGAGCCAACTGAAGTCGAGCGCGAGATAAAGCGTCAGATCGGGGCGATCGACGTTCTACTCGGGGGCCCACCGTGCCAGGGCCACTCTGATCTGAACAATCACACCCGTCGGGCAGATCCTCGAAACGCCCTCTACGGAAGGATGGCTCGCGCCGCTGAGGTGCTCTTGCCGACGCTCGTGCTAATCGAAAACGTTCCCACGGTCACGCATGACACGGAGAAGGTCGTCGAGGCGACAATCCTTTCCCTCCGCCGTACGGGCTTCGACGCGGACGAGGCAGTCATAGACATCTCGCAGTTGGGGGCGGCACAACGTCGGCGGCGACACGTCGTAATCGCTTCGCGCGATGCCCGGGTCAGCCCCGCCAAACTCTTGTCATCGGTCGGTGTGCGATGTCCGCTCCATCAGTCACGCAGCGTCGGATGGGCAATCAGGGACTTACTGACCGTTCGATCCGACGAGGTTTTCGACACGGCGGGCACACCGAGCGCGGACAACGTAGCCCGTATGGCTTGGCTCTTCCAGCACCGGAAATACGACCTGCCGAATCCGCTGAGGCCAGAGTGTCACCACTCTGATCACAGCTACAACTCCATGTACGGGCGCCTTCATTGGGACAAGCCGGCTCAGACGGTGACGACCGGCTTCGGGTCCATGGGACAGGGTCGCTATGTGCATCCCGCGAGACGGCGAACGATCACACCTCATGAGGCCGCCCGATTGCAGATGCTCCCGGACTTCTGGGATTTCAACGCAGTCGGCAAGCGTGGATCCCTCGCAAAGCTGGTCGGTAATGCCGTTCCTCCAATCCTCGCCACCGTGCTGCTCGAATCCGCGCTCCGATCACTGGCACTAGCCCCCGCGACAGAATCGGCCTCGTCCCGGCAGCGACTCGAGCGACAGCCGCTGGACCGGGTACATGTACCCCGGCCGCACCTCCCGCACGCTGGGGTTCCGCCAGCCTCGTCGGCTTATGCGCGTCGACGAATGGAGGCTACTCGCCAGAAGGACACAGCCGCCGAGCTTGCTCTTCGCGCCTCTCTGGACGCGCTGGGGCTTGAATACCGGACGGAGGTCCATCTTCCCGGCTCGCGCCGTCGGGCCGACCTCGTATTCGATGACCCTGGGATCGTCGCGTTCGTCGATGGGTGCTTCTGGCATTCGTGTCCCAAGCATCGATCGTCGCCGAAGGCGAACGCCGCATGGTGGAAAAAGAAGCTCGAAGACAACGAGCGACGTGATCGAGACACGGACAGAAGGCTCCACACGGACGGGTGGTTGGTCCTTCGCTTCTGGGAACACGAGGTTCCCGAGGCAGCGGCGCGAAGCATTGCGATGTTGCATTCGTCGCGGTTCGTATCCGGCCCCGGCGCAGTCTCGCGGACATGATCGTGAACCCGAACATGACGGGAGCTGGTTCCAAGGCGCTAGATAACCACGATGAACCGTGGGACCTCGCCCTAACACGGCGGGCTGACGCACAAAGCCTCGTCGCGATCGGTCGGGAGGGCCGGCTCACCCGCCAGGGACCTGGCGGCTCCGTGCGCGTCGATCTCACGACGGTCGACGAAACGGTCCTCGCAATCGTGGATCTCGCTCTTGAGCGTGGACGAGACGTCGCATTGGTTTATCCCGCGCCAGCTGGCCAGGTCTCGGCGCTTCTCGCCGGCGAGATATTGCTTCGGAGATTCATCCAGGGCAAGCCGTCCCAATCGGTTGGCATCGTCACATCCGACACCACAGACGCTGCCCGGACCTGGGAAGAGCTCGGGATCGCGGCGCTGGGCTCCCGAACGCGGGTCAGTGAAGTCTTCCCATCTCTTCGTGCATTGCCCAACGGCGAGAGCCCTCTGGGCCGCAGGCCGTTCAAGGGGGCATTGATCGGGCGCCGGTTCGTAGATTGGCCGGTGGACGTGGTTGTCGTAGACCACCTATCCGGACCCGTCGAGGCCTCGCCAAGGGTGCCAACGATCCATGTATTCGCCGATCCCTTGGACCCGGAGCTCCGACGGCTCGCCGATCAGGGCCACCTGATATGGGGTTGGAGCGAAAGCGACCTTGCCGCTCTCGTCGAGGCCGAAACGAGTGCACCGTCGACGGTTCCTTTCTCCGTCGCGGCTGATCGCCTCGCGGTGATCGCCAACGGGATCAAGACAACGGTCCATGTTGCCCGTGATGCAAGGACTGAGACGATCATCCGCCGGCTCCGCGACGATTTGCGGACTGCGGGCGACCTCGCAGGGCCTTCACCGGATTTCGTCGTCCTCAAGGGCCTTCGCGTTGCCTGGCATCACGTATCGACCCTCACGTCGCTCCCTTGCCGACCCTCCGAATTCGACCGGTTCGCGGGCCTGCCACCAATGGCCGCCCGTGCGACACGGACCTTCGAGCCCGAGATCGCCGCGTGGGCCACCACCTTAGCCCGGATCCACCGAACCGGACCGGTCGATCGCCTGACGACGCCGGGAAGGGCCGTGGCGAGCCGCCGAAGGCCGCGAACGAGGTCCGTGCCGGCTGGATCGTGTGCGGGCGCCGCCAGGAAGTCGGCCCCGCGGCGTCACGGACCGGCCGGAGCCGATTTCTTCCCAAGCTGAGGCAGACCCCCGGAGCGGCCGATGGGCGCGGCTCGCCGTCAGGCGAGGAGCGGGAGGGCTCGGAACCTCGCGAGGGCGGTCATGAACTCGGCGGCCCAGGGCCAGTCGACCGGCAGGTGGAGCGTCGTGCGCCGGGCGCTGCGGGTGAGCCGCCCGGCAATGGCGAACAGTCGCCGCCGGAGGGTCTTGGTGGTGATGATCCCGGCCCCGAGGCCGAGCCGCGCCGTCCAGCGGGCGAGGTTGTGGGCGATGACCTGGACCGCGAGCCAGGCTCCGTTGGCGGCGAACCTTCCCGACGGCAGGTGGTTGAGCCCCATCCCGTATTTCAGGTCCCGAATGGCGTTCTCGATCTCGGCATGGCGGCGATGGTCGGATTCGAGGGAAAGGGTCTCGCCCGCCCGGTCGGTGATGAAGGCGTGGTAGTCGTACAGGGTGAACAGGGCGAGCTGGGAACCCGGCGTCGGCTTCACCCGGCGCACGATGAGGCGGACGGGCCTCGGATCCTTCCGGTCGGCGAACGGCGTATAGGTGATCTCGGCCACGTCGGCGCCCCCATCGATCCAGTACGGGATCGGGGTCCAGTCCGTTTCGGGGATCGCCTCGATCAGGCCGCGGACGCCCCGGTGCATGCGGAGCGTGATCGAGAAGCGGACGTCCATCGCCCGGCAGACCGCCGCCACCTCGGCGGCATAGAAGCCGCTGTCGGCCCGTATCGTGAGCTCGCCTGTGGCACCAGCTGATCGGACCCGGCCGATCGTCTCGCGCAGGAAGTGGGCGGCCCCCCGCACCGTGTTGGCCCGGCCCTCGCGCAGGCGCGCCATCAGCACGTCGCCCGTGCCCGCCGCGACCGCGAGGAGCGGGTGGTAGCCGCGCACCTTGGTGTAGCCGTGGTGGAGGGCGCCCTCCTTCTGGAGGCCGTACGTCTCGCAGATCGTCGAGTCGAGGTCGATCGTGAGCGGAGCATCGCCAGGTCCCGCTCCCGCTGCCCAGGCCCGGGCGAGGAGATGGCGGCTGACGGCGTCGAGCTGGCGGACGTGGCCCCAGGAGAAGCTGCGCAGGAACGTGCCGAGCGTGGACGCCGCCTTCACCGTGAAGCCGAGGATCTTCGCCGCCCCACCCGCCTGGAGCGCGGCCGCATCGTCGATGCAGTCGCCGCCTGCGAGCGCGGAGGCGATGAGGGTCAGGAACTTGTCCCCGACGTTCGCCCGGCCCGGCGCCTTTCCGAGATGGAGGTACTTCCCCACGAGCTCCTTCAGGCTGCGGATTTCACGGGTTTTGGCCACCCTGTTTCGCCGGAAATGGCCACCCTGTTTCACGGGTAATGGCCACCCCCTCGTGAGGTCGTCGGCAGCGCCGATGTGAGGCGCCCGGGACCCGTCACGCTCGCCTGGAATGCGTTCACACCGCCCCAGGAGAGATGCCGGTGCCCCGTCCCCGTGCTGCCATGCGCAAGATCAGAGAAGCCCTGCGGCTTTGCCTCGCCGAGGGCCTGAGCCCGCGCCAGGCCGGCATCGCCACAGGGCTGCCCCGCTCCACCGTCCGTCGCTACGTCGTGCGGGCCGCGGAGGTCGGCCTCGGCTGGCCGCTGCCGCCCGAGCTCGATGACCGCGCCCTCGAGGAACGCCTCTTCGGCCGGGCGGCGGCGCCACCGACGGATCAGCGCCCGATCCCGGACTGGTCCCTGGTGCACCGCGAGCTGCGGCGCAAGAGCGTCACGCTCGCCCTGACATGGGCTGAATACCGGGCGGGCTGCCCCGACGGCTTCGGGTACACCTGGTTCACCGAACAGTACCGAGCCTTCGCCGGGCGGCTCGATGTCGTCCTGCGGCAGGACCACCGCGCCGGCGAGAAGCTGTTCCTCGACTTCGCCGGGCAGACCATCCCGATCACCGACCCGGCGACCGGTGAGATCTGGCAGGCCCAGCTGTTCGTCGCCGTCCTCGGAGCGTCGAACTACACGTACGCCGAGGCGCTGCCCTCCCAGGCCGAGCTCTGCTGGACCGCGGCGCACGTCCGGACCTTCGAATTCATGGGCGGGGCCCCGGCCATCCTGGTCCCCGACAACCTAAAAGCCGGGGTGATCAAGCCTCACCGCTACGAGCCGATCCTCAACGCCTCGTACGCCGAGCTGGCCGCCCATTACGGGTGCGCCATCCTGCCGGCTCGGCCGAAGAAGCCTCGGGACAAGGCGAAAGTGGAATCCGGTGTTCTCGTCGTCGAACGCTGGGTCGCGGCGGCCCTCCGCAACCGGACGTTCTTCAGCCTCGGCGAGGCGAATGCCGCGATCCGCGAGCGGGTCGCCTGGCTCAATGCCCGGCCCTTCAAGAAGCTCGCAGGATCCCGGGCGAGCCTGTTCGCGGAGCTCGATCGGCCGGCCCTGCGGCCCCTGCCGCCCGTGCCCTACGAGTACGCGACCTGGAAGCAGGCGAAGGTCTCCATCGACTACCACGTGGAGCTCGACCGCCACTACTACAGCGTCCCCTACGGCCTCGTGGGCGAGCGGGTCGACATCCGGGCGTCGGCGCGCACGATCGAGGTGTTCGCCCGCGGCCGGCGGGTGGCGAGCCATCCCCGCAGCAGCGCGGTCGGGCGGCACACGACCGAGTCGGCGCACATGCCCGAGTCCCACCGCCGCCACCTCGAGTGGACCCCCGGACGGCTGGTCGCCTGGGGCGAGCAGACCGGGCCCGCCACCGGCGCCCTGGTGTCGGCCATCCTGCACAGCCGGCCCCACCCGGAACAGGGCTTCCGCTCCTGTCTCGGCATCTTCCGGCTCGGACGCCGCCACGGGGAGGCGCGCCTGGAAGCCGCCTGCGCCCGGGCCCTTGCCGTCGGCGCCCTCTCCTATCGCAGCGTCGACTCGATCCTGAAAGGAGGTCTCGAGCGGGCACCCCTGCCCGAGCCGCCGCCGGTGCGGGCGACCCGCACCCACGCCAACGTCCGCGGCCCCGCCGCGTACGAGTGATCACCGGATCCGGCCCCACCTCCGTCACCAGCACCAGAAGGAGAACGCACCCCATGCTCACGGGTCCCACCTTCGACAAGCTCCATGCCCTCAACCTCGGCGGTATGGCGAGAGCCCTCGCCGAACAGCGCGAGACCCCGGCCTATGCCGAGCTCCCGTTCGAGGACCGCCTCGGGCTGCTCGTCGACCGGGAGGCGACCGAGCGGGAGAACCGGCGGCTCGAGCGATACCTGCGCGCGGCGAAGCTGCGGGTCGCGGCGTCGGTCGAGGACGTCGACTTCCGGGCCCCCCGGGGGCTCGATCGCTCCCTGATCCTCGAGCTCGCGCAGGCGCGCTGGGTGGCGGCGCACCAGCAGGTGCTGCTCACCGGACCCACGGGCGTCGGCAAGACGTATCTCGCCTGTGCCCTGGCCGCGGCCGCCATCCGGGCGGGGCATACCGCGCTGTATGTTCGGGTGCCGCGCCTGCTCGCCGAGATCGGGACCGCGCGGGCTGACGGCAGGCTCGCCCGCCTGCTTGCGGCCTGGGCCCGGATCGAGGTCCTCGTGCTCGACGACTTCGCGCTCCAGCCGCTCACCGACGCCCAGGCCGCCGACCTGCTGGAGGTGATCGAGGACCGGGCCGGGCTGCGCAGCACCATCGTCACCAGCCAGCTCCCGGTCGCGCTGTGGCACGAGGGGCTCGGCGAACCGACCGTCGCCGACGCCATCTGCGACCGCCTGCTCGCGGGTGCCCACCGGATCGAGCTGTCGGGCGCATCGCTGCGCCGGACCGAGACCCGGGCATGATCCCTCGGCGCTCCCTGCGCGCCACCCGCGCCGTGTCACACTACCCGGCCATCGGGCCTGCAACGCATCGGGAGGAGGTGAGGATCAGGGGATGAAAGGGACGCCCCGCGTCGGCCGCTGACGCGGCCTCCGAGGGGGTGGCCAAAACCCCGATCCAGGGTGGCCATTTCGCGCGGACTGGCATGGCCAATTCGACGAAATGCGCATCGTTGTGTACCAGTCGCGACTGTTCGCTCAACTCGTGACCGAGGAAACGCTGGCTCTTGAGCGGCTGGGCCGAGGGACCATCCGGTGGATCGACGCAGAGCCCGGGGAGAGCCCGACCGGGGATCTCCATAACCTGCGCAGCCTCGATGTCATGAGGCGGACCATGGTCGACGAGACCGAACCAATTGCCGCCTTCTTCGTGGGCGGCATGGAGGGGGTCGTGGACGAACTCGAGCTGGTTAGGTCGCGACTGCCATCAATACCAGCGTTTCCCTTCGGCGCGGCCGGCGGTGCGGCAGCGACCCTCGCCGCCCAAGGCGATATCCCTGAGGCGCTATCGAATCGCCTCCACGCGTCGCACCGCTACCCGGCGGTGGTGCACGAGGCACTGTCGCTGGTCAGCGCTCGGCGTTCCTAGGATGGCGGGCGCCCGGTGTCACACTGGGCTGCGGTAGTCGGGTCGCGGGGCCCAACGACGTCGTGTCAGGCGCAGGCTCGAGCCGAGACAGCCGCTGCAAACAGTCTCACTTGTGATGATGTTCGCAGCATGGCGCGTTCTGATATACTGCCATAACTATCACTTATGAGGTAGATTGCAGTAGTGGCCAGAGAATCGACGATCAGCAGGCTCAGCGCCATCGCTTCCGACCAGTGGGGGCTTGTGACCCGCCGCCAGGCTGATCGGGCGGGGGTTCCGCGTGCGACGCTCGATCGCCTCCTCAACGAGGAGGACCTCGTAGAGCGTGTCGCTCACGGTGTCTACCGCCTGAAGCTGGCTCCGACCCCCGACCACCTCGCGCTCCGCGCGACCTGGCTGCAGCTGGCGCCCGATACACCGGCCTGGGAGCGACGGCCCGAGCAGGGCGTTGTGTCGCATCGGTCAGCCGCCGCCCTGTACGGGATTGGCGACCTGCCGGCAGATCGACACGAGTTCACGCTTCCTGTGCGAAGGCAGTCGCGACGTACCGACGTCCGTCTTCATCAGCGGCAGATGGAAGATGGTGAGTGGATCTGGCTGCGTGGCCTCCTCGTAACGCGGCCAGCACGCATCGCCGATGACCTCCTGAGAGACGACGAGGGCCCGGAAGCGGTCGCCCAGATCATGGCCGATGCGATCCGGGCCGTCTACGATTCTCCGAGAACCTTCGCCGAGGCCCTTGCGCCGCACGCGGCTAGGTTTGGCCTTCGGCGGGGCGACGGCCTGGCCCTCCTCCGCTGGCTCCTCGATCTCGTCGGCGACCCCGGGACCTCTCAATGGATGAGCCAGGCGCGCGAGAGCCTCCGGGGCGAAGAGACAGGCCAAGTCATGGCCTCGAGCCCGCGATGACCCGGAGCCATTCCTATCCCAGCCCGCAGGCCTTTCGCCAGGCCCTCACCGACAAGCTCAGGGAGGCCTCCAGAGATGGCCCCTGGACGCTGCCGCAGCTTCAGCGGCAGATCGCCTACGACCGCCTTCTCGAACGCTTGTACCTGGTCGACGACGGCTGGGTGGTGAAAGGCGCCACGGCGCTGCTCGCCCGAGGCATCGGCGTGCGGGCCACGATCGACGTCGACATCTACCGAGAGCGGGCGCGCGAGCTGGCCGAGGTGGAACTGCGCGAGGCTGCCTCTCGCGATATCGGCGACTGGTTCAGCTTCGAGCTGGGGCCAGGCCGTGCCGTCGCCGCCGACGCGGCCATCCGGATCCCGGTGACCGCGTACGTTGGAACCGCGAGTTGGGCATCGTTCCACGTCGATCTCGTCGGGTCAGACATGCGGATGACCGGACAGCCTGATCGCGTACCGCCGCTCGCGCGGGTGATGATGCCCGACGTGGAGCAGCACGGGTACCGCGCCTACCCGCTCGTGGACCACATCGCCGACAAGATCAGCGCGATAGAGCAGCGCTACAGCGGACAGGATCGGCCGTCGACGCGATTCAAGGACCTGGTCGATCTCGTTGCCATGGTGACGGAAGTGTCGGTGCCGGCCGATCTGCAGGCCGCCGCCCTGGAGTCGGAGGCGCAGCGGCGCGGCATGCCGCTGCCGACAACCTTCGACGTTCCCGACCGCGCAATCTGGGAGCGCGGCTATGCCGCCGAAGCTGGACGGTCTCTGCTCCCCGCCGCTCATGCGCTGGACGAGGCGCTCGCCATCGTACGTCCATTCGTTGTGCCGCTCCTCATCGGAACCGCGGCGGGTAGGTGGGACCGAGTGGCCGGTCGTTGGGCCGGATGACCGCCGGAGATCCCTAGCCGCGCTTCTCGATAACGGGTCCCTTGACCGGGGGCGGCGTCGCCCCCTTCTCAACCGTTCCCATCAGGGACGGGTTGGCTGGTGGCAGTGGCGGCGGGCTGGCCGGCGCAGGCGCGGGTGCGGTGGGGGTCGGCGCGGGCTTAGACGGTGCCGGGGTCGCCGGTGTCGGCGCTGGCGCAGAATTCGGCGCAGGCTCATTGGCCATGTCAGAGTCCTGTCACGTACGGATCTTCGGAGCCGGCCCGGTTCCCCGGATGGCCTGCCCGATCAGTGCGGGGTTGGCCGGCGGGAGCGGCGCTGGGGCGGCCGGCGGAGGGGTGCTCGGCGACGGTGAGGGCGTACTCGGCGACGGCGTCGGCGGAGTGCTGCTCGGGGTCAGCGGCGGAGTTGGCTCGTTCGCCATCGATCAGACCAACCTTTCCAGAATATGTGCGCCGACGAGGAGGCTCCCGCCCACGGCCAACAAGAGCATCTGGATGCGCACCCGATCGCCCTTGGTCCGAGCGATGGGGTGGTTCTCCGCGAACGCGAGCGCCTTCGTGCTCACGAGCTCGCCGAGGATCAACTCAGGCAGACTCGTCTGGTGCTGCTCGAGGAACGGACCCGGGTCGGGAACGACTTGGACCTTGCGGGGCCAAAGGGCGACGATGCCAGCAATGAGCCCAGCCGCGAGCACCACCAGCGCGCCATAGAACGTCCACGGCACGAGACCGGGGGAGGAGGCGAAATTGCCTGCGTTGTTGATAACAAGTCCGAGGGTGACCCCGGTCGCAGCAAGCACGGTCGTGGCCTTCCGATCGAGGTCGTCCAGCTCGTCGAACTGGACTTGGAGGCGGCTCTCCACCTGATCGAGGAGGAGTCGGCGCTGCTCGAGCGTTCGATCTTGCGGCTGAGCGTCTGCCATGACCTCATGTTACTGCGCCGCGACAAAATTGGAACAGACGTTCTTTCCGCAGACGACCTTGTTCCGATCCGTCCAGCCAAGTCGGTCGCGCACCGGCTCTACCATGCGCTTGGAGGGTCGGCCCATGGGTTGGACCAACGACGAACTCTTCGACGCGCTCAAGCGATACGAGCAGCAATGCGAGTCGGCGGACCTCTCGGATGCCACGGTCCACTCGTACGCGAACTACGCCCGGATGTTCCTCCGCTGGCGGATCAACGACTTCCAAACACACGGCGGCCGTCCGGCCACTCGCAGGCTTCGCATCGGTCCGGTCGGGATCGCCGAGCTAGAAGAGGATATGCGCGCATACGGCGACTACCTGCGCACGGCTGGGCGTCAGCCCGCAGCAGTCCAGACCTACGTCGTTCACGCCAGGCAGTTCGTCCACTGGCTGGACGACCGCTTTATCCCAGGCACCCGGCGGCAGCGCACCGTGCAACGGGCCGGCGCGGCGCGCTCCGCGACCCCCGCTGCCAGGCCGACCCGAACGAACCGGATCGTCCCGGACCTGCCAAACGACGACGCAGTCCAGGCCAAGCGGACGGTCTACGCCGCTGCCGAACCGCGCGATCTCGCGTACAAGGTGGCGCGGAGCCTCATCCAAGGGGCTCGCGGTAGCGGGTCAGAATTCTCGGCCGGCGACGGCGTCGCGATTCTCCTGATGTCTTGGAATGCTGGCTTCTACCGGTTCCGGCCGGGTCCCATGCGAACGCTGGCTGCCGACCTCGACCGGCTGATTGCCAGGCACCGGCGCCAGTTCGATGAGTTCGGGGCCCGAGGCATCACCACCTATGACGAAGTCGCGGACCAAGACGCCGTCGAAACGCTCTATCGCGAGTTCCTCGCCATCCTCTGGCCCGTCGGCACGGCGAAGGCCCTGCATGTCCTCGCGCCTGCTTTCTTTCCCATCTGGGACACGGCGATCGCCATCGGACTTCGCCTCCCAATCTCGCCACCGGAGCGCAGCTTGGAGTCGTACCTCGACCTGCTGCGGATCGTGCGGAGCTTCGCCGTGAAGTCGCGCTTGTCCGATCCGGTGAAGGCGTTCGACGAGTGGGCGTACGTCACGTTCACGCTGAGACAGTAGAAGTCACCACTCCGGCGAGGCGCGTGAACAGCGACCCCGCCGAGCCTACTGCCGCCTCGACGCCCAACCCCTCGCCTGGTCGGCCATGACTCTTCGCTCGGCGCGGACGAACTCCTGCCAGCGGCTGCCATTGTCGAGGTTGAGCGGTGAGCCGATGGCGAAGTTCAGGTCGTCCTCGAGCGCCTTGAGTCGAGCCCCGGGCGGAGCAGGCCAGACCGCGATCCAAAGCCGAGAGCGCATCCAGGCCGTCAGCCTGGCGTTATGCGTCGATGACATGCCGAACCGGTCAAAGTTGCCAGGGCTGAGGGTGTCCCGAGGAATGCCGCGCAGGCTCAGGCTTTCGCGCAGGAGAGCTGCGAACGAACGCCGCAGGGTCGACCAGCCCGTCCTGCCGTCTATGAAGTGCTCTCGGAGATCCCGCCGGACGAGGCTGCGCTCGGCCTTCCCAAGGTAGAGCGGTCGGCCGTCAGGTCTGTAGCCCAGGCGTAACTCGCGCCAGACTGCTCGGTTGCCGTGGACCGTGTACAGGCCCGGCCGGTCTGGGACCCTGCGCTCGGCGATGGCGATGCTCATGCGAGGTCGGCGGAGAGCTTGGTCCGCTGCCGCAAGCTGAAACTCGTGGGCCGCGCCCACTAGATGCGGTCCCCCGGGCTCCGGCGCCGGTACGCCTCGCGCGCTTGCGGATTTCGCTCCAATCCGATCAGTCGTTTCGGAGGTTTCCGATCACCCGCC
>JADEYI010001628.1_pt1 | contig 15336 bp, 16 predicted proteins | sample 8542331 | NCBI WGS metagenome assembly JADEYI01 (sample SAMN16510988, study PRJNA670497) | mine drainage metagenome | isolation source: biofilm near Copperflume 1 | place: Germany: Marsberg coppermine Kilianstollen | collected 2018-02 | reverse complement strand
ATTCCTCAACCTTCTGCCAGTACGCGCTATCAAAGGCCTTACATACATCACGCACCCCCTGCCGGATATCAGCATGCTTGTGCGCAAAAGGGTTGATGTCGTTCAAGATAGAAAACTCCTTCTCAACAAAAAGACTCTAATGGATCAAACAAAGTCAATGTTAGTTTATACTGTCAATGGTATACTGTATACGATATGCGATACTAGCATAGATTTCAGTTCAGGCATGTAGAAAGAGAGCTAGCACGGGTTCATCTTGTCGTTTGGAAGGTCCACATCGCCGTCTTTGTGCCCGTCAGAAGTAGGAAGAATTGCAGGAATGGGCATAAATCTAGCAGGAATCGGCTAGCATTTCATCCATTTGTATCGCATACTTGTCGTACTACTGTCGTATTTCTGCCACGCAGAAAGGGGGTACATCTATGGCGCGACTCTTGATAATTGTTTCTAGTGCCCACAGCATCGACCTCGTATCCGACAAAGAGCATCCGACAGGCTATTTCGCTGACGAGGTACTTAAGCCATACGACAAGTTCATGGCTGCGGGCGTTGATGTGGCGTTTGCCACGGTGAATGGAGCTTCTCCACAGCCCGATCCCTACGGACTTAAGCCGTTATTTCACTACCCTGATGAAGACAAAGATTTCTTGTCTCAAGTCACGCGCAGCTTCTCTCCCGACCTCGACGATATCCGTATCACCCTTCATCACCTGACAGAGCTCGATCTGATAGCTGCCCGGAACGTGTTCCACGCGCTGGTCGATAGTGGTCTTGATCGCGATACCGCGTGGAACCTGGTCACCAAAGCCGCACGCAAAGCGTGGTTCGAGGATCGCAACTTCATTGAGAGCCTTTCAGATGATTCTGAAGTAACGAGCAAACTGAGTGCAGAGAGGTTGCAGCTAATCGCTGAGGAGTCGAGAGACGAAAGCGTGACCCTCTCCAAATATCGGGCTGACCGACTTGCCTCTCTCGAAATACTCCAGCATCCCCTCAATCTCCACGCGATGTCAGATGGGGAGATCCTGAGCTTTGACGCGGTGTTTTTCCCAGGTGGCCATGGGCCCATGGTCGATCTCTACTCTAACGCTGATGTTGGACGGCTGCTGCACCTATTTCACCCGCGTGGCAAGACTATTGCCGCCGTCTGTCACGGACCGGCTGCTCTCCTCTCGGCTGGTGCGGGACCAGAGGGATCATGGCTTTTCGATGGGTACAAGATGGCTGCTTTCACGGAGGAAGAGGATGATCAGACACCGTATGGCAAACTTGGTCTCCCCTGGTATCTGGAAAATGCTCTCAAGTCCCGTGGAGCAGTCTTCGATGATGGAGATGCCGCCTGGGTCTCCTACGTGGTCGTCGACCGCAACCTGATAACGGGTCAGAATCCGGACTCGTCTGAGTCGATTGCCGAAGCAATCATGAAGAGATTGGGGGTAGCAGTAAAATGAGCACTCTGAACCTCGCGCAAACTTTTTTCGCCAGAATGGACGTCGGTGATGTTGATGGCACGCTGGCTCTGCTTGCCCCGAATGCATCCTTGGCTCTGGTACCGCTCCAATTGCAGGGAAACGCGCAGGAAGTGGGAAGGAATTATTTCCAGCAACTGGCCAGTGCGTTTCCCAATCTCAAGGTGCGTGTGCGGCGGCTCTTCGTTGGCAACGACAATACCGCCGTCGCTGAGATCACCATTGAGGGAAATCAGGCAGCAGACTTTTTTGGCATCCTCAACCAGGAGAAACTGATGGATCTTGACCAGGTCTGGCTGCTGCATATGGACGATGGTTCCATTGATCGCATCAAGGCCTGCTGGTGCCAGAACCGCCTGTATCGGCGGCTGGGAGTCAAACGGCTAGATCACATCAACATTACAGCATAGAACAGAAGGAGTTGCAGATGAGCGTGACGATCAGCCCCAGCGCGGTGGAAGTGATCACCGCCTTCTTCGAAGCTTACCGAGTACACGACCTGGAACGCATGGTTGAGCTTTGCTCGGACAACGCTGACTTTCACTACTTTCCTTTTGAGGTATGGGGCAAGCAACGTGTGATTCGCGGTGATGGCAAAGTACGTACCATCGGCAAGGTACTCTGGACAACCCTTATTGACGCCTTCCCCGACCTGACGAATGAGGTAACGTCCATCACCGCCGATGATGAGGGAAATGTGGCAGCAGAAGTCGTTATCTCTGGAACTCAGGCCAAACCCTATGGCACGATTGCCAATCAGGGTCTCCACTTCGACTTGCCGCACATCTTTTTGTTCCGCGTGGGGCAGGATGGCCTGGTCGAGGAAATCAACGGCTACTGGGACACCGCCGACTTTTATCGCCAGCTCGGCAGGCTTGAGGTCGATTAGCTGGCATAGTAGGTAAGCTAGCGAATAACACTGAATAACATCGAAGCGGATGAGTTTCCTTCAAAACTTGGCCCCATCCGTCCCGTCAACAACGTTGCGCGTCTACTGCTGCACACAGACGGGACGAGCGGAAAAGGAGAATATTATGGCTCGCATGAAGCGCGAGGAATGGTACGACATTGCTCGCGATGTCGATTGGACCCTTTCCTATGTCGACGAAGAGGCGGTCTTCCCTGAGTGGATGACCGGAGCAGGCAAAGTACCCCGTGAGGCCTGGAAGAGTTGGGATGAGCCATACAAGTGTGCTTATCCCGACTACGTGGCCACACAGCGCGAGAAAGAAGGTTCGGTCTATGCTGTAAAAGGTGCCTTGCAGCGTTCCAACATTTTCCAATCGTTAGACGAGGGGTGGAAATCGACCGCCAAAGAACATTTTGGCGCAGTTTCGCTCATTGAGTATCTGGCCGTCCTGTCCGAGCAGCGCATGGCTCGCTTCGGGCTTTCCCCAGCCTGGCGCAACATGGCAGTCTACGGCACGCTGGACGAAATCCGCCATACGCAGATGGATCTGTTCCTGGCCCACGAATTCATCGAGAAGGACCCGCAATTCGACTGGGCACTCAAGGCCTACCATACCAACGAGTGGGGCATTATCGCGGCTCGCGCCGCTTTCGATGGCATGATGGTGAATCCGAGCGCGGTCGACATCGCCATCCAATTGCCCTTCACATTCGAGACTGGTTTCACCAACCTGCAATTCGTCGCATTGGCCGCCAACGCGCTGGACTCGGGCGACATCAGCTTTGCCAATATGATCTCCTCGACCCAGACCGACGAGGCCCGCCACGCACAGCAGGGTGGCCCAACACTCGAGATCCTCATGAAGCACGACCCCAAGCGGGCGCAGTGGATCGTCGATAAGACTTTCTGGGTCGCCGCTCGGGTCTTCTCCATCCTCACTGGCCCCGGCATGGACTATTACACACCACTACAACACCGCAAACAGTCGTACAAAGAGTTCATGGAGGAGTGGATCGTCGCCGAGTTTGTGCGCCTGATCGAGGACTATGGCCTCAAGAAGCCCTGGTACTGGGAGGAGTTTATTGATGGCCTCGAAACCTGGCACCATTCGCTCCATCTGGGCGTGTGGTTCTGGCGACCGACGGTCTGGTGGAAGCCGCAGGCAGGCATCTCGAAGGCCGAGCGTGCCTGGTTACAAGAGAAATACCCGCGCTGGGAAGAGCAGTGGGGTTCGATCTGGGATACCCTCATCAATAACGTCAACGAGGGAAACATGGGGAATACATTACCGGAAACTCTGCCCTGGCTCTGTAACCTGTGCCATCTCCCAATCGGCACAGCGACCGCGCCAAATAATCCGAAATACCCCGTGCGCAGCTATCCCCTGACGCATAACGGCTACACGTATCACTTCTGTTCTACCGTCTGCCGCCAGATCTGGTGGGAGGACAGGGATACCATGAACAATAAGACTGTCATTGAACGCCTGTTGACCGGCGAGATACAACCAGCAGATGTGCCGGGCATCCTGGCCTGGATGGGCCTTACCCCAGACGTCATGGGTGACGACGCGTACAGTTATAAGTGGGCGGAGGAGTACCGCCAGCCTGCCGCCGCAGCGCAAGGAGGAGATCATGCCTGATCCGCAGCCTGTACCTATCAACGCCAAATTCGCCGGAGATTTCGTGACGCAACTGGTTGTCATTCTTGATACCGACACTATGGAGGAGGTCGCGGCCAAGGTTGCCCACCATGTAGTGGGCAAGCGCGTGCCGAAGAGAGACGCGGACATGGTGGTGAGCTATCAGGGACGAGAACTCCCGGCCAGCATGACCGTGACAGAGGCCGGTATCGCACCTCTACAGAGCGTTTTCGTCGATTGGGTCGAGAAGGGAGTAACGCCGTGAACAATGCTGTCGGTCCAGTGCTGCGTATGTGTGACGACGTTGAAGCGATTATCGCAGCTATCGAGGAGGACAATCTTGGCACAGAAATCGAGGTCATCGATCGTGGGGCCTATGTGCGCATCCAGGCGCCGCTGCGCCTGAAGGTGACCCGCGCCTCAATCGAGAAGCAACTTGGCCGCGCATTTGAAATGCGGCAACTTGAGCCAATGATGTCCGCGTTTGCTGGCCGCATCGACACTACCTCGGAGGCCATTTTGTGGTCGTTCAAGCGAGAGGAGAATGTAGTCTCATGAGTACGACACCATCACGCAAGCTGCGCACCTGGAGTGGGTTCGGTCAGATCCGCCGCAAACCCAGCGAGTATGAAATCGTCACGCACAATGCCAACTACACGACCCGCAAGAATCGGACCGCTGCCTTGGAGGGCAATCCTACCACGCCGATGAACATGTGGTTCCTGACCTACCGGGACAATTCACCACTCTCTGTCGAAGACTGGAATGGCTTTCGGGACCCAGATGAAGTCACCTACCGCAAGTATGTCACCATGCAGGATGAACAAGAGACGGTCACGGAGGGTATCCTGGATGAGTTCGGTAGAGTGAACCACGATGCCTCTCTGTCCTTGCAGTGGGTGCAGATGCTCGCGACCGTGTTTACACCCATGCGTTATCCCAATCATGTTCTCCAGATGACGCAGGCGTACCTCGGCCAGGTCGCACCCACTTCCTACATCACCAACTGCGCCGCATTCGCGGCGGCGGACCAGTTGCGCCTGGTTTCACTGGTGGCCTACCGGACGCGCCAGTTGCAGCTCGTCCATCCCGACGCAGGTTTTGCGACGGGAGAGCGCCACATCTGGGAAACACACTCGGATTGGCAACCCACACGCCGGGCGTTAGAAAGCGCGCTCATTGCCTATGACTGGGGCGAATGCCTCACGGCGGTCAATCTCGTTCTGCGTCCGACGATCAGCGAGATCCTGCTACGGCAATTGGGGATTGTGGCTGATGCCAATCATGACCAACTGACCTGGCTCCTCCTCTCAAACCTTGCCATCGACGCCGATAGAAACGCTCGCTGGAGTGCTGCCCTGGCTCGCTACGCCATCGCACAGCGACCTGAGAACGCGGCGGTCCTGCGACATTGGGTACAGCGTTGGACTCCCAAAGCGGATGAAGCAGCAGCGAGCCTGGCTCATATGCTGTCTGAGCTTCCGGAGGTAGGCCGAGACGAGGAGACGACCCTGGCCGCTGCGCAGGCGGCACGCCAACGCGTGCTCTCCGACGCGGGCGTACTGACAGCTATTTCATAAGATATACGCCTGCGCTCACCTGTGAAGCCATATGGATCAGGAAGTCGAGCAGCCTGACCTACAGACTCTGCTTCCAGATGGACGTATGCAAGGACGCGATCATCACGCCCTTGCATACGTCCATCTGGAAGCAGAAGAATCCAACGGAAAAGGAGGTGCAAGCTGTGATAGTTGATTCACAAACCGAAGGAGAGGGCCTGCCGGTGGAGTTAGGCGAGTACGTTGCCCGGCAGGCATTGAATGAGGGGCCATCTCGTAGTACGATCTGGCCCGGTCTGACGTTCTACCACTTTGAACAACGAGTCGCGTTACATTGGAACGAGGTCGATTTCGCATCATTATGTATGGTCGTGCAGGGCCGCAAGCGCCTGCGCATCGGTTCGGCTAACTATTTTTACGACCCACTCCACTACCTGGTCATCAAACGCGGATTGAGTTTCCAGGCAGAGATTCTGCAGGCGACGAGAGAGCACCCATTTCTCTCCTTTGTTCTACAGATGCAGCCAGACCTGATAGCTGGTGTCTATAACGAAATGATCCAACTGGTACCAGACAGCCTGCGCATCGAGCCCGCGCCACCTCTACCGGACGTGTATGTCTCAGAACTCGACTTTCCACTGGTGGATGCGGTGCTGCGGTTTTTTCGTGCGCTGGAGGTAACATCCGATCGCACTGTGCTGGCTCCCATCTATATGCGTGAGATCGCATATCGACTGCTGCGCTCCGAACAACACGCGTGGCTGATTGAGAGGGCTTCCCGCGAGAAACAAGGAAACGAAATCACTGCCGCGATTGCCTTCATGAAGCAGGAAATGTGCGGACCGCTAACGGTGCGAGATCTTGCCGAGGCAGTCAGTATGAGTGAATCGGGCTTTGCGCACATGTTCAAGGCGGCAACGGGTGTCTCACCACTACAGTTCTTGAAGCATATGCGCCTGGAGCATGCCCGCAAGCTCTTGCTGGGCGGATTAAGTGTTGGCGAGGCGGCAGAAAGCGTCGGTTACATCAGTCTATCGCACTTTATCAGCGAATTCAAGCGACACTTTGGTGAGTCGCCGAGAGTCTATGCTCTGAGGCTGCGTAGATTACATACAGCATCTGTCAGGGATTTAAGCAACATTTAGAAGAAGGAATTGAGCTATGCAGTGGTATGAGATCATGCCATTCGACGATCTCTGGATTGGAGAGATGATAGGAGTTGATGTTGGCAGCGTCAATGTCCTGCTGTTGAATGTAGAAGACGAGGTTCAAGCCTATCTGGACCGCTGCCCTCACAGAGCCTCTGCCCTCAGTGAAGGAACACTTGAGGGGTGTACGCTGACCTGTGCTACCCATTTGTGGGAGTTTGACGCGTTAACCGGGCGGGGAATTAACCCGCAAAGCACCAGATTGATCCGCTTTCCGGTGCGGGTAGAGAATGGAATGATCTGCGTGGAGATACCAGAAGCAAGTGCTATTCCTCAGCACGTCGATCAGGGAGAAGATTGACCGGAATGACGGGCCAATGGGAGGTCGTGATAACTCACCGTATGAAAGTGAGAAGGATGCGATGCAGCAGCAATATGTGATTGTTGGAGCCAACCTGGCTGGCGGTACAGCCGCCATAACTTTGCGAGAAGAGGGCTTCACCGGCGAGATTGTACTCATTGGCGCAGAGCCACATCCTCCTTACGAACGACCGCTACTTTCGAAGGAGTACCTCCGGGGTGAGAAACCGTTCGAGGATGCCTTGCTCAAGTCGCCTGACTTCTACGCGGAACGCAACATCCAGACACGCTTTGGTAGACTGGCGACTCGAGTGGATCCATCCGATCAGGCAGTCCACCTGGAGGGCGGTGGAAAGGTACCCTATGACAAGGTGCTCGTTGCTACAGGGGTACGCAACCGCAGATTACGCATCCCAGGGGCAGACCTGGAAGGTGTCTACAATCTGCGCACGGTAGACGATGCTGACCTCATTCGGGAAAGGAGCCTCAGCGGTAGCCACGCGGTGCTGGTCGGCATGGGGTTCATCGGCTCCGAGGTTGCGGCGTCGCTCCGCCATCTTGGAGTGGAGGTCACGGTAATTGAGCCTTTCAAAACGCCGTTGTATCGGGTGCTGGGCGAGGAGATCGGGCGCGTCTTCACGGAACTCCATCGTGACAACGGGGTGCATATGTTTTTTGAGGAATCGGTAACCGCCTTCGAGGGTACGAGGCATGTGCAGCGCGTGATGACAAGTGCTGGTCGTAGCATCGAGTGCGATTACGTTGTGACCGGCATAGGGGTAGAGCCAGTCACCGATCTCATGCTCGATTCGGGGGTGAAGATCAACAACGGCATCGTGGTGGATGAGTACTGCCAGACCAATGTCGAAGGCATCTATGCCGCAGGAGATGTGGCCAATCACTTTCATCCTCTCTTCGGCAGGCTAGTTCGGGTCGAGCACTGGCAAAATGCCATCCACCAGGGACAAGCTGCAGCTCGCAGCATGCTCGGCAAGCTCGAACCCTATAACGACGTCCACTGGTTCTGGTCCGATCAGTACGACTGTAATGTACAGTACGTAGGCTTCCATACAGGATGGGACAGGTTGGTAGTACGTGGCAGCCTGGAAGAGCGCAATGCTGTGATTTTCTACCTGCAAGAACAGCACATTGCCGCAGCAGTAGCATTCAATCGAGGCAGAGACATTCAGCGTGCAAAGTCACTGATCAAAGTGCACGTCCAGGTTGAACCCGAGGTTTTGCAAGATGAGAGCATCGACTTGCGTGTACTCATACCTGGTGCCAGATCGGTGCGAACGCACCAGCATCGGATCGTGCCGCATCCGGTGGTTCATCCTGGTGAGGGGATTAAATGATCAGGTATCCGGGAGATGGCCTGCGCAGAAGTTCTAACTCATCTACGCCCAGCACCTGGGCCAGTTGGCTCAATTCACTTGATGTGGGTTTATATTGTCCCTGCTCCAGGGTGCAAACGATCGCTTCATCAAGGCCCGCCCGCTGGGCGAGTTCTGCCCGGGTAAGTCCCGCTTTTGTACGGGCCTCGGCGATGGCGGCCCCAAGTTGGGCACGGGATACAAGCATAATCATCATCTCCTCTCGTCAAGTTGAATGGACATCGGTATATCCTCTGGCGTAAGATTACCATAGTTTGATGGTGATTACAAGGAATAAATCAGAAGAAGTAAATCAGGAGGAGCAAGAAGAAGAAATGGAAAGCGATATAATTAATGTCATGGGTGAGGATGTCTCACCTTTGGAGGTTGAGGAGTTGATACGTCGCCACCCGGCTATCGCTGAAGTTGCTGTGATCGGTGTTCCAGACGCCCACCTGGGCCAGACGGTCAAGGCCTTCGTCTCTCTCAAGCCCGGTGTTCAGGCGACGCCCAAGGAGATCATCGCCTTCTGCAAAGAGCGCATGTTACGGCACCAGTATCCCCGACAGGTTGAAATTGTCGGCGAACTTCCGAAGAACGCAGATGGTGAGATTCTGAGGCGGGAACTGCGTGCATGCGAATCAGCGCGACTACGCGGCCAGATCTAGGTCGCCAGCTTTTCACAAACAAGGAGAACATTGATGAAAGTGATACGTCTTGACGAGGCATCCCCTTACCAAGCATCAAAGCATGTCGGAGCCCACACCATGCACCTTCAACACAAGAATCTCGGTGCTGATGCGCCTTTCTGGGTAGGCTGCTCGTACTATCTACCTGGGGGAAAGGCGGAGTGGGATGCCACTCCCTTCCACAAAGTCTACGTCATCCTGGAAGGGGAGATGACTATTGCCACCGAGGACGGAGAGACGGTTCTGCGTCCCCTGGACTCGGTTTACCTTGCGCCCAATGAACGGCGCGAAGTGCGAAACGACACCAACAGTGTTGTGACGATGCTAACGGTATTAACATACCCCCCAGAGTAAGCGCAGACCGCTCTCTTATCGCCGCAAACCTCCTCTCTGCTCAGGTAGGCCGTAACTGGGAGGTCTGGAGTACTCCTACTCAAGACGCCCTTGGGCTGCAACTAGCCGGGTGCGTCTTGCACGAACACGGCATGATGCTCATTTTGATACCTTGAAGTACCGTTTCCTGTTGGGTAACAGTGGTTTTTGTGTTATTATTGTACTAGCACCGCGAAGAAAAATGACCTTTTGACACCTATAGAAAATCACCCAAAGCTAGCATTATCCAACAATAAGGACTACAAGGAGTTTTTTCATGGCAGATCAGCATAAAGGACCGCAATATTTACTGGCCAGTGAGCAGGAAATCGCCTCGTTAGCACACAAATTGCTGGAGTTCAGTCAGACACTCAGCCCGATTGAGCAGTCACTGTTTTTGGAACGGATCAAGCGTAGTATGCCGTCGGCAGAATTTCAGGAAGCCATCACACTTGAGCCGAGCCTGGCTGTCTTTGGCGGCTGGCTCAATTCAGTGATGCCGAATGGTGTGCGCTGGTTCCCTTCATAGGGGTTCGCTAAGGCTATAGAAATGTTTTGACGTTGCTACGGTGTAGTAATTATCAAGAGCAACAAAAACACCCAGGTTTATGTTGTTGGAAGCATAAACCTGGGTGTTTTTGTCTAACTATTATGCCGCGACCATTGGTTGTGGAATGGGTTCTCCTGCATTATTTACTCTTGAAAAGACTTTGACTATGTTCTTAAGCGGCGTTTGAGTAGTCTTCTATGTGCTTTTCTGATTGTACAGATTTCTATGTCAGTAAGGCCTAAACCTTCACCAAGTATTATCGGGTCGGTAAAATCCAATATCTTGTCTAGCGTTGCGTTGTTGCGTATCATCGCATCAATTTGGTTAAATATACTTTCCGCGATAGGTCTCAATGGTATAAGAAGTTTTTCTATTTCGCTAGGAACAAGTTCTAAAACTCCTCCACCATAATGTCTACCTTCTAACTCTGCGGATAGGAAAGTCAATGAGTTAAGAAACGAAAAAGTTATGTCTTTTGTTCTTGCTTTGTAATCAGGCTTCAAGCGAACGCGGTACGCCGTATCTGTCGAGTGTGCTTTTAACTCGTTGACAACAAGCCTGGGGAACAGATGACAACGTTTGAGTAGCGATACTTCCGAAGCCCACACGTAAGGCACGACGTACCAGGGATTACGAATGCGACATTTATAGCGTTCGTGAAGTTTTTGTGCCTCGCCGAGCCTGATATACTGAGACATACCTGACGGTAAGTCAAATACAGGCTTTTCAGGAAAACTTAACAAATATACTGATTTACCTGCTTTGGCGTTCGCTTCATGATCTTGTGCCGTATAGATGATACCTTTGATGAGTTCACTTTTCGCAAGCATGGGAGTAGCAATAGATTGAAGTTTATACTTTTGTAACGTCTTCTCATCTGCCACAAAAAAATCGTTGGCTCCTGTTACAATCCCAATATCGACATCAGCAATTGTATCAAAGCGAAACACATCTTTCCGGCCTTTCAAATGACGTAGTAAGGTAGCTTCTTTTTCAGTCAGTAGACCAAGCATCCACTCACCAGCAGTATCATCAATGCTTTTTTGAATACTCTGATCAATACAAGTCACATCCATTTTGTTCAAATCATGCACAGTATCAATATCTATAATAGCAATTTTAGCAATTGTTTCAGGTTCCTGGAACATCAAAGAGAGTTGCTCCGTATGAACTTGTACTAATGGCATAAATTCCCGATCACGTCTCTTTACACTTAATACCAGTACGACTCCTTGTAATACATCAGGAAAGACCATTTCACGGATATTGATCAGTATGATCGTTTCCATTTCTTGCTCGAGCAATTGGCGTAGTCCACTTGCATGTTGAATGTGCAGCAACTCCGCGGGTACGACCATAGCTAATCGTCCACCAGGTACTAGATGCATAACGCTAGCTATAAGTAAAGGAACCCATGCATTAGTGCGTTTAGAGAATGGTACATTGGCCTTTTTGAAGATTGTTTCAGCCATCTCTCGTTGGTCGTTCTCAAAGTATTGATAACGAATATAAGGAGGATTCCCTATGATCGCATCCCATCTCCGCTCAGTGTTTCCATTACCCAGCCAGGAAAAGATATCATGATTAATCACTTGTACTTTTGCACCAATATCGCGCAAGTTTGCACTCATTTTTTCAGCTTTGGCCGCTTCTTCAGGCACTATTTCGATTGCCTCGATGGAAAGACTGATCGGTTGATCTGCAAGCGACATGTGTTTGTAAATAGCTTGTAAGAAATTCCCATCTCCACAACTAGGTTCCAGGATGGTTGTTGCACCATCAGATAAAGCCCAGCGGCTCAGCAATGCTGCAATTGTTTGAGGAGTATAGTATCCTCCACGTAGTTTTTGTTTGCTCTCCTGCTCTTTAAAGTTCATCCTGGTAACTCTACACTTTCGATGATACCGGAGATGCCATATAATCTTGAGATCTCCTGATCCATAGTCTGCTTGATATATGTTTGGCGTCTGTCAAGTCGCACACGCTCTGCATTGGCTTTGCTTCCGTTCAACAAACGATAGTGATCACATAACTCTTTACATGCACTTATTATGCTTTCATAGAGACGTCTCCGTTCGTTATCTGTTGTTACATCAACTTTGGGTAATGGAATCTGCTTCAATACAGAGGTACCTCTAGCATACCAACCTCCTCTGAACGGGCTACCACGCTTGCGAGAAAAATATTCTATCGCTTTATGATTCAACAAAGCGAGGATGAAATGTAAATCATAGGATGGCCTCTCAAACGCTTGACGATAAGCGGCTATAGCACATTCTCCAGCAGTGTTACCAGAAGCTAGCAATGTATTGGTATCATCGTAAACATACTTGTCACCTCGACTATTCACACCAACAATAATTTTTGGCCGATTTTCGAAGACGGTCAATGCTTGAGAACGCCCATAGCGATACCACTCATCCGGTGCAAAAGGGCGCGGACTAATATCCCGCTTCTCTAAACGGTCGCGGTTGTGCAGTAGCCATTGATACGCCAGTGGAAATAGAGATTGCATCATTGCTGGTGGTATAATAGGTGCTTCAAGTGTTTGAGTGTTATGATGCAAGAAGTATGGATAAATGACCATAGCTGTTACAGGCAACGGATGGAAAGAACATAAACTGCCCTTCTTTGACGAAAAGAAAGGCTTCAGTATTTCTTTCTCTATATTCCATAATTGCCCTTGTCTTTCAAAGGCTATCGTTTTGCTATCAATATCAACCCAATCGGTAATGACGTATACTTCATCACAACTCGTTTGAATACCATTGAAAACATCAGCTACCTCACGCAAAAGAACACTATTCTGATACATTGCTTCAATAAGCTGCAATTCTTGTGTCGTATTAGGAAGCAACCAGGCATTATCGCTAGCGATAAGATGCCTGGGTAAAGCCATAGAGGTTGGTATACCAGATTGTTGATGAACCCATTCTTTGGGCGTGGTAACTAAATCATAACGTAAGCTATCTTCTCTTGGAAGATTGATCGGTTTCCTTTTTGAAAGATAGAGTAAACATGTGTAGGTGGTACGGCCTTCGAATAACTGAGCATTACCAAAATCAATTAAGCGTGTTATATATGCATCTCTTGATAAGACTTGCCTCAATTTTTTCCCTGCTTCAATGTGTGAGAACTTACGGGATATAATCATGCCTGATACCCCATTATCAGCTAGAAGATGCTGAACCGTTCTTTCCAGGAAGAGATAATATTTATCAAACTGCCTGTAGGCCGTTTTATAGTATTTCTTATAGAAGTCAAATTCTGTGGGTTCCAGATTAATCATATCTTCTGTTTTGAGGTAGGGAGGATTACCAACTATGTAATCAAACTTTTGCGGGATATCTTGACCCCATGTTAACGGAACGCTGCCGATGGCATGAGCGAGATTATCCGTATAAATTCGCTCATCTACAAGCGAATCGCCATAAACAATAGTATGATCCAAACGAGGAAGAATTTTGCTACCAAGAGGAAGCGAAGAAGGAGTCTCGTTCTCAAGGAGTTTCACCAACAAACTGAACTTTGTTACCTCTGTTGCCGCGTAATCACGGTCTACACCATAAATGCACTGAGTAAGAATTTTACATTTTTGTTCATAGACAAGCTGCCATCCGTCTGCTGATTGATAAACGGTAGTATATTCACCAGCCAAGACATAGGCATTAGTAATTGTATCTATAAATACATCGAACGCCGAAATAAGAAAACCACCAGAACCGCAGGCTGGATCAAGTAATTTCTTTTCAAAAATATTAGATACACTGAGACCTTGGAGAGCGGTATAAACTGTATCTTGTACTATTCTCTCTATAAGGGGCCGCGGAGTAGCGACAATGTCTCGTCCAATGTGCTCCGGCTTAGGTGTAAGCTTCACTAAACCATTCTCAGTCGTTACTCGTTGTGTTAAAAATTGCTCGTAAACGCTGCCAAGAAATTCCGGCTCAAATACTGAGAATGTGTACGGTGCTTCTGGGAAATAGAGCGAGTCAATAATAAATTGCACGGTATCAGTATCTAATTGAATATTCTGCGGCGTAGATGGAAAGAATGGATCATTACGTTTATCAAATAAGCCTGAGTCGAACCGTTGATCTGCCTCGTTCAGTAAGTTCACAAACGCAAACCAATTATTTGTTTTGGCGGTTTCCTTTAACTGCGCGTAATTTGTAATTCCTCTATCCTCACACATGCGTAAGAAGAGGATGCGAAGAATAAAAAGTTGAGAAAGCTCGTTGAGAGTATTTTCGGCTGTATTTGGTCGTGTTGATAAGATATCCTCACATAGCCTCAGTCGCCAGCTATTCAGTTGATGCAGAAAAATAACATCGATAGCTTCCGAAGGGCGATTTTGAGTTTGAGCCGAGAATAATTCATCAAACAAACCAGAATAAACAGATTCTCGTGATAGAAGATTTGAAATTTCAGCAATTTTTGTGGGGTAATCTGTATAATGAAATAGATAAAGACGGGAATAGTTTGCTGGCTGATCTGGTACTGGTTCAATTGTAGTATCATAGATCGCCAAATACTCGAAATTGCATAGGACGGATATTTTTAGACCTGCCGACCAGCCATAACGTCGAACCTGAAATGCAGCGTCAGCGGAGGTAACAATATCTACACCTGGCTTTTTCGCTTCAACAAAAAACTTACGTTCTGTTCCTAATTTAAACTCGTAATCTGGACGCTTTTCCTTTTCTCCAACACGTAGGCCCTTTTCTCGACCTACTTCACGAAACCGTCTCGACAAATTACGTTTGTTGGTAATATCCCATCCTAATATCTCAAAGAAATGATCGAGAAAGTCGGCGCGTGTTTCGGTTTCATTATAGAGCTCACTCCTATATTCGCTTCTATTTTGAGCGTAACGGCTAATTAAGTCTACAATATCTTGCTTCATATTCACGGGCCATTTTCAAGTTAGAGTTACCTGAACAGGCATTACTACACTGACGGGCTATGTCTTCTCACTTCAGAATAAAGACACCCAAAGCTTATGCTCAACAGCTAGCAAAACTTGAGGTGCTTGTTTTACTCTTTCCATCCCAGCAGGTTTGCTATCCTTTTTCAGACGGTTGTGTTTTTTACTATAGCATGAGGGATTACAAAAAGCAATGTTTCCCAAGAACACTTTTTCCAAGTAGTTTTTGACTTAGCAGTATGCCGTAAGGATTATGATCCCGTAGGTTGATAGATCACATACCCATCCAGCACGAATTGATGATAGCGTGCGCTATTGAGCAACGGATTGTGGGCGG
>JADEYI010001627.1_pt1 | contig 15363 bp, 15 predicted proteins | sample 8542331 | NCBI WGS metagenome assembly JADEYI01 (sample SAMN16510988, study PRJNA670497) | mine drainage metagenome | isolation source: biofilm near Copperflume 1 | place: Germany: Marsberg coppermine Kilianstollen | collected 2018-02 | reverse complement strand
ACAACGCCGCTACAGTGAACGGACGCCCCACGGTCTACATGACCGTCATCAAGCGCGCCGATGCGTCCACGCTGAACGTGGTCGATGAGGTCAAGGCGGCACTCCCGCAAATGCGCTTGCAGGTACCGCCCGATGTCCACATCGATTTCGAGTTTGACCAGTCGATCTACGTAAAGAATGCGATTCGTAGCCTGTTCATTGAAAGTCTTTTGGGGATTGGACTCACCGGACTGATGGTCTTGCTCTTTTTGCGCGATTGGCGCTCCGCGCTTATCGTGGTGCTGACGATCCCGTTTTCGCTTCTCGCCGCGTTCGTCGCTCTGCGTCTGGTCGGCCAGACGGTCAATATCATGACTCTCGGGGGGCTTGCTCTTGCCGTGGGCATCCTGGTCGATGAGGGCACGATCGCAATCGAGAACATTCATGTCCATCTTGAATCGGCGAAGACCACCGCGCGCGCGGTGGTCGATGCGATGGGCGAAGTCTTACGGCCGCGGTTCATCGCGATGCTGTCGGTGATCGCGGTCTTCGTCCCGTCGTTTTTCATGGTCGGCATAAGCCGCTCGCTGTTCGCGCCGCTCGCCCTGGCCGTGGGATTTGCGATGATCGCGTCCTATCTGCTTTCGAATACGCTGCTGCCAGTCCTCGCCGTCTGGCTGCTCAAGCCGACGGGCGCGCGCGGGAACGGCGACTCTTTCCTCGGCCGGATGCGACCGAAGTACGCCGCCTTTCTGGAGTGGTCGATTGATCACTGGGTGATCACTCTGGGCCTGTACGTGGCATTCTGCCTGATAGCTCTGTTCATGTTCCTCGGGCTCGGGACACAGCTCTTTCCCGAGGTGGACACGGGTCAGTTCCAAGTGAGGATTCGTGCTCCGGCCGGGATGCGGCTCGAACGCACACAAGAGATCGTTCGCCAGGTCGGAAACGTCATAGAGCAGGAAGTTGGTGCGCGTTTCGTCCGCGCAACTCTGGGGAATATCGGCCCTGCGCCATGGACTTATCCAATCAATGCGATCTTCGAATTTAACAGTGGCCCGCAGGACGCATTGCTGATGGTCGCGTTGCATCCGGGAAAGCGTCCGTCGATATCTGCTTTAGAGGAAAGGCTGCGCCGGAAACTTGCCGCGCGTTTCCCCACTGTGCGGTTTTCGTTCGAGGCCAGTGATGTGGTCTCCCAAGTGCTGAACCTGGGTTCACCCAATCCGATCAACATTAGCGTTTCCGGCAACGACCTTGCCCAAACGCGCGTATTCACTGAACGGCTAATGCGCATCCTCAAACGCCTGCCTATGCTGCGCGACGTGCAAATTCCCGAAGCCCTCGATTTTCCCGCAATCGATGTCACCATCAATCGCGTATTGGCGGGACAGCTGGGAGTCACTGTTGGTGACGTTAGCGACTCGATCGTCACCGCTTCCTCGTCGAGCCAGCTAATCATTCCCAACTTCTGGACCGACCGAAAAACCGGGATTCCCTACCGGGTCTCCGTGCAGGTGCCCCAGCATGAGCTAACTTCGTTAAGCGATCTGCGGAACCTGCCGGTGATGGCTGATGGCCGGTTACATCCGCTGGTTTCGGATGTAGCGACCGTTAATTCCGGCACCGCCTATGGCGAATTCGATCATTACAACAATCAGCGAATGCTGAGCGTGGTCGCGAACATCCAGGGTAATGACTTGCTAGGCGCCACGGATGCGGTCGAATGCGCTATCAAGTCAGCCGGCGCACCGCCACGCGGCAGCAGCGTGGTTCTGCACGGCCAGGCTCAGCAGATGCTGCTGACGCTCGGCAGCCTGCGAGAGGGGCTGCTGCTGGCGGTGGTGGTCGTGATGCTGCTGCTGGTGGCCAATTTCCAATCGCTCACCGACATGCTCGCGGTGCTGTCTACTATTCCGGGAGTCCTGGCTGGCGTGGTGATGATCCTCTTCCTGACCGGTTCGACACTCAACATCGAGTCGTTGATCGGCGCGATCATGGCGATTGGCGTAGCCGTGGCCGATTCGGTTCTGCTGATCAGTTTCGCAAGAGAACGCAGGGAAGCGGGCGATGAACCTCGTCACGCTGCGATCGCCGCCTCGCTCGCCAGATTGCGGCCGGTACTGATGACCGGGTTTGCGATGATTGCAGGGATGATTCCGATGGCCGTTGGCCTCAGCGAGAGCGGCCAGCAGACCGCGCCGTTGGGACGCGCAGTCATTGGCGGTGTGGTCGCTTCGCTTCTGACGACTTTGCTGGTCATGCGAACGGTCTATGTGCTGATTACTCCTAAAGGCAAAGCACGCCAGCCGTCGCTTGATCCTGATGATCCCGCAAGCTCGTATTTTGAAGGGGTCTCACGATGAAGCGGATCGTGCTTCTCTTTGCGCTTGTGCTCATGGCGTGCACTAGGTCCAGGAGCACCAATGACAACCGGCCAATGGTCGACCCGATTCCTGAGGTTGACGTGGTTCGGGTGGTGTCGCAGAAGCTCGAGGCGACAGAGCGATTGCCCGCCGAGCTTGCGCCTTGGGAGCAGGTTGCGATCTACCCAAAGGTGCAAGGCTTTGTTGAGGCGATTCCCGTCGACCGTGGATCAATTGTCCGCCGCGGCCAGTTGCTCGTCCGACTATCCGCACCGGAGCTCGGCGCTCAAACTGCACAAGCACGGGCCACCTTGTCGGGCGACAAAGCGACCTACGAGCGCCTGCGGGTTGCGTCGCGTACGCCCGGAGCGGTCTCTACCAACGAGCTTGAACTGGCTCAGGCGTTGTTCAAGGCCGACCAGGCGAAAGCCAATTCGCTGGAAACGCTGGCTAGTTATCTTGTCGGAGTCGCGCCGTTTGACGGCATTATTACCGAACGCAACGTTCATCCGGGCGCCCTGGTAGGTCCGCCGAGTGAGCCGCTGCAAAGCGCGGTGCCGATGCTGCGCATTGAGCAGGTCTCGCATCTGCGGCTCATCGTTCCAGTACCAGAGGCCGATGCGAGTGCGGTCGCGGAAGGCACCAAGGTCGAGTTCCAGGTGAGCGCATGGCCCGGACGGTATTTCACGGGAACGATTAGCCGCGTCTCTCATTGGGTCGACGCGAAGACCCGAACAATGGCGGTCGAAGCTGATGTATTCCAAGCCACACCTGTGCTCGATCCGGGAATGTTCGCAGAAGTGATGTGGCCCCTGCGTGGTGAAGCCCCTTCGCTGTTCGTGCCAGCTTCGGCGGTGGTTGAGAGTGCCGAGGCCACCTTCGTCGAGCGCGTTCGCCAAGGCAAAGTTGAGCGCGTATCCGTGCGTCGCGGTTCGACGATGAGCGATCTGGTTGAGGTCTTCGGATCACTCAACGCGGGAGACCCGGTGGTTGTTCGTGGCTCAGAGGAGCTTGCCAACGGCACACGCGTCATTCCCCATTCTCCAAAATCGTAGCGATCGCGCCCTGTGAAGGAAGGTAATAAAACCATGGGGATGGGTAATCAATAGCCCAGCCCGAAAGAGAGAAGAGGCCCCTCCACCCGGAGCCTTTGTGATGGATGGAGGATATAGTGCTTCTATACTCTTGCGAGCACGACGTTAAAGCACTCTAATAGCTTTTATCGTGTTAAAAAGGCCAATGAATAAATTGATCCGCACGTGATAAATTCGAGCCTAACGTCGTGATAACCTTTTAGCATGATGGAGGCGGCGACATGCAGGGAATGATGGCCGGGATGACAGTGATGTGGTTGGTCGGAATCCTAGTCGTAGTCGTGCTCGTGCTGCTGATTGTTAAGTTGACCAAGCATTAACCTTACAGACTTCTTTGACTTGATCGACACGCGTGTGTCCTCCCCACCAAACCGTGCTGAATTTTCCTTACATGCGAATCCCTCGCGCCGTCTGCGCGTTGCGCGAAGCAGTTCGGGTGGCGCGAGCGAGCGGCGTCACTTCGTAAAGCTTTTCATCGAGTCGTTGATCCATTTGCCGCGCGATCTTTGGCGGCCGACCCTGGTGATCCTCGACGAAGCGCACATCTACTGCCCGGAGCGCGGTTCCGGTGAAGCGGAATCAACCGATGCCGTCATCAGCCTGATGAGCCAGGGAAGGAAGCGCGGGTATGCCGGTATCATCGCCACGCAGCGGCTTTCCAAGCTGCATAAGGACGCCGCGGCGGAGGCCAACAGGTGATCATCGGGCGGCCCTGGCTGGGCCAGTGACATCTGCGTCAGTTGTCCCGTCCCAGCGGCGTGGATAAGGACTTGACCGCGCCCGCGGTCGCGCGGGTGCTGGCAGGCTCTTTTGGTGTACTGGCTCCGCCTCTATTTTCGGGTAAGCTATGCAACGATGCTTGACGTTTGCCGCGCGATTTGGTTAGTGTTCGTTCACTCACTATGGAAATACTCAAGGAGAAGCCAGGCACGAAGCGACCGGTCATCATCCGGGCAGCAACGTCGCTGTTTGCTAACCAGGGCATCGATGCCACCAGCATGCGCGACATCGCCGAGCGCGCAGGGGTGCGGGAGGCAGCGATTTATCGGCACTTCCCGGGGAAGGAGGATCTGGCTCGCGAGATCTTCCTCAGCTGGTATCGTTGGTATACCGCCGAACTTCAGGGGATTGTTTGCGGCCCGGGTGACACGTCAGAGCAACTTCGCGGGATCGTTCGTCACGAGTTCGCGGCGGCCACCTATCACAGCGACCCGTTCGTCTACTTTTGCGATAATGAATTGCGGTTTGTTCGTGAGCTTCCGTCGGACGTCACGAGCGTCCGGAGAATCCTTACTTCATTTATTGTCGCCGGGCAGGAGCACGGTGAAATCCGGACTGGTGATCCCAGGTTGCTTGCGGACATGTTGAGTGGCGCGTTGTGCGCGGTAGCGCTTGCATGGCTAAGAGCGCGCCGGCGCAAACCGTTAAGCGCGCAACTGGGCGCGGCAGCAGAAGCGTGCTGGAGAATGATAGCGGTCTGATCAAATTCGAAGAACTGTTAAAAGGAGAACGTCATGGTGACACAAGAGGAGCGAGTCGTTCGGCGCTACTTTCAGACCTTCAACCGTCAAGACATTGAAGGACTAATGGAGTGCTTCCACGAAAACCCGGTACTCGTCGGTGCCGATGGCCGGCGCATCGAGGGTCGAGCCGAGGTTCGGCGTTGTTATGAGGCGTCGTTTGCGTCTTTTCCGGACGGTCGTTGCCAGTTGCGCACATGCACGGGCAACAGCGGCCACCTTGTGGCAGAGTCACGGTTTTTGGGGATCCGGCAACGCGACGACAAAGTGGTAGAGGCGATCGGCGCCGAGATGATCGAGATTGTTGATGGTAAGATCAAGGAGATCCGGGATTACCACGAGCGCGTAAGGGCGGCAGCCGTGGACAGAGTGGCCGCGGCAGCGGCAGTAGAGTAACCCCTCTAGTAATCGGCTAGCGATTCGGCGCGCGGCCTTACACCAAGGCGGTCTGTAGTTTCGCAGCGGTGCTGGCCGCCAGGGGATTGCTCTATCTACTTTACGAGATTTCTCTCAGTATAACCTTAATTTGTGGACGCAGGAGGATCAGATCGTGAGTAATACGACCGAGCGACTAAAAGGTGGATGTCTCTGCGGCGCGGTCCAGTTTGTCGCGACCGGACAGCCCAAGGCGGTATATTGGTGTCATTGTCAGAGTTGTCGACGCCATACCGGCGCGCCGGTCGCGGTCTTCGCACTATACGACTTGAAAGCTTATACGGTTACCAAAGGGGAGATCACCAAGTTCGATTCTACGCCCGGGCAAACGCGGCGTGGCTTTTGCGCCCGATGCGGATCTACCTTAACTTGTGAAAGCCTTCCCGGACCGACGGAAACGCATTTCCATATTGGTGCGTTCGATCAGGCGGCGCAGCTTGAGCCGACAAAAAAACAGTACTTTAAGGAGGAGCGCCTGCCGTGGTTGCACATCGGTGATGCTGAGGACACGTCAGTCCATTAACTCAGAAAATGCGCGCCGGGTAGCCAATGGAAGTTTACGAGCGATTCATCCTGCCGACAGCCGCGCTTGCGGAGATGCGGCGCGTCCTCAAAGTCGAAGGCGAATCGCTGTTTGCGGAGCACGGACGCGCGCCCGATCGTGCGGTCGCGCGCTGGCAGGATTGGTTGACTCCAGCATGGGAAACGCACGCTTGCGCTCCGCTTGGTAGAACGGTGGCAGCGAACGACAGCTTCAAAAACTTACCAGAAAGAGAGGGGGAACGACCGTGGTAGATCCCCAGGACGCCCTGCTGAACGGTGTCGATGTCGGCAAGCTGCTGGCCACCATCGACGCTATCAAAGCGAAAGCCGATTTGGCGAACTTTCAGTTCCGTGCTGAAACTCAGTGGAAAAGTGGCGGACATAGCCGTACCCGGATCCAGAGCTTCTATGGAGCGGGAGCGGAGGATACGAGCCGCAGCAAGCCGTTCGTCGTGGAGGGCGACGAACTTCCGGTGTTGCTCGGGCGCGATGCCGGTCCTAACGCAGTGGAAGCCGTACTTGCCGGGCTCGCCTCCTGCCTCGCGGTCGGATTTGCCTACAATGCCGCCGCGCGGGGCATCCGCACAGAAGAGTTGACCCTTAGCCTCACCGGCGACATTGATCTCCACGGCTTTCTGGGCTTGTCGGAAAAGGTGCGGCACATGGTTCGCAATCCAGTCAGCGTTTCCGTCGCGCACGAAGCATGAACTGGAGCGCCGCGAGCGTTGTCCATGCCCGAGGTTAGCCGCCGATTTCCCGGGTAGTGGACTGGTCGATGAGCGAGCGTGATCGATCGTACCGGGCTGCGGGCCAGCATGAGCCGGGGCGGCGATTGCTGGGACAACGCGTTGCCGAAAGTTTCTTTGCCAGCCTCAAGCTCGAACTTGTTTACCAAGTTCAATGGCGAACTCGTGTCGAGGCCGGTACCGCCATCTTTGAATATCCTCGAGTATCTCTATAACCGCCGTCGCCGCCATTCGTCGCTCGGCTACCTGAGCCCGCTTGAATTCGAACGGCGCAACCAGTGGCTATTGGCCGCCTAACCCGGGTGTCCACCAACTCGGGGCAAGTTCATTCTGCTTCGTGGAGGGGGGTTAAGTGGTATTGAGGATTTTGCGGCCAACCGCACCGCGAACACCGCGATTTCGGCCGCGGCCGGAGGGGCCGCTGCCAGTTTGGCCAGCTTCATCACCATCAATGAAGTCGCCGTCCCATTGGGTCCAGTATTCTGGGTGGTGGCGGGCGTCGCAGATGCGATACTCGGCATTCTGGATCTTTTTGGATTCGACCTGTTCGGCGGCGGCAGCGCACCTCCTATTCCGCCCGCCAACTACCGCCTCGCCCACTACGTGCCCAGCCAATTTATCGGCTGCGATTCGGTTACCCCCAATCAGCAGGATTCCTCCAGCACGAAGCGCCATTCGGAGGGCGGGTAATCTGGGTCAGCGAACCCGGCTATCAGCGACCGAATACGGGTTCCACGCATAAGCATAAGTTTGATCCTAGTATCTATGCAGACTGCATGCACGAGCATTTAGAAACTGGGGCCGGCAGTACCGTGGCTCCTTTATGCATCGGCGGCGCTTCGATATGCGTGGGGACTGGGGCCGCATTTGCCGGTGTCGTCGGATTTATGGAATGTAGTTATGGCATCGCCGTCGGACTCGCATGCTACTCCCAAGCGACAGGTGACACTGCGCCACCTATTCCAGAACCTCCCACTCCCGATTTGCCAAAATCGAGTGAATGACAGGGCGAATGAGCACGTTATCGGCAGGAAGACCAGGATTGAGAGGTGACTAAATAGCTCTGATGCGACACCGGAACAGCCTTTGGTTGAGAATCTTCTGCGGCCTGTTGCTACTGGCATTTAGCCTTGCATATTTTGCTGGCATTCATTTTCAAGTACGGATAAATAGTATTTCAGAAATAGAGTCATTGCAGATTGCTCCGACCGTCATGTGTGGTGGTATAGCTCTTTGGGCGCTGTTCACCTTGAGAAAAGCAGACAGTTATGCACAGAAATTGCTGCTAACAGCTATTCCAATTGTGTTTGTATTGGCTTTCCTATTAGAACTAATTAATCGTCAGGGCCAATCGTCTCTTCAATTCGCGGTAACAACATTGTACTATTGTTTTGCCGGGCTAGTTATCGTCGCCGCATTTCTAGAGGCCAAGAAATTATAAGTACAAGTGACCTGATGGTATGGACCCAGACGCGAGCGAATAGTCGTTTGTCGAGACGGAATCTGATGAACGTCTATTCGAGCACCAACCAGATCACCTCGTGGAACGGCAGTGCGGCGACCGCGGACAGCGCGAGTAATCTCACCAGCGATCCGACCACCGGGGCGACTTTTACCTGGGACGCGCGCAACCAGCTATCGTCGGTAACCGGCGGACCGGCGAGCTCGTTCACGGTATGAATGCATATCAGATGCTGGTAACCAGAATTCTCGCGGCCATTGCCGGGTTCGCGTATATCACCCTGTCTTACAACATTCCACTATTGGTTAACATGGAGTTGGGCCACGATACTGAACTCGCCTTTGTGATACTTGCTCCAATTGCGTTGATCCTTTCTTTTCGTTCGCAGAAAAACCCCTGGTCAGTTGCTCCGTTTATATTTCTTGGAGTGTTGGCGGGTATAGCGACAAATGTATTCCTAGATAAAAAGGCAGACAGAAACCTGTTTCCGATCGAGATGGGCATCTGGTGCGTAATGCTCGCTCCCGCGATTGTCCTGGGCACGGCCGTCGGTGTATGGTTGAGGAAAATTCGGACTTGACTCGGGTTCCCAAGCAGTCACACCTGGGAATGTCAATACGAACGCTGGATACTAAGTCGATGCCGAGGCGTTCCTTGCCCTCGGACGAGATCATCTGCGGGTTCCACGGCGGATTTCACACCAGGTCAACATTAGCCTCCGAAATCGCTGGAATAGTCGGTAGCTTCTGCTTCGCGCCGATCGCGATCGACGCGCCCATCGATTGGCCTAGCGGCCGGCCCGATCGGGTGGATCGTCGCGGGGGTAGTGGCTGCCGTGCTTGGATTTCTCGATCTCTTCGGAGTGTTCGGCGGCGGCGGCTCGGTGGTGAGATCTCTGATAGAGGCCGCGTCTTCAAGCGGGCTTCCCAGTTATCAGGGAGCGGTTTCTGCACGGTGATCAAGCGGGCGCTCTCCGCGTTGTCGAAATAATCTTCCATCCGTTCTGATGGATGTAATCCGGCAACCCCGCTCTCAATCAATTGTTTCAATTATTCGTATTTCGATCGCCATCAATCAAGGCAGTTGGAATTTTTTAAGCGAATGTCCGGTTTTGGGGGTTGAGGTATCCTGATTTGATTCGCGCGATTCCGGCAGTACCGCACCGGCCATCCGTCTTGCATTAATCGGCGAATCGGGCAAAAGAAACATTCGATGTTCGCGATTTTTGAGATTTTGCTCAGCCGCCTTGCGGCTTGCGCGGAGTGCCAGCACCTTCCATGACGCCGACGACCTCGATGACCCCGACGATCCCGATGATGCCGACGAAGCTCCTGATTGCCAACCGCGGTGAGATCGCGATTCGCGTGATGCGCGCCGCCGCCGAGATGGGCCTCCGCACGGTCGCCGTATTTTCCGCCGACGACGCCAACTCGCTGCACACGCGCAAGGCCGACGCCGCGGTGGCCTTGCGCGGGGCGGGTGCCGCCGCCTATCTCGACGGTGACCAGATTATCGCCGCGGCACGCTCTTCCGGATGCGACGCGATCCATCCGGGCTATGGTTTTCTCAGCGAGAACGCCGACTTCGCGCGGCGCTGTGCGCAGGCCGGCCTGACCTTCATCGGTCCGCGTCCGGAAGTGCTTGAACTGTTCGGCGACAAGGTGCAGGCGCGCGCTCTGGCCGAACGCGCCGGCGTGCCCGTGCTGCCCGGCACGCCGGGTGCGACCACGCTCGATCAGGCGCGGGCGTTTTTCAAGTCGATCGGCGACGGCGGCGCGATAATGATCAAGGCGGTCGCCGGTGGCGGTGGCCGCGGGATGCGCCCGGTCACGCGTGCCGACGAGCTTGAAGAGGCGTACACGCGATGCCGTTCCGAGGCGCGCGCGGCCTTTGGCAACGCCGAGGTCTACGTCGAGCAACTGATCGCCCGCGCCCGCCATCTCGAAGTCCAGATGCTCGGCGACGGCTCGGGCAGCGTCAGCCATCTGTGGGAGCGCGAATGCACGATTCAGCGGCGCAACCAGAAGCTGGTCGAGGTCGCGCCGAGTCCGGGACTCCATCCGGGGCTGCGCGATCGGCTGACGGCGGCCGCCGTGCGCCTGGCCGAAGAGGTCGGCTACGACAATCTCGGCACCTTTGAATTCCTGGTCGACGCCGACGACCGCCGCGGCGAGGCCACCTTTGCCTTTATCGAGGCCAACCCGCGCCTGCAGGTCGAGCATACCGTCACCGAAGAGGTCACCGGAGTCGATCTGGTCAAGACCCAGATTGAGCTGGCCGGCGGACGCACGCTGGCCGATCTGGGCTTGCTGCAGGCCGATATCGCCAAGCCGCGCGGCTTCGCGATGCAACTTCGCGTCAATCTCGAATCGATGGGCGCCGACGGCGCGGCCAAGCCCTCGGGCGGCACGCTCAGCGCCTTCGAGGTGCCGTCGGGCCCGGGCCTGCGGGTCGATACGTTCGGCTACGCCGGCTACACCACCAGTCCACGCTTCGATTCGCTGCTGGCCAAGCTGATCGCCTATTCCCCCGCCGCCGACTTTCCCGCGCTGGTGCGCAAGGCCTATCGCGCACTGTGCGAGTTCCGGATCGAGGGCGTGCCGACCAATCTCGGCTTCCTGCAGAACCTGCTGCGCCATCCGGAGTTCGCCGCCAACCGGGTCTACACGCGCTTTATCGAAGAGCATGCCGCCGAGCTGGCGGGACCTTCCGCCGCGCATCATCAGCGGCTCTTTTTCGATCCGCCGGCCGCGGGCGCGAGCGCCGCCGGCAAGCCCGGTTCGCCGCAACGCGCGGGCGCCCGCATCGACGCGCGCGATCCGCTCGCCGTGCTGCATCATGGCAAGGGCGATGGCGCCGCACCCGCGATCGACTCGCCGCCCGCAGCCGCAATCGCACCGGCCCACGACCTCGCCGGGCCCGACGGCACGGTCGCGGTCGCCGCGCCGATGCAGGGGACGATCGTTGCGGTCGACGTCAATGAAGGCGACCCGGTCTATCGCGGGCGCCAGCTCTTCGTCATGGAAGCGATGAAGATGGAGCACGTCATCAAGGCCGCGATCGGCGGTATCGTGCGCCAGATCGTCGCCGCCCCCGGCGACGCGGTGTTCGAAGGCGCGCCGCTCGCCTTTATCGAGGAGGCCGAGGTGCAGGGCGCCGCCGCCGGTGTCGAGCAGGCGGTCGAACTCGATTACATCCGGCCCGACCTGGCCGAAGTCTACGACCGCCATGCGATCGGCTTCGACGCCGCGCGGCCCGACGCCGTGGCGCGCCGGCGCAAGACCGGCCAGCGCACCGCGCGCGAGAATATCGCCGACCTGTGCGACCCCGGCAGCTTCGTCGAGTACGGTCCGCTGGTGATCGCCGCGCAGCGCCGGCGCCGTCCGGTCGCCGAGTTGATCGAGCGCACACCGGCCGACGGGATGGTGGTCGGCGTCGGCCGGGTCAACGGCGACCTGTTCGACGAAGCCCGCGCGCAATGCATCGCGATGTCCTATGACTACACTGTGCTGGCCGGCACCCAGGGCACGCAGAACCATCGCAAGAAAGATCGCATGTTCGAGATGGCCGCCCGGTCGCGCCTGCCGATCGTGATTTTTGCCGAGGGCGGCGGCGGCCGGCCCGGCGATACCGACGGCGTGAGCCCGACCGGTCTCGACTGTCCCGCGTTTAACCTGTTCGGGCGATTAAGCGGCCTGGTGCCGCTGGTCGGGATCACGTCGGGCCGATGCTTTGCGGGCAACGCCGCGCTGCTGGGCTGCTGCGACGTGGTGATCGCGACGCGCGGCGCGAATATCGGGATGGGCGGTCCGGCCATGATCGAAGGCGGCAACCTGGGCATCTACCGCCCCGAAGAGGTCGGTCCGATGGACGTGCAGGTGCCCAACGGCGTGGTCGATATCGCGGTCGCCGACGAGGCGGAGGCGGTCGGCGTCGCCAAGCAGTATCTATCCTACTTCCAGGGCACGACCCCGGCCTGGGATTGTGCCGACCAGCGCCTGCTGCGCGGCCTGATTCCGGAAAACCGCCTGCGCATCTACGACGTCCGCGCGGTCATCGAGACGCTCGCCGATCGCGCGTCGGTGCTCGAGCTGCGCCGCCATTTTGGCCTTGGGATGCTGACTGCGTTGATCCGGCTCGAAGGCCGGCCGGTCGGCGTGATCGCCAACAATCCGGTCCATCTGGCGGGCGCAATCGATAGCGACGGCGCCGACAAGGCGTCGCGCTTCATGCAATTATGCGACGCCCACGATATTCCCCTGCTCTTTCTGTGCGACACGCCCGGTATCATGGTCGGGCCGGAGGCCGAAAAGACCGCGCTGGTGCGCCATGCGTCGCGCATGTTCGTGACCGGCGCCAACGTCACCGTACCGTTTTGCACGATCGTCCTGCGCAAGGGCTACGGGCTGGGCGCGCAGGCGATGGCCGGCGGGAGCTTCAAGTCGCCGCTGTTCACGGTCGCGTGGCCGACCGGCGAGTTTGGCGGGATGGGCCTCGAGGGCGCGGTCAAGCTCGGCTATCGCAACGACCTCGCGGCGATCGACGATCCGGCGGCGCGCAAGAAGCTGTTCGACGAAATGGTCGCGCGCATGTATGAGCATGGCAAGGCGGTGAATATCTCGTCGGCCTTCGAGATCGACGACGTGATCGATCCGGCCGAGTCGCGCAAATGGATTCTCACCGCGTTGCGTTCGTCGCCCGCGCCGGCTCCGCGGATCGGCAAGAAGCGCCCGTCGATCGACACCTGGTGACCGTCGCGTGCCCGGCGCGCAATCATGGCTTGCCCGGCGCGCTCGCTACCGCACCTTCGTTGGTGATGAACAGGAACATCGTCCACAGGCTGTGCGACCACGGCATCACGCCGATCGCGGCGACCAGCGCGGCAGCGCACGGTACGACGACCTGGGTGGTCTCCGAAAAATCGAAGTAGACGAGAATCGCCCACGCATAAAGTGCGGCGCCGATTGCGGCGACGAAGCCGATCACCGCCGGCCCCATCCATTCGCCGTCGTTCTTCCACAGGGTCACGCCGCAGGCCGGACACACGGGGTTCATCGCGACCCATGATTTCAGGATCGCGCCACGCCCGCACCGCGGGCATTTGCACGCGATCGCCCGCCGGATAAGTTGCGCACCGGCGGGCCGCTCCGCCTCGCCCGCCTCCGGCCGATCGCGCCGTGCGCGATACTCCTGCCAGGCCATCGCGATCATCAGATAGACCGCCAGCGACGAGAGCACGCCGACCGCCGTCACGGCGCCAAAGATGGTCAGGGCGAGTTCCTGATTGGTGGTCATCGTAGATGGGTTCCGCCCGACAAATACCTACCGAAGATGGCGTCCGCCATCGACGCGAATCGATTCGCCGGTGACGAACTCGGTCTCGATCAGAAAGAGCACCGCCCGGGCGATCTCCTCGGCGCCGCCCCAGCGCTTGAGCGGGGTCGCGCGCATCACCTCGGCCAACTCGTCGTCGGGCAGGCCGGGGGGCGCCATGATCGGTCCCGGCGCGATCGCATTGACCAGGATCGCCGGTGCGAACTCCAGCGCCAGGCTCTCGGTCAGCGCCGCCACCGCCGCTTTCGAGGCGTAATACGGCGTGTAGCCGGTGTAACGCGGACGGCCGCTGGCCACCAGCCAGTCGCTGATATTCACAATGCGGCCGCTGCCGGCCGCCTGCATGATGGGCGCCGCGCAGGTCGCGTAGAGAAAGGCGCTGCGGGCGTTGGCGTCGAGCGCCGCCGCCCATTCGGGCGCGCCCGCCGCGGGCGTGCGGATATAGGTCGACGCCAGGTTGATCAGGATATCGAGCCGGCCGAGCGTCTGCGTGGTCGCGCTCACCGCCGCGCGAATCTGGGCCTCTTCGAGCCCGTCGGCCTGAAGCGCGATCGCCGCCACCCCGGCCGCCTGCGCCGCCGCCACGCTCGCCTCGGCCGCCACGCGCGATTCGCGCCAGGTCAGCGCCAGCGCGCATCCGCGCGCCGCCAGCGCCTGGGCCACCACCTGGCCGATCCGCGCCCCACCGGTAATCAGCGCCACCTTGCCTTTCGGATCCAATGTTTTCCTCCGCCTGCAAATGCGGCTAGTTTAACTTCCGACCGTCCGCCGCCGCGCCCACGGCGGCCGCCCGGCGCGGTTTATCGGTGCACAATTGAACGAATCCGCCATCCGAGTCCATCGCGCCGCGGAGCCCGCCGCCGGATCGATCATGCCCCGCGAATTCTACACTCAGCCGGTGCTCGCCGTCGCCCGCGCGGCGATCGGCCTGCTGCTGGTCCATCGCACGGCCGAGGGGCTCACTGCCGGGCGCATCGTCGAGACCGAGGCCTATCGCGGTCCGCGCGACCTGGCGGCCCATAGCGCGCGCGGCCTGACCCGCCGCACCGCCGCGATGTTCGGTCCGCCGGGCCACGCTTACGTCTACCGGCTCTACGGTACCTGTTGGGCGATGAACCTGGTGGTAGCCGCCGCGGGCCATCCGCACGCCGTGCTGATTCGCGCGCTGGAACCGGTTTGGGGTGTCGATCTGATGGCCGCCCGCCGGCGCCGGCCGTCCACCGCGCGGGAGTTGACCAATGGACCGGGCAAGCTGGCCGAGGCGCTCGCGATCACGGGTGACGACTACGGCCGCGATCTGTGCGCCGGCGCGCTCTATCTTGCGCAAACCGATCGGCCGGTCGGCCGGATCGGGCGCTCACCACGAGTCAATGTCGATTACGCGGGAGAATGGGCGGCGAAGCGCTGGCGCTATTACGAGTGCGGCAATCGCCACGTTTCGGTCGCACCACGCGACTGATTTTGGGCGATCGCAACGAAAATACCAAAAATCACGTCGCCATTGGTTTAAGCCGTCTTTGACCGCCTCTCGAAAGCCGCGTATAAGTTGTTAGCATCACTCTGGGACAAGGTAGTGGACCAATCCTGCGGGTCGTGGTACGGTTCACGCCGGTTGCGACAATTAGAGCGACGGAACGATCAATGCACTGGTAGTGATGCTCTAAACTCGGAGGTAAGGAAAAACGCATGGCTAATGCATTGAAAACGGCCAAAAAGGCCTACAACGAGCCCAGGATTATCGATTACGGTAAAGTGGCCGACTTGACCAAAAAGCCGGGTACTCGTGGCGATGGCTCGCCGGGCACCAAGGGCAGCAAGGGCTTCGGCTCCTAAGGAACCTCTGCGCAAGTTAGGTTGTCATTCTGAGCGCAGCGAAGAATCCCG
>JADEYI010001626.1_pt1 | contig 15378 bp, 14 predicted proteins | sample 8542331 | NCBI WGS metagenome assembly JADEYI01 (sample SAMN16510988, study PRJNA670497) | mine drainage metagenome | isolation source: biofilm near Copperflume 1 | place: Germany: Marsberg coppermine Kilianstollen | collected 2018-02 | reverse complement strand
CATCGGTAAAGACAGTTTAACAGAAACCTAGCTAGTAGTGTGAACACGCCCTAGTCCCGCCGAGTGGTTCGATCGTCGCGGGAGCGTTCCTTCCCAAAACGTCGGCGGGTGGACCAGAACCGTTCGGCTTTGAACTGACACGCAAATAAGGCCTAAAGTCAGCCATCGGCGAGTGGAACGCGGGCCAGAATCGATACTGACCGTCGCCGCGGGTTAGTAAAATTCGAATTCGGACTCTGACGATTATGAATTTTCCATGGGGTTGAGGGTTTTTCGTTTGACTTGGACATGAAGAATTCACTACCGTGTTGGCTACGGAGTGGCAGCTAAAGATTTGTATGGAGGAGCGACAATGAACCTTAGAAAGCAATGGACGCGGATTATATGTGGAGCCGGCCTTATGCTGGCGTTGGCGATTGTGCCGGCAACACGGGCGCTATCTCCCAGTCCTGCAACCCAGAAGGCCAGCGCCATGTCGGCCATGCAGTCGTCGATGGGCCAGGTGGACATCAACACGGCGACAGAAAGCCAACTGAAGGCTGTGCCGGGCATTGGGGACGTGTACGCGAAACGGATCGTTGCGAACCGGCCTTATACCAGCAAAGACCAGCTGGTATCGAAAGGCGTGATGCCGCAGGGCGTGTACGACAAGATCAAAAGCAAGCTTGTTGCGCACAAGATGAAGAAATAAAGGCTGGCCCGATAGGAATGATAGTCCCGTTTCCCACCCTGCATGCAAGCTATGCGGCCAGGATGGGCCACCTGTGTTTTCTTGTGTCCTCGGCCATTTTTTCTTCGTTTTCTCCCGGCGCTCCGCAGCGCCGGGATCCAGTTTTGCGTCCACAATCCTAAAGAGACATATTCTATTTCTATGCTGTCTTTGAATTTCCCTTTCCGTTTCAGCCGGGCCAGCCGGTTGAGACCTGGTTTTGCGCTGTCAATAGTAGCTCTGGTCGTTTTCGCATTGCCGAAGAACGCGGCCCCGCAGTCTCCCGGGTCTCCGACGCCTTCTGTACAGGGGACAGTGACCGACCCGCTGGGCGTGCCGGTATACAACGCCCGCGTCGATCTGCTGACGGTGAGTGGAGTGATGCTTCCGGTCCATGCCTATACCGACGGACGCGGGCAATATGCAGTCAATGTGTACAGGCCGGGCCGGTATGTAGTGCGGATTGTGGCCACCGGCTACAACGTGACCCAGAGCAACGAAGTGTATCTGTCCGGGACGAAGACGGCATTTATGGATGTGGCGCTCCAGTTTGGAAAACTGGAGCAGAAGGTGACCGTTACGGCCAACGGCGTGCCGACGCCGCAGGTGCAGACAGGCGCTTCGACCACGGTGGTCGATCTTGCGCTGTATCCACACGCGCTGGACGTGAAGGACACTTTGCAGATGGTGAGCGGGTTGCAGTTTACGGCCAACGGCCAGAGCGGCGCGGCCACGTCTCTGTTTGAGCTGGGCGGCAACTCAAATGCTACGGACGTTCTGCTGGACGGCATCCCGATCAACGATATTGGCGGCGCGGTGAACTTCGCTTATCTGCCGGCGAATGGCCTGAGCCAGGAAGAGGTGTATCGCGGTCCTGACAGCGCGTTATATGGCGCGGACGCCGCGGCCGGGGTCATCGCGTTGACCACGGCGCGCGGCACGACGGCAAAGCCGCTGCTGCGATACGCGATCGATGCGGGCAATTTCGGCACGTATCATCAGGAAGCCTCGCTCGGCGGGGTGCACAACGCTTTCGATTATTTCGGAGATTTTGCCCGTATCGACACGTCGAACAGCTATCCCAACAGCACGTACCATAACGTAAGTTCGGTCGCCAATTTGGGCTATGCCCTGTCGCCTCGCACGCAGATTCGGGCCACGCTGCACCGCATTGCTGCTTCGACGGGTGAGCCGAACGCAATTCTTTTTTACAGCATTCCGGACGTGCAGTATCTGAAAGAGCATGACCTGTACGGCAGCGCCACGATCGAACACCAGCAGAGCGACAAGCTGGACACGACCGCGCAATATGGTCTGGTACGGCTGCGGTCGTTGAATACAGATCCGGCGCCGGTAGGCATTTTGACGGACAATCCAAGTAATTTCAATTGCTATGACAGTGCAGGGAATCCGGGAGCTCCGGAGTATCTGGGTGCGCCGGTGACGATCAATGGCGCGAATGGTACCAGCGCCAGCGGGCAGGCATTTTATTCCTGCGCCAGCCAGAGTTATCCGGGAACCAATGGAATTTTGACGGACAGGGATTTTTTCTACGGGCAGACAAGCTATAAGACCAGCGACAAGTTAGTGGCGCTGGCGGCGTTTCGATACGAGTCGGAGCGAGGCTATACGGCGTATGACTATGCCCCGCAATCGGCGAACCGGGGAAATTTCGACTATATATTGCAGACCTCCGGGAACCTGTCCAATCGGCTGTTCTACAGCGCGGGGGCAGATTTGCCGAATTACTCCGTGTTTGGATTTCAGCCGACGCCGCACGCCAGCGCGGCGTATTACCTGGCGCGCCCGACGGCGCAGGGGGCGTTGTCCGGGAGCAAGCTGCGATTCAATTATTCCCAGGGAATTCTGGAGCCGACGATCGCCGAGCAGCGCGGTTCGATTTACGACGTGCTGGCGACGTTGCCGGACGGGCAGCAGTTGATTGCGGAAAACAAAATATCCCCGGTGGGCGCGCAGCAGTCCCGTACTTATGAGGCGGGGATCGACCAGAATGTGCTGGGCACGAGAGCGTTATTGCACGCCGGCTATTACCACAACCAGTTCAGCAACCAGATTGAGTTTGTCGATGCGCCCGCACTGTTGCAACTCGGCGTGCCACCGGCGGTCGAGCAGGTGATTGCGAACACCTCCTACGGCGCGTATATCAACTCGCTGAGTTTCAGCGCGCAGGGCTTCGAGAGCAACGCGGAATACCGGGTGACCGACCATCTGCTGGTGCGCGGCGGTTACACGCTGCTGAATGCGAATGTGCAGAAGTCGTTTTCGAGCGACAACTCCTCCCCATCGTTCAATCCCAAGTATCCGAACACGCCCATCGGGGCCTATTCGCCGCTGGTGGGGCAGCGTCCCTTCCGGCGGGCGCAGCACTCCGGATATTACTCCGTGATTTATGCGCGTCCGCACTGGTACGCGCAGATGACGGGAACGCTGATGGGACGGCGTGACGACAGTACCTTTCTGACGGACGCCAATGGCGGCACCTCACTGTTGTTGCCGAACCGCAACCTGGACCCGGCGTATCAGGACATCGGGCTGACAGCGAATTACCGCATCAACCGGCATGTCTCCACCTATACGGTGATGGACAATCTGTTGAGCCAGCATTTTCAGCAGGTGCTGGGGTATCCATCGCTGCCGTTCAGCTTCCGCTCCGGGCTGCAACTGAATTGGGGCGGAGACAACCCGCATTAAAAGTGCGGATCCGCCTTCGCCGAAACGTGACCCGCCGAAACTGTAGAGCTGATTGATCGGATGAACAGAATGCAGGAAATCAGGAACTTCAGGGAAAATGCGGATGCGTGTGAAGCCGCTTTCGATTCAAAATCAACACAACTCTGATATCGTTAAGGGTGTCTGAAGGTTAGCAGAATATCCTCCGAAGATCTCCTTCAGTTGTACGGCTTTCAGGCCAATTCTAAAGGGGACTTCACATCAGATGCGTGTTCATTTAATTAATCCCAGCGATTCTTCCTTCGGAATTGGCGTCATCACTCCTCGCTGGTTGTATGTTCTGGCCGCAGCCACTCCTTCAAAGTACGGCGATCCAATCATCACGGACGAAACTCTGGAGCAGCTGCATCCGGGAAAAATCCAGCCGGGTGATGTGGTGGGCATCGGCATCCATACGGGCAATGCCCTGCGTGGTATGGAGCTGGGGAAAATGGCGCGCGAGCGTGGAGCGCTGGTGGTTTATGGCGGCATACACGCGACGCTATATCCGGAAGAAGCGCTGGAGCTGGGCGGCGCGCACGCGATCGTCAAGGGAGATGGAGACGTGATCTGGGCCCAGGTGATCGCGGATCTCCTGGCCGGGACTGCCCGGACTATTTACGATGGCGGACGGATTTCCGGAGATCAGTTTCTGCCCGCACGCTGGGACCTCGCGCCAAAAGATAAATATATGTGGGCCTCGGTGCAGACGGTCCGCGGCTGTCCCAAGCATTGCTCATTTTGTTCCGTGTGGCGCACGGACGGGCAGAAGCCGCGGCCTCGCACATCCGACGTGATTCTGCGGGAGATTGTGGACTTGAGGCGGCGCGGGTTTCGTTTTATCGCACTGGCCGACGACAATTTTTATCCGGTGAGTCTGGAAGACCTGCGCCTCGCACGGAAGCAAGGCAATATGGCCCGCGTTTCGGAGCTGGAGGGCATCCGCGCCGAACGGTTTGAGCTGATGAGCAAGCTGGCGCAGCTTCCCAGAGACATGGTCTTCTTTACGCAAATCACGATGGAGGCGGGCGAGGACGTCGAATTTCTCGACGCCATGCGCAAGGCCAACATCAAGGGCGCGCTGGTGGGTGTCGAGTCGGCCACAGCGGAAGGGCTGAAGGCGGTGTTCAAAGACTTCAATCTCTCTGGCGATAATCTGGTGCGCAGACTACAGACGTTCAAGGAACATGGAGTGCACGTTCTGGGGTCGTTCATCTTCGGGCTTTCCTCCGACCGAGTCGATACCTTTGCCGCGACCGCGGAGCTGGCCAAGCGCGCGGGCATCACCTTCGCACAGTTTGTGATGCTAACGCCATTTCCTGGGACGGTCGATTTCGATCGCTGGGAAAAGAACCTGGGCGACGACGTAATGCGCGTCGGGGGTATCCCGATTAGCCGTCACTGGTTGATTCCGGCGGCGGTGCGGCCCAAGATGTTCAGCCCGCACGGGACCATGTCGTCGGACGAAATCCGCGAACGCACCCAGGGGGTGTGGGACGATTTCTACAGCATGCCGGCAATATGGAAGCGGTCGAGCTGCGTGCCGGGGATCAAGGGGCGGCTGGCTTTTTTGTTCATCTCCAAATTGTACCGGCAGATGTATGCGAAGACGGGCATTTCGACCGACAGCGCGCGGCGGCAGAAGGCGACGCATACGGCGCGTTGGCTGGCGATCCCATGCCTCAAGCTGTTTTCCGCCAAGCCGATGCCGGATCTGGAGATGCCCCAGACGATGCGTGCGTCGTCTGTATTGCTGCCGATCCTGTAGCTGATTTTTAATTGCCGAAAAGGCCACATCTCAAAGTCAAGATACAGGTACCCGTTCGTCTTGGCTGCGGTGGTTCAGCCAATGACGCGGCGCAGAAATCCGCGAATTCCGGCCCATCCTAACAGGAACAAAGAAAGAGACAACGCCCCTAGGATCAGCCAGGCGGGCATATGCGGCAGACCGGGTGTCAGGGCCGCACGCAGACCCTCGCTCATATAGACGATGGGGTTCAGCAGCACCGCGTATTGCAGCCAGGGCACGTGGTAGAGCAATGCCCACGGATAGTAGACGCAGCCGAGAAACGTGATGGGCACGACGACGACGGAGAAGATGAGGCCGATCTGGCGCGGCTCCACGGTCGTGCCGATGGTGAGGCCGAGCGCGCCGGAGACCAGGCTGGCAAGCACGATGACGGCGGCCAGCAGCCAATAGCTGCTGACGTGGACATGCACGGGTTGCGATGGAATGAAGTAGGCCAGGGGAAAGACGATCAGCGCGGAGAGGATGCTTTGCATTGCGCTGAAGAATATTTTTTCAATGGCCACGCCAGCTACCGGCAGCGGGCACATGACACGGTCGTCGATCTCGCGAGTGATGCCAAACTCCGATGAAAGAGGGAGCGCGACCCCGGCGATGCCGGTGAACATGATGGCGACGGCGAGAAGACCGGGAAGCAGCACTGTGCCGAAGTTCATGCTGCCGGAGGAGGACATGCTGCCGAAGCCCTGGCCAATGCGCGGAAAAAGAAAAGTGAAGACGAAGAGAAACAGCAGCGGGTTCATGACGACGCGGATGGAGAACGGGCCGAGCTCGCGCCGCAGCACCCGGAAATCGCGCAGCATCAGACCCCAGAACGCGTCCAGGTAGAGATTCGCGGGGGCGCGACGGCGGTTGGAATGTGTGGGATTATTCACGCAAATCTCTTCCTGTCAGGGCGATGAAGACGGTTTCGAGCGACGGCTCCGAAATGGAGATGTCGCGCAGTCCGTAGGTCTGGGCGGCGGAGACAATTGCAGGTAGCAGGCCCTCCGCGCCCTGGGTGTAGACACGCACGCCGTTGGGCGTGGTTTCGACGGAACTGACATTGGGCACAGAGCGCAGTTGCGCTGCGAGTTCCTCGCGCTGGCCGGTGCTCCGGACATCCAGCCCGTAGACCGTCTGGATGCCGAGGCCGCTTTTCAACTGCTCGGGAGTGTCTTCGACAAGAATTCTTCCGTGGTCGATGATGGCGACGCGGTCGCAGAGCGCCTCTGCCTCCTCCATGTAATGCGTCGTTAGCATCACGGTGATGCCCTGCTGTTTGAGGCCGCGGACCACTTCCCACATGGCCAGGCGGCTTTGCGGATCCAGGCCTGCGCTGGGTTCGTCGAGGAAGAGCACGGCTGGATTATGGGCGATGGCGCGGGCAACCAGCACGCGTTGCGCCAGGCCGCCGGAAAGCTGCGTAGGCATGGCGGAGGCGCGTTCGGTGAGGCGAAACTGCTCCAGCAGCTCGCCGGCGCGCGACTTCGATTTTGCGTCGCTCATGCCGAAGTAGCGGCAATGAAAAAACAGGTTTTCAAAGACCGTCAGCGAACGGTCGAGGGTGTTGTACTGCGGCACTACGCCGATGCAGCGCCGGGCCACGGCGGGATGGGCGACAATATCGTGGCCTGCGATCATGATGCGGCCAGAGGTCGGCAGAACCCTTGTGGTGCAGACGCTGATGGTGGTTGTTTTGCCGGCGCCATTCGGTCCCAGCAGCCCGAAGATGCCGCCTTGGGGCACGGCGAGATCGATGCCATCGACAGCGAGCACGCTCGGTTTCGCGCCGTAGACCTTCGTCAGCGCTGTGATGGAGACGATTGCATCTGAAGCAGGTTGTGTGATGGCTGCGATGTTCCTTATGACGGGATGCCATAGTGTATCAAGGCCGCATGTCCTGAAGGGAAACACGGCCCTGCATTTTTGCTTTGCATCAAACAGGAAAGGGTTTGTCAGTTTTCTTGATCCGCGCGATCGTGACGCTTGTCTCGTCCATCCCTGGTTGTATCTACGCGGCTAAGTGGCAACCGCGAACCCAGGTCTCAGCGTCGAGATCTGTTTGGCAGGCTGAGGGTACGCATTACGACGCCCGCTTTTCCAGCAGGCTAAGCCACCGCTTTGTTGCGGCGGTAGTCGTCGCCGTCCGTGAATCCGACGGTAAGAGTTGCGGGTGTCAGGGTTGCTGGGGTCAGCTCAGTGACCTCCGGCTCCAGCTTTGCGGTCTCCCATGTGTGCAGCACGCGCATTTTCTCCAGCGAATATGGGAATTGCCGTCCGCAGTCCAGGCAGACCTTATAGCTGTGGGTCTGTAAGGTAAAAGGGCGCGTCAGATGCCCATGACTGCAACCAAAGAAAATCTCGTAAAAGAAGTTGTAGATAGCTCGTATCCAGGACATGAATGTCTCCCCATTCCTCGAGCATCGACGCGGTCTGTACCGCCGATGATACCCGGGCCTCCCCATGCGCCCCGTATTGAGTACGGAATCGCTATTCAGGTAGATGCACGCAGCGCGCCAAAGGTAAGTTATCGAAAAGAATGCGAGGAGCCTGGTGAGTTAACCTTAACTTGTTGATTCTATAGGAGAGGGTAGGAGGACTTCCAACTTGAGGAATGGCTAAGTAGAAGGAACTGTGCAAGTTATTGCACACCGTCCCCGATAACTATTTTCCCAAAATGGTTTCCGGTTTCGAGATGACGATAGGCGTCCGGGGCCTGGGCGAAGGGAAATACCCGGTCGATGGCGGGAACCAGTTTGTGCTGGCCGATGGCACGGTTCATGGCGAGCATCATGGCACGGGAGCCGACGTAAATACCGGCGATACGCAACTGCCGCATCAGGATAGGGTGGAGGGAGAGTTTTTCTTCGCCGCCGGTAAGTACGCCGATCTGGGTAATGGCGCCGCCGATGCGGACGGCCTTCATCGATTCGGAAAAGGTTCCTCCGCCACCCACTTCAACGATGACATCCGCGCCTTCTCCGCCGGTCTGTTCCTTGACCCAGCGGGACCATTCCGGTTGCTGGCGGTAGTTCAGGCCGGCATCCAGGCCCAACTGTTTTGCCTTTGCCAGTTTCTCGTCGCTACTGGAGGTCCCCAGCACGCGCGCGCCGGCCAGCTTCGCAAATTGAAGCGCAAAGATCGAGACTCCGCCGGTTCCCTGGATAACGACATTGCTGCCGGGGCCGATGCGGCAGACTTCGATCAGCGCGTTCCATGCGGTGAGGGCGGCGCAGGGCAGCGTCGATGCCTCGACATACGACAAATGTTGAGGGAAGAGGGCCACACCGTCTTCCGGAAGCACGACGTATTCTGCCAGCATTCCGTCGATGTCGCCGCCGAGAGCGCCTTTGGATTTTGCCGCCGAGGGGGCTCCTTCGCGCCAGTTTTGCAGGAACAGTCCGGTGACGCGGTCGCCGACGCGGAGCCGCGGCACGCCCGGGCCGACTTCGACGATTTCGCCGGCGCCGTCGGAGGCAGGGATGCGGGGAAGAAGCAGTTTGGGATCGTAGTGGCCGCGGACCATGAGGAGGTCGCGGAAATTGAGCGAGACCGCGTGGACGCGGATCAGGACTTCTCCGGCGCGTGGAACAGGCTTTGGAATCTCCACTGCGCGCAGGTTTTCCAGTCCGAATTGGGCGATATGAAACGCACGCATGAAGATGCCTCCTGTTACATTTCCGCAAAACGATCCAAAGCTATTTTGACAGATGCGCCATTTGGTTGCTGTGGCGCGAGTGAATTCCGCTAGTCTGTAACCATGGCGCGAGGATGGGAAAGTAAATCGGCGGAAGAGCAGGCAGAGCAGCAGCTGGAGCTACGGGCGGAAGCGGCGAAAGCGGTTTCGAAAAAAGTCATTTCGGATGCGGGCGCGGTGCAGTCGCGCGCCCGGCAATTACTGGAGTTGAAACGCGAACGGATACTTTCCGAGAAGACCAGTCATCCAGTGCGGCGTGCGGCGTTGCAGGCCGCGTTGCAGGATGTGGAGCAGGAGCTACAGCGGCTGGGTTGAAGTAATTTTGTGCGGGTGCGGCTCGCGCAACCCGCCGTCGTTACTGGCGGTTGAATAGCAGCGAGTTGGCCTGATCGACGCTGGTCAACAGAATCTGCGCGATATTGACGTGGGCGGGCTGCGTGGCGGCCCAGAAGATCGCTTCCGCGACATCTTCCGGCTGGAGCGGTGTCAGACCCTGATAGACTTTGGCCGCGCGCTCCTCATCGCCGCGAAAACGGACCTTGCTGAAATCGGTCTCGACCATGCCGGGGTCTATGGTGGTGACGCGAACCGGCGTGCCCAGCAGGTCCTCGCGCAATCCTTCGCTGATGCTGTTTTCGGCGGCTTTGGTGGCGCAGTACACTGCGCCTTTAGGGTAGGTCATGTGTCCGGCGGTCGAGCCGAGGCTGATGACATGGCCTCTGCCGCGCCGGACCATGCCGGGAACGACCGCGCGGGTGACATAGAGCAGCCCTTTCACGTTGGTGTCGATCATCTCTTCCCAGTCTTCGATGTGGCCTTCGTGCAGTTTGTCGAGTCCGCGGCTCAGGCCGGCGTTGTTGACCAGCACGTCAATGGCCCGCCAGGATTCTGGCAGTGCATCGATTACGGACTGCACCTGCTCGTGGTTACGGACATCTAGGACGACCGTGCGGACATCTGGAGCGCCGGCGGAGAGAAGCTCGTGCTCTACTTGCTGCAGGCGGTCCAGCCGCCGCGCAGCCAGCAGCAGACGATTGCCGGCTTGGGCAAAGCGTGTGGCGCAGGCTGCTCCGATGCCGGAGCTGGCGCCGGTGATGAAAACAAGTTTTCCGTTTTGCGTGTGTGTGGGTTGAGGCATGGATTCTCCAGTCAATAAAAATGCGTGCCGTCAGGCTTTTTTCGACGCCTTTTCCGCCATGCGGTACTGGCCGACAGCCCAGTCCATCTGGCCCATCCCAGACTCGATGGCGGTGTTGAGTTGCTGTTGCAAATAGTCCGCCAGGCCGATATGGACACCGGCGAGGCGGGCCGCTTCCCGCACCAGACGCGTGTCCTTCGCGCCCAACTCGACGGTGGCGCCTGGTTTTTCCGGGGGATGTAGCAGGACGCGGCCATAGTTCAGGTAAAACGGCGACTGGAACAGCGCCTCGTTGGTGGTTTGGAGAAACAGTTCCGGATCAAGCCCGCAGGCTGAGGCCAGGACAAATGCCTCGCTGAGAGATTGGATCATGGAGGTGATCATCATGTTTCCAGCGAGCTTGACTGCGTGGGCCTGCCAGGGCTCATCTCCAACGACGGTTAGGCCGCGGCCCAGGGATGTGAGCAACAGGCGGACCCTTTCGATGCTGGCGGTATCGCCAGCGGCAATGATCCAGAGCTTTCCCTGGGCCGCGACGTTGGGCCTTCCAAAAACCGGCGCGGCAATGTAATGCTGGCCTGCCGACCGGTGGCTCGCCGCCAGCCGCTGTGAAAGGACAACGCCAATGGTGCCGAGCGCCACGTGAATGGAACCAGTTGGCAAAGCCGCAAGGATGCCATCGGATCCGTAAACCACGGCCTCGGTAGCGGCATCGTCGGCCAGCATGGTGAAGACAACCTCGCAATCGGCAGCGGCTGCGGCGGGCGAGGTTGCAGACTGCGCGGCGGGAATCCCCAATTCCTTAAGAGACTTTGGCGTCCGGTTCCACACTGTTAGTGCGTGCTCCTGCTGGAGCAGAATATTTACCAGGGGAACGCCCATTTTTCCGAGACCGAGGAATGCAATTTTCATGGTTTGTGCGGATGGAACTCCGTGAACCTATTTTATGATGCAGCAGTCATTTAAAGGTGCAACGGAGTTTAGGACTGGCGCGAAAAAAGCCCCCGATGGAATGGGGGCTTTTCTATGTGAGTTGAGTATGGATAAAGTTATTTCGTTCCCACTACCAAAACGACGAAGCTATCAGGTTCGATGGATGGACGTGGATGAGGGTTGTCGGCAGTCGCTGCGGGGCGAGGGCCAAAGTTTGCCGTCACGACGTAGAGGGTTCCGCTGGCACTGTCGAGGGCCATGGTGCGGGCTCCCTTCTGGGTGGTCAGGGTTTGCACGGGTGTATAGCTGTCGGCGGAGTTCTGCCGCACAACGGTCAGGGTGCCGTCCTGGCCATTGGGGCTGAAGATGAGATGGCGTTTAGCGTCATAGCGGGTTGCGTCCGGCCCGTTGCCGATGGCGGGTGTGGCCACGACGTGACCGGTGCGGGTGTCCACCACGGCCATCAGCTTGTTGTCGCAGACGGAAAACAGGCGATGGTGAGTGGTGTCGATGGCAAGGCCGCTGGGCGATTCGCAGGGAGCCAGTGGCCAGCTTGCGGTCGCGGTCATGGATTTCGCGTCGATGCGGACGATCTCGCTTTTGTCTTCAATATTGACGTAGACGCTTCCAGCGCCGTCGGCCTGAGCAAACTCCGGCTTACCGGGCAAGGGGATTGTTTTAAGAACGCGGTTGTCGCCGGTGTCGATGACGGTCGCGGAGCTGCTGCGCCCGTTGAAGGCGAAGACGCGGTGCGTTGCAGGCTCAAAGAGGATGGCATCAGGATTTTTTCCCGCCGGAATGCTGGCGGTGACTTTCAGCGTGGCCCGGTCGAAGACGCGCACCATGCCGTCGCCTCCATCGCTGATGTAGCCGGTCTTGCCGTTACTGTTGAGTGCAATGCCGTGGGTCCCGCCCATGCCGCCAATTTCAGCAATCAACTTTCCGCTCTGCGTATCGACGACCTGGACGCGATTTCCGCGCGCAATGTACAGCCGATGCGCGCTCGGCTCGGTGGTCAGGTAATCCCAGCCGCCGTCGCCGCCAATGTGCCAGGTTTTTTCGACAAGGAAACTGGGTGTTTGCGCAAAGGCGGTTGTGCATAGCAGCAAGGCTGTTGCCGCGGCCAGCGAACGGCGCAGGTACTTCCGATTTTTATAAATTTTCATGAATGGAATCGCTCCCTGTGAATCCAGAGTCCGTTATACGCTGGATGTCTGAAAAAATTCTGAAGAAAGGCAATTGAGATTGGGATACAGGGAGTTGTGCGGTGCGCCACTTTCGAAACACCGGCTACGCTGATACACTACGGAAATCATCCGACAAGGGGCTGTAGCTCAGCTGGGAGAGCGCCTCGTTCGCAACGAGGAGGCCAGCGGTTCGATCCCGCTCAGCTCCACCATGTCCAACCCGCCTATTCCTTAAGTTAAGGCAATCCATTCCAGCCATGCCATGCGGCGGTGCGCCGAATCGCCTCCGCAAATGGCACCCCTTCCGCCAGGGCCAATTCATTTCTTGCCGCTTCAATGGATGGTACGTAGCGATGCACCTGCGCGCCGGGCGTGGCGGTCTGTGCCACGCGAATTTCTATAGCTGGGTCGAGCACGGCGGCCACTGCTTCGGCCACCGCGCGAATGCTCATGTCGCGGTCCGACCCTACGTTCAAGGGATGCATGGAAGGCGCCCGGAACAGCATGGTCCAAAGCCAGATGGTCAGGTCGGCTGCGTAGAGATAGGAACGGGTGGGCGTGCCGTCGCCCTGAATCCGGATTGGACCACCCCGCAGGGCGTCGCGGATGAAGTTGCCGGCGGCGAAGTGGGCGTCGAGCGGAAGATGCGGGCCGACGAAGGCGAAGCAGCGGGCAATTTTGCATTCCATGCCGGTGCGTGCGGCGGAAACGGCACAGAGCAGTTCGGCCATACGCTTGCCTTCTCCATAGACAGAGTTTGGATGGCAGTGATCGGGTGCGCCGCGATAGTCTTCTGCGATGTGTGTCATGGATGAGGGCTGTGGCCCGTAGACGGCACCGGAGCTGGTCAGCAGAAATTTGGCGGTGCGGTGAGATTCGGCAAGTTCGAGACAACGACGCGTGCCCTGGACGATGGTGGAGAGCATCTGCTGGTGCTGTCCGGCATCGCCGCCGGGAACGGAGTCAGTGGCGGCATGGATGATAAAAGGAAAGTCGCCCACTGGGAAAATAAAGTCGCTGACATCGCCTGTAAACAACTCTACTGAACTATGGTCTGCGAGATGCGGGCAGCGCTGGTGAAATCGGTCCGGCGAACGAGTGAGGACTACCGCCTGGGCGTTGAGTTGGAAGGCTTCGTTAGCGGCAACGAAACTTTCGAGCAGCCAAGCGCCGAAAAAACCGGTTCCACCGGTAATAAAAATCCGGCGTCCGCGCATCTCACTCCACAGCGATTTTGTTTTTTCCAGGATGTAGGCCAGGTCCTGAGATGCAACCGGTGGAGCAGGCCGGGGATCGGTATGCGAAGCGCTGTCCATAAGGATTGTTGGCTGAGTCCGATGCAGGTCTTGCGGGGAAATATCGTAACAATCTTATTGTCTAAAGTGTATACTCCGCTAGCATCGGCGCAGCAGTATCCGGCATCTCAAAGCACACTGTACACGTGAAGCAGTTTCTCCCGCATTTCAAAAATTGAGACAGAGGTTTAGAAGATGACCCAGGAAACCGGCATCGTGAAGATTGGCAAAAAACTGGTGGGTGACGGGCAGCCGTGTTATGTCATCGCGGAAATCGGAATCAACCACAATGGCAATCTCGATATCGCCAAGCGCTTGATTAGCGTTGCGGTGGCAGCGGGCTGCGATGCGGTGAAGTTTCAGAAGCGCACTGTCGAGGTGGTGTATACCGCTGAGGAATTGGCGAAGCCGCGGGAGAACCCGTTCGGCACCACCAATGGTGACTTGAAACACGCGCTCGAATTCGACGAAGGCGATTTCGAAGAGATCGACAAATACTGCAAGGCGGTAAACATTCCCTGGTTCGTTTCCTGCTGGGATGAAGGCTCCGTTGATATGATTGCGCAGTTCGACGTGCCCTGTTTCAAGATTGCGTCAGCGTCGCTGACGGATGACCATCTGCTGCGTCATACGCGCGCCCAACGCAAGCCGATCATTCTTTCCACTGGCATGAGCACATATCAGGAGATCGATCATGCGATTGAAGTGCTGGGCAAAGAAGACCTGATCGTGATGCACAGTTGCAGCACCTATCCGGCGTATTACGAAGAACTGAATCTTCGCGCCATCCCCACGATGAAAGAACGGTATAGAGTGCCGATCGGATACTCCGGCCATGAGACGGGAATCTCGTCGAGTGTGGCTGCGGCGGTGCTGGGCGCTTGCTCGGTGGAACGGCACATTACGCTGGACCGCTCGATGTGGGGCAGCGATCAGGCAGCGTCGCTCGAACCGAACGGCATTACGAGGCTGATCCGCGACATTCGCCTGGTGGAACAGTCGATGGGCGACGGAGTCAAGCGTGTCTATGAGCGCGAACTGCCGATCATCAAAAAACTTCGCCGGGTCGGGGCAGCGGTTTGATGAAGGAAATCCGGGCCATCGCTTTGGATGTGGATGGCGTGCTGACTGACGGCGGCATCTGGTGGGGACCAAACGGCGAGGAGTGGAAACGATTCTGCTTTGCCGATGTGATGGGCGTGTCGCTGGCCCGCAAGGCCGGACTGCTGGTCACGTTGATCTCCGGCGAGGACAGTCCACTGGTGGACCGGTTCGCCGCCAAATTTGCGCTCACGGACATCACCAAGGGTTGCCGCGACAAGGCCGAAGCATTGCGGGCTTATGCGGAACGCAACCAACTACAGTTGAAAGAAATTTGTTTCATGGGGGACGACGTTAACGATCTGCCTGCGCTGACGCTGGCCGGAGTGGCGGCAGCCCCTGCGGATGCGCGGCCTGCCGTACTGCAAAAAGCGGCATTCATTGCGGGCAGCAAAGGCGGCAATGGCGCGGTCCGCGAGCTGGTGGATGCGATTCTGCAAGCGAAACAGCCTTGAATTTCTAAAGTGAAAAAAACGTAAACTCGCCAGTAAGGAATAAAAATCGACATGCCCAAGCTCTCCGACTCCATGATGCAGTTTGTCGCCGATCAGGGCGTTCACCATGTTTTCCTCGTCACCGGCGGAGGCGCGATGCACCTGAACGAGTCGCTGGCGCGATGCAACGCGCTGGAGCCGGTCTGCAATTCGCACGAACAGGCGAGCGCGATCTGCGCGGAAGCTTACGCCAAGGCGACCAATGGTCTGGGCGTGGCGATGGTGACGACCGGTCCGGGCGGCACCAATGCCGTGACCGGAGTGGCGGGCGCGTGGCTGGACTCGACGCCGGTGCTGTTCATCTC